>Ga0105238_10000036_pt1 | contig 165343 bp, 136 predicted proteins | sample KBSC34metaG_FD_81526 | JGI IMG/M metagenome (GOLD analysis project Ga0105238, IMG submission 81526) | Corn rhizosphere microbial communities from Kellogg Biological Station, Michigan, USA - KBS C3-4 metaG | ecosystem: Host-associated > Plants > Roots > Rhizosphere > Soil | place: Michigan...
AATGCTCCGAAGGGAGCACTCCTTATGGCAGACGGTCAACTCTACCTGCGCTCTGAAGCGGGCGCGATGTTGCTGATCGAACCCTCGCGTGAAGGTCTTGTCGAACGTGGTCGGTTTGAGCAGCCTGACCGCACAAATGTCCCCGCCTGGGCGCATCCGGTCATTGCGAACAAGCGACTGTACATTCGCGATCAGGATTTGCTGCTGTGCTATGACATGACGGCGAAGTAGTTAAATCCGATGAACAGCAGACCACTTTCATCCGCATGCCGAAAGACGCACGCTCATATGAATCGCATCACTTCCGCCAGCGTTCTGATTTTTTGTTCCCTCGTCGCCGCTGTTGCCTGCGCGGCGGACAACGAGAAGAGTGATCCGAGTGGTCTTACGCGCGACCGCATTTTTGTCCCGACAAACATCTGGAGTATTCAACTGAACTTCACTCCCGAACAGTGGGAGTTGATGGAACCAAAACAATCACGCGATCAGCAGCGCCGTTTCGGAGGGAATTGGCTTCAAGGTCCCGAAGGTGGTCGGAACGGATTGATGGCTGCACAGGGGATTCACTTCAATTATGTGCGTGCCAATCTCGAATTCGGAACCAGCCACTTCGACCAGGTCGGCGTTCGTTACAAGGGTAATGGCACTTTCTGGAGTTCGCGGGACACTTTGAAACGATCTTTCAAAGTCGATCTCAAACAGTTTGTGAAGGGTCAAAAGCTCGCAGGAATGTCGCAGATCAATCTGCACAACTCAGTCCGGGATCGAAGCGGTCTCAACGAAGCGATGGCCTATCGATTGTTCCGCGACGCAGGGGTGCCGGCACCGCGCACTGCTTACGCAAAAGTTTACGTTACAGTTCCGGGTAAACACGACCAGCGCTATTTCGGCCTTTACAACGTAGTTGAGGATGTTGGAAGTTCATTTGCCGAAGAGCATTTTAAATCATCAAGAGGCGTGCTTTTGAAGCCGGTTACTTCGAACCTATTTTCTGATTTGGGAGACGACTGGAAGAATTACAACCAGACCTACGATCCCAAGGGAGACCTCGCAGACAGCCAGAAACGGCGAATCATCGAATTCTGCAAATTCACGACAAGTGCTACGGACGCAGAGTTCGCCAGGAAGCTGGGCGACTATGTCGACCTCGAGAACTTGGCGTCCTATCTGGCGATCACTGCGTGGCTGACCGACGTCGATGGAATCCTCGGCCCCGGCCAGAATTATTATGTCTATCTGCATCCCAAGACGCAGAAGTTCCTCTTTATCCCTTGGGATCAAGACCAATCGTTTGGTCAATTCCCGCGAGGGTCGCAGGAGCAACGGGAGAATCTGTCGATTCGAAAACCCTGGACCGACGAAAACCCGTTCCTCGCCAAGGTCTTTCAGGCCGCACCGTTCAAGGATTTGTATTTGGCCAAAATGCGTCAGTTCAACGAAAAGTTCTTCCAACCTGATCGAATCAATCAGCATGTGGCCGAATTAGCGGCTGTCATCCGTGACGCCATCAAAGAAGAATCGGCCGAGCGGCTGACAGATTTGGACAACACGCTCGCGGGCAAAAACGTGACCAGCTCAATGGGACCCGGCTTCAACGTGTCGGTGAAGTCTATTAAACCGTTCGCGGAAGCGCGAACGAAGTCCGTCAGAGATCAATTGGATGGGAAATCCGCGGGCCAAGCGATCTCGCAAGGCTTCGGCCGGTGACCCGGCCGCGGGTCGGCGGGGTGCGCGATTGAGCTGGGTTCAGAATAGCGATGCGACTCGCGCGTTGGAAACGGGTAACCCGGCCACAAGATCTGTCGTTCTTCCTTATTTGATCGTTGACACCTTCGCGCGAACAACATGCCATTTCCCAGCCCATTATGCGACGCGAACTCCGCCGACCCGCGGCCGGGTCCGTTTCGTCGACTGTGTGAGTGTTGCTTTGTCCTGATTTGGAGAATTAAATGAGACGCTATTTGACATGTCTATTTTTGATCGCCGTTGCGGTCGTTTTGGCTGAACAGACTCCGGCACAGCAGGAAAACGCAAAAGCGGCTCCGGTGGCAAAGGACGCCGCGGAAGTTGACGACGCTCTGCTCAAACTTTCCAAAGATAAGTGGGGCTGGATGTCCGAACGTAAAGTCGAGGATCTGGAGGCTCTGTTCCACGAAAAGGCTGTGTTCGTCCATATGGGCGGAACGATGTCCAGGACGCAAGAACTCGAAGTCATCAAGAGCGGAACCATTCAATATAAGAAGGCTGAGATTCAGGAAGCGACTGTCCGAGTCATTGGCCCGACCGCGATCGTTCTTAACAAGATCCGCTTGTTGGCCGTCGTTGGGGGTAGCGAAGTCACCAATCCCTTCGTGGTGACGGAAGTCTACGTGCAGCAAGATGGTAAATGGAGGTTAGCCTCGCTGTCGTTTACGCGGCTTCTCGGCGCGTAGAAAAAACGATGAATTGTGACCAATCAACGATCCCTATCATCCAAGAGCTTGAAAACTGCCATCGATTCGCCGTGGATTGGCGCGCATGGGCTAAGCGGAGCAGGACTGCGTTGGCTCGTTACCCACGGGTGGAATGGACCGGTTGACGAGTCCGGCGTAGTTACTCTGGTCGCTCGATTTCAGGTCGGGATTTCATGCTTGTGTTTCGACGGATCTCTTTTAGAATCGCCGGTGCCTTCTTAAGCGTATCGTTATTCATCGAGACGCTTTCGAGGGACTTGGAGTCCGTCGGCGTTGGGCCAGCCGATGATTGAACCTGATCAGCGAACCTCATTATTCGGAACACGGTCCATGAAATCGAAGTCTGCGAAATATCTGTTCGCGTGCTGTGCGTTGGCACTTGCGTCGCTCATTGCGCCCGCACCAAACGCCTTCGCGAGCGTCATCACTTATGCTGACCAAGCGGCGTTCAACGCGGCAACAACTGGCGTGACGTCAATCGGCTTTGAAGGAATTGCTCCCACAGACGACTTCACTGCCTATGGACCCGGCGGTAGCCTGACATTAAGCGGCACCACTTTCACGGCGGCTGGGCCCGCGGATCTGTTCGTCAATAGCTCAACATATTACTTTGCGACGTTTGGCGTCGGATACAACTTGGGGTCAGGTGACTATCTGCTCGTCGGGAACAATTCTCCAGCAACGCTGGAGGTACAACTTCCTGGCGGTTTTACCGCGATTGCCTTCGACATCGGGACATTTGACGATCCGACGAGTCAAATCACCATCACTCTTTCCAGCGGCGATGTTCTGACGACGTCCGCGCCAATTCCGTCGGTTTCGTTCGTCGGGTTCACGTCGACAACACCGATCACGTCACTGGAAATCGCTATCTCGGGAGGCGACCGGCAAGACACGCTATCGATTGATAACTTTCAATTCGGGACTGCCGTTCCGGAACCCTCCACTTTGGCACTCGCCGGGCTTGGCGGTTTTGGGTTGTTAATCAGTGCTCGCCGTCGTCGACAAGCAGCCTGATGGCCAGTCTATTCCCGGTTGCTCATTCGCTCGATTCGAGCCCGATAGCCGGACGTCTCCACTGTGAGTTGAGAAAACGAAGACAGGCACCCGAGGTGTTCGAGGGTGTCTTGTTTCGTAACTGGGCGTGAGGACATACTCGTTTTCAATCGAGGTGTTGAGCGGATCATGACGGCGTCGGCTCGTTGCCCATAGGTGGAATGTACCGGTTGACCAGTTCGGCGTAGTCTTCTCGCACCGGGCTGAAGACGTCCATGACCACGCATTTGCCTCCGACCGCAACGGCCCGATGCATCACGTTAGGAGGGATCAGAAACATCGAGCCTGGTTGGCAGCGGCGTGTTTCGTCTCCGATCGTCAGATCGAGCGTTCCCGAAATCAGCATGCCGCCCTGTTCGTGCGGGTGCGAATGCAGCGGGACTTCGGCTCCGTCGTCCATTTCCAGATACGACAGCATCAGATGCTCACCGAACGGAGTCCGCATGCGGCAGCCAGGCACCGGTTCGATCGGCTGAAATTTGGAAATATCAATAAAACCCATGAGATACTCCTGAAAAGCCTGCTGAGAATGGGGGTCGGCAACTGTAAATGTTCTTGGTGTTCCCGAGAGAGCCAGTCCCCGTTTTTCACGCGTCGTTTGGCTTTGCCGAAAAAGAGACAGCGAACCTTGCTTGCGCTAGCGCCAGCGAGGTCTGTCCCCCACTCGTTGTAGCTTCGAACTGAGATGGATGCACGTGACCAGGGATAGGCACACTCGGCGACGTCGTTCGTGAAAGTCCTTGATGTTCGCTCAATGAGCCATCCTCGTTTTCCGAGAATCTGCTAAGTTGGTTTGTCAAAATAGGGGGCAGACCGCTCAGATCTCGCTTGCGCTTCGGATTAGCATTGTTAGATTTCAGCCCACGACGCGCGAGCGATCCATCCATTATGAACGCAACTCAATCGGACGCAGTCGCGGGACGGCGGGATGCGCGTCGCGTGAAGGGTTACGAATGGTTGAGTTGCTCGCGCGAAGGAGAAGGGTAACGCGGCCCCCAAAAGGGGGGAGTAGACCGGTCAGACCTCGCTGGCGCTCTTGCGCTTCGGATTAGTATTGAGAGGTTTCAGCCCACACCGCGCGAGCGATCCACCTATTCTCAACCCAACTCAATCGTGAACCCCGCCGACCCGCGGCCGGGTCCGTAATTGGTCGATGGTGACGGCGATGATGATGACGATGCCCAGGAGCATGTCCTGGACCGGGTTTGAGACTTCCAGTTGAGTGCAGCCGCTGGTGATGACCGACATGATCAACGCGCCGGTCAATGTTCCCACGACAGACGCTCGTCCGCCACTCAGGCTGCCGCCGCCGATCACGACCGAGGCGATGATGCGTAGTTCCAGACCCAGGCCGGATGTCGGATTACCCACCGTCATTCGCGAGAACTGGTACAGACCCGCGATGCCCACGAACAACCCCCCCAATGTATAAATGGCGATCTTGTTCCAGCGGACGTTGATGCCGCATAGGCGGGCGGTGGATTCGTTCGAACCGATCGCAAAGACATAGCGGCCGAAAACGGTGAAATGCAGCGCCGCGGCCAGAATGATGGCTAACGCCAACGTGACCCAAACACCGATGGGAAGTCCAAACATCAGGACTGTCGGGCGGATGGACAGTAGATCGGCACACCACTGCGGGACCTGGGTGTCTCGATCGGGACGGACTGTCGTGTTGTCCGCGACCCATTTGGCCCAGCCCAGGTACAACTGCATCGTGCCTAGCGTGACGATGAAGGGAACCATGCGCAACGAGCTGATCAGAACTCCATTCAATGCCCCGCACAGACAACCAGTTCCAATCCCGATCAGCAGTGCCAGCGGTGGCGTCCACTTGGACCAGCGTCCGGAGGCAGCCTTCACTCGTTCCTGACGACTCTTCAGTTCCGCCAATCGTGTTTCCGCGGCAGATTTTGCGTCGTCCTTGGCTTGTCGCAGATCGCCTTCGGCTGTGCGGATTTTCTGTGTGATCCCGGGCAGGTTGTCGCCGACGATCAGTCGCACCGCCAAGTCTTCTTTGAGGCTCCATGCCAGCATCGTGGCCGACAGTGCGATGGCGGTGCCGACCGACAGATCGATTCCACCCGCGATGATCACCACCGTCATTCCCAGTGCCGCGACGGCGACCGTGGCGGTCTGCGTGGCCACGTTGCGGACATTTTCTTCAGTACCGAATTTGGCATCCGCCCCATGCTTCCACTGATCCGCCAGATGAAACAGCAGCGTGACGGCAATCAAGGCCAGAAACGGGCGGACCAGATCAAGCACAGTACGCCATGGTCCCGAGTTCGCTGCGGTGGATTGCGGTGATTCGGACATCTCAGCGGTACGTCACTCAAAGTTTCCAGCGAACACAAAAAATGGGGCGGATCAAAGATGGAGCCACAGATTAACACAGATTTTCACGGATAAGAAAGCGGGGACCATCGGGGCGTGTTTTGCCACGCGCCACGTTTCATTGTTCGAAGCGATCAAGTGAGAAGAGTTCCGTATCCGGCCGCCCAAATGGGCCAGCAATTCAAATAAGGGAGAAGGACCGGCCCCTTGGGCCTTCTGACCATCGCTGGGAGCCTTTGTCGTTTCGTTCGCTTCTTGTGCTCTCTACTTATCCCCAGACCGCTTGGGGTCTTTTACCAGTGGTAGAGTGACTCGCTTGCCTGTCCAAGAGGATTGATAAATCGCCAGTACGATCTCGACAGCTTTGCGGCCTTCGTCTCCGGTGATCTTCGGTTTCTTGCCGAGTTGGATCGCCCTTACAAAATCTTTCAGTTGTTCCATGTGACCGATGCAACTGATTGCTTTGGGATCGCTCGCTCCACCGGTTCCCTCGTCACGGTTCATCAGCTTGTCGACGACCGCTCGGTCTTTCGGCCTGGGCTTTTCAAAACTCCACAACAACACGTCGTCCTGTTCGACGATGGCCGAACCGGTGGTGCCGTGGATCTCGGTCTTTTTCAGCAGGCCGGGCCAGGTGGTCGTGCTGGCGGTGATGGTCCCGACCGCGCCGTTTTTGAATTTGATAGCGGCGACACCGATGTCTTCGACTTCAATCCGCTGGTGACCGAGTGTGGCAGTCACGGCACTCACTTCAGCAATGTCGCCCATCAACCAGTACAACAGGTCGACGTTGTGGATCGCCTGGTTCATGTAGGCACCACCACCGTCCAGGTTCCAGGTCCCGCGCCAATTCTTTTTGACGGGCGTCTTCGTCCCCTTGGGTTGCGGACCATCATAATACTCTTGCGATCGCCACCATTTGACAAATGTCTCTGCCAATGTCAGTTTGCCGAACCGTCCATCGTCGATCGCTTCTTTGAGTGCGATGTTGGCTGGGCTGTATCGCGATTGAAAGATCGGGCACAGCATGACACCGTTTCGGCGGCAGGCGTCCAGGATCGCGTCACAGCGTTTCAGCGTGATCTCCATCGGCTTTTCAACGACGACATGCTTTTTGGCTTGCGCAGCCTTGATGGCCGGTTCCATATGCGCACCACTCGGCGTACAGATCGTCACGATATGCAAGGCCGGATCTGCCAGCATCGCGTCGAGGTTTTCATACGCGGTGGTGCCGGGATGAGCTTCGGCAAACGCTTTAGCCGATTCGAAACGATTGCTGCAGCAGGCGACCAGCCGAGTGCCTTTCATCCGCTTGATCGCCTCAGCATGAAAATTGGCAATCATTCCACAACCGACGATCCCGAAACCAACTTGCGACATAATGAGCCTTAACGAAGGTCAACGGACACAAAAACGGCGGACGAACCAGCCATTCTACTGAGCGACTGTCCCAAGTTCGAACATGACCCGGCCGCGGGTCGGCGGGGTTCGCGACTGAGATGGGTTTAGAATAGGTGGATTGCTCGCGCGTTGTGGGCTGAAACCTCTCAATACTAATCCGAAGCGCCAGCGAGATCTGGCCGGTCTACTGCCCCTTTGGGGGCGGGTTACCCGTTTCCTTCGCACGAACGATTCACCCATTCGTAACCCTTCACTCGACGCCAAGGCCGAAGAACCGGTGCCATAGATCCATCTGCGCCCTGAACAACAAGGCAGCCATGATCAGCAGCCCTCATAGGTCGGCGGATCACCGGCTGAAAAGTCCAGCCCGTTCCAGCCCGGAGCAGAGTGAAAGTGGCGCCCCGGGTGACGTTCGACAAAGAGCGCAAGCCCCGTAGGCCTTACAGGTTTTTCCGGCAGAATGGAGCTTACCCCGGCACCGCGCTCTGCGGCTATTGCCACGTCCCTCTGCCCTCCGCTGTATTGGTGATCGCCTTTCAGCCTGAAATGCTGTTGATTCTCGCGAGCTGCCAATTCGATCGGCCGGCCCTTCAGGCTTCTCACGATTTATGGGTCGCACAAAAAATGGGTCAGACCCCTTGCCACATGGGCCTTGCTTAACTCACAACCACAACGGAGAGGGGGTCAGACCCATTTTTTGTGCAAAGCCCCTGCGGCGAGACGCCTTCGACCTTAGCTGGGTGATGGGCTGGCCCCTTGGGCCGTCAGATTTGGGAAGCCACACATTCGTTGCGAAACCGAGTGATGCGTCGTCGCACGCAGATCGGATCTCAATCCTGGCTGTGGTCGGCTGCCTTTGAGCCTCCCACACGGTTCGCGCCCACGGCGTTCGCAGGGATGGCTGGGGGTGCGGAGACTCGACCCCAGCCCACCCCGCCCCTGTGTCTCTTGACTCGATCTATCAAATCGGAGCCATTGCGTCGGCCTTGTGTCAGTTTGAGATAACTGGGAGATCGGCGAAGGATTGTTTCCGCGCGTTCTCGCTTGTGGTTCGGCACGAATGACCGCGACTGCAGGGCAATCGATTCAACCGACAAAGCTTGTGTAACCGATAAAGTCGATGCAGGTGATTGTTCGGTGGCGAGGGCTGCGAGGTGCAGACGCGGTGACCGATTTGCCGGGGGGCGTGACGATGCTGTCTCAGTTTATGCAGTTTTTCCTGAAGCTAACTCCCCTTGTGCGAGTGGCTTACGGCGGAATTGCTGCGTTGCTCGTGCTGCTGGTCGCCGGGGTGGGTTATTGGTCATCGCAGACTCAGTTTGCGGTGTTGGCCACTCAACTGGCACCCGAAGATGCTGCAGCCATCGTCAAAAAGCTGGAAGCCGATCAGACCAAATACAAACTGAGCGGTGACGGGACCTCGATCATGGTCCCTTCTGACAGAGTGCAGAACATCCGCATGAATCTGGTTGCGTCTGGCCTGCCACAGGGATCGGGCAAGGGCTACGAACTGTTCGACACGATGTCATTGGGGACGACACCGTTCGTCCAAAATCTGAATTACGTTCGCGCCATCGAAGGTGAATTGGCACGGACCATCAAACAACTGCAACCGGTCGCAGAGGCTCGGGTGCACATCGTTCAACCCGAACCGACTCCGTTTGTCCGCGAAGAGAAACCGGTCACCGCAAGTATTGTCGTGAAGACAAAACCGGGTGCGTCGCTCAGTCGAGCATCCGTCGCTTCGATTGTGGCCATCACAGCCAATGGCGTGAAAGGTCTGACTGCCGAACACGTCACGGTGGTCGATACTGAAGGCCGTATCCTGTCCGAGAAACGCGATCCACGCGGTATGGCGTCGAATGATCAGTTGGCATATCAGCGCGATGTTGAAGCGCACCTGGCCGAGAACGCTCAAGAGATCCTGACGCGGTTGTTGGGACCAGGACGTGCTGTCGTTCGCGTCACAGCCGAGATGAGTTTCCGTCATCTGAAAGAGACGAGTGAGAAGTACGATCCGGATGGCAAGGTCCTCATTCGCGAGCAGACGATGCAATCGAAATCGTCGATGAACGGGGGTGCGAAGGGGCCGACTGGCGCAGTTTCCAATATCCCGCCCGCACCCGGAAACGGGGCCGCATCAGGGGCCGGTCCCAGCAAAAATGACGAAACGACCGAGAGCGAGTTCGCTGTTTCGAAGGTGAATAAATCGCAAGAGGAACAGCAGGGCGCCATCGATCGGTTGACGGTCGCCGTGATGCTGATTCCCGCTCCGAGCGTCGGTGATACTCCGGAAGAATCGTTGGGGATCACGCCCGATGAAGCCAAAGCGCTGGTCAAACAGTCGGTCGGTTTCAAAGAAGGCCGCGATCAGATTCAGGTGAGCATTGGCAAGTCTCCCGCGGAAGCGAGCGATGCGACAGCCGCTTCGAATGTCGTCGCTTTGGCCCCGGTGGGAACGGGTCATGGTCGCGATTTTGTCTCGCTGCTCCGGAACTCGGCGCTGGGTCTCGCGGCCTTGATCGCCGCGGCGATTGCAGTGGTCGCGATGCGACGGCGAAAAGCCGCACCGGCGTTGCAGCCCGCGATGGCGGCGGCGTCTGCTGATCCCAGCATGGATGAGCTGACCGACCTGCACGCGATTGCCATGACGATCAAAGCCTGGCTGGAAGAACCCGATGTGATTCGGTTTGCTCCGAATCCTGCCAGCTCGATGCCTGAGCCTCAAGCTAAACCAGCGTAATGAGTTTCGGCGATTCGGCTTGTTTCGCAATGCGCGCGGCAACACTGTGAATCGGAATCTGCTCGAAATCTGAGCGGCGGGGGAATATTCTGTGCCTGATTGAGTCCTTCCTGTGTGAGGTCTCTATGTCTGAAGGCACGCGCGCTCCGCAGATCGACGACCTGGTTCAGTCGTACGCCGACTTACTCTATCGGTACGCCTACCGATTGACGGGGAATGCGACCGATGCCGAGGACCTGACCCAGCAGACATTTCTGCGTGCTCAACAGAAGTGTCATCAACTGCGAGATCTGGCTGCCGCCAAGTGGTGGCTGTGCTCGATCATGCGGAATTCCTTCCTGACCAGTCGCCGTCATGCTGGGCTGATGCAGACCTTGGAAGGAGTTGACGAACCAGCGTGCGTGGAAGATCCGCCTGGATTTGACATCGACCCTGATCAGTTGCAGGCGGCACTGTTGCAACTGCCTGAGGAATTCCGTTCACCGTTGATCCTGTTTTATTTTGAAGAGTTCAGCTACCAGGAGATTGCTGACCAGATGGGCCTGCCGATGGGAACCGTGATGAGTCGTCTGTCACGTGCAAAAGCGTTTTTGCGACGTTACCTGACGGACGAGGTGCCTGTGGTTCGGCGACAGCCTCTTGAAAGGGTGGCCACATGAATTGTCATGACGTTGAACCCTTTTTTGAGCGATTGGCGAATGCCGCGTCCTGCGCCGACCTGCCGCAGCAGCCAGCACTGCGGGACCACCTGGCGACGTGTCCGTCCTGTCAGCATGCGGTGCAGTCGTTGATGCAGTGGGATCGTCGGCTGGCGACAGCGATGAAGGATGTGTCTGTCCCCACCGGGATCGCTCAACGCATCCAACTGGCGTTGCATCACGGATCTGACACCGTCACCAGCGTTCCTGCCATGACAGGGCGATCTCGGGGGCGAAGCGGGTGGCGACTGGTGGCCGTGCTGTCCAGCCTTGGTGTGTTCGCAGCGGTTGTGATTGGCCTGCTCGCATGGTCGCAACCGTCGACGATTTCGGCCGATCAGGTGGTCGTGATGCTGCAACAACCTGTTGCCGAGATGCCCGAATTGAATCCGGCATCGATTTGGCAACCTCGACATTGGAATGCGTTGCAGCGCGATATGGCCGACGGGGGTTGGAGGCAATTTTCGATGGCGGAACTGAAACCCGCCATCGCGGCGTTACCGTTCGAAATACGCATCAAACGAGCCGTGCATGCGGAAGGGGTGTTGTTCGCGATACCCAAATCGCGCTGGACGACCCCGGTCGCGCCGTCGATCTCACAGGCCGTCGTGCTCTATTCGCCGCCGCATGTCTGGCTGGCATGGAGTGAGGACGATATCGTATTTCTGCTGGCGGTGAATGGTCCGGCACCGGTGCTGGAACAGATGCAGCGGCAATTGAGCGGCGGCCGCGCCGTCTTCTGACCCGACGTCGCAACCGATCGGCATGCGAGAAAACGCAGTCATCAGTCGCCACAGCATTCACTCGGGAACCTCCTCCGTTTGCCGAGGAGCAGCCAGGCTGACAGCAGGGTGAGAGGCAGAACAATTGACCCGTATGGGACGAACCACAAGACACCGCGCGACGACAATGCCGGTTCAACTAACTCGTCGCAGAAACCGATTCCATACCACTTGATTTTGATCACGTCGTGCAGTGTTGCAGCAGAGAATGGATCGTGCTTCCACGTGACGGCCGAGTTCTGATCCGAGGAAAAATATCGAACACCCCAGCCAAGCTGTCCGTCCACGGAATCAATCGAATCTGCACGCCGAGTTCCATTGTGCAAGAACAAGCGGTCGTAAACCGTCACACTTCTCACCCAGGCTGCCATAAAACCACACGCCAGCGCCAGCACGATCACTCCCAACTTGCGTCGAACCGGCTGAAAGAACTCATGCATCGAATCACCTCAGATGACATTGTACGATCTCTAAGAGACAATCTCGAAACCCAACGACCCCGGCCGTAAGGTGGGCAAATCCATTCGCCCGAAGTCAGGCGCAGGATTCGTATGAAGACGGGGGCGGCAGGCACCCACAGCGAGTTCGATTGTGCCTGGTTTTGGCGACCTCGCGTAAGTCAGTCCGCCAGTCACGTTTTTCACTGGAGCAGTGAATGCCGCTGAAAATCAGAGTTGGCATGGCAGTGATCTTGTGGTTGGGCGCCATGATTTCCGTGATTCTGATCGGCGCCCGGATCCTGTTGTTCGAAATCGCAGACTCGATTGGCACGTTATGGATTCACACAAATTCGCTGATTTCGCTCGTTTCAAGTCTGATTGTCTGTTTGATGGAACTTGTCTTGACGTCGGCTACAGACGGTAAAAGCCGAGGTGGCACAATCGTTTGCAGTTGCCTATTGCTGGCATTGTTTACTCTGGTGTTTGCGTATGACGCTGTTGGATCATGGTTCCTTTACGCATCAGCGACATGCCTGTTTTGGAATCTGCTGCTGTGGCAAGCGTCTCGTGTCCGTTCCCAACGTCCGTCAGTGCCGAAGCAATCAGTCACATCGACTTGATGTCGAAAGCCTTGTTCATATGAAAGACCGCGACTCAAACGCGAGTCGTGGTTGGTGAGGACTCGGAGAAATCGAGAAGCCTATCTCGAATCCGATCGACCCCGGCAATATGCTGGCGCTTATTGATTTACGGAGAGCGATTCAATGAGACTCACGCCGCGGGTTTGGTCAATCTTGTCGATCTTAAGCATCACGATTGTGGTGTTTGATGCGGTCCTGTCTCTTCTCCGCGTTATTCCAGGGTCGATCTTTTGGACGCTCGGTGCGTATTCTTGTGTGCACGCGCGTCGCCTCCGATACGATCCTACGTTCCCGCCGGGTAAGCTGACGTCGAAGTGACATCGGTTGGCGGATGTTAAGCATCTTGAAACGAAATGGTGATCGGAACTGAGTCCGGGCCATGGGTTGTGAAGATTCGACCGAGGTCCAGAGCGGACGTCGAAACCGCGCGGGCTCGGCGATAAACTGGCGCCCGTTCGTTTTCATGTCGAGTACTGCCATGAATGCGTTTCTGCTGGTATCGCTACTGCCGTTTTTCGCCATCATCCTCGCCATCAAGGGGATGGTTTCGGGAATCGCACCGGGAGACGGAAGAGTCCTGTCCAAGCAGGCAACAACGATCATCGGATTCTCCACAATCGGTGCGTCGACGGCCGTGATTGCCATGGCGTTCGTGTATTTTGTTGTCAGAGTGCGGATTCTCTAACGCCGACCCATTCAGCACGCCCGGCCTGAGTTAAAACAGCGAACGAGCTTGCGACATCTTTCATACCTGAGGTGATGTCCGTCATTGCGACTTTGACGGACTCGGCGAGCGCCGCCCGCTGACCAGCAACCAGGCTGACAGCAGGGTGAGAGGAAGAACAATTGACCAGTAGTGGATTGATGCGTGCCGGAGATCAGGTTCGATATTCCAGGAGACGTCTTTATCAGTGGTCGTCCACAAGCCCTCGTGGTACTGCTGGTAACCGAAGAACGGCATGAAATCATCGCGCCCGCTGTTGAGCCACAAAAAGATCTGTGAATCAGCGGGTATGACAACAAGTTGTCCTTCTCCAGACAGCAGCCGAGTGCCTCCGATTCCAGTGATGACGATGTCGGTGGACTTCTCGCTTCTGACCCACAGGCATGCCAGGGCACAGGCCACCACGAGCGTCAGCACGCCAAGCTTGCGTCGAAATGGCCGAAAGAACTGACGCATGGTTCACCGGGAATTGCCTGCCGTCAGTCCGAGGGCGCCGATCTCAAGACGACTTTTGTCAGCTCGGGGCGACAATTGTAACGAACGGGCTCTCGTCCGCTGATTCCGCGAGAAACGTACATCAAGGTTGGTTCCAGCCAGAAAACTCCAGATGCGTACCGGCAGCCGTATCGGCTGGGGGAGTAGACGGGGCCGATCAGTGGCAATCGAATCTGGCCGCCGTGCGTGTGGCCGGCGAACATCAAATCGAAGTTGTGATCGCGCGCCCACGCAATATTGTCGGGCGTGTGGCTGACCAGAATTCGAAACGCCGAACCAGGTGCTGATTCGATGTCGGGATGCGAACCCATCCACGGTGTCTCGTCTCCTGCTATCAAAATATCGGGACCGGACTTGGGCAATGACAATTGATGAACACGTCCAGCCAGATCGATCCAGCCTTGTTGAACGAACTTCTGCCGAATCGCGGTCTCACCCAGGTACCAGTCGTGGTTGCCTAGAATAAAGTAACAGCCCAGCGGTGCCTGTAATCGTCCGAAAGTCTCGGGCAGCCAATCGATCAAGGCCGCGTCATCGAGTGTGTCACCGGTGAAGACGATCAGGTCGGGATTCAGCGGACCGATCTGTTCAAACACAGCTTGAAAATAGTCGCGCGTCGCGGCACCACGAAAATGAGTGTCCGCGAGGTGGACGATCGACAGCCCATCCCACTCTTTGGGTAGTCGGGGCAGTTCGTATTGCCGGGTGCTGACTTCAACGGTGAATTGTTCGTTGCCGGGCAACAGCGCCACGGTACGCATCGGACGTTGGCCGACGAGAGTTTTCGACCACGGCTGGAACCTGGCCTGCTGCCGAAAATCGATGATTTGTGAATGATTGGACAATTGGCACGACGCAGGACGGTACCGCTGATGCGCGACGATGGCATAGATCAACTGCCCAAGTCCGACGACTCCGGCGAGAGTCAACACCAGACGGATTGGTGCCGAGATATCGCCGAATTGAACGCTGATCGCATCTGCCCACGAGTCGCCGACAAAGGTTCTCGAAAGCAACCAAGTGTAGACGGGAATCAACAGAAGCTGCACCAGTTCGGTGAACCCGATCATCCATTTGGGCTGCGGTCGCGCGAGGCGTGTGTTGAGCAACGTGATGGACAACTTGGCAAAGCCGGCCGTCATCAACAGAAGAAAGAATCCCTTCGACCATCCCATGACCACGTCCTTCATCCGGCCTGGCGCTGTGATCGTTCACGCGCCTCGTCGACAGTATTGGTGACCAGCTGAAGTCTTGCCAGTTTGGCGTATTCGCCATCCTGTTCGATCAGTTCCAAATGAGTTCCCGATTCGACGATCCGACCTTGATGCAGTACGTAAATCCGATCGGCATGACGGACCGAACTGATTCGGCTGGCAACGATGATCGTGGTGCGGCCTGCTTGAGCGGCATCGATGGCATGCTGGATTTCATGTTCCGTCTCGGCATCGACTGCGGCCGTTGCGTCATCCAGCATCAGGATGGGCGGGTTCAGTAGTAACGCTCGCGCGATGGAGAGCCGTTGGCGCTGGCCGCCAGACAGATTCGAGCCATGTTCACCGATCAAACTGTGATACCCATCGGGTAGTTCCGACACAAATTCGTCCGCGCACGCCAGCCGCGCCGCCTGCTGGACGCTCGCCAATTCAGCTCCGGGTTGGCCAAACGCGATATTGGCCGAGACGGTGTTGCTGAATAGAAAGCTTTCCTGAAAAACGATGCCGATGTTTCGGCGCAGGTCCTGCAGATCCAATTGACGTACATCGACTCCGTCGACCAGGACTCGACCGGACGAAACATCGTAGAACCGCGCGATCAATTGCAGCAGCGTGGTCTTACCCGACCCCGTCTCGCCCACAATTCCGATGCATTCACCGGATTGAACGTTCAGATCGATGTCTTCAAGGATAAGATCGTCCGACGCGGCTGATTCGAGGGAGGATGCATTAAATGCGGTCTGATAGCGGAAGCTGACTCGTTCAAAGGTGATGTCACCCCTGGCTCGTGACAGCCGGACAGGCTCGACCGGGCTTTGGATTTCGATCTCGGCATCCAGAATGGCGAATACGCGTTCGGCACCAGTCAAACTGCTCTGAATGCTGTTGGCGATATTGATGATCTGTCCAACCTGGTTGGCGAATTCGTGGATCAGGTTGGCGAACACGAACAGTCCAGTACCCAGCGGCAATTCGCCGCGGATCACCAGCAAGCCACCATAGCCGATCAGCACCAGTTGACTGACCTGCGTCAGGAATCCCATCACGGGCTGATACAGACTCAAACTCCAGAAGATGTCGAACTTCTGATCGCGCAGTTCGCGATTGGCCGATTGAAATCGTTCGATCTCGTCATCCTCGCGGGCGAATCCTTTGACAACCTGAATGCCCTGGACGTTTTCTGACAAACGCAACACCAGCTTGTCGCCCAGCTCGCTGCTGCGCTGGTAACGCGGTCGTACGGCACGAGAAAACCAGACCGCTCCGATCCACAGCAGGGGCGTCGTGATCAGGCAACAGAGTGCCAGCATGACGTGCATCGACAGCATGTAGGCAAAATAGACGGCCAGCGACAGGACGACGGTCAGAACTTTCAGGATCACGCCGTCGACGAACCCACGGACCGCTTGCACATCGCCCGCAACGCGGTTGATCAATGAACTGCTGTCATGTTCGTCAAAGAATCGAAAGCTCAACCGCTGCAGTTTGTCGTATACGTCGGTGCGCAGTTGAACAACGATTGCCTGGCTGAGAACCGCACTGGCGATCGCCGTCAGAAACTTCAACACAGCTTGAACGACCGCGACACCCAGGACCAGCGAAGCGACGAGCACGACCACTGAAAGTGGTGTCCAGTTTGCGGGTGGGTTCCAACCGAGTGGCCACTGCGCAGGAGGGCTGTCGGGTTGCAGTGCGTGCCGCAGCACATCAATGGCCAACCCCGTCAGTCCCAAACCACCCAGGTTGAAGGCGACCAGCGCCAGATTCAGGATCAAGACGCCCAGGCACGCGCGGCGATGCATCCACCCCAGCAGCAGCATGCGCTTGATCAAACCCCAATTCGAAGGGGAGGAGGCAACCGCAGGTTTACAATCGACAGACAACACGAAATCGACTTCAGCAAGACCATTCGGACAACGTCAATACCGTCAAGGATGGATGAAGAGGCAGGTAAGTGCAAGCCGAACCGAGTGGCCATGATTTGCGCAACGATGGGACACGCGCCCACCATCAATCTCGCACTCGCTTTTGATCGGCCGGTGTTTATGGACGTGGCGTTTGCCGATGTTTTCGGGCTTGCGTAGACTAATGAGATCAATCCATTTGAAAGACCCGCCACATGAGCAACTCGCCGTTTGTCGTCAACGTTACAAAAGCCACGTTCCAGCAGGACGTCGTTCAGAAATCGATGGACCTGCCGATCGTGATCGATTTCTGGGCGCCCTGGTGCGGGCCTTGCCGACAACTGGCACCGATTCTCGAATCGCTGGCCGACGAAATGGGCGGCAAGTTTATTCTGGCCAAGGTCAATACCGACGAAGAGCCAGAATTGGCTCAGGCCTTTCGGATCGAATCGTTGCCGACGGTCTTTGCTTTCTCTCAAGGGCAACCGATCGATCAATTTGTCGGACTGTTGACGGCCGAACAAGCGCGTGAATGGGTCACTCGACTGTTGCCGTCGCCGGCCCAAATCCTCGTTCAAGAGGCAATGGCACTGGCGGAGACAGATCCCAAAGCGGCCGAATTGAAGTATCGTGAGGCGCTGGAGCTGGCGCCGGGTGAAGACACGCTCAAGATTTGCCTGGCCAGCGTGATCTTGAAGCAAGGTCGGCTGGATGAGTGCGCGACGATTCTCGAAGAGCTGGAAAAACGAGGTTTCCTGGAGCCTGATGCAGAACGGTTAAAATCGGAGCTGGACGTCCGTCGGTCTGCGGCCGAAAGCGGTGGCGTCGAAGTGGCTCGCACGGCCGCGGAAGCGGATCCGGACAACCTTTCCCTGCAGATCCAATTGGCCGACGCCTACGCCGCGTCACAACAGCACAAAAAAGCCTTGGAAATCTGTTTGAGTGTCGTGCAACGTGATTTCGGCGACGCGCGCAATCTGGCCAAGACCACGATGGTGAAAATCTTTGACATGCTGGGGCCCGGTTCGGAATTAACGGGCGAGTACCGACGAAAGTTGGCCACGGCGCTCTACTAATTCGTTGTCGCTGCATGAACGCGTCACACATCCACAACCGAGTGCTGCCGCCACAGGTGCCTCGGCCAGTCAAACCGCGGAATTGAAAGCGGAGAATCCTATCGATGGAGGCGCCCAGTCTTGAACAGGTGCGAGACACCGTCGATGCGATCTATCGCACCGAGTCACGCCGCGTTTTCGCTTCTCTGGTGAAACTGCTGCGCGATTTCGATCTGGCTGAGGAAGCGCTGCACGAAGCGTTTGCGTCAGCCGTGGAACAATGGGTTCGAGATGGCATTCCGTCAAATCCGCGAGCGTGGCTTGTTTCAGCCGGCCGGTTCAAAGCGATTGACGTATTGCGTCGACGTAGCCGACTCGATTCGATGCTGCATGAAGTCGCCTCGCGCCTGGAGGAAACCGCGGCCAACAACGCCGCTCTGCAAGGCCTGGATATTGAAGATCATCGTCTACGATTGATCTTTACCTGCTGTCATCCCGCGTTGGCGCATTCCACGCAAGTTGCTCTGACGTTGCGTGAAGTTTGCGGATTGACGACCGACGAGATTGCGAGTGCCTTCCTCACGGTACCCGCGACGGTGGCTCAACGAATCGTACGCGGCAAATCCAAGATCCGCGATGCGGGCATTCCGTACGAGGTGCCTGGTGTCGCCGATTTGCACGAACGACTGGAATCGGTGTTGTCGGTGATCTATCTCGTCTTTAACGAAGGGTACTCAGCATCGTCGGGTGATTCATTGACGCGAGCAGACCTGTCGGAAGAATCGATCCGTCTGTGCCGACTGCTTTGGGAATTGCTGCCCGATCCCGAAGTGATGGGGTTGCTCGCACTGATGCTGTTGCAGGAATCCCGTCGCGAGGCGCGGATGTCACCTACGGGCGATCTGATTCTGTTGGAAGAGCAGGATCGATCGCGTTGGAACCACGTTCAAATCGAGGAAGGAAAACGCCTGGTGGCTCAAGCGTTCGCGTCGAGGCAATTCGGTGCCTACACGATTCAAGCGGCGATCGCGGCGATCCATGCGGATGCAAATACGGCCGCCGAAACTGACTGGGAACAGATCGTCGGATTGTACGACCTGCTGATGCGCGCCATGCCGTCACCGGTAATCGAATTGAATCGCAGTGTCGCCGTCGCAATGAGTCGCGGCTATGAAGCTGGGCTGGAATTGATCGAATCGATCCTGCACCGCGGTGACTTGGCCGAGTACCACCTGGCTCACGCGGCCCGCGCCGATTTATGTCGCCGACTGGGCCGTACTGACGATGCTCGAAAATCGTTCGAAGCGGCGCTGGCCCTGACAAAACAGGAACCCGAGCGACGATTTCTGGAAAAGCGATTGCGGGAATTGAGCTGAGGCGTATGGGAATGGCGCTCGACCGAAGCCATTTGGGCCTCCGATGTTCAGTCGCAGAATAACGCTACCCGCCTCGAACGATTCTCCTGCCACATTCGTGATCCTGCATGGAACACGGAAAAAATCCGGGGCAAAATGTCGATTGGCGATCGACCGGCACGACCACTATAGGAAGTCCGACGTCGTACCGACCTCAAGCATAAACTCGCCGGACCATCGGCACCGCTGATTCAAGAAAGAATGTCATGAAATACATGTTGCTTGTCTACCATCAAGAAAACGCCTGGGTCGAATCGCAGCGGGAACAATGTCTTTTCGATTCCATTCAGCTTTGTCACGACTTGAACGCGGAAGGCAAATACATCGATGCCGCACCGTTGCATTCCGTCATGATGGCGACCAGTGTCAGAGTGCGCGATAGTCAACGTCTGATCACCGACGGACCATTTGCGGAAACGACTGAACAACTCGGCGGCTATTTTCTGATTGAAGCCAAGGATCTTGACGAGGCGATCAAAATCGCCGGACGCATTCCAGGAGCGCGTTTTGGAACGGTCGAAATTCGGCCCGTGGTCGAGCTTGATGACCTGCCGGTCGTTCAGTGAGTGACAGTTTCGCTCGATTCAGATCACATCTCAACGAAATCAATTGGTCAACTAAGGAGTCATATCATGAAAGTCATGGTCATTGTCAAAGCCACATCAGAATCCGAAGCCGGCATCATGCCCAGCCAGGAATTGTTGACCGAAATGGGCAAGTTCAACGAGGAGTTGGTCAAGGCGGGAATCATGAAAGCCGGTGAGGGACTGCATCCCAGTTCGAAAGGAGTTCGGGTGCGATTCTCGGGCAAGAATCGAACGGTTGTCGACGGACCGTTTTCTGAGACAAAGGAATTGATCGCCGGCTTCTGGATGTGGCAGGTCAAGTCGATGGCCGAGGCGATCGAATGGGTGAAGCGTTGCCCGAACCCGATGCTGCAGGATTCGGAATTGGAAATCCGCCAAGTCTTCAGCGCGGACGATTTTGGTGACATCATGACGCCGGAAATGCGAGAAAAGGATGCCGCGCTGCGTGCTCAATCGTTAGGCTTGTCGGCCCCGAGATTCGAAGACGGACCAGGTCTGCTGATCGCTGGAATCAATGAGACCTATACCTTCGAGACGCGCGTTCAGATCCCCGAGCAATGGCACCGCTTCGCGCCGTACATTGGCAAGATTCCCGGTCAAGTGGAAATGAAGACCTACGGTGTCTGTTGGAACTATCAACCTGGTGTCGGATTTGACTACCTGTGCGGTGTCGAAGTCAGCGACACCAAGTCATTGCCGCCAGGATTCGCCCAGATTCAATTGCAGCCACAGCGCTATGTCATATTCCAGCACACGGAGCACGTTTCATCGATTCCCAAAACGATCGAGACAATCTGGATGAAATGGATTCCAGACGCTGGAATTCAACCGGCTGAGGCACCGTGTTTTGAGCGGTACACTGAGGAGTTCGATCCTCAAACCGGATTCGGTGGCACGGAAATCTGGGTACCACTAAAGGCTTAAACGTTGGCCTACGGTTGCGTCACGATCAGCGAGCAGGCAAATCGGTGACGGACTGACGGACTGAGCAGGGTCGAGTCCGCCAAAAACAGTGATGGGCCATTCCAAAAGCGGTGGCGTTTCAAAAACGGGGCCACGCGGATTCGAAAAAAGGGGGCCGCAAACAAGACTGAGCCAGTCTCCGTTTTCGGAAGGCGGAGTCGTCAAGTACCCGCTGGGACAAGAATTGGTATCCCTGACGGATTCTTCCAATAACTCGGGATTTCGGCAGAATTCCACGTCCGTACATCTTCGTTCGTACGGTTGATCCGTTTACCATCTGGACATTGCATGTCTGGATTCTTCATCGCAGTGGACGCGGATGATCGTTGAAACACGATCATGGCCGACTGAGCTTGTTGCACCTTCCAGACGTCGCGTGGCGGGACCAGGCCAGGAGGGCCTGAGAGAGGGAGAGCGATGATCAGGGATAAGTTCAAATGGCTCATCGTAGTGATGATTGCTGCGGTCTTCCTTTTGGACAGCGTTGCTCACGCCGCCTGGTCGGCTCCGCGATTTTACCTGCCGGCCATTCTGCTGACGTTCCGTTTGAACTGTAATCGCATCCCGTTCTATCTGGCTGGTCTCTGTACAATCCTGGCACTACTTGGTGGCCTGATCTTTCCGTCTTCTGCGGGCTGGATGCCTGAGTTGTTCATCCGACTACCGGACATCGCGCTGCTGTGGATCGCAGCGACATTCGTGGTGTTGATGAATCGGGCCACGCTGGAACGTGCCAAACTGCTCGCCGATGTCGAACTGCAGCGGCAAGAACTGGCCACAGAAAAATCTCTACGAGAAGAAGCTCTCAGATATCGAACGTTTGTCGATCACGCCAGTGATGCCATATTTGTACACAACGACCGAGGTGTCGTAATCGACGTGAATCGTCGAGCGTGCGAGCTGCTCGGCTATTCTCGTGAACAACTGGTCGGCAAATCACCGTTTGAATTCGACGCGTACGTGACGCCGCCAGAAATGGAAGGCATGGTCAAGAAATTACAAGCGCGAGAAACGGTAACCTTCGATTCGATTCATCGACGACAGGACGGTTCGTTGTTCCCGGTCGAGATTCGCGTTCGGCCGTTCAAGGTCGATGATCAGCGGTTCGCACTGGCGATCGCTCGTGACATGACCGAGCGAAAGCAGACTGAAGATGAACTGCGATTGAGTGTGCGGCGGTTTCGAGAACTGGCTGATGCGATCCCGCAAATTGTCTGGACGGCTCAGCCGGATGGTGCTCTGGATCATCTGAACGCTCGGGCGACGGAGTATTCGGGCCTCGAATTGGAAGGGCTGAAACGTTGGAGCTGGGAATCGACGGTTCATCCTGATGACCTCAAGCAGGCCGTAGATATCTGGCGCCGGGTACTTGTGAGCGGCGTTCCAGAGGACATCGAATTTCGGCTGAGGCGAATGGACGGGGAATACCGTTGGCACATCGGCAGGCAGGTTGCCAGTCGCGACGCCGATGGCGAGATCATTAAGTGGTATGGAACGTGTACCGATATCGAAGATCAGAAACGAACCGAAGACGCGCTGCGCGATAGCGAACAGCGGTTCTCTCGATTCATGCATCAGTTACCGGGACTCGCCTGGATTAAAGATCTCGATGGCCGCTATGTCTATGGCAACGAAGCCTGGCTTAAACGGTCATTAAACCCGTCAAGGGCGCTTAACGGTCCGACGGACGACGATCTGTTCCCTCCAGAAACGGCCGCGATGTTCCGGCAGAACGATCTGTTGGCACTGCAAAGCCGGACCGGCATCAAAGTCGTCGAATCGCTGAAAGTCGCGGAAGGAAGCACCTGCTACGCATTGGTCAGCAAGTTTCCGATCTTTTCGCCGGAAGGAGAAACTCTAATTGGCGGAATCGCCATCGACATTACGCAACAGCACCGCACGGAAGCGGAATTGCGACAAGAACGTGATCGTTTTAACACGTTGGCCGCAACAGCGCCAGGAGTCATCTGTTCGTTGCGTCGTCGTGCTGACGGAACGTTCTGCTTTCCTTATGTCAGCCCCGTCATCTCAGACATCTACAATCTTGAACCGAACGAACTGGCAAACGACGCAGGTCCGATTTTTCAGATGCTGCCGCCGGAGGATGCTTCGAAATTCCATCAGGCTGTCAGCGAATCCGCGAATTCAATGAAACCTCTGCGCGAGGTATTGCGAGTTCGACATCCCGTGAAACGCGTGATCTGGATCGAACTACACGGCAGTCCCATGCGGGATTCGGACGGCAGTATCCTGTGGCACGGCTTTGTCACGGATGTGACCGAGCGGCAAAAGGCCAAAGTGGAATTGGAGCGTCAGCGAGCCGAGCTCAACCTGCTGCTCGATTCGGTACCCGCGATCATCTTCTACAAAGACACGAATCACCGCTTGATTCGCGTCAATCAAGAGCTTGTTCGCATCTCGGGAATTGCTCGCGAGGTCGTCGAAGGAAAGAGCGATGCGGATTTTGATTCTCCTTATTCTGATCAGTACGTCAGAGACGAGAAGGAGATCTTCGTCACGGGTCTCGCGAAACGTGGCATCATCGAACCGATGCAAACAACGAACGGAGTTCGCTGGCTACAGACCGACAAGATCCCGTCGCGAGATGCATTCGGGAACATCAATGGGATCATTGGATTTGCGATCGATATCACCGAGCGCAAACTGGCTGAAGACGCGCTCGCCGAGAGTGTGACACGGCTGTTAAGCATCGGCAATAACCTGCCGGATGGTGCCATCTATCAGTATCAGCGCGGCCCGGATGAGCGAAAGCGGTTTGTTCATTTTACGAAGGGGCTCGAGCATCGATTGGGTGTCACCTCGGAAGACATCCTGCAGCATGCCGATTCCTTTTTTGATCTGATTCTTCCAGAGGACGCAACTCGGCTTGAAGCATTGGAACTCGCATCTCAGATCAAATCGGAATCTCTGGTTTGCGAATTCCGCATCCGTCCTCGCGATGAACAACTGCGCTGGATGCATTGGCGATCGTCGCCCCGCGCTCAGCATGATGGCTCGGTCATTTGGGACGGCGTAGTGATCGACGTCACCGATCGCAAACAGGCCGAACAATTGCTCGCTGGACAGAATCGGTTAATGGAACGGATTGCCACCGGAGCGCCGTTAGCCGAGATACTGGATCAAACGGTTGAATTCATCGAAGACCAACTGCCCGGCTCAATTGGTTCGATCCTGCTGCTCGACCCACACGAAAAGTGCCTGCGTCTCGGTGCCAGCAGGCAGTTGCCCCAGGAGTATCTTCAGGCACTTGAAGGTATCAAGATCGGGCCAACAGTGGGATCGTGTGGTACGGCAGCGTATCGCGGTGAATCGGTCCTCGTGAGCGATATTGCGACCGATCCATTGTGGGCAGGCTACAGCCATATCGCTCTCGAATTTGGGCTGCGTTCCTGCTGGTCGATTCCCATCTTGAGTGGCAGTCAGGTCGCAGGAACCAATCCAACAAGTCGGGTGCTGGGAACTTTTGCTCTGTACAAGCGCGAGATCTGGAATCCGCCCGCGGATGTGTCTCAGATTGTTGCAACGGTCGCTCATCTGGCGGGTGTCGCAATCGAGCGCGAAGCGGCCGCTGAATCAGTGCGCGAGAGCGAAAAGAGATTCCGCGATCTGGTCGAACTCGCACCGGATGGGTTTGTCATTCTGCAGAATGAACGCGTCGTCTACGTCAATCGAAAGGGAGCGAATCTTGTCGGACTGGACTCTCCCGAAAAACTGCTAGGTGTCCGTCTGACCGATTACGTTCATCCCGACGACGCACAAATCAGTCTGGCGCGACAGCAGTCAATTAAAGAATCAGGTAAGCCTGTCCCTCTGAAACGTTTCCGTGTCCGCCGCGGCGACGGTTCGCAGATTGTGATGGAATCGTGTGCGGGTCCATGCCAATTTAATGGCCAACCAGCAATACAGCTCATCGCACGCGATGTCACCGATCAAACGCGGGCCGAAGAGGCTTTGCGAGATAGCCAGGCGAATCTTGCGAACGCCCAGCGAATTGCTCGACTGGGCAGTTGGGAATGGGAAATCAAAACCGGAAAACTGGCCTGGTCCGACGAGGTCTATCGCCTGTTTGGTTTAGAGCCTCAGCAGTCGGTGCCGAGTTACGAGAAATTCCTGAATTCGATACATCCCGATGATCGCGACTTCGTCGATTCTGCTGTTCAAGATGCGGTCGCCGGCAAGCAACGATACGACGTCGAATATCGCATGATCCGCTCTGACGGTGTCGAAGCGACCGTTCATACTCAAGGCGAACTCGAATCAGATGAGTCTGGCGAACCTTGGCGGATGACGGGGATCGTCATTGATGTGACAGAACGCAAGCGAGCCGAGCAGGCTGTGCGCGAGAGTCAGGAACGGCTGCAGCTGATTTTCGAGACGGTCGCCGAAGGTCTGATTGTACAGAATTCCGACGGACAGATTATTGAATGCAACTCGGAAGCAGAACGCATTCTGGGGATGACCGCCACGCAATTGATCGGCATGACAGCTTTTGATCCGACATGGAGATTGATCTCCGAAGACGGCGCCCCTGTTGCAACGGACGACTTGCCCGTCCTGATAACGCTCCGTACGGGTCAACAGGCCCGTGACGCTGTCATTGGAGTCTATCGACCTGACGATCAACTCGTTTGGATTTCGATCAACACTGCCCCGCTGTTCGATGCGCAGGGACGAGTCACGATGGTGGTCAGCAGTTTCGGAGATATCACTGTCACGAAACGGACTCAGGATGCATTGAAGAAAAGTGAGGCGAGGTTCGCTCGCATCTTCGAGAGCATCCCGACCATGATGGCCATCAGCACCTACCCAGGAGGCCGATTTGTTGAGCAGAATCCGTTCTACTCACGCATGATGGGATTCGACATCAACGAAACGCGCGGCCAGCGTGCGATCGATCTGAATATCTGGCCAGATCCCGAACAGCGAGAGAAGCTGATTGCCGTGATCGAACGCGGCGAAGCGGTGCATGGAGCCGAGTGCGTGGTCCGTGCGAAGCTCGGCCGACTGTACACCGTGCTGGTCTCCGTCGAACCGATTGAGTTTGCCGGCGAGCCTTGTCTGTTGTTCATCCATCACGACATCACTGAACGCAAGCAAACCGAAGAAGCACTGCGCGATAGCGAGGAACGTTATCGATCGCTCGTTGAAAATGCCCCGGCTGGAATGTATGTCAACGTGGGTGACAGATTTGCCTACGTCAATGATGCCACCTGCCGCCTGCTGGGAGCTGCCTGCAAGGAGCAGTTGATCGGGACATCGATCTTTGACCGGTTCGATCCCGCGATGCACGACACCTTCCGTCACAGAATCGAACGGGTCCGCGATCATGGCGAAACGGTTCCACTGATTGAACATACCTATCTACGCTTGGACGGTTCGAAGGTCGACGTGGAAACGATGGCGATTCCGATTCAGTTCGATCGTCAACATGCCGTTCAAGTTTTGATCAATGACGTCAGCGAACGGAAGCAGGCCGAAGAAAACCTTCGAGCCACAGAAAAGAGATTTGCGACGATCTTTCGATCCGGACCTGTCGGGGCCTGCATCACGACGATGGAAGAAGGTATCGTCATTGATGTGAACGACGTCTATTTGATCATGGCCGGTTACACGCGCGACGAGGTTGTGGGGCACAGGACGATCGCCTTCGGACAATGGCTCGATCCCGAAGACCGGGCCCGCCTCGTGATGGAACTCGAGCAAGTCGGCTCGGTCAAGAATCGTGAAATCGCGTTTCGACGTAAAAATGGTTCAATCGGACATTCGTTGCGATCATTCGAACGTTTAACGCTTGATGGACTCGATTGCATCCTGACCATGTGCAGCGACGTCTCCGATCGCATTCGCATTGCCGAAGAACTGCGGACCAGCCGACAACGCCTGGAAGTTCTGTCGCGTCAGTTGATCACCACGCAGGAAACCGAACGGCGCCATTTGGCTCGCGAACTGCACGACGAAATTGGCCAGGTTCTGACGGCGATCAAGATGAATTTGCGTCAGACACAGCGCGTCTCGGATCCCGTCCTGCAGGCGTGTTTGGACGAGAATGTCGCAATGGTGGATCAGGCGATTGGGCAGGTCCGCAATCTGTCGCTTAGTCTGCGGCCTCCGCAACTCGACGATCTGGGCCTGGTCGCCGCACTGCACTGGTTCGTCAAATATCAGGCTCGAATCGGTGGCTTCCAGGAAAAACTCATCGTCGACCTGGGTGACATTCCGGTTCCGACGGATCTAGCTACCGTTTGCTTCCGAATCACTCAAGAAGCACTCACGAACGCGGTTCGACATGGCCACCCAGACCATATCCATGTCGAGTTACGAGCGAACGAAAATAGCCTGGTCCTGATTATTCAGGATGACGGCGTGGGATTCGATGTTGCCGAAGCGCGCCAGCGGGCGACCGCTGGCGCCAGCATCGGTTTGCTGAGCATGCAGGAGCGTGCGAACCTGGTGGAAGGTCAGTTGACGATCGAATCAGTGCTCGGCCAGGGTACCACCATCAAGACCTGGTTCCCTTTACGGCCAACGTGATGCCTGGCTCCCGGATCGCTCGCGCGGCTTCATTCTTCGCGATAGTTACGTGGTACGACAGTGACGTTGCCGGCCGAAACCACGAATCCACGTGCTCGATCGGCCTCGGCCGAAAACCCGATCTCGGCCCCCGCCGGGATGCGAGCATCCTTGTCGACGATTGTCCGACGCAGTTTCGCGCCCGCTCCGATCTTGATCCGGCCCAGCAGGATGCAGTCATCCAGCGATGCCCCGGAACCGATCTTGCAATCATGTCCAATAATCGAGCGTGACACATGAGCATCCTCAATCACCGAGGCCGCACAGATGATGCAATTGCGGACGCAGGCGTTCTGGTCTTCTTTCGTCGACAGAACAAGCGGCGGTGGCAGATTCGGTTTATAGGTTCGTAGCGGCCAATTGCGGTCACGCCAATGAAAGGGCGAATTCGGTAGCAGCAGTTCCTGGTGGGCCTCGAAATACGCATCCAGCGTCCCGACATCTCGCCAGTAAGGTGAGGTTCCGTCGGGAGCACGAAATGGAAATGAGAACACCCGTCTGGTCGGATATATGGCCGGCAGAATATCGTGTCCGAAATCGTGACCGCAACCTTCTTGCTTCGCGTTCTGCCGTAGTACGTCAATCAAGAACTTGGTCGAAAAGACATAGATCCCCATTGAAGCCTGAGTGTATCCAGGGTCACCGGGGATCTCGGCCGGCTGTTTCGGTTTTTCCTGAAACCCTTTCACTCGCTGATCAGCATCGACTTGAATCACGCCGAACTGTCCCGCCGCTTCGGCAACGGGAACTCGATAGGCACCGATCGTGACATCGGCCTGGTTGTCGATATGAGCTTGAATCATGGTCCGATAGTCCATGGTGTAAACATGGTCTCCGGCCAGAATCAGCACATAGTCCGGATTCGAACTCTCGACCGAATCCAGGTTCTGGTACACGGCGTCGGCCGTACCGCGATAGTATTCGCCTTCGACCAGATGTTGTGGCGGAATAATGTTCAAAAACGGCCCCAGTTCGCGAGGAAAAAAGGGCTTCCATCCCTGGTCCAGATGCCGATCGACGCTTTGCGATTTGTACTGAGTCAGAACCAGGATCTGCAGGATTTCGCTGTTCACACAATTCGATAGAGCAAAGTCGATGATGCGGTAACTGCCGCCGAATGGCACGGCCGGTTTGGCCCGAATCTCTGTCAAAGGTTCCAGACGAGTTCCTTTACCACCGGCCAGAATGATTGCAAGAGTCCGCTGACGCATTGCTGGGCCCCCTACCTGTGGATCGTGATGTGACTTCAGAAGTGACGAGAGGCGCCGAGAAATTGTAACCTCGTCCAGCCGCCAGATGCGAGCGCATCGCATCATCGAGCGCGAAACAATCTCGGCGGATGCTCAGACCAATCCTTGCTTCTTGCGCAAATACCACTCGACGGTCATCAACCCGACAAAGACCACCAATAGCCCCCAGTTATCCCAGAGGGGGATGACCTGATACCGCGTCAAGGCACTGAACTTGTTCTGTTTCAGGCGTTCGAACAGGCTGCCCAATTCTTCAGGCTTGATTGACGATCCGCCCGTCATCGCGGCCAATTCTTTCAGAAAGTCGTAGTCGGCGCTGGGATAGTCCAATTCCAGGTCGCGGGCATCGACGACGAATCGCGTGTAGGCCGACGAGATAAACTCGCCCTTGCGGCTGGCCGAAACACGAACCCAATAGTCGCCCGGGTCCGAAGTGTTCGCAAATTCAGCCGTCGTTTCGTCGTTTGACTGTCGTGCAATCGGCTTTTCGATCTTTCCGTCTGGCTTTGTCACTTCGATTTCGAAATCGGCATCTTTCAGCCGACTGCCGTCGGCACTTCTCGCTCCGAAGGTCAGATTTGCAATTGCACCAGGAGTGAAGTTACGTGGATCGACCTTGACCCAAACCGGCTGATCGGTGTCCTGATCTTTTTTCGCCAGCCACAAAATCATCTGCCGCCAGAAACGCTGATGCTGTTCCGCCTTCCCGCCCAGACACCACAGATAGGTGGTATCAACTCCGAACGCGGCGACGCGTGATTTGTCGACCTCTGTGGCCAGCAGCAAGGGCAACTTGTCTTCAGTGGTCGCCCACACTCGAACCAGGTCATGCTTCGGCTTCAAGCGATTCCCGCCACGCAGCGGCGGCAATTCAGCCCAGATCGCCCGATTCCGATCCACGGGTCCCAACTGCATGACATACTCAAGCTGGCCTCGTTCGGTCGGAACCATTCTCACGTCGTCCGAGATTTGTGCGGCCACGTTGAATTTACCGGGAGCCCGGTATTCCGACGGTTCCATTTGGACTGGTAGCCAGTTTGCCAGCGGCGTCGCGCCGTACCCGCCCGTGGCAAAATTCTGCACGCCGCCCGTCATCAGCAATCCGATTCCTTCATTCAGTCGCTCGTCGAGGAGTTTCAGGTTTTCGCTACCAAACCATTCGGCCCGCACGTCGCCGATGATATAGACGTCGTATCGTCCACGCTTGAACCAGGCGGGATCGAGCCGTGTCTGATCCGAGAATCGGCCGGCCCGCACTTCCTGATAGTCGAGTTGAATCTTGTCGGCACCATTGACCATCCGGATCCAGCGTGGTTCGGGTCGCAACTGATCGAAGTACGCGACATTCAGTCCCCCCTTTTTCACGGTCAGGATGGTCTCGCGGGCATTGTTGAGAGTCCGCAGTTCTTTATCAGGCGCCTCGGTCGGCTCAATTTGCACCCGAATCTTTAGCTCACCAGCACTGGACGGAACGAACGACAGGTCGATCGGAATCGTCTCTACGTCCTGAGTGAACTCGATTTGTTTGACAGACTTGGACAATTGAGTCGCCGCAACCGCTTCAAATTTGCCCGGCTGCCCGAAACCCAGACCCGTTCGGTTTTCCAGAAGCACTCTGACAATAGCCTTTTTTCCTTTCGCCCCGAGCGCTCGCACTTTGCATTGAATCGGGACCTGCTTCTTTTCAAAAACCACGGCGTCGGTTCGCAGATCCTCGATGGCTACGTCCAAAGACGCGGCCGCCAACGAAGACGCTCCATACCCGATCGCATAGATCGGAATCTGGTTGTCACCTAATTTGCGAGCCGCCGTAAACGGATCGACGTCATAAGGCGGAACGGCACGTTGAGCCCCATCGGTCAGCAGCAATAGCCCCAACGATCGATGGTCGCGCGATTCCTCAAGGATCTTTTCCAAGACCTTACCGAATGCCGTCTGGTCACCGGTGCCTTCTTTCAGAACTGGGTCGAACGCGCTGAGTTCTCGCGCAAAATCGAACTGTCGAACTTCGACCTGTTTCCCCAATTCCTTCCACTTCGGTTCCAGCTTTTGCAAGTCGGCCCGAATGGCGTCGAATCGAGAAACTTCGCCGGGCATATCCTTGATATTCGCGCTGCGGCTGATGTCTGCGGCGATCGTCAATTGAACAGGACTGTCATCTGTATCTGACTTCTGCAAGGCAGGTCGCAACATCGCAAAAATCAAGACAACCACCGACGTCAGACGCAGCGTCAACAGCGTTCGCGCCATGGCGGGAGAAAGGCGGCTCAGTTGAGCTCGATAGGTCAACAGTACCAGCGCAATCAATCCTAGACTGGTGAGGATCACCAGCGGCCAGGACCAGATCGGCTCAACAAAAAAGTGCATAGGAAATGAACGCGTTCAAATGCGATGACTGATCAATGAATCTGGGCATCTGCTGGTGTCCATTCGGCAAGGCGAAACTCCCGCTGAGCCGTCGAGCCAGGTCAACGCATCGACTCAGCAGGACCGCCGCCTCCCAGTGACCGAACACAAACGTGCCAGCTCACCCGATAATACTGATTTTCGTCCTTCCGAATCAGACAGAACTGGAAAAATGAGCAAATACCAAAGTGTGACAATCCCATTCGCCGGAGATGCCCAGTCCGCAATCCATGCCATCTGTTGGCGAGAATACCAATAAAACGACTTTCCGGAACGATCGGTAATGAGTCAGTTTGGGTCCCACACCCTGAATCTTCGAAGGAAGTGAGACCTCGTGGGCATACCACGCCCATCCCAACGTGTCAGGGTGTATCACCCGCAAAGCGCGAGCCGCCCCGCTATTCTGAACCCATCTCAATCGCGAATCCCGCCGACCCGCGGCCGGGTTTGCGGGATCTGGCTGCTCTGGTCATCATCAGAGCCTCGACACGGCCCTTACTGATTCTCAATCAAGACCGGATTCACGGGACAGACATCATGCGATTCCGCTCGCCAATCGACCTGTTGCCCTACTGCCTGTTGTTATTGATGAGTGCGACAGCTTCGGCCGACGAACCGGCGCCGCGTCGCCTGCTGTACGTCGCGACGCCCGGCATCCGAAACTACCTCGAATATGGCGGACACGGCATTCTGGTGTTCGACATGGATGGCGGTCACAAGTTCGTCAAACGAATCCCTGCCGCAGGCGTCGATGACAAAGGTGCCCCGCTGAACGTCAAAGGCATCTGCGCCAGTGTCGCGACCAAACGCCTGTATGTGTCGACGATCAAAACGCTGCAGGCGTTCGACCTGATCTCAGAAAAACTGATCTGGGAAAAAGCCTACGACAAAGGCTGCGATCGCATGGCGATCTCGCCAGATGGCAAAGTCCTGTACGTTCCGTCACTTGAGAGCGATCATTGGAATATCATCGACGGCCTGTCAGGCGAAATCCTGGAGCGAATCGAACCCAAGTCGGCCGCTCACAACACAGTCTTCGGACTCGATGGTAAACAGGTCTATCTGGCAGGTATCCGCTCGCCCTTGCTGACGGTCGCGAATGCTTCGACGCACGCGTCCGCGCGAACGATCGGACCGTTCGCCGCCGGCATTCGTCCCTTTACCGTGAATGGCCGTCAAACACTCTGCTTTGTGTGCGTGAACGAGTTGCTTGGATTCGAAGTGGGTGACCTGGCGGCGGCCAAGAAATTGCATCGCGTGGAAGTGCAGGGGTTCAGAACTGGAGCGGTCAAACGACACGGCTGTCCCAGTCATGGAATCGGTCTGACTCCCGACGAAACACAGCTCTGGGTATGCGATGCCTTCAACGAGCGAATGCATGTTTTCGACGCGACCGTGATGCCACCCAGACAGGTCGCGAGCATCAAAGTTCGAGACGAACCCGGATGGATCACATTCAGCCTCGACGGCAACTTCGCCTACCCATCCACCGGAGACGTCATCGATGTCGCGACGAGACAAATCGTGACCGGACTGACCGACGAAACGGGTGCTGCAGTCGCAAGTGAAAAAATGCTCGAGATCCAATGGAAAGGCACCGAACCGACGCGCGTCGGCGACCAATTCGGGTTGGGCCGAGTCACTCAATGAAAGTCATGGCGAACGTGGCCGCAATAAAGAATTGGAGTTCATAAGGCACCTTAGTGCGGATCGACGAGTATTGATTGTCCTATGGGCGAATTCTGAAGTCCGCGCAAGAATGAAAATGCGGCCCGGGCTACTTCAGGAAGACTCAGGTAGTTGGGAACTAGACTGGAGCTTGAGGTATAAAGTCGAGTTTCGCGAACCAGTTCCCATTTTCAACGGACTGCTAACTCTCTCGACAGGTTTGACATTGACACCTTGTCAGTATAAGCGGGACAGCCATACACTCCTTTGAATGGATTCAGGCGACCGGTCAAATCGTGTTTCTGTGAAATCTGCAAACGATTTTGTAAGGAAGGTCTGAACATGTCTCGCTTCGTTTCTACAAAATGGGTCTTCGTCGTTGTCACGACGATGTGCGTCAGTACTGGAGGAGCGGCATATGCCAAGGGTGGCGGCCACGGCGGCGGTGGACATGGTGGCGGCCATGGAGGACATTCGGGTGGTCATCATAGCGGCGGACACCACTCTGGTGGTGGTCATCACTACTCACATAGCCATCATTACGGCGGCGGTAGATATTACAGTGGCGGATATGGCAGCTATGGATACCTGAACTACGGGCTGGGAAGCGGCTATTACTATCCGCAGCAGTACTACTCTCCTCAACAGGTCTACTCGACTTATTACTCGCCAGGAGTGATGAATCCGGCCTGCATGACTTCGGCTTATGTGACAGGGTCGCCAGTCATTCAGACGGCGATGTCGCAGGTTGTGCACGACGGTCGTGACATAATGCTGTTCAACCCTGCGGAGAACGGCAGGGATATTCAGTATTCTCTGAATGGGTCGCTGTACCTGATCAAGCCTGGCGGTACTCAATCGTTTCCGAACGATCGAACCTGGACCTTTGAAATGGATTCCGGAACGGGCCAGCACTTGAGGTACACCCTTGAAAGCCGTCGTTACAAATTCAAATCGACATCGCAAGGCATGGGCATCTTCTCGACTCTCGATCAGCCCGCCGGAACCGCCGCCTCTCCCGCCAGCGGTTCATCCACTCTCAGCCCAGCACCAACTCCAGTTCCCGCGCCGACACCAACCCCTGCTGGGTGAGGCGGAGTGAATTCTGGTAATTCCACATATTCGAACGATCAGCTTGAATGCCTGTCCGTTCGTTCTGATGCGGCGTGGCATCATGGCGCGGATCTGCCGGCGGCAGGCTCGCGGTGAAGAGCCGCGTTTAGCTCAGTTGGGGTCGGTGCGATATCGGGAAGATTTCGGAACGATGCCCGCGCCGACCCCGATTTTCATTTTGGCGTTCCGACAGGAAGCAAATTCTCCACTGAACAGTCCGACGACATCGCGGACGGAGCCGGCGCCATTAATTCGAGATGGCAGCCACGATTTTGTCGAGGACTCCAATGTCGTGGCACACCGAATCGTCATTGGGCGGCTCATCCGCACGAATCACGCAAGGCGAATGGCGAGCGCGTTTCGATGCGGGAACCGAACTCAATCATTATTTGGAACGGTCACTACATTCAGAAATTCCGAGGAATTTCGTCGACGTCGGGAACAAACTCGGACGACGGCGCGTCCTGGTCTGTGGTTTCGTTCCGAACATGGGCTGGAATCCGGAGATTCTGAGATGCGCCAAACGATTTCTGCCGTCGGTTGTTTGGTCTTGTTGACCATTGCAGGGTGCGGCATGGCTGCCAAAGAGGCTGCCGAAACGTCGAAACCATCAAGCGCTCCAATATCCCAGCCACAAATCGATCATGTTGCCCAGTTGAAGTATCACAGCGAGGCGCCCCACTCATCCAGCATGATCATGAGGGGTGAGCCTGTTGACGGACTTCATGCGGCCAATGAGGCCTACGTTAAGCTGCCCGAGAATTCGCTGCTGGCGACCAAAGATCAACCGCTTTCGACATTTTCGATCGATGTCGACACCGCGTCATACTCGAACGTCCGCAGGTTCCTGCGTGATCGTCAACTGCCTCCGGTGGAGGCCGTTCGCATCGAAGAGTTGATCAACTATTTCCCTTACGACGATCCTGCTCCGGCTGGCAATACGCCCTTTTCGGTCAATGTCGAGATCGCGGGTTGTCCCTGGAATGGGACTCATCGGTTGGCTCGGATCGGGCTGAAAGGCAAGACGGTCACTCGGCAATCGCGGCCACAGATAAATGTGGTGTTTCTGATCGATGTTTCCGGTTCAATGAACCATCCCAAGAAGCTGCCGCTGGTCAAAGATTCGCTCAAGCTACTGGTCGATCAATTAGGCGAAGCCGACCATATTGGCATCGTCGTCTATGCCGGTGCTGCGGGAGCGGTCTTGCCGGCCACATCGGCCACCAATCGTGAACGCATTCACGCCGCGATTGATGGTCTGTCTGCGGGCGGTTCGACGAACGGCAGCCTGGGGATTCGACTGGCTTATGATATTGCTCGCGAAAACCTGGTTCCCGGTGCCGTGAATCGCGTCGTCCTGTGCACTGATGGCGATTTTAATGTCGGCGTCACCGGCCCGCGTGAATTGCAGGAGTTAATCGAAGGACAGGCGAAGTCGGGCATCTTTCTGACGGTGCTGGGATTCGGCTTTGGCAACCTGAAAGATGTCACTATGGAACAGTTGGCAGATCACGGAAATGGCAACTACGGCTATATCGACACTCTGGCCGAAGCGAAAAAACTGCTGGTCGACCAGATGTCGGGGACATTGGTGACGATCGCCAAGGACGTGAAGATTCAGGTGGAATTCAACCCCGCGCAGGTCGCTGCCTATCGCCTGATTGGCTACGAGAACCGCCGCCTGGCGACACGCGATTTCAACGATGACAAGAAAGACGCTGGAGAAATCGGCGCGGGACATTCGGTCACCGCATTGTACGAACTGATCCCCGTCGGAGCTCCTGTTGGCGCGAACAAGGGTGCCGAACCGTTGCGCTATGCGTCCAATCAAAAGGTGGCAATTGAGCAGATTCAAGCCGAGCCGGTTCGCCAGGGAGCGTTGTCCGAATCGCTGGTCGTCAAACTGCGCTATAAGGAACCCACTGGCGACACCAGTCGCTTGATTGAGTTCCCCACCGTCGACACAGGGCTGGCGTTTGGAGCGGCGTCTAACAATCTGCGATTCGCGGCGGCTGTTGCGGAGTTCGGGATGCTATTGTCTGAATCCTCTTATCGTGGGAATACCACCTACGACGAAATCGCCGAGACGGCTGCAGCGGTGATCAACTCGGACGCCAAAGGATATCGAGCCGAGTTTCTGGAGCTGGTCCGGCTGGCACGTGATCTGACGAATGATCGGCGATTGATGTCAAAGGTCGATTGAGCGTCATCGCGAACACATGACTTGTGCGGAAGGTTTTTCTGGGTGGCTGCTTTGGGCCGCCCACAGAGTTCGCGCGCACGACTGGGGCTCGAAGGCTCACCCCCAGCCACCCACGACTTTACCTACGCACGACCTCCGTCTCGTCGCGAACGGAACCACTGCGGACCACGATCGTATCGGCCACTCGGTCGCCGATACGTTGGTTGTGTGTGGACAGCATGACGCTGATCGCCCCCGGCAAGGGGGTCAGAAACAGGGGCATGTCAACCCACATTAAAAGTCGCCGAACCACGATCCGGAAAAAGCCTGCCGGACGCAGAGTCGACCTGACGGTGCGAATTCCGACAAGCCATTTTCCAGGTGTGCTTCCGGTTCGAGTCTCGAGCCATAAGAGCAGCCCGATGAAGATCAGGACCTCGGCAATTTCGACGGTATAGTCGAGTTCAAATAGCGGACTCAATAATGATTTGAGTTCCCAGTACAGATTGACTCCTGGAGCGGGAGTCTTGTTGATCAAGCTGTCGAGAGACATTTCCAGATTCAGAAGTTGTGCACCGAGCGCTCTGTTGTCGACGGCTTTTCCGGCGGGTAACTGAGTCCAGAGTGTAAACAAGGGTATCAACAGGACGAACAACACATCCAAGCCGGACGCCATTCCTCGCTGTCCTGTGGAAGCCAGGGTTGCCTGTTGGACACCAAATTGCCACGTCGATGCTTTCTTCCGGCCCTGCAGCCAGAGTCCACCGGCGAGCAACAAACCCAGATGCAACAGCCAAGCGACGATCAAACCACCTGCCGCTTGTGCCCATCTCGACAAATATCCAGGGTACGCACCAGGCAACGTCACGTGCGCTGGTTGGATACGACCCTGTTCAATTCGATGAATGACCGCGGAACTCCACCGTTGGTCTTCGTCGATCAGATAGCTGACCGACGAGGCTGAATCTGCGACCAGGACACGAGTTGGATGCTGAGCCACAGCCGCGGGAGTTTCGAGTCTTTGCCAACTGCCATCAGATGCGCGTCGCAGCAACGGACTATTGGGGTTCGTACTACTAAAGAGTACCCCTTGTGCGTCGCCTGCCATCCACATCAATCGAGGGTTATTGCCTGCTCCCGAAATGGGTTCCCAGCCCGAAAACTCTTGGACGCCGTTTGCCGGATGCAGTCCCGATGAACTGTCGAGAGGGGAATCGACGAACTCGAACCCCTTCCGGTAGGCGGCAAAGTTCGAAGTATCGGTTTGTAAAACGTGAAGCTGAGTTCCCTGTTGCATGGCCATGACCCAGCACACGCGGACCGGTGTTGGCATGGTGTTCGACGCCCCCGGTTGAAGTACAGGTTGATCGGGGTCTGCATCGTTCTGCCAGACGGTTCCAGGTCCGGGTAATAGAATCTCGCGCCCATCGACCCAATGGTCATCCACCAAGTGTACCAGTCTAAACCCGCCGGATTGCAGTTCAACAATCGTCGTCACCTGTCCGTCGAGAACAAAGGGTATCGAATGAAACTGCGAAATCCGAACGGGCAAATCGCATATCTTTCGGGTCTTTCCATCTGCGAGTCGGTAGATCGACGACTGTGACACGGCGAACAGTTCGTCATTCAACCACAACGGATAAACAAAGACGCCGCTCACCGAGTACTCGGTCGGACACTCAACGCCGGTTTCCAGATCCAGACGTCTGATCTGGCAATCGAAACTGATTCCGTTGCGATGAAGTTTAAAGGCAGTAAACCACAATTCGCCGTTTCGCAGGCTGCCCTGGTAGATCTTCGATTCAGACGATGGTCGGCCCAACGGCTTGCCAGCCAATGCGGAATGCACCGACCAACTGGCAACGATCAGCGGAACCGCGATACTCACGAAGACGACGACCGACACCAGCGCGGGTCTGCGAAGATCGGTCGTTGATTCGTTTTTGATGGAATCCACGGACGTGGCTCCCGTTTTCGCTGTGGCAGCAGCCCGAAACGACAATACGGATGAATCGGCATAACTCTGATTCATCCGTGTGCCTTGCAACGAACAATGCGGCCTACTCGCGCTTGGCGATATCATCCTGCAGGATCTCATCACGCACGGTTTCCAGCAGTTTCTTGGTCAGCTTGATGCCGTCTGATTCACTCGCCTTTTTCCCTTCGTATTCGACGCCGATCCAGCCGTGGTAATCGAACGACAGCACGATCGGCAGGATCTTGCGATAGTCGGTGCGGGTCTCGTTTCCACTGGCATCGAAGTTATGCGATTTCGCGCTGACACCTTTGGCGAACGGCATCAATTCTTCAGTGCCTTTGTAGCGGTCGTACCAGACATTGTTCGCCACGCGGAAGTTGCCAAAGTCGGGTAGTGTGCCACAGCCGGAATGATTCACCGTGTGCATGACCGATGCCAGCCAGGTGGCGTTCGATGACAGGCCGCCGTGATTTTCGACAATCACACCGATCTGATGCGTCGCTCCGAATTCCGTGAGCTTACGTAGTCCGTCGGCGGCCAGTTTCATTTGCTCCAGGTAGGTGCCGCTCGATTGCGCGTTCACTCGGATCGAATGGCAGCCCAGGAACTTGGCCGCGTCGACCCACTTCTTGTGGTTGTCGACCGCTTCGTTTCGTTTCTTTTCATCGGGATCGCCCAGAGCGCCTTCGCCATCGCACATGATCAGGACGCTGGTGACGCCATGATCGTCGGCACGTTTCTTCAGATCAGTCAGGTAGCTTTGATCCTTCGCCTTGTCCTTGAAAAACTGATTCACGTACTCGATCCCTTCAATGCCGTATTCGGTCTTGGCGATTTTGGCGAAGTCGAGCGGGTCAGCCTGCTTGCCGAAGAATGCTTTATGCAACGACCACTGCGCCAGCGAGATCTTGAACAACGGCGCTTTGCCGCTCGGCGGATCAGCCGCCCACAGGCCTCGTGACAGAGAATTCAATCCCGCTCCAGCAACCAACCCGGCAGAAGCGGACAAGAAACCGCGGCGAGACAGGGAAAATGACATTCCTAATAACCTTTCGGAGAAGTGCGATGAAGTGGAATGCGAATGAAGGCCTGGAAGCGTTGCGATTCTAACTTGGGTTTCTCAGCATTTGAATCAAACAGTTGTGCCGCACTTTCAGTGCTGGCCTGGCTTATTTGGTCCGAACCCGGGGCGGCGCGTCGTAGCTGGGAGCCACAACGCTCTGCCCCGGGCTGTGTTGTTTGGGCCTTTCAGGCCGGAGGAGTTGCGAAGTGATCGATGATTTGGGAAGTGACCTGAGTGCGGATCCAGCTTGCTGCGCTGTTACCGATACCCATCGGGTATCGTGTTGACTACGCGGCGATTCCCCGTGGGGTCTGCGGCGCGGAGAGTCGTGAATGAGCAGGTCTCGCAACCTGAAGCGGCACTGAATTGGAGGATTTCATTGGAGTTACGTCGTTCGCTGGATGACTCTTTAGAAGACTCGCCTCTGGAAAGTGGGTGGCAACTCGGGTAAACCTTCTGTGTCACTCCGAATTCCAGCAGAAAGACGATATGCAGTTTCATCACACGACCCTCGACAACGGCCTGGAAGTGGTTGCCGAGATCAATCCCGATGTTCACAGCGTGGCATTTGGTTTTTATGTGAAAGCCGGGGCGCGCGATGAATCGGCCGACGTTTCGGGTGTCAGCCATTTTCTCGAGCATATGGCGTTCAAAGGCACCGATCGGTTCTCGGCCGACGATGTGAATCGGATCTTCGACGAATTGGGGGCCGACTACAACGCAGCGACTGGCGAAGAGAGCACCGTCTTCTACGCGGCGACATTGCCCGAATACCTGCCACAGACGTTTGAGATCCAGTCGAGTATCCTGTTTCCATCGCTGCGGCAAGACGATTTCGACATGGAAAAGAAGGTGATCCTCGAAGAGATTGGGATGTATGCCGATCAGCCTTCGTCCGTCGCCTACGACAATGCAATGCAGACGCATTTCGCCGGACATCCGCTGGGCCAATCGGTCCTGGGGACGGTGGAAAGCGTTGGCGGACTCACGTCCGAACAGATGCGACAGTATCATCAGGATCACTACAAAGGTGGTAATATCGTCTTGGCTGTGACGGGTCGAACTGATTGGTCTGAGGTTCAAAAACTGGCAGAAAAGCACTGCGGCAATTGGCGAAAAGGATCAACGCCGCGCCAGACCAAAGCGGCTTCACCCAAGCCGGCAACCCGCTACATCGCCAAAGATCATTGCCAGCAAGAACAGATCATCCAGTTGTCGCCCGCGCCATCGGGCAGTGATCCCTTGCGGTTTGCCGCAGAACTGATGGCGGTGGTAGTCGGTGACGATTGCAATAGCCGCTTATATTGGGAACTGTTGGATCCCGGACTGGTTGAATCGGCCGAAATGGGATTTTACGAGTACGAGGAAACGGGGGCCTATCTCACGTTTTTGAACGGACCACCGGAAGAAACCAAGGCCAACTTGCAGCGGATCGCCAAAATCTATGCCGACGTGAACACGCATGGAGTCACGGCGGACGAACTGGAACAGGCCAAGAACAAAGTCTGTTCGCGCCTGGTTCTACGTGGTGAACGTCCGATGGGACGTCTGGGATCGCTTGGCAATAACTGGTTGTTCCGGCGTGAGTATCGCAGCATCACCGACGACGTGGCGATCGTCCAGAAAATCACGCTCAACGAGATCCGACAATTACTTAATCAATACCCCTTGGGCCAGATGACGACCATCGGCGTCGGGCCACTGACAAACTGAGGGGAAACGACTGACAGAGGCCGAAAATGTCTCGTTGAAATCGAGGCTTCTCAGAGGTAGCCTGAACGGCTTGTTTATGTAGAGATATGACAGACACACTTTCAGCGGGCCTGCATCGAAAGCGTTTGTGGAATCAGTCATTAGTATTGAGGAATCCGAAAACGTGCGATTTGACAGGACCGTTTGCCGTACTTTTTCTGCACGCCGATCTGGCGTGCCCGCATTGATCCCCGCAGGCGTGCTCGGTTGCTGGAATCGCGAATTCTGATGTCGGAATGACGGGCCAGAAAACCGAATGTTGTGATCGAACGCAGTTTGTCGTCGAATGAACTGCCGCGCTTTCAACTCGTTTGAACTCGCGGTTGCGACGTCACTGACATCGGCCACGGACGCCTTGCTGCACGTATGCCAACGAACGTTTCGTGCACAGCGAGGGTAATTCAGCGAAATGCCTACATCGGATGATGCCGACCGCTCGTCGTGCCGTCCGTTCGAACACTGGATGAATGCAATGTTTCAGATGAATATTCGTCACGCCGTGTGGCTGCTTGTCTGTCTTCTTGTCGCGAGCACCGTCGCCCTCGCCGACGACATGCCGAAGGGCGAGATTGTCAAATACACGTTTGATCAATCGCGGATCTTTCCGGGCACCACACGCGAAGTCGCGGTGTACATCCCCGCTCAGTACACTCCAGACAAACCTGCGTGCGTTTATGTGAATCAGGATGGAATTCAATACAAGGCTCCTGAGGTCTTTGACGAGCTGATTCACAAGCACGAGATGCCGATCACGATCGGCGTGTTTGTCACACCCGGGGTCGTGCCGGCAGCCAAGCCGGAACAGGCGTTGGCTCGTTTCAATCGCAGCTTTGAATATGACGGCCTGGGAGACAGCTACGCTCGATTCCTGTTGGAAGAACTACTACCCAGTGTCGAAACGAAAACCGCGACAGATGGCCGCGCGATCAAATTGTCAAAAGACGGCAACGATCGCGCGATTGGGGGCGCTAGCAGTGGTGCGATCTGTGCCTTTACCGCTGCGTGGGAACGACCTGACGCCTTCCGCAGGGTGTTCAGTGCCGTTGGAACTTATGTTGGGCTGCGCGGCGGTCAGAACTACTCGACACTCATTCGAAAATACGAACCGAAACCGATCCGCGTCTTTCTGGAAGACGGTAGCAATGATCTGAATATCTATGGTGGCGACTGGTGGATGGCCAATCAGGCCATGGAACGATCGCTGGTTTTCGCGGGTTACGAGGTCGAGCACAGTTGGGGTGATGGCGGACACAATGCCGATCATGCCACCGAGATCTTTCCCGACGCCATGCGTTGGCTGTGGAAGGATTGGCCGGCACAAATCACTGCGGGCCAGGGGTCGCCTCAACTTAAGGAGCTGTTGATTGCTGGTGAAGACTGGAAACTGGTGGCCGACGGATTACAGATGACGGACGGACCGGCAACCAATGCACGCGGACAACTGTTCTTCAACGATGTCGGCGGCAGTAAGTCGTATCGAATCAATCAGGACGGCATGCTGAAAGAGTTCCTGCCCGATTCAAAACGAGCCGACGCCATGGCCTTTGGACCCGACAGCCGATTGTATGCGACGGCGGGGGCCACGGATCAGATCATCGCCTGGGACGCGATGGGAAGATCGACTACGATCGCGGATGGAATTCGTGGAACAGATCTGGCGGTCAACAACGATGGCGGTATTTATGTGACCAGTCCCAGTTTGAATGGAATCGATCCCAGCCGAATCTGGTACATCAGTCCGAAAGGCGAAAAGAAGATCGTCGACACCGGATTGAAATTCGCCAACGGAATTTGTTTGTCTCCCGATCACACATTGTTGTACGTGGGTGACAGTCGCACGCACTGGATCTACTGTTACCAGGTGCAGCCGGACGGATCGTTGGCCCACAAGCAGAAATACTTTCACCTGCACACACCCGACACTGCTGACGACAGTGGTGCCGAAGGGATGAACTGCGACCGCGACGGACGTTTATGGGTGGCGACCCGGCAGGGGTTGCAAGTATGTGACCAGCCGGGTCGCGTGAACTGCATCATTCCCACACCAAATGGTAAGGTCTCGAACCTGGCCTTCGGCGGCGAGAAATTCAATATCCTGTATTGCACATGCGGAGATCGAGTTTACTCGCGCACCGTGAAGGTCCGTGGAGTGAACGGCTGGGAAGCCCCGACCAAGCCGACGAATCCTCGACTTTAGCAGCCTGTTGAAAAAGGGGTCTGACCCTTTGGAGGGCATCGTCAATTGCCTTAACAATCCAATGCCCGGAGAGGGTCTGACTCCTTTTTCAACGGGCTGCCAAGTGCGAGTCGCACGGACGTGTCGAAACATGGGTTAGACGCTATGGTGATTAGGCCCGTGGGCCGACAAACCTGATTGATGCGCTCTAAAGAACCCTGCATGACACCTCGCAAACAGCAGTCGACATCCAGACTTCAGCCAACGCCCGCTGTGGCGTGGCCGATCCGCGTCGCGATGGTCTTGCTGTTTGTGGGATTGCTGTTGGCGTGTGCGGCAGCATGGGTCGTCCCGATCGAAGTCTTTCAGCAATGGGCACTCGACCGCGCCGGAACGGGTGAATTTGCCAAGTTCGAAGCGATTGGTGAGGCTGAGTTCTCGGTGTGGCTGGTGCGAATCGTCAGTCTGTCATTGCTAATCGTCGGATCGATTTTGTGGCGAGACCTCGCGCGGTGGGTCGCTTTCGTGAACGCAGCCTGGACTGGCCTGATGCAGGTCACGCGTACTGATGACGATGGCGCGGCTCAAGCTCACACGTCGATGATGCAGCGATTGCGAACGGTGGGCATCCGGGCGTTTCTGTGCAGTTGGGCAGTCTTGTTCGTGGCACATACGGTCCACGCGATCGGCTTGCGGATTCATGACTGGCCCTACTTTCGCTTCAATTCGGGAGAAGTCGTTCTGCCCAACATGAGTGTTTCGAACAAAGCCGTCATTCGGTATCTGCAGCAAACGACGCCACCTCACGCGCGCATCCTGGTTGCCAGCGATCAAAAACTGTTCTTTCTGTCATACTACCTGCGTCCGCGGACGTTGCTGCATCAGATGCACCCCGGCAGCGAGCATGTGATTCCACTGAAGGATCAGGAACGAAAGCTGGAAGCCTATCGGCTGAGTGATCTTTCGGCGGAAGATCTGTCGCGGATGAATCATGATTTCACGTTGGAATACTTCGAACATCCCAGCATGGTCGATGCGAAACAGGTGTTGGATGACTCCGCGTGGATCGCGTTCATCCGCGGCCGCGAGCAGAATCCGAATCTCATTCCGAACTATCTCGTTCGTTTGCGACCGGCAGGAGCTCATCAACCATGATGAGTTTACTCATCCTGCTGGTCGGTTTGATCGGCCAATGGTTGTTCGGCCTGCTAATGGCGTCGTGCGTGCTGCGGCGGAAGGATCAGCCCGAACCCACCCTCTCCGAACTTGCAGGACTTGGATTCGCATGGGGTGTGGGAATCCCCGCCTGGTTGCTGTTCGTTTGTTCGTTTTGCGGGATGCCGCTTGGTCTGTTGCCGAGTGCCCTGATTGCCGGGATCGGATACATCGGTGGCGGACTCTTGTTGAGGTCGCGATGGAGGTGTTCGCGTGTGGCTCAACCATACGACGTAGGGCAGGCATCAATCGATCGCAACGATGTCGCACTGTGCCGAGCGTGTCAGATCCTGATTGCCTGTCTGATGATTTCGACTTCCCTGCAAGTTCTGCAGACGCCACAAAAGCTGTGGGACGAACGAGCGATCTTTGCGCTCAAGGCGAAGGTCTTGTTTGAAGAACATTCGATCCGCAGTCCCATACTGCTCGATCCGGATTTCGTGCAGTACCACCCCCGCTATCCGCTCCTGCTGCCCTTAGCCGAACAGAACATCTATGCCTTCTTGGGTCAGGTCGACGACCGTTGGTCCAAGCTGATCTTTCCGGCGCTGTATTGCGGGCTGGCGCTGAGCACCTCAGGCGTGTTATCGCGAACGATGTCTCCCGGACGAGCGTGGCTGGCAGCGCTGTTGATGGCCACAGTGCCGGTGATGCTGCCGTATGAATACGGGTTTTTGTGCGGGCAGGCCGATGCGCCGGTCGCCTGTTTCCATGGCTTGTCGATGCTGTACCTGTGGGACGGTCTACAGCGACTGCGACGGGGTGAGGCCCATGCGGCACCGTTTCTGGTGGCCGGCATCTGCGGAGGGTTGACGGCATTTACGAAAGACGAAGGAATTGCCTACCTGATGATTCAGGTGGCGATAATGGGCCTGTTTACTATTTGCGCGATAAGGCGCATGCCGGACCTGCGCCGCGTGTTGACGGGGTCGGTCGCGTACGTCGTCCCGGCTGCGATCGCGATTGTCCCCTGGATGATCCATCGCCGCAGTTTGCCGACGACGACGGAAATGAACTACTTCGAGCGAATGACCTTGTCGCTGTTTGTCAGCCGACTCGAAACACTTCTCTGGTCGGTTCCTCATCTGTTTCATCGCATGTTCTGGGAATGGCGCGAATGGGGACTGCAATGGTGGATGATGGTGGCGGCATTCGCCATTCGTCCGCAGCGGTCGTTGCAGCGTTCTCAATTGCTGTTTCTATTCGACGTGACTGCGGCGTTGATGTCACTGCTGGTTGCCGGCATGCTGGCCCCCGCACAATTGGATGAACATATCGGCGGTTCAAGTCATCGGTTTTTGATGCAAATCGCGCCCGTCACTGTCTTGTTTGCAGCCACTCTATTCACGCGCGCGAACCCACCGATCGAAACGGGCGTCTCGATGACGCAAAAGTAGTGCGCGCCTGGAAAGAACCTGATGTATAGCCTGCCTGCCTTTCAAGAACATGATCTGACCACGTTGCACGACGCGATCGAGCGATACAGCTTCGGCCAACTGGTGTCGCAGGTTGACGGACAATTGTTCGCCACGCACCTGCCATTTCTGCTCGATCGGACTACGGGTTCGCGGGGAACGCTCATTGGTCATACCGCGCGTGCCAATCCGCAATGTTTTGCCGCTGGCAATCAGACGGTGTTGGCCATTTTTTCGGGACCACACGCGTACGTCTCACCCACCTGGTATCAGTCTGACAACGTGGTTCCGACGTGGAACTACATCGCCGTGCATGTGTATGGCAACCTGCAAATCGTCGAAGACAAGGCGGACTTGATGCAGATCGTGACGAAGACCACGTCGTTCTATGAACAATCGATGCCGTCCCCATGGAGGTTCGACGGGACGACGACGTTCATCGATCGACTGGTCGATCAGATCATCGGCTTTCGCATCGAGATCGATCGGATCGAAGGTAAGTGGAAACTGAATCAAAACCATCCGCTGGAACGGCAGCAACGCGTCGTCGCGGCATTGGAGCAGCGACCAGATGACAATTCACACGGTGTTGCAGTAGCAATGCGACAGCGTCAGCAGAAGGCGAGCGAGCAGATGTGACTCGTAACATCGAGTCACTGGCATATCCCTCGACCAAGATGACCTCAGGCAAGGACTTCGGCAATCGGGTGGCCGTGATCGAGCACCGGTGACGGGCGACCCTGTCGATCGGGAACTCGAGTTTCGGGTTCAATACCCAGGCAGTGATACATCGTGGCGGCGATGTCGGCTGGGCCATAGGGTCGCGTGATCGGATAGGCGGCATGTTTGTCTGTCACGCCGACAACCTGACCGGCATTGATTCCCGCACCGGCAAAAAACATCGACCCGCACGCGCCCCAATGATCGCGACCACCCAGGCTGTTGATCTTGGGCGTACGTCCGAATTCGGTCAGGTACACAACCAGGGTCGAGTCCAGCAATCCGCGTTGCTTGAGGTCGGTGATCAAGGCGGCAAATGCCTTGTCGATACCCGCGACGCTATAGCCGCGTTTGCACATTTCCGAGACGTGCGGGAACTTTTGTTCGGGAACATTGTGAATGTCCCACAAGTTGCCGTAATCCGGGTCGTAGCCGTAATCGACCAGGACGAATCGCGCACCGGCTTCAACCAGGCGACGTGCCAATAAGCAACGACCGCCAATCTTGGTGCGACCATACTCGTCGCGCGTCTGGTTCGATTCCAACGTGACGTCGAACGCATTGCGAACCTGTGGCGATGTCAACAGGTTCAGTGCGCCGCTAAAGTGTCCTTCCATCGCGGGCAACGCACCTGCCTTATCGATTCCCTGTAGTGACTCTTCCAGCGTGGACCGCAAATCGCGACGGCGTTGCAACCGACCAATCGTGACCTCGTGGGGAAACCGCAGCTCTGGAGGATTGAGATCTTCGTTGGCAAGCGGCGAGGGAACCAGTTGCTTCTCGCCTACAGTAAAGTCAGGTTGTTCGGGCTGACCACCGACACAAAAGGGGGCGTATTGATTGCCCAACCAGCCGCCGACAAACAGGTTGTGCGGAGGTGGCCCCGGCCGCGTGATTCCCGGTACGGCGATATAGCCTGGCAAACCGTTCCGAGGCCCGAGCAGGTACTGCACGATCGAACCGATGTTCGGTTCGGTGAAGAGCTGAGTTTGCGTGACCTTGCGACCTGACAAGGTGTAGACCTGACTCAGCAGATGATCGTCGCTGTCGTGAGAGAACGAGCGGACAGTACAGATGTCGTTGGCGATCCGAGCCAGATTGGGGCAAACCTCGGCGAACTGCACACCCGGAATCGCAGTTGGAATCGCTGACAGCGTCCCGCGAATCTGTTCGGGCGCGTCCGGCTTCGGATCGAGTGAATCCAACTGGGTCACTCCACCGCCCATCCACAGGTAAATCACCGATTTGGCTTTCGCCGTAGCCGAAACGAAAGCCTCAGCGTTTGCTGTTCCCGATAGCAATCCAGGCAGGACCGACGCCGAAAGGGCGAGCGGTCCGACTTTGAGAAGATCTCGCCGGCAGACGAGCGACTGCAGGTTCTCCAACTGCGCGGATCGAAATGGCGACATGCAGCAAAGTCTCCGATGATTCAGCGGTTCGGCGCACCCTATTATGCACGCAGAAGATCTGCCGAAACAAGACATCAACACAGACTGATGAGACTTCGGCTTATGTTCGTTGCGACTTGCGAATTCGCGAACGGTGAATCAGTTTGGGAGCCCGCACAGGTGGTTTGACCGTTTCCGAATCTGACGGTTGCTCGGCTGAGCTCATGAGGGCTGCGGGTTCTTCTGAATTGTCTTGGGATGACAGGTCGAGGCGATCGAGCATTTCCTGGACAAGTTCTTGAACGACGTCCCACGTGTGCCGCGCATGAGGTTCCTGCACATAGCGCGTCATCGCCAGCGCCATCCAGCGCAAGGCGATGCTCGACAGGAACATGATCTGAAAATTTCCCAGTCGCCAACCGGCCACATCCCAGTGATGTCCCGCCAGGACACTCATCAGCCATCCTGCGAGGATCGACGTCAGACCGCCCACCATTCCGGCGACGGCCTGCGTCGCCGCGATATACATGGTGCGGTTTTCACTGGGCGAATTCTTGATCATGAAGCCGTTGTTAGCGATCAGGATGCCGGCGTTCAGCACGGCATCCAGCATGAAGCAGGGCGCCAGAACCCAGAACGCAATCCCAGGCGAATGAGGGATCAACAGCAATGCCAGCATGTTGCTCGACTTGAGAGCGACGCACATGACAAGCACCGGTTGCGATCCGTGTGAATCGGCCCAGCGTCCCAGCGTGCGCGACAACGTGGCGCCACCCACCCAGGAGATGGTCCACAACAACATCACATGGAACAGTTCCATGTGAACTTCAGACAGCAAGTACAGGCTGATGAACGGCGCTCCCGCCATCGCAGCGAAGTTCCAGAAGCACATAAAACCGATGTAGCGACGGAATTCGCGATTGCGAAACGGCTCGGCGAAGACCTGATGCAACTTGGGTGACGGGCACTGTTTGACGGGTGGCTCGTCGACTCGATGGAACAACAGCAGGTCGAGTACGCCGCACACTGTTCCCACACATGTCATCACTGAATAGGTGATGGCGATCGGCAGACCACTTTTCAGAATCAGGAACGCCGCGGCGCACAGCGAGATCGCCGCCGCAATCTGCATCCAGACCTGACGTTTACCCCAATAGGCACTCAGTCCTTTGTGCGGCAGGTAGTCACCCATCCAACTGAGCCACAAAGGCGAGCTGAAGTGGAGCAGCCCCTGGTTGATTGCGGTCGTTGCCAGCAGCATCCAGACCCAGAATTGATCCGAGTATTCCGGGAACATCCAAGGGCCCAGCGCCGTGGGCAGCAGCATCAAGCGGTGAGTCAGTGCGGCCCAGAACCAGATGCGCCGACGGTATGCCAAATGATTGACGATGACCGCCGCGATGAACTGCATGAACAGCATCAGCGTGGGCAGAGCGCCCAGGATGCCAATGTGCAGCTCATTCGCTCCGATCGACCGGATGTAGGCGATCGTGGCCGGCGAAGTCGTGAGTTGGGTATACGCCGCAGCGAGACAACCAGCGACGATAATCGCTCGTTTCGCGCTCTTCAAAGACCACACGATGGCTTACCTGAAATATTCAACGATCCACCCAATCAACGATCGGGCAGTGACACTGAATGAGAAAGGAAATGTTGGGGAAAGGTTCGGATTTCTACCACAGTTCTGAGAATTGGCAAAGACCTTTTCAGACGTGGCAAAGATGTGGTTTTCCGCCTGAAAAACAGGCACTTGAACGGCCGATCTTCGAAGTGAAGCCGCGCCGAACTGTCCGAGCTTTCAGCTATTCCCACTCTTCGATCGAGCGTGGCCAGTCCTGCTTTAACAGCCGCGATAGCGAGCGGTCCGCCAATACCTGTCCGTCGGTCTGACAGCGGGCGCAGTAGTTTGTTTCGTTGTCGGCATAGCGAATCCGTTGCACGGGTGAACCGCAGTCCGGACAAGGCAATCCGAATCGGCCGTGGACTGACATCTCGGGGCGAAACGCGGTCACCTTTTCGGGAAACTGACCGCCCATTTCCTGACGCAGGTGATCGATCCACCAGCGCATCGCCTCGCGCGCGGCATGGTACAGACGCTCGATCTCCTCAGGTGACAGTTTCTGCGTCTGTTTGATGGGTGACAAACGAGCTCGATGCAGAATCTCGTCTGAATAGGCATTACCGATGCCACTGAATCGATGCGGGTCTGTGAGCGATCGTTTCAACGTGTGGTTCTCGGCAGTCAGCGCCACGGAGAAGTCCTGCAATGATGCGGTAAACAGGTCAATGCCACCAGGGTCTTGTGCCAGTGCTTCGGATTCGTTTGCAAACAGGTGAAGTGACGCTCGCCGCTTGGAACCGGCTTCGGTCAGGATCAGTGTGCCGTTCGTAAATTCGAATGCGGCCAGCCCAACCTTGCCAGGTACCTTCGCTTTGGCGGCTTTCCAGTGCAAGCGACCGGCAATCATCAAGTGCAATACGAGCCATAGGTCGTCTTCGAATCCCAGTGCGATGCGTTTCCCCAATCGCCGCGACGTCACGCATCGCTTTCCAAACAAGGCTTCGATCGGTGGGTCAAACGTTCGCAGCAGGAACGGACTGACGATGCGGACGTTCTCTAATATTTGACCAATGACGCGTACGTTCAGGGCATCGAGATAAACGGTGATGTCGGGTAGCTCTGGCATGGATTCGTTCTAGTCATTGTACGAGTCGAGTCCATTCCATCTGGTCTACTCATCTGAAATCATTCCGAGAGTTTCGGCAGACCGACACGCGGACAATTGGCCAGCAATGGACACTCGGTGCATTTCGGCCGACGCGCGATACAGATCCGCCGCCCATGATGAATCAGACGATGCGAGAAACTGATCCATTCCTTGGGTGCCAAGATTGCCATCAGATCACGTTCGATCTGTTCGGCATTCTCGCTGGTCGTCAGTCCGAGCAAGTTGCTGATTCGTTTGACGTGCGTATCGACCACAACTCCACTCGCGATTCCATAGGCCACACCCAAGACGACGTTGGCGGTCTTACGTCCGACACCCGGCAGAACGACCAATTCCTCCAGTGTTTGAGGCAATTCTCCGCCGTGTTGCTCAACGACAGCTTTGGCCATTCCGATCAGATTGGTGGCCTTATTGCGGTAGAAACCAGTCGAACGAATCACCGTTTCCAGATCTTCTTGCCGAGCCTTCGCCAGCGATTGCGGCGTCGGGTATTTGGCGAACAGCGCGGGCGTAACAAGATTCACGCGCTCGTCTGTACACTGCGCCGACAGAATCGTTGCGGCTATCAATTGGAACGGCGACTCGTGATGCAATGCACACTCGGCATCACCGTAGGTCGCCTTCAGTATGCGGATGATCCGCGACACCCGTTGCTTCTCGTCATCGCTGTTCTTGCTGCGGGGTGCTTGAGGCATCGTAATCTGCTTCGAATGTGCAAGTTCGTCGTAGACTGTGCTTCGCGCACGTAGTTAGAATCCAAACGACGAATATGGACCATGTTTTGACATTCTCGTTGCCGCGAGATCAAAAACAGGAACCGATTGCCAGTTTGGCCTGCGAGATCACGAGTGGCAGACGAGTACCCCGAACAGTATCGCGAAGGATTGCGGCTCTTCAATGAAGAGGAGTTCTTTGACTGTCACGACGTCCTGGAAGAACTGTGGTCAGAGACGACGGGGCCCGAGAAAAAGTTCGTTCAAGGTCTGATCCAGGCATCGATCGCCCTGTTTCATTTCGGCAACGAAAACTTCGGTGGAGCAAAAAAACTCTATATCTCCGCTCGCAAGAATCTTGATCCCTGCGGCGATCACTACATGGGAATCAAGCTGGGAACATTTCTGGAAGACTTCCAGAAGTGCTTTCAAGAACTTCTCGACAACACCGAAGTTTATCCGACAACGGTCACACTCAAGGACGAACTCGTACCGAAGATTCAAACCGTCAGCGAAGGATTGGTCTGATGACATTTTCGTGTGAAACCGATGCGGCTCTCAAGCATTTCTCTGGATTGGCCCCGCTGTTCCCGCTGCCGAATGTCGTGCTTTTTCCAAATGCCCTGTTGCCGTTACAGATCTTCGAACCGCGCTACCGACAGATGACGGCAGATGCGTTGGAAGGCGAACGACTGATTGCGATGGGACTGATGCGACCGGGCTGGAAAGAATTGCCCGCTGATGCGACGGTACCCATTCATCGAATGGTTGGGTTGGGGAAGATTATCGCTCACGAACGGCTCGACGACGGCAGGTATTACCTGGTGCTGCGCGGGTTGGCTCGAGCGAAACTGGTCAGCGAACAACTGGTCGATCTGCCATACCGGATCGGCCAATTAGAGATCGCGTCGAGTTACTTGACTGAACCGGCTCCGTTTGATCGTCGCGAGCGCGTTGAAGAACTGGCAGAGAATTTCTGCCGTCTGTTTCCCGGCGTGAAGCTGCAGCAATTATTCATGCAGTCGACTTCGGATGTCCCCTTGCAGACCGTGTGCGATGTGTTGTTGGGATCAATGCCGTTGGCGTCACAGATCTCACAACGATTTCTCGACGAGATGAACGTCGACGCGCGCAGCGACATGCTGCTCGATCTGCTGCAGGAAGCCGCTCGGCGTGGATCAACGCTGATGAATCGTAAGTTTCCGCCCGGTTTCAGCGCGAACTGATTTCACCTCGCGAATCCTCTGGATTGGCCCGCAGTTCAAGATTCATCGGGCAAAACAGGCACTGATGGTCTTTTCGAACCGTTTTCAAGTTCATCGCTCGGAAACCGCGAAACCGCTTGAAAAGAGCGGTGTTTGTAGTGTTGCTTGACGGCACGGCCGCCAGGAATTGCTGAACTTCTGTCGTCAGCTCTAGGCCTTTCTCAAATGCGGTGTGATCCAAGCCCTTCTACCAGGTCAAACGAACTTCGAATTCGGGTAAGATCTGTATTTGCTTATTTCACTAAACGTGAGCCAACCAACACGATCGGCCTGCCGGGGTAGGAAATATTCATGTACGACTGCTCGGCGCAACTTCACTCTGCGGAAGCCTTCACCGACCTTTCCGTCGGAAAGCGTGCGCCCAACCTTTGGATGACGGTTATCGCGTCGTTGACGTTCCTGTTAGTGCCCGTTTGTACGGTTCAGTCCGCGGACGAACCGAGCACTCCCAAAGCGGACGGAACGTTGCCTCGTGGTGACGGTGCGTTACCCAAGTACCAGGACATGGAACTGCCGACGGCCGAGCAACTGCTGAAGTCGAAGCCGTTCGACTGGATCGTGATGAAGAATTCGGAGGTGGTCGTTGTCGAAGCGATTGGACCCCGTCCCGATACACTGCTGAAGCTGAATGCGGACTATGAACGCTACGTCAAAGGACGCGCGGGAATGATTGAAGGGGAAGAACGGCTGAAGGACCGGCGCCGGATGTTTCAGCGCGTGCAAATTACGCTGCTCGAGCCGGGACCGGACCAAGACCCTGACTATCAAGTGGAAACGAGACACATCGGGCGTATTGAATATTTCGAAGACCTGATATTGCGACGCGCGAACCTGCTGTTGGATGAAGGCAAGATTCCGCTGGCGTACGATCTGTTGTTGTTCGTTGAACGCCGCAATCGGGAAAACAACGTGCGGCTGACCGAGGCGTACGAGGCGCGCAAACAGGAAGAGGCTGCTGCCAAAGCGGATGACGAACACTTTCGGTTTTCGGTTCCCGAACAGATTGCGTTGAAACTGTACAAGATCTGGCCAAAGTCAGACGAGACGTACTACAGGCTGTTGTTCAAAGATGCGGAATTCCATTCGATCGCCGGTGACAACGAATCAGCGGTGCGGCTCCTCGAAAACCTGTGGGATCACAACTCGGCGTACCCCGGATTGCCTGAGGCGTTGGGGCAGACTGTTGATCGCCTGGTCACTACGCTGGTGGATAAGTCGGATTTCCGACAGGCACGCTATTTTCTCGGCCGACTGTCGGCGCGCGATCCCCAGCACGCTGTCTATCAACGATGGAAGGGCGATCTGACAAACCGGACTCTGGCTTTGATCGAACAGGCACGCACATTGTCCTCGCAGGGGAACGGCTCACTGGCGACGAACACGATCGAACAGGCAGCTCGAATCTGGCCTGATACGACCGGGTTAAAAGAGGCCCATCGTGAACTGACGGACCGACACCAGATTGTCCGACTGGGAGTATTGCGCTTGCCGGGTGAGCCGACACGCTATCCATTCAATCCGCCTGCCGAGACGGAAGCGGAATTGTTGATGTCACAGTCGTTGTTTGAACCGATTCGAGTCGACGAGCGTGGCGTGCGATACCGATCAACGGTGCTTGAGTCGTGGGAACCTGCCGATCTGGGTCGTCAGGTCCAATTCACTTTGCGGCTGAAACGCAACGATTGGGAAGCGCGCCCGTTGATCACGTCCGCAGACGTCGTCGGCGAATTGGCTGGCAAGATTGATCATCAACAGTCGAGCTACGACGAACGATTGGCTGGAGCGATCGAAAGGATTTCGATTCAATCTCCCTCGCAATTCACCATCGATTTCCGCCGATTGCCGTTACGCCTGGAAGCACTGCTTCAAATTGCAGTCTCATTGACGGACGAGTCACTGGCGCTGAATCCGGACCTGCCACCTGATGCCGTCCCCACGGCCGGTCGTCAGCGGTTCTACGAATCAAATCGTGACGGACGGCAGGTTGCCTACCGTCGAGTCCGTGCGCAACCCGCGACGACCAAAACGCGAAATGTGGACGAAGTCAACTTGCTCCGCTACGACTCATGGGAACGAGCGCTGCAGGGCTTGCTTCGAGGAGAAATCGCGGCGATTCCTTTTGTCAATCATCGCGACCTGAAAGCGTTACAGGAAGACAATCGTTTCTTCGTCGTTCCTTACTCACTTCCGACCTCACACTTCGTGTTGTTCAACCCGCAGTGCATGCCGTTGCGCGACGGTCAATTGCGACGGGCGCTGCTCTTGGCGCTGCCGCGTGAAGAGATGATCAAGAAGGTCGTCCTGCCAGACGTCGCCGAAAACTTTGCACGACTGACGACGACACCGTTTCCAACCAATAGCTATGGCCACAACAGACTGCTTGGTGATTCGGTCTACGATCCACAACGGAGTGCGGCGCTCGCATTGACCGCAAAAAAACAACTCGGCGAACTACCCGTCTTCAGGTTGGCGTGCCCACCCGATCCTATTGCCCGTGCTGCGTGTGAAGCGATGATTGAGCACTGGCGACGCGTCGGAATCAGTGTGCGATTGACGGACAGCCCGGATGCAAGCGGTCTCGATTGGGACATCGCTTATCGAACTTCGCGGATTGTCGAACCTCTGATGCAACTGTGGCCGATGCTGGCCGTGCGTTCGGACGCCAGCGTTGAAGCCCTGAGGCCGATGCCTGATCGAGTGCGACGGCAATTGCTGGAACTCGAACGAGCGAACGATTGGACGTCCGCCACCAAAATCCTGCATCGCATCGACGCCGAATTGCTGGTTGAGGCTCGATACATACCGTTATGGGAAGTCGACGAATTCTTCGTCGCACGGCGACACCTGCTGAACTTGCCGCAACGTCTGATGTCCACCTTTCAGGACGTTGAGCGATGGACGGTGCAAGCCTGGTTTCCGCAGGAGACTCCGTAATGTCGACTGCACTGGAGTTCATCCGTTCGCGGCGTCGAGGCAACCACTTATGGCTGGCCATTTCGTTGATGGCCGTTGTGTTGGCATATCAGTCGGCCTTCGCGTCCGATCCGGTCGCGCCGCAAGAATCCCCCCCCGAACGTCGACCGTACGACGTGCGATTGCTGGTTGCCTTTGACGAGCAAACTTTCACGCAATCCGCCGCACGTTCGATCGTCGATCAAATTGAACAGACGGCAACAAACTGTGCGGGCGAGTTATGGTCCGTTAAATCGAGCATCATTCATTGGCTGAATCCAGTGAGCGTGCGCGGACTGGAGCGGCTTGACCAAACAATCCTCAATCAAAAAAACGCGGGCGAATCCGCCGACATCTGGTTCGTCGTCACGATGGAAGCATTGCCAGTGGGAACGCGCGTCAGTGTGCGATCGTGGCAGCCGGAAGTCCGTGTTTCGACAGTGCCCGTCTCGACCGATGTCATCGACTCGCGTGAGTTGGCGGTCAGTGCACTGCGGATCTGTCGCGGTCTGTTCCGTCCGATGGGCGTTGTCGAACAATCCACAGACAAGACGGTCCGCATTCGATTGCGTGCGGGTGAACTTGTCGCGCCAGATCCGACCTTTGCGCAACTCGAACAAGGCGATTTGTTCTTGCCGCTAATGGCGTATCGCGATAAGAACAAGCAAATTGAACGCTTGCAACCGATTCCCTGGACTTACATATCGGTCAATGAGGTCGACGGATCATCGGTCATCGGGGCCGTTCAAAGCGGCCTGAAAATGTCACTGGGCACAAAGAAGCGCGGACGCATCGACACGCTGGTTGTGGGAATCCGCCCCGAGTTCGAATCGACCCGAGTCGAACTGTTGACACAAAGCAAGCCGGTACTGCCGCTGGTGGCCCATCGAATTGAGGTGCGCAGCGCAGCGACGATTCCCCGGCCGACCGAAGAGAATCCCGACGCCAATCCGAATTCAACGCTGGTCACCGACCTGATTACAGACCGCCGTGGTTTGGCGAACGTCAAAGTCGTACCCGACAAGAAGCTGGTCTGGCTGTTTGCGTTCAGTGGCCAGAACATGCTGGCTCGAGTGCCTTTTATTCCTGGCATCGCGAAAGAGGCAAAGCTCGACGTTCCGGACGATGCTGCTCGTCTGTCGGCCGAGGCCGATTTGCAGATGTTACAGGGCGAAGTCGTCGATGCCGTCGCTTTGCGCAATACTGCTATCGCCACAGTCCATGCGGCGGCAAAGCGGAACGACTGGCTCACCGTGAACCAGAAAATATCGTTGCTCAAGCGTCAAGATGAGGCCAGCACGTTCCTGGATCGATTGATCGCCATTCGTGTCGTCGGGACAGGTGCCGCCAAGGTTCGCAAGGACAGGGTCGCGGAAGGCCGGATCAATCGGATGTGTGACGAGGCAGCCAACTTGATCAACGTGCATCTGGGCCAGGAAAAGATTCGGCTACTGATCGAACAAATACAGGCGCTGCAGGACGCCGAAAAATCGGCTGACCAAGAAGTGAAATAGGCTGATCCGCGACCGCAATTGAATGGTTGCCTTGAACCCCGTCTCCGGCAGAACGACTCGGTACCGCAAGGGTTCGCCAGTCGTTACACTGCTGTTTTCCGATGCAGTCAGTGGGGCAAGATCATGCCAAAAGTCAAAGTTCGTCGTAGCGACCTGAAACCGGGTGAAATACTCTGTTCGTACTGCAGCGCACGTTGCTGCCGTTATTTCGCCTTGCCGATCGAAACACCGACAACCTGGCAAGACTTTGATCACATGCGGTGGTACGTAATGCACGGTCGGTCGGCGATCTTCGTCGACGACAATACCTGGTACCTGCTGGTCATTGGCGATTGCGAAAACCTGATGGAAGACAATCGCTGCGGCATCTATCTGACGCGGCCCCAAATCTGCCGAACTTATTCCACCGACAACTGCGAATACGACAACAACAGTTGTTACGACAAGTACTTCGAAACGGCAGACCAGATCTGGGAATATGCCGAGGCGATTCTGCCACCCCGCCCGCAACCTCGCAAAAAGGCCGGCAAACCGAACCTTGTGGAACTTCCGGTGCTCAGTTAGTCACCAACATCCGGTTGTCGAACGAAACGCAGGGTGGATCTCGCTCCCGATTCTGATCGGCCGTGGTTCGCCGCGAACGCCAAGCTCCAAAAACGATGCGAAGGTGACGGATGCGTCGATTTCGCCGAACCTGTTTCAGCTTTATTGGAATCGATTGTGTCAAACTTGATCGAACCCCGGACGCTTAAGGGCTTCCGTGATTTTCTGCCCGAAGTGATGCTGGTGCGCGAACGGTTGATGGAGATCGCTCGCCGCGTCTTTCGCAGTTATGGATTCAGCCCGATCGACACACCGGCCCTCGAATACGCCGAGATTCTCACGGGCAAGGGGGGCGACGAATCTGACAAACAGATCTTTCGCTTCAAGGACGCTGGCGATCGCGATGTCGCGATGCGGTTCGACCTGACTGTCCCGCTCGCCCGGTTCGCAGCTCAGCACTTTGCTGAACTTGGTACTCCCTTCAAACGCTATCACATCGGGCCCGTCTGGCGCGGCGAGAATACATCGCGAGGCCGCTATCGCGAATTCATCCAGTGCGACTTCGACACAATTGGTACCGATTCGAACGCGGCCGATATCGAGACGTTGCTGGTCATCCACGACCTGCTGCTCGCTCTGGGGTTCGAACGGTTTCAGATTCGAGTCAACAATCGTTTGATTCTGAACGGTGTCCTCGATGCCCTGGGACTCTCTGACAAGACAGTGGGAGTATTACGTGCCATCGACAAGCTCGCCAAAATTGGAACTGACGGAGTTCTGCAGGAAATGGTCGAACGCGTAGGTGCCACCGCCGATCAGGCGAATCTGGTGCTGAAGACATTCGGTGCAGAGACGGATCTGGACAGGCTGGCGACTCAATTCGCCGGCAACGAAACCGTGATGCGCGGCGTCGGCAACTTGCGGCAACTGTTCGCGTCGGCTGCGACCGCGGGGATTCCAGCGGAACGAATGGCGCTCGATGTTTCGATCGCTCGGGGACTCGATTATTACACCGGCAGCATCTACGAAACGTTTCTAACGGATCTGCCCACAATCGGCAGCATCTGTTCGGGTGGTCGCTATGACAATCTGGCAGGTCTGTTCACGAAGGAAAAGTTGCCTGGTGTGGGCGCCAGCCTGGGACTCGATCGCCTGCTGGCGGCAATGGAAGAATTGAAACTGATCCAGACGGCATCCACCCCGGCGCCCGTGCTGATCACTCAGTTTGACGCCAATCGACTGGGCGATTACTTGCGAATCGGTCGCACGCTGCGTGCTGCGGGAATCAACGCCGAAGTCTTCCCCGATACGAAAAAGCTTGGTAAGCAACTGCAGTATGCAGACCGCAAAGGGTTCCGTGCGGCCTTGATTGCCGGTTCGGACGAATTCGCGAAGGGCGTCTGGCAAATCAAGCGATTGAGCGATGGATCGTCCTCAACCGTCGAGGAATCGCAACTGATCACGACGTTGCAACAACTGTTGGGCTGTTCGGTAACGAGTGCATGATGGTCTGTCGATGAAACGTCGACGGCGCACTGCGGGGACTCTTCACTCGACACGCCTCTGAAGTAACGGGCTTGGCTGGACTGGCCTCGCCCACGGTGTCCGACTCATTTCTTCTTCTGATCGTGCCAATAGAAAAGGCCTCGCATTCCGAGCTGGAACACGAGACCTCAAATGTCTGCAATCGGTAAGGTTACCTGGTGCTAGGCTTGGGCCCCCTGCCACCGGGAGCCGGGTAATTCGGGCCGGTCGGTGGTCTCATTCCGCCGGGGCCTGATGCTCCTGGCCCTGACATGTTGGGCATGGACCGCATCATGTCGCCCATTGATCCCATCGATCCTGGCATCATCCGACGAATATCCTTTTTCTTCTTTCCCTTATTCTTTGGATCATCATCGCTTGAATCGTCCTGCATCACACCGTTCAGCCGAGCATTGGATCGTGGTGCCGCCCCTTCTTCGTAATCTTTCCGTTCCTGTTTCTTTCGGTTGGTCCAAAAGTCCTCTTCCGCCTTTTCGCTGATCGGATCAAGCGTTTTCAATTCGCCAGACGAGTTGACCACCAAGGCTTCTTGCAGCAGGCCCAGTCGTGCCGTCCGCTTCTTGTCGGTCGCATGCAACTTCAGATCAGGATGTTGCTCGGGAACGACTTCGACGTCCGATTCGACATCGATCAGCGCGTCACGCGATGCGAACACACGATCCTTCTCCTTGGACAAGGTTCCTTCAACCAGATCCAGAACCAGAGTCTCTTTCTTCTTATCGCCAATGAAATTGCCTGTGAGAGGAACATCGACAACATCGTTGACCACCGTGCCCAGATCGGTGCTCCAATCAAACATGTTCAACTGCACCACGGGCTTACCGACGATGGGCTTGATCTTTTCGTCGTGGTACGGCTCACGATCGACCTTGGTCAAATAGTAATTGATCGTGGATGGAACCACGGCCGGGTTGCTGGTGTTGCTTAACGGTGAATCGCGGTGTTCACCATTCGCGATTTCTGGATCGGCATCAGCCAGTTCGTCGGCGGTCAATTCATAATTGGGATTGTCGAACTGCAAGCGAACACGGTAGCGATAGGCACGATCCGATTCGACATCGAAATCCAGATATCGGAACAACACATACTTCGGCACGTCAACCAGTTGCTCGATCGCCCCCGGACGCATCATCATCCCGCCCGCCGGCCCCCTCATCCCTTGCATCGACATCATCGAGCTGGGACCTGAGCCAGGCGGCATGTTTGGATATCCAGGCGCCGAACCAGGTCGCCCCCCCGGACCACTGCCTGGTCCGCTTCCCGGGCTCATGCGTGACATCATATTCCGATACATGTCCATGCTGCCAGAACTGCTGCCGACCGAACGAGCCATCTGTTTAACATCACGCTGAACATTTGCAAATCCTTTTCTTTTCGACTTCTGATCACCTGTCGGATTTGCTTCGGAATAGGCCTCAGCGAGCATATTCAGTGATTTTTCCTGCTCCTTTAGAGCGGCGTCATCTTTCAGTTCCAGATCCTTGATAGCAGGATGAGTGGCCAATTCACCCCAGCGGCCAACCAATCGTAATGGCAAGCCCATCGTGATGACATTGTCCTGTAAGGCCATCGGCACGGGATCCTCATCACCCACGCTGGTACACTCAACAAGAACTTCTTCTGCCCGCGATATATCAACCGTCTTCCATTCGGAATCCTTCCAGGGATCAGCACCCGGCAAGGCCGTTTGTCGTTCCAAAATGAAATTATAAATGACAACCTTATTGGCGGCATCCGCCTGCATGAGGTGCAATGCCTTCTTGTAGTTGTCGACCTGCTTTCGCATGGGGAAGACACCGCGAACGGCCACAAACCGAACTCCGCGCGCTTTCACATCGCCCAATCCGGACATACCTGATCCCATCGAGCCGCTGGCTCCCATGACGCCGGCGTTCATGGAATTCATCAGACTGCCAATATCGCCACCGAGTGACGGATTCAATTTCTTTGAATTTGATTTCTTGTCGTTCTTTTCATTCTTGTCGCTGGACCTTCCGCCTCCAGGAATGGGAGCAGGCATTCGAGGCAGTGCCGGAGCGCCGGTCCCGGGCGCGCCCACACCTGGAGCGAGGCCGTTCCCTGTGCCACGTGCCGGCTGTGCCGGCCGATCTCCGAATTCGCTGTAAATATCCCCTGGCCCTGTCTCCGTCGCCGGGGCCGCGTCCATCTCTTCCGTCGATTCGGAGGGGGCGCCAGAGACACTGATGGCAGCCAAACCTGCTCTGGCGGTCAGATACATGACCGGTTCGTAGGAAGGTTCACGGCGCGGCTCGTTCTTTTTGTACAACGGGTGGAACAGTGGCGGCGTGAATTCGTAACGCGAAAACGACACTGGCGCGAACAACTGATTCGCCTTGGCGGTATAGTCAACCACCTTGAACGATTCTTCTTTATCCTTCGGCCAGACGTTCGAGCTCGAAGTGAATTTGCTGCGTGCGGCGTCGGCCTCCTGCCTCAATTGGTCAGGTGACTTTGGAAACCGTGCCCAACTGGTTTTGGCCAGGACACCCAAAACGATCAGGGCAAACAACCCGAAGGCAAATTTCTCGCCGTGGTTGATCATCAATTCTTTGACGTTTGGCTTCTTCATGATAACGGTCTCCCGGATTTCAGGAGTTCCATAAAGTGCGGTTACAAAGCGTCCACAAACCTGGCAAGGCGGTTACTTCTGCCCAGTGTCGTTCTTATCAATTTCAGTCTTCCCGCTCTCAGTCCCAGTATCCGGTTTTTCGCCTGGTGGCGTTGTCGGAGGACTGTCAGGAAACTCTTCGTTTGATTCGGCCGCAGGCTTCGACTCTGTTTCTGCTTCCATGACCTCTTCTTGCGTCTCGTCGCCAGGCTTAGCTTCCTGACCGTCGCCTTTGGCCTGAGCCCCATCGGGCGTTTGTTCGGCAGCTGCGGTTGCGTCAGGTGTGGCCTCAGCCGAGGAAGGAGTTTGCGGTACGACAACCTCCTCGACCTTCTTATACAGCGTAAACGTGCCACAAATCGTGACCTGAGCAATGATCGGATCACGCAGCGCGTTGTCGAGGAACGACTTGGCATTCAACGCCTTTTCAGACGTGCCGATTTCACCCGGGACAGAGCCGCCCGGCGTCGCGAACGACGCTCCGAATTCATCGTCACCGGCCAACATGCCGGCGGCACTGCTGCCTGTTGCACCGCTACCACCCTGAGCCATCCGCGACATCATTGATGCCATCGACGCGCCCATCCCACCGGCTCCACTACCTCCGCTCGGGCCAGCAGGCTCATTGCCGTCTTCGTTCAATCGGGACATCTGGACCCGCACAATTTCCACCGGCCAAACCGACTTTTCATTGGAGGTTAATTCCGCGATTAAGAGCGGAATTTTGCGGTGATCCATCTTCATCGACAGATAAAAACCCCGCTGCTTATAAGGCAGTTTCTCTTCAATTTGCAGGTAACGATTTGCTGGCTTGGCTGCCGTCGTCGTAGCACTGACATCACCCATCGACGGCATCATCATTGCCGAGGTGCCGACCGCACCGGTGCCGCTGCCGCCTGAACCATCGTCGCCAAATTCTTCGGCTGGATCGAATTCCGCCGAGACGGTCGTCAGACCAGCGCTAAGTGCTCCAACACCATCTCTGCCGGCCCCACCGCCCGACAAGTTTCCCATACCAGGGTTCATCATCATCATCGCCGCCATTCCGCCACCGACGCCTGAATCAACTCCAGCAGTGGCCCCACCCTGACTCGTTTTCTGACCACCGCCGCGCAACTCGAGCTTGTCGATCTGATGGATACAGGCATCGGAACGCGTCGCGGTCGGGCCTCCATTGATCGACGAGATCGACTGGAATAAACCCTCCAACAACCACAGATCCTCACGTGTTTCCCACATGACGTCGGAATCCGGCGGCGCCTGTCTCCAAGGCTCTTTGCTCTTCTTCAGCGTGCGCCCCATGTTGGGGAATGGAAAGTAAACGATGCCATTGCCATCTTCGTCCATCGGGTTCAGCAAACGCCAGACACGTTCGATCTCGCCACTCCAAGAACTTCGGTAAAGTTCCCGGCTATCGTTTTGGAACTTGCCCCAATAACCGTTCACGGGAATCACGCCTTGCGGCCAAGTCATCTTGGCTTCCTGTCGCTTCCACAATTCCAGCTTGGTCAACTTGATCGATTGATCCTGTGAATCATTGATGATCGACAATCGCTTGGACCACGATTCGTTTGGAATCTCGCCCTTCGGGACGCTACTAAACGACTGTTCGATCGCCTTCTGACGGTCGGTAATGGCTTGGACCATCTTACCGGTGGCCATCCACCAACCGATCAGCGTCATCAGAATGGCGACACCCAACAGAATCCAGAATTTCTGTTTCAGTACAGGTTCAAGCTTTTCCATGATTTGACCTTATTCGCAATTCACAGGCCCGCAGGCCGAATGTTTCAGTCAGACGCTGACGTTTAACCTGAAATCAATTGGGTGGCTTCACAGGTGAATCTGCCGCCGGATTCGCCGCTGGCAACCCTGACGCTGCGGCTGCGGCGTCCGCTGCGGCTTTGGCCTCGGTCGGTGACAGCTTACGACTAGCGACCGGCGTCGGTTTCCAGGCAAACATCACTTTAAACGTCGTTCGATGCAACGTGATCGTGTCAGAGCTATCCTCACTGGTCGTTGCCGCGGTTCCTCCGACACCTCCCGCCGCCGTCGCAGGACGCATGCTCTGCAAGGAGGATCGACCAGGAGTTCCCGGTGGAAACCCACCGGTTCCTAAAGTCGGCGCCCCAGCACCACCGAATGGAATTTGTCCACCGAGCCCTGCACGAGCGGATGGCTGGCGGCGGCCCGGCGTGAACCGGATCGTGTCCACATCCGAACTTTCTGGCATCGTCGCGTGAGTAATCCCGATCAGCCGAACGGGAGTCTCGACGGGTGGACCACCCGAATTGCCTTCATTTTTCACTGTCCAGCTTAGCAAATTCTTCAGGAATTTGACTTTAACGTAGTTTGCGCCCTTACCGTTATAACCTTCGGCGTCGTTATGGTGATAGTGCACACCATGCAGCGTGAAGACATAGCCGGCCCCTGATGGCGGCGTGCTGCGGTCATTGATTTCATACTCCGGGTTCACTGCAACGGTGGGCTTGGGCGCTGCGTCTTTCGAATCACCATCCTTATCCGCTTCTTTATCTTCTCTTAAATACTGCTTTGCATTTTCGTTCATTGACTTATCACTGATCCACGCCCCTAGATCGTCATACTTCTTGGCGGTGATGCTGCGGATCGAGATGCGCTGCATCTTGGGCAGATTCATTTCATCCAACTGGTTGTCGACGTCGCGCGGCAAGCACTCATCAATCGCCTTGTAAACTTCAAGCCAATAATCGCGCGTATCGAGCGCGGTCACTAATTCCACTCCCGACGCCTTCAATGACTTGTTCTTTCCTTCCTGATCACCGTAACTCTTGATCAGATTGCTCGCTTCCGACGCGACCGTTTTCGCCTGACTTTCTGCATCACCGAAACGTTTCTCGCTGACCGACTGAAACACGCTTCCAAATCCGGCTGCCGACGTCGCCATCCCCAGCAGAACCGTTGCGGCTGTGGCCACGGCCCACGGCTTCTTGCGGCGAATTTTGCGTTCAACCGCAATTTCAGGTGGCAACAACGTGGTGTGAATGTCGGTCAACTTCAGGCATTGCAGGGCCAGTCCGTAAGGCACGCAGAACGTCAGCAGATTTTCCTGGAACAATGGCGCGTTCAGAACGTTGTCACCGACCAGTGCCTGGAAGGTGTCGACACGTTCGACTTCGTATTGCAGGTTCTGCTGCAGGAACTTCTGCAAGCCGGCCAACCGGAAGCCATTGCCGACGCCGATCAGCCGCGAAATCTTGGCGCTGCGATTGACACTTGAGAAGAAGCCGATTGAACGCTGGATTTCGGCGACATAGTCATTGAACACCGGACGCAACGCCTGGAAGACGGCCCGTGGATCCGGTGACTTCGTGGCGTTGCACTTCAGGTGCTCGGCCTTGGCGAAGGTCAATTTCATTTCTTTCGTCAATGCACGCGTGAAGTGGTTGCCACCCACCGGCATGTTACGAATCCAGATCTTCTTGCCGTTCGTCACCATCAATGTCGTGGCGTCCGAACCCATGTCGACAACGACCGAGTAATCATCGTTGGCGTCGCGAGGGGTACTCTTGCGATAGCCCAGCCGGTCGTAACACAGGAAGTTGTACAGCGACAGCGGAGCGATCTGGATCAGTTCGACTTCGACCTTGCGATCCAGGAACGGCTGCAGGTGATGCTGAACCTGTTCCCGCTTCATCGCGAACAGGCCGACTTCACCGTCCAGCAGATAACCGCTTTCTTCGATCCCGCCGCCCAACGCCTGGAAGTCCCAGATGACCTCTTCCAGCGGGAAGGGGATCTGTTGCCGGGCTTCGTACTTCACGATTTCCGCAACTTTGCTCTGTTCAACCGGCGGCAACTGGATGAATTTCGCCAGAGCATTCTGGCCCGGCAGGCTAATTGACACCAAATCCGATCCAATCGGATTGCGCGACAAGAACGTGTCTAGCGCCTGACGAATCAGTTCATCGGGGACGGCATCGGGCTGATTCAGCAATTTGGGGTGAGGCACATAGTCGAAGGCGACCGCCACCACCTGCTGCGCCGCATCGGCGTAACGCAACTTGATGGCTTTCAGGCCGGCCTGACCAATCTCAATCCCCCATGCTGCTTGAGGTTCCGCCATGACTACAGTCTTTCACACATGAGGACGGTGATCTGAAGGCATCGAAACAGTGACCGATCGACTGACCAACCGATTGTGCGGTTTGCAGCGATTCCACCGACTTGTCAATCTAACAAATTGCGAGCAAAAAGAGCGAAATGAACGGCGAAGAATTCGCATGGATATCGTTAAAAAGTCTAGATTCAAGAGATACTTGCGGATTCCAGCAAAGTCAACCAGAAGAGCGGCTTCGGAGCCAAGTTGGCCCGCCGTGAAAGTGAAAATAATCCGGTCGAAGAACCGGCGAGTTCACCAACCAGCGGGTTCCATTGATTTTGACGATTGAGTCTTGCACCAAGTTCCCAAAAAATCTGCCAAGATTCCAAAACTTCGCGACACCTCGGTCGGTGAGATGTCGACGACCAGCATTGCGAAGATCCGCCCTGCCTACCTGCTGCCGAACGGTCCCGATATGATCCGTCGCGTCGCATAACCTGAAACGCCCTCGAATGTAGAGTCCAGTTCACGGCGATGATCTCTCCTGAAATCCTAGTTCTGATCCCCTGCCATAGCCTGGAAGATTTCCCTACCGAACAAACCGATCAGCCGGCCGCCAGCCTGCTGAATGCGTTCTCGGTGGGATATCACCCCCGATTGCTAGCCTGGACGAACGAGATTCCCCGCTGGCGACGAGCCGATGACCCTCCGCTGCCACGTCGCGGACAACTGATCCTGATCCCCACCGTGTCTGACGACTGGTTGCCGCACGGTTGGGCCGAACAGGCTCGAGAAGCGGGCGCGACCGTCGTTTCCGGACTGTCCGATCGTCAGGAAATGCTGGCTGCGGCTCTGGTTGCCGTCAATAACCCGCCTGACGGCGCCGGAAACGTGTCGCCCGATCCCGAAACCCACGAATCGGTTCCCAATGCGGAACAAACGACCGAAGTCGCCATCAATGACGGCAACTCGGCCGCAACGAACGACGTCGAGACCGCCGATGATTTGGACATTTTCCGAGAACCCGCTGTCATCGATCCAGACTGGGTCGCAGACTTTCTGGCACTGGGAACCTGCTGGCTGTTGATCGAATTGCTGACGCGCCGCATGCGCCAGTTTGGCAACATCGACGACAACCGCTTCTTCCTGCGTGCCCAATCCGCCGCCAAGGCGGTCATCGCCGACGATCACGAGACGGCGGAAACCCATTTGCGCGCCTGTTTCGAGATGCTGCTGGAAGCGCGCGAACGGTTTTATCCCGTTGAATGCTACCTGCTGGACCTGTGCCTGGCCGTGCCGGACGTTGCGCACGAACGTCTTTTGTCCGAAACGCAACAATCGATCCCGTTCAGCCTGCTGATTTCCACCAACGATCTGGATGCGATCTACGAGAAATCGCCCGATCTGAAAGCGAATCTGAAACAGGCTGTCCAGAAAGGATTGGTCAGCGTCGTCAGCAGCGAAGACCGAGAAACCTCGCTGCCGCTACTGCCGCTCGAGAGTGCTCTGTTTCACCTGAATAAGGGTCGCGAAGACTGGCGGCAACGGTTGGGACAGAACCCGATCGTCTGGGGGCGTCGCCGGTTTGGATTGTCGGCCCTGCTGCCTCAATTGCTGGCCAAATCGGGATACCGCGGCGCCCTGCACGTCGTCCTGGATGATGGGATCTATCCGGATGCCGAATACACCAAGCTGCGATGGCGCGGCGTTGACGGCACGCTGATTGATGCACTCAGTCGTATTCCGCTCGCCGCGGATGGTGCGGCCAGTTATCTGCGGCTCCCGCTCCGTATGTCGGAATCGATGGACCATGATCAGGTGGCTGGAATCATCCTCGCACGCTGGCCTGAAGTGTCAGCACCCTGGTTCGAAGACCTGCGTCGCTCGCAAAAATATGCACCGTGCCTGGGACGCTTCATCACGCTCGACCGATTCTTCGAGCACACGGAATTGCCGGGGCAGTTGAGCGTCTATCAAGCCAAAGAGTACTTCTCGCCGCTGTTGATTCAGCATGTCGCGCGGCGTGAACCGAATCCGATCAGCCGATATGTGGATCACGCGGCACGTCGACAGCGGTTCGACGTCGCAAGCTGGTGCCAGGCGACGGCCACCGTCCTGATGGGAAAAAACATCGACCCTGTTCGGTGCGGTGAGGTTGAAGTTCAACTTGAAGCGGCCGCACCAACCTCAATTGAAGGACTGTCCGTCGGTAGTGCTGATGCATTGGCTCAACTTGAGCAAGAAGGGAACGCAGCCCTCGCCCGGATCATCATGCACGGAGCGACCACTCAGCCTGGCCACTTGATCGTCAACCCCCTGTCGTTCACCAGGCGAATCGTGGTTCCTCTGCCTGGCCTCAAATCGCCGCTGGCGATTTCGGGGCCAGTCAAGGCGGTTGAATTCGATACCGCACATCCGGAACGATCGGCGTGTGTCGTTGAAGTTCCAGGTTGCGGTTATGCGTGGATCCCGGCACAGGAACCGGGTGCCAGCGCGGTTGTCCCCAAACAGAAGCTGGCCGAAGACGGGATCTTGCGGAACGATCTGTTCGAAGTTGCCATCAACAATCGCACGGGCGGAATCGCGCATGTCCGTTTTCATAACGAACGGACCAAGCGACTCAGCCAACAACTGTCGTTCCGGTTTCCGCGCGAACGGTCGATCCCGCTTGAGCCCGGATCGAACGAAACCACCAAGTCACAATACGCGGAGATGCGATGCGAACGTGGTGCGGTCATTCGCAGCGGAATCGCGTGCGGCGAAATCCAGACCTGGGGCCAGATTGTCGATCAAGCGAACAACGAACGACTGGCGTCGTATCGTCAATCCGTCCGCGTGTGGCGCGGAACGCCGACGATTGAAATCGAAATCGAATTGAGTGATGTCAAAACGATCGATGGCGATCCCTGGAACAACTACTTCGCGTCCCGGTTCGCCTGGAATGACAGCACGGCCGCGGTGACGCGCAGTATCTATCATTCAGCGCACAATTATTCTGGCGAACGAATCGAGACGTCCGACTATATCGAAGTCGCGTCCGAGAGTGAGCGTTTGACGATCGTCCCGCACGGTCTGCCGTTTCATCGTCAATCGGGCGATCGCATGGTGGACGCTGTGCTGGTCGTCGCCGGTGAGACTCAGCGCAAGTTCCGTTTTACGATCGCGGTCAACGCCCCGTATCCACTGGAAGCCGCCTGGAGCGCCACATCTCCCGCGCCGGTCATTCCCACCGTCAGCGGACCGCCGCGATCGGGGGCGACCGGATGGTTCTTTCATGTTGACGCGCGTCATGTTCAGATCACGCGTCTGTTGGGCATCGATCCCGCAGGGGCAGGGGCGGCACCGCTCGAGCAATTCGAACATCCGACAATCCCTGCGGGGCCTGGTTTCGCGCTGCGACTGGTGGAAACCGAAGGTCGTAATAAATCTGTCAAACTGCACTGCTTTCGACGGCCATCCTATGCCCGGAAACGCGATTTCTGCGGTCAGACGATCAACGAACTGCTAATTGACGGAGATGCCGTTCAAGTCGATCTGGCGGCATTCGAAGTCGTCGACGTCGAACTGCGTTTCGGCGAATAGATCTTCACCATCGAAACCAAGCCAATTTCCGCGAACCTCGCCCGACTTGGCGACCTCTCAGTGGAACACAACTGTATGGTGTTCGTGTTGTAGCGGCTTCGCATGCAACCCTGTGAAGGTTGAGGCGGCGGGTTCAACTCCCCCCGAACACCCTGAATCCCCATTGAGGGCGGGTCAAGTGTCGATCGGTTGTTTGTCGGTCACCGGATCGTTCTTTGGAACGATCATCTGGTCGCGCCGGCAGATTCCGCTACACTTGCGGTGCTCGGTTTGAATCGGGTCCGATGCCCGTCGAAGGAGACGCTGAGAATGACAGCCGTTTTGGAGCGCCCGACGCTCGTCTTGAATCGAAACTGGCAACCCGTCGGAGTGGCTCCGGTCGCTCGGACACTGACATTGCTGTGCAACGAGAGTGCACGCGTTGTCGATCCGTCCGACTTCCAGTTGTACTCGTGGCAGGATTGGGCCGAGTTGCGTCCCAAAGAAGGCGAACTGTTTATCCAATCGGTTTCGTTTCGTCTGCGAGTTCCCGAAGTGATTGTGCTGGTGCACTATGACCGTGTCCCCACGAACTCGGTGACGTTCAGCCGGCGCAACATTTACAAACGCGACCGCTTCACTTGCCAGTATTGTGGAGAACAACCTGGCAGCGAGGAACTGACGCTGGATCACGTCCTGCCACGTTCGCGCGGCGGAACATCGACGTGGGAGAATTGCGTGCTGGCCTGCATCGAATGCAACGCCCACAAAGCCGACCGCACTCCAACGGAAGCCGGTATGCCACTACGCAAACAGCCTATTCGACCGGCCTGGCGTCCCCTGTACGCCAGCCGAGAAATCCGGATCGATAGCTGGTCCAAATTCATTAGCGAAGCGTACTGGAACGTCGAATTGGAACATTAGGGCTGAAAGCGATTCTGCTCACAGCGCGCATCAACCGCCTGTGGTCAGTAGGCTGTTGCCAACCGGCTGATTCTCGTACAGTGCTCATTGCGAAGTGGGCCAGGCGATCGCTGTGAGGGGAATTTATTCCTGTCATGGAGGAAAGTCCGGGCTTCACAGGACACGGTGGTGGGTAACGCCCACCGTTCGTAAGAACCGGGACAGTGCCACAGAAAGTAAACCGCCGATCATCGCGACCGCTTTCGAGCGATCGCGATGAGGTAAGGGTGAAACGGTGCGGTAAGAGCGCACCAGCGGATCGGGTGACCGGTTCGGCTCGGTAAACCCCACCGGAAGCAAGACCAAGCAGGGCGTAGTTCACCAATCTGGCAACAGGTTGGCGGCGCGAGGCTGTCCGTCTCGTCCCGCGTCCGGGTAGGTTGCTAGAGCCGTCGAGCAATCGACGGCCCAGAGAAATGATCGTCCACGACAAAACCCGGCTTACCGGCCCGCTTCGCTTTTGCATTGCATCGATCTTCTGGGGATGCCAATCTGGATCTGGACTTTTCCGCCACATCGTGAGATACTATTTAAGTCAGAATGACTTATTTGGTCCTGGAGATGACCATGCATCGTTTCGCTCAAGTTTTCTTCGTCACCGCGTGCCTGTTCGCCATTGCCTCGTGGTCGTTGTCGGCGGAATCACCGTCCAACGAATCGGCCAAACCCGCGACGATTCAGGCACTGCAGGAATTCAATGTCCTGATCGGCGGTTGGCGCGGAGTGGGGCAACCGAAACGCGGGTCCCAGCAAGGGGCCTGGCAGGAACGGGCCGAATCACTGTGGGAACTCAAGCCCAAAAGCAACGGTATCCGCTGGAACGTCGACGCCGGCAAACAATGGAAGTCGGCGCTGCTCAGCTATGACGAAGCGGCCAAGCAATACACTCTGAACGCGAAGCTCCTTGATGATTCCACCCGGACCTACCGCGGAAAACTCGATGAGAAAAAACTGGTGCTGGAATCGACCACCGATGACAACAAAGACATTCATCGAGTCACGATGACGGTGCTCAATGAAAACAGGGTGACGGTGTTGCTGGAAAAGCGTCCTGAACAGCAATCCTTCTTCACGCGCGTGGCCGAAATCGGCTACCAGCGTGATGGCACTCGACTGGCCGTCGCCGGCAATTCGGGCCCCGAATGTGTCGTCACCGGTGGCTTAGGGACGATCATGGTCTCGTACAAAGGCAAGACTTACTACGTCTGCTGCACAGGATGCCGCGAGGCCTTCAACGACGACCCCGAAGGAATCCTGGCCGACTATCAGAAGCGCAAGGCCGAAGAAAAGGCCAAGAAAAACTAGTCGCGATCTGCCACGACAGACCCTTGAGATACGAAGCGACATGGTGCCGTTGGGAGCCACTGGCGTACACCATCGCTCGCCAGTGGCTTGGAGCATTCCAACCTGCAGGGGACAGTCTTCGGCACAAAATCAGGGATATGATTGATTCGGCCTGCCTGTCAGACACCCTTGATCAGCCCCGCGACCTCGTCCGCGGTAAAAGCGTTCTGCAGTCGAGCACCCATCTGACTCACCACGCGCGCTGCGGCGTGCGACGCCAAATGACCAGCTTGTTTCCAGGTCAAACCGTTCGTGATGCCATACAGAATTCCTGCGGCGTACATATCACCGGCGCCTGTCGTGTCGATTGCTTTGGTGGTGACGCCTTCGATCGGAATCGCTGTTCCACCGTGCATCAATAACGAACCATCCGCTCCCAGCGTCAGCGCCACGTCGGACGCGTGTTGATGAATCTTTTGAGCACAATCGACCGGATCGACCAGCCCTGTCAGACTGCGGGCCTCTTCGAGGTTACAGAACAGCAAATCGACCGAATCGTTGATCAATGTCCAGAACAAGTCTCGATGCATGTTGATCAGAAACGGATCCGAGACCGTGAATGCGACTTTGACATTGTTCTTATGCGCCAATTCAATGGCCTTCATCGCCGCCGCTTTCGTGCTATCGCCGGCAAACAAATAGCCTTCGATGTAAACGAATTTTGCTTTTCGGATTTCGGCTTCCGAGATGTCGCTGGGACCGAGCATCGCCGACAGCCCCAGATGAGTCAGCATCGTCCGCTGCGCATCATCAGTGATGAGCACTACGCAGGCACCGGTCTGACCTTGAACCTGCGGCACTTCGATCGTGACACCCAGGTTTCGCATATCTTTCAGCCAGAACTCACCCAGTTCGTCCAGCCCCAGCTTTCCGGCATACGCAGCAATGCCGCCGAAATCGACCAGGCCAGCGATCGTGTTCGCGGCAGAACCTCCAGCACACCAACTGATCTTGGCTCCGCGAATGGACGAGAGCACACGCGATTGGGTTTCTTCGTCGACCAGCGTCATGATTCCCTTGTGGAACTGCAGCGACTCTAGCACAGAATCGTCCACTCGAGCCTGGATATCGACCAGTGAATTGCCCACGCCGTAGACGTCATACCCATTCGACATTTCAAACAACTTTCCACAGAACCAGGAAACCAACCTCGGACATCGTCATCTGCTGAACGGCGGGACAAAAGAAACCGATCCCCTCATCAGTGAGAACCCGTTTCTGAACGCCCTGTGAAACACCCCCAATTCCGTCGTCAGGCAGAGGAATGAAAAAAATGCGCAAAAAAAACGATGTCGGTTTCTACCAGACACCCGGCCCGACCGCCACCCGTAATGGCTGACTGGAATCGTATGAATCAGCAGGCCGATTGGGCGACACGGCGACGTAAAAACCGCTTTCGGCGGCCCGACGGAAGGCGAACCGGTCGAACTTGCGTTCGGGCTAGTACATGGCACCGCCGGAGGACCTCGGTTTCGGGCCAGGAAAAGATCTGCCCTCAATGTCGGTCATGAAAGCAACGGGCCCAGATGGCTCGGTGATGAGCCATCTGGGCACTCAGTTGCGGGATCTCGCGTTCCGATCGAACGCCAGCGATTATTGTCGCTGGAAACTCAGTTCAAGCGATAGGCTGACTCGCCATGCACGGCGATGTCCAGACCTTCGTCTTCGGTACGTTCATCAACGGTAAAGCCAATCGTTTTGTGGATGATCAGTCCCAGGATCGTTGTGACTACGAACGCGTAGACACCCGAGGCAACCAATCCGACTGCTTGCAACGAGAACTGTTCCATTCCACCCATCACCGGGCGACAGGCGAATAGACCGACCAGCAGCGCGCCCAGTGCTCCTCCAACACCGTGCACACCGACGACGTCCAGCGAGTCGTCATACTTGATGAACTGTTTCGCTTGCACCGCGAAGAAACAGACGACGCCGCCGATGAGACCAATGACCAAGGCGCTACCGGGGCTGACGTGTCCGGCACAGGGTGTGATGACAACCAGTCCGGCGACCATGCCCGAACCGACACCCAATGCCGTCGGCTTACCGACGACAATCCACTCGGCCACGATCCACGAACCAGTTGCAGCGACACCGGCGATCGCGGTTGCAGCGAAGGCCATCACCGCCACGGCGCCAGCAACCGGCAGATAATCTTTGCCAACAGCGATGGCCGAGCCGGCGTTAAAGCCGAACCATCCGACCATCAGCATGCCGGCACCCAACAGTGTCCACCCAATACTATGCGGCAACATTGAATGAGTGGGATAGCCCCGACGTTTTGGCAGAATCAGGATCAGCGCCAATGCAGAAACACCTGCCAGAACGTGAACGACCGTGCCACCGGCAAAGTCGAGCACACCCTTCTGGAACAACCAACCATTCACGTTCCAGACCCAATGAGCGACCGGGTCATAGACGATCGTCGACCACAGGATGACGAACACGCACCAGGCGCTGAATTTGGTTCGTTCGGCAATGGCGCCGACGATCAGTGCCGGAGTGATGATCGCGAACATCATCTGGAACATCGCAAACAGCAGTTCGGGAACCCCCGTCGGTGCCGCACCAACCGTGTCCCCCGACGTCAAAATCTTGCCATAGCTGTTCGGTCCATCAACCGGAGTCACTTCGCTGAACGACTTGAAACAGACCAGGTTCGAGTCCCATCCCAGGTAGCTGATCTTTGGTTTTTCAGTACCATCGTCGTTCTTGCCCGCATCGACGGCGATGGCCGAGGTCGCGGCAAACGACAGGTTATAGCCGCAGACGACCCATTGAATCGCGACAATTGGGACGCAAATCATCACGCACATGTACATATTCAGCAGGTTCTTGGCGCGGCACATCCCGCCGTAGAACAGGGCCAGACCGGGCATCATGAAACAAACCAGCGTCGCACTGACCAGAATCCAGGTGGTTGATCCGGCGTCGAATGTGGGCGCGGCAGGGGGTGCCGCAGTCGTCGCCGCGGCAGTTCCTGCAGACTCCTGCGCCGTGACAGGCAGCGCGATCAGGCACACCGCGAAACAGAACAGGGCTGTGACAAGAAACGACCCAGCAAGACGATTCTTTCTGCGCATAATCTCTCCACTCAAATGATGTAAAAAACGTGACGCGCGATTGCGTCAGACAGCAATCCCTTCACCAAAAGATCCGACCACGATCGGCGAGCGCAACGACCAGATCGTATTCATCTTCGAGATCCACGGATCCCGTCCGTGATGAACGGCAGGCACCATAAGCACGGTTAAACCCGCGACTCAACCATATTCCTGTCAGGAAAAGCCGCAATCCGAACCGTTCTTCGGAAAGCCTAAGGTGGTCGAAGTGGCTGCGGAGACAGAAGTTATGGAAATCAACGTCCGGCAATCGTCGCGGCGATCGCCAGACGACGGTGGGGGTTTAAGGGTTCCCCGACTAAACTAAAGGAACGCGCACGTAAATCGTTGTTCCGGCGTCCGGTGACGATTCAATTTCCAGCTGCCCCCCCACCGATTCGATTCGTTCCCGCATCCCTAACAGCCCCAAGTGCTGAGTGAACCCGGCCGATTCGGCTCGTCCTTTCACGTCGAACCCGGGCCCCTGGTCTTCGCAAATCGCCAGCACTTCGCTTTCGCGTCGAGAAAGAATGATGCTGACACGGCGCGATGACGTGTGTTTCGCGGCATTGTTCAATGCTTCTTGCAAGGTGCGATAGATGGCCGTTTCGAAACGGTTTGGCAGACGCAGATCGTCAAAGCCCTGATGTTCAAAATCGACAGCGATTCCAGTCCGTCTGGCCCACAGGGCGGCATAGTTGGAAACGGCCGAACACAACCCCAGTTCATCCAACGCGGCCGGGCGTAACTCCAGTGCCAGGTGATGAATCTCTTGTGCGATCGAATTGACAAGGCCTTGCAGATTGCGGATTCGCGATTGGGCATCGTCCTGGCGCTGAAGTCCATCGTACAGGGACTTCAATCCCAAGTTCAGGGCGGTCAATTCCTGGCCGCATTGGTCGTGCAATTCGCGCGAAATACGTCGACGCTCTTCCTCTTGAATACCGACCAGTCGTCGCAGCAGGTCGGCATACGCCTGCTGAGCTTCACGGCGTTCTTTGACTTCGCGTTCGAGGTCCGATCGCTTCTCGAACAACAGATCCGCATGCATTTCCGCCGTACGCTGCGCCTTGCGCATCAGCTCATTCAACAGGATGCTTGAAATACCGACGACGACATATAGCGAGGCTCCTACCTGCGATTCGAGCCCGTACATGGCGATCGAACCGCGCGGATGAACAAAATAGTAGCCCGCCCCCAGGAACCCCAAACACATCGCAAAAATAGACGGGCCGACACCGCCATACCAGGCCATGAATACGATCGCGAACGTATACGTCGCAAAGGGCGAACCGTTACCCAGGATCGGATCGAGCCAGATTCGAAACAATGTCGCCAGGACAATCACGACCAAAGCAACAACATAATTCATCGCGGCTCTGATCAGACCATGGAGCGAAACGATCTCGTCCAAATGACGTTGATCGCTCGCTCCATTCGACGTTATCGCGGCAGATGAATCTCGTTGCGGCAACGACGTTGAATCCGGCTCGTATGGATCAAGAGTGTTCAAGGGCGCAATCCGTCGTCGATTGTAGGCCGCGAAGAATACGAGGGAGCGCTTCACCCATGCAACAAATCGATGAGCCAGCCAATCCCGGTTGGGCAACTCGATTCTCGCGCTGCCCTCAGGCATTTGCAATCCGTTTGTCGTCTCGGAGTCCGTTCGATTGGCGGTCCTGACGAGCGTGCGTCACTCGACATTCGCTTCTGTGACAGCAAACCTCAGACGATTCATGCCCGCTTCATAGGCCGTGTCCAGTACAATCGCCAACGTCCCGTGGCGGGCATTGCCGTTGCCAATAACCATTACACCGAGATCCGAATTGCCCTGTCCTTGCACGATTTTAAGACGCTCGAGCAAGTCTGCCCGTTCTCGATAGCGCGCTCCGTCAATCTGAATCACATCGTCCTCACCGATTGTGATGATCAGATCCTGCGATTCGATCGGAGCGCTATCAGTCTGCGATCCCTGCGACGATTTGCCGTCTTGCTGCGCATTGGCCTGCGGGAACGGTGACGATGACTGGATCGCCGACATCGATGTCACCAGGAAAAAGATCAGCAGGAAGAAAACGATGTCGACCATTGCAGTCATGTCGATCAATTCTTCCATATTGATCGGCGGTGAGGGCCGTGTGAGGGGTGGGTGATCGCCGCTGTCAATTGGAACCGCCTGAACCCGCTGACCAGCCCTGTCGTCACCCGGACGGCTGCGTACGCATTTTTTGTGACAATTCGCACAAACCACCACTGTCTGATTGTCGTCAGACAGTTGCTCCTTATGACCGCAACTGGGGCAGCGAAAAGATCTCATCGAAACTCGTCCGTCTCGATGACAGAGAAGCGTAATTCCATATCAGTCGTTCCTTCAATCGCTGCAGCACTGATCCGTTTGATCTCGCGCAGTTTCACCGACTGAGCGGCTTTCACCAGTATGATTCGCTTCCCTGCCTGCCTGGCATCGCGTACTGCTCGTTGCACGACTTCCTTTTGTCGATCGGGATCAGTGATAGCGGCATCCACCGTCTCACGTCCCAAATCAATGGTGAGCGCTGGCGGCGTTGTCTCACTGACGGAAATGACCAGGGCGTCATCGGGATCGGTGGGAACACAGTGCCGCATCGTGGGCAGATCCATCTCGAGCTGCGCCGCCGCCACGGTTGTGACAAGAAAGAAAATGTTCATCATGAAGACCAGATCGATCATCGCCGTGATATCGAAGGTGGCTTCGTAATGCGTTTTCGATCTCAAGACCAACGGCGCATCGGGTTCAAGCAGGTTCATGCGCTATGACTCCTGACGAAAGAACTGCAACAGTCGCGGAAGGTTTTGTTCCAGCGACACCTGCAGTTCACGCAGGCGATTGTTCAAGTAGGACAGGACGAAGCCCAACGGGATCGCCGTTGCGAGACCCATCGCCGTACAGATCAGGGCGACGCTGATTTCGTCGGCGATCTGTGAGGGCTGAACTTTCTCGCCTGTACCGATGCGGCCAAAGGCAGCCATCATCCCCAGCACGGTCCCGAACAGGCCCAGCAGCGGACCGCTTTTGATGACGGTCACCAGCGCCGCGAGCCGGTTTTCGAGATCGCCGAGCAGATCCCGTTGTACGCATCCGGAAACGCGTTGACGCAACAAATCGAAGGACTGTTTTCGATTCGAGATCATCAACAGGCACAGCCGTGGCAAGGCGCGAAAGTCGAAATCACACAATTCGGCAGCGGTTTTATAATCCTTCTGCTGCAGGCGCTGTTCAACTTCGTCGACAAATTGGGTCTCGGCCTGGACCGAACGGAACGAGAGTTGAGTCAACCGCCGCCAGGCCAGAATCACACAGGACAAACCCCACATGAAGTTCAGTGCCAGAAAGACATAGCAGGAATCGGCGGCAACTTTGACCAGCTCCAGAATTCCCATGGCTCTGATTCTTTGCAGCAAAGTCCTGATTACGTCCGACTGACGACGAAAGATCCGTCGAGATCACGATTCAATTCAGACAGGAAGAAAACGGTTTTTCCGACATCCCATCAACTCAAAATCTTGACAGTTGTTCATGTCGATTTCTGTCAGAAAAAATGGCAATCAGCGGCGAGTATTCCCGACAGTCTGTGCCGGATTCTTGTCGGGAATTTCCTGTCATCATGAGCGATCGCATTTTCCTGACAGCTACGCCAGCGACTTCGCTTAAAACCCCGTGCCCTTCGCGGCCGATAATTTACCCAATCGGCAAACTCGTACGAGACAAACTATGGCCACAAGAAAACTCAAATCGTCGTGGACAAAGAGTGATCCGTCGGTGGTACTCGCGCTTGTGTGCACAGGCATCTATTACTCCATCATTTTTCAACCCGCGGTGCATGAGAGTTGGGTCGCCAAGTACACGACCGAGCATGCCGTCGAATATGTCATAGTCATGCTGTTCTTCTGGGGGCTGTGCGACATTCTGGTTAAATTGTTGAGGCTGCCGCGCGAACAGCGCGCCATGAATCACGACTGGATGCAGAATGTGAGTGAATCGCTGACCGCCGACAGCGCGAGAGAATGCTTGAAGCAATTCCAGGAATCACAACCCAGTCTGCTGTCGACGCGGATGGGTCGCCGGATTTCTGACGTCTTGAAGTACGTTTCTATCAAAGGAAGTGGTGCCGAACTCGACAAGCACTTCGAACATCTCTCAGTTCAAGACGACGAAGAACTGCACGAAGACTATTCGGTATTGAGATTTGTGATCGCGGTGACGCCGATTCTGGGATTCCTCGGCACGGTCGTCCACTTTGGAACGTCGATCGGCAGTTTCTCATTCGAAGACATGGAAGCGAAACTGCCCATTATCGTGTCGGGAATGGGCACCGCGTTTAATACCACCAGTGTGGCGCTCGCCACATCGATGACAGTGATGTTCGCGATGTTTTTGTGCGAACGGATTGAGCGACGAAATATCCTGCACGTCAATCGCTGGATTGAACGCGAACTGCAATATCGACTGATCGGCACCACAGCGAGTGTCGAACCGTTTCTGGGACTGATCCAGGCGACTAACGATCAAACGATGGATGCGTTGCGGTTGTCGTTCGACGATCTGTCACAGAATTGGAACCGACAACTTCTGGCGTTGATGCAATCGTTTCAGGAACAGCGTCGAGAAGAATTGACTCATTTCGCCGCCGGAATCAAACAGATCTCGCAACAGCACGAAGCACATGAAGTGGCCCGAGAAGACCTGTTGCAGACACTGATGACGCAGATCTCGGCCGAGCAAGACCAGCACTGGCAACGATTCCAGACGTCATTGGATCGCGCCGCCTTGTTCCGTGATGATGTACGTGAATTGCTGAGCACGTTGAATGCAATTGGGCAGGGCGAAGGTCGGTTGGTTGAATTGCAGGTCGCCCTGGCCGATAACCTGCGCGTGCTGCATGAGACCAGCCAACTTGATTCGGCCGTGAACGGATTAACTGGAGCGATCCATTTGCTGACATCGCGCAGCCGCCCTTTCGGTCATTCTGATTCGGCGGCAGCCTGAGAACAGAAATCGAAATAGTTAACACGACGATCGATCTGCGCGACTTCCCACTCGATCACACATTGTCGCGTAGCCACTCCTGAGTGATGGCGTAACGAACGATGTCGGCGCGGCCACGCAGTCCAAGCTTGAGCATCGAGCGTGATTTGTAGGTTTCGACCGTTTTGAGACTGATATCCAGTTTGGCCGCGATCTCTTTATTGGCGAATCCTTGGGCAATCAATCGCAGCACTTCTTCTTCTCGACTGCTCAGCGATGAAGCGGTCGCGTCAGTTGACAGCGGTCGCGGCGCTGCCAGGTCGGTCACCAGTTCATCGATCACCGACGGATCGATATAGCGGCCACCGGTCGCAATCGTTCGGATCGCTTTAATCAACTCTTCAGCGGCAGACCGCTTCAACAGGTAACCAGTCGCGCCGAGTTTCAACAGTCGCTGCAGGTAACCGCGGTCTTCATTGGCCGTCAAAGCCAGAACCTTGGCGTCGCAATCGGTGCGATACAGTTCGGCGACCAACTCCAGTCCGTTCATGATCGGCATGCTGATATCCACAATGGCAATATCAGGTCGCATGCGGCAGATTAGTTCGAGGGCTGTCCTTCCATCACCGGCTTCACCCGCAACTTCCAGGTCTTCCTGCGCATTGATCAACATTTTCAGGCCGTCACGAACGACCCCGTGGTCTTCGGCCAGAACGATCCGCAGTTTCTCCATCTTGATCTGACCTGACTTTCTTCGGCAGTAACACTGGGAAAGAGATCTTCCCCGATCGGCTCGCGACGACAACGATTCTATGACAGATATGCTGGAACAAATCACCTGACAAGACTGTCGGGAAAAACACTGACGCGATTTCGCGCGAGCGCCGGTGACTCGGCCGCGGGTCAGCGGAACGTGCGATTGCGTCGGGTTCAGAGCAGCGATACCGCTCGCGCGTTACGGGTCACGTCGGGAAAAGACGCGAAAGATTGCCGACATCGACAGTAGAACTGGTCTTTTCTCTGGAACTGTTCAAGATCAATATTAGTCTCGGGAGAAGCTTTGGAAAGGGAGGCCGCCGTTCATGTCCTTCGCAGCATGCAGTGTGTTCCAAGGAATGGTGTCAGTCGGGATGGGCGCAGCCTCGCTGGATATCGACACGTTTCTCAGCCCGCGGTTGATTTCCACGTTCACTGTCGCACTGTCCTGTTTGACGCTGGCTGTCGCCATCGCGCGCGCCGTCGTCACCTGTCGGCGGTTCCACCAGAACTTTCAACAATCCGGCGAAGGCAATCTGTGCTATCGCGGCGTCCGCTACCGAGGACCGAGCGCTCTCTCACCTGCGTCGATGACTTCTGCCCGTCATGGCGAAGGCGCAACAACGGATGCCTGATGGCCTTTCGATTGGGATCGATTGCGACCATTCATTGCGCGGGCTTCGCCTGCAGGTTCCAGATCCTCACTGAGTCGTTCAATGAGCCGCTGATCAGTCGAGTATTGTCGGGCGTGAAGGCAATGCTGGTCACTCCACTGCGATGACCGCGTAGGACGTGCGTCAGCCTGTGCGAATCTGGATTCCAGAGACGAATCGTTTCATCGCCACTCGCCGACGCCAGGGTCTTGCCATCCGGCGAAAATGCCACGGCGTAAACGGTGCCATGGTGCCCGGGCACCTGTGCTGTCAGCTTCAATGAGGGCAAGTTCCAGAATCTGACGATCCAGTCTGTTCCGCCTGTCGCAAGTTGCCGGCCGTCTGGCGAGAGTGCCACCGACATGACCTCTTCTTCTGATGCGGTCAGAGTCGATACTAACTCTCCCGAACTCGCATCCCACAGTTTTACGGTCTTGTCCCAACTTGCCGATGCCAGAACTTTGCCGTCTGCGGACCATGCGAGCGCCGAGATCGCGTCACGATGCCCGCGCAAGACTCGCGTTTCTTGCAGAGGGTCGACGTTCCACAATCGAACCGTCTGATCGGCAGAGCCTGTGGCGATCGATTTTCCATCTGGAGAGAACACGGCGGCGAAGACCTTGCTGGTGTGACCCTCCAGCGAGCCGCGTTGCTCATTGGTCTGCCGATCCCAGACTTTGACTTCTCCACTGGTTTTTCCGCCGTTGCGTTCCGGCGAGAATTCGCTGCCCCCTGCGGAAACAAGGTATTTACCATCGGACGAATAGGTCAGCGCGCAGACCCAGTCTTGATGCTGTTTGACGCTGGGAATCGGGCTTCCAGTCGCTAGCTCAACCTGCTTAACCATTCCCCAGCCCGTTCCTAGCGAGGCGACCTTACCATCGGGAGAAACAGCAACGGCCAACGTCTGATGAACATCGTTTCCATCCGCACCCGCAAGATTGACGGATTGAATTGAGATCGTTTCTGCCGCATCTATTGACAGTGCGGACTTGCCTGTCAGCGACGCACAGATTAGCTCGCGATCGTTCCGAGCGATCACTTTGCCATTCGCGAAGGCGGGATGAGCCCAGCATACTGGACCAGCAGCTCGATATCCCGCCGTTGGTTCGATCAACAGTGTCCGGCCGCGTTCCGTATATCCCTCGGACGTTAATCGGGCAGCGATCAGTTGTCCTTGTTGATTGAGCAGAAAGTAGGTGTCTCCATTCGTGATCAAATGAGCCATGCCGAAACGATGACTGGTCGCCGCTGTCGTTCTCCAGATCTCGTCGCCATTCGCAGCGTCCAGACAACACAACGCGCCGTCGCCCACCACAGCGTAGATGTATTTCTCTTGCTGAAAAATCGGAGTTCCCGTTGAACCGGTGGGATTCGTCCGAGTCTTCCACAGTACACTTGCACCAGGTCTCTGGGCGTCCAGGTCTAACATCATCGAACCGCGATTCCACGCGGCCAGGCAAAGCAACTTGCCATCGTGGAAGACGGGCGAGGCGGTCGCTTGAGCCGGATCGAAGCTCGCCTTGTAGGGAACCTGCCACAACAATTGACCGGTGAGCGGGTCAAGACTGTTGACATTGTCTCCAGTCCACAGAATCACTTGGCGTGTACCTGCCATGGTGAGTGCAATTGGCGAGCTGTAAGCAGTTCGATCGCCAAGAACACGCCAAAGCTCCGTTCCCGTTTTGCGATCAAAGGCGATCGCCGTTCCGTTTGGGCGTGCACCGGGTGAAATGATCACAGCATTGCCTTCAATCAACGGCGATGCGCTGACGCCATAGCGCGGCATCGCGACCTGCAAATCGACAGCGGGATCCTTTTTCCAGATGACAGCACCGGATTCGACATTCAGGCAGTGGAGATGTCCCATCGTTCCCAAGGCGTACACACGGCCCTCATGAACGATCGGAGTAGCACGAGGCCCGTTACCGTATTCCATGTTTCCATAAGGACAGGGATACTCGTGTATCCACAATCGTTCGCCAGTTCCTTCGTCGAAACACACGATCCGTTCAACTTCGGGATCGCTTTTGTAGTTGTGGTCCGTCACAAAGACTCGACCACCCGCCACCGCCGGGCCGGACCATCCGTTCAGGACACGTGCACGCCAAACGACCGGCAAACCGGCATCTGGAATTGAATCGACGATGCCCGATTCTCGCCACGTACCGTCTCGGTGAAGGCCACGCCACTGTGGCCAATCGTCACCTCGCGCTGATGATGAAAGCACGACTGGCAGGACGGCCAGCGAAAACAGGAGCGAATGAATCTTCATGATCACAACCGAATTCTTGAATTCGCTGGATGCGAACGTCTGGATGACAACGGCCAAGAGACGGTTTATCCTCTTTTGTCTCAATGCCGTCTCCCCGATTGCCATGATACACACTTCCAGAAAGAGTCGTCGTGATTGTCGTCGTCTGCTCTGAATGTGGTTCGAAAATCCGTGCACGAGATGACTATGCAGGTCGCCAGACAAAATGCCCCAAGTGCAAAGCGGATCTCGTCGTTCCCGTCCCTGACGAGCACGACGAACTCGAAGAAGTCGTCGACGATGACAATCCCCCACCCGCTCGTCGGACGGAACAACCTGTCCACACGCCGCGTGAGGTCACCTCTCGTCAGTCGCTGGCGATCTCTGCCGAACTGAAGGATCGGATTCTCAGGTCGCTCGACAACCACATTGAACCAGTCCAGACCACACTGGGGTACCGATTGGCGATTGTCGTCGTGGCGGCGCTGATGGTCTTGCTGCCGATCATCTATCTCGCGCTGATTGGACTGATCGGTTACGGAGTCTTCTGGCATCTGGTTCACGACGTCACCATGTTTGAGGCCAAGGTTAAAGGCAAAGGCGCAGTGCTGTTGGTGATCGCGTACCTTGCCCCCGCGATCATCGGCGTCGTGATGGTCGCCTTCATGCTGAAGCCGCTGTTTGCTCGACGTAGTTCGAACGACAAACCAAAGACTGTCTCGCGCAAGGATGAGCCCTTTCTGTTCGAATTCATCGACAAGCTGTGTGACGCCGTCGGATCTCCGCGCCCCAAATCCATATTGCTCGATGACGATGTCAACGCGGCGGCGGGCCTGATCAGTGGCGTCTGGAATCCCTTTCGACATGACCTGATGCTGGTGATTGGTCTGCCGCTGGTGGCCGGCTTGAACCTGAAAGAATTTGCGGGCGTGCTGGCCCATGAGTTCGGCCATTTCTCACAGGGGGCGGGCATGCGTCTGGGACGAATCATCAATTCCGTCAATCTCTGGTTTGCCTTTGTCGTCTACCAACGGGACGAATGGGACTACACACTGGAACGCTGGTCTAAACAGGTCGATATTCAAATCGGTTGGGTGATCTACGCCGCCCGCGGCTGCGTCTGGCTGACTCGGAAAATATTGCATGGTCTGATGATTGTTGGACACGCCGTGAGCTGCCGGCTGGCTCGCGAAATGGAATTCGATGCCGATCGGCATAACGCCCGGCTTTCTGGCAGCGACGCTTTCGTCCAAACGTCCTTGCGTTTGCCCATTCTGGTCAGCGCACGGCAATGGGCTATGGCGGATCTGGGTGAGTCGTATCGCGAGCGACGATTGGTCGACGACTTCTTCAGCCTGATCTCGTATCGCGCCGGCAAGATTCCCGATGAGATCCTGAAGAAGTTGAAAGAAGATCAACTGGCCAACAAGACGGGTTGGTTCGATACGCACCCGTGTGACGCCGATCGAATCGCCAGCGTCAACCGCGAAGCCGCGCGGGGATTGCTGAATGTCGATGCACCGGCGGCTGTGCTATTCGCTGATTTCGAAGCGACCTGCCGCGCGGAAACGCGCCGATTCTACGAAGAAAATCTGGGGGACAGCGTCACCGCTTCGAACCTGGTCCCACTGGAAGTCCTGGTCGCACGACACAAGGCAGCAGAACAGGAAGACGAGGCCGTCGGTCGGGTTTTGTATGGCATTTACAATTTCTTGTGGACCTTTCCATTCCCCGAATCGTTGCATCCCGCCACCGACTCTCCGAAGGAAGTCGTGGCACAAATCCAGGCGTTGCGAGAACGCATCACTGGCTATCGAGCGCGGCATGTGGAAGCCGTCAAAACGTTGACGGAGAATTTCAACTTACGACAGCACACCAATCTGGCCGAGGCGCTGCTGGAAGCGAAGCTGACAGTGGGCAAAGACATTTTCACACCACCCATGACGAACATGAATCAGGTGACTCAGGTTCGACAACAGTGTCTCGCCGTGCAGGACGAGACGTTCGATGCGCTCGCGCCGATTTTGCAGGATTTGGCAGATCGGATCGTGTTGCCACTGCAACTGCTGGGCGTCCCGGAAGTCGCAGCGAAAATTCCGGATGCCGATCAGTTATGGGACGAGAGTCAAGGACTGATCGAATGTGATGTGCAACTTAGGGCGTCGCGGACAGACCTGCTACGGGCTTACGATCGCCGCGAGTTGATCCGAAACATTATCGGCCAATTGGAGGCCGGAGGGTCTCAGGAACTGCTGGTGCCCTGTCTGTTCACAGTGGCCGAGCATGGTGCGACCGAGTTGAAATCGTTGCAGAAAAAACTGAAACCGATTGATTACCCCTTTGATCATGTCGAGCAGGGCTTGTCCGTCAGCAAGTATCTGATCGACAAAATACCGCCCAAAGACGAGTTCATGGCGGTGGAGGGCGTGCTGACCTATGCCGCCGATGAGGGATTACTGATCAGTTCGCGGATCGTCGGCCGCTTGTGCGTGATTGCCGAGACCGTCGAAACGGCGCTGGGACTGCCCTTGGGTGATCCACCACCGAAATCTGCTCCCGACGAAAGTTAAGCGACGGAATTGTCGGATGACAATTCCGTCGCCCAATCTTTAACTGTCGTCGCAGTTCACTGTCAACCGGCGTCGATTCACCGAAATAGACCGCCAGCTTGATGATTTAGTGCTGAGTAGCGCGGTGCGTATCTCGAAGAATAAGCGACGAGATCAGACCGCAGTTCGTCGTCGGCGATAGGCGCCGAATGCGATGCCGATTCCACCCAGGCCCAACAGAGCTAAGGAGGAGGGTTCGGGGACGGAGGAATTAATCGTGACGCTACCGTCTGCCATGGTGGAGACCGAGAATCCGGGGACGATGTAGTCCCTGGTGAGCACGTCAGGGAGAACGGCAAGGGTGACCGGATCAAGGTAGCCGTTGACCGTACCAATGGATTCGACACCGTAAAACGTGATCGTTGGCGGAACCGAGGTGAAATCACTCGCAAAGAACGACATACCAAAATGTGCCTCACCTCCAATGTCAGTTCTTGCGTTCGATGTCAGAATCGCTACTCCATTGGCATCCAGAAGCGAGATCGTACCCGTCCCACTAAAGTCGAGTGACTTCCCGTCCTCAGCGAGCGTGAATGCCCAAAGGTTGAACAGGTCGGTCACTGTCAACGATTGGCCTGCGAGGAAATTGATTCTAAGATCAAGTGTGTCACCCACCGCCAGCGGGAAGGTGGTGAAGGGGGACTGAAAAGCGGGAGAGTCGTACCAGATTCCAGGTACACCTTGAGGCTTTGTCAGATCAAGCGTGTCCGTGATCGTGATTGTTGAGCCGAACGCAGAGACTGATAATCCGAGAACTGCGACCCAACATAATGCGAGTCGTTTGAGGAGGCGTTTCATCAAAAATGGTCCTTTCGCTTCTGATTTAGCGATAGCGAGTGGCGAAATACGATATGGCTAGTCGCACGCGCTCGAAGCCTTGCGAGTCTAGTGCCTACGGAATGCGGAACGAGCGGAAATGGTGGATGGGCCTCTGGCGCGCCGGGGAAACAAAAAGCCGTACTGTCTGGCAGTGACGGCTTCAATGGATCCAGGTTCGTTGCAAAGGGCCAGGCACCTTGTGATCACTTACGACGATAGGAGGCAACGGCAAGCCCGAACGCACCGGCCGCGAGCAAAGCCATCGACGATGGCTCTGGAACTGACGAGGTGGCTGCGGTCACGCTGAAATTGTCCACGATGAACTGATTGTCGTTGCGACCGCTTTCGGGGTTTTCCCGGATCCGCAGTTCGAGGGCGTTCCCGGTGCCATTAAACAGGCCTACCTCGTGTGTGACCCCTGCTGTCGTGGTGAGAACCGCATCGTACAGGATGCTGGATGTGACCGTGTCTGTCACCAGCACTTCCAACTTGGCGCCCGATGGGCCGAACCAGTTTTCCCAGTCGTACTGCAACGAGTAACCGATTCCCGCCGAACTGGCAAAATTCTGATAGAAATCGGCGTTATGGCCGTTGGCTCCCTCGCCATCCGTGTTGACGCTGTAAGTACCAGAGATGGTTGGATAATTGAAAAAACTTGGATGATTGTGAATCGTGACGGAGTGTCCCGCCGCAATCGTCCAACCTGGGATGTCCGATCCGGTTAACAGTGCAAAGCTTCCCAAATCGAACGTGTGCGCTGCATAGTTTGGCTCGTTTTCAAACCCGCCGTTCACGATCAAATCCGCCGCGCGCATCTGGCCGCCAGTTAAAGCCACCACGACGGCTACGCAAGTCAGCAGCCAGCAATTTCGAACTCTCATTTCGCCCCTCCCCCAATCTGATTGAAACTCGCAGACTCTCGGTATGTCGCGACTAAGACGTACATGCAGCGACCCCGGCGAGTCTTGCGACTCGGGATTACCAACATCCGCGAAGCGTTCGAGAGGTGGAACGCCGTCTCATCGTCCGCACGTACCGCGTGCTGGGGTTAATTGGGAGACTTGTCGAAGTTCTAACAGGCAAAAGTGCTTTTTGGGAAAGTTTCTTGGAAATCGGGGCGACGTACGAATGTTTGACTGAAGCCAGAGGTCGAGATGTCACCGCAATTCGGTTATCCGTAATAGTTCTCATACGACGCATCACATTTTGATGGTTACGGTGACACCAATCACATTCTGCAAGTGCTGATAACAACTGTTGACGCTGACCATTCGCTCAGGCAATACTCAAAATCCCGCAGGCAATAGACGGCCCCCTCAGGACAGATCGATGCACATGACCGATTCAGCGGCATCGCGTCGAACGCCAGGCAGTCTGATTCTGCGTTTGCGCGACAACCGCGACGAAAACGCGTGGAAGACCTTCGTCGAGTTGTACACTCCACTGATCTATGGCCTGGCACGTCGCGGAGGACTGCAGGAAGCCGATGCCGCCGATCTGACTCAGGAAGTTTTGAATGAAGTCATTCGATCCATTCAAAGCTTTGAACTGGACCACTCGAGGGGACGGTTTCGCGACTGGCTGGGTGTGATCATCCGTCGCCGGATCTGGGCCTTTCGGAAAAAGGCGCGGGGTTTGTCGATGATCAACACCGCCGCGCTATCTGGTATTGATGATGAAGCCACCGCAGACCCCGGTTGGGATGCCGAGTTCTATCGATATGTCCTCGACAAGGCGCTGGAACGAATCCAAGTCGAGTTTGAATCCAACACCTGGCGTGCGTTCGTCTGTACATGGATCAATGACGAGAATCCGACGCAAGTTGGACAGTCACTCGGGATGTCGGTCTCGGCCGTGTACATGGCCAAGTCACGTGTGCTGAAACGGCTGGAGGCCGAAATCCTGGAAATCGCCGAAGATTTGCCGGAACTACACGGCCTGTATGAATAGATCGATCTGGAGAAATCAACTTGATCGATGATTGTCCGAGTCTCGACGCCCTGCAAAGCTGGCTTGATCAAGATACCGACGCCCAGTGCGACCATGACACGATTTCGACGCACATCGATCGCTGTCCATCCTGCCAGTCCCACTTGGACTCGTTGATCCAGTGCGAGAATGTCGAAGTCATTCGAAACCTGGCCCGCGTCGGCGATGCACTCGAAGTGCCTCCAACTGATCTGGCCGTTGAACTGAATAGTCAAGGTTTGCAGATTTATGCCGAGCAACTCAAGCGACGCGCGGAACGGACTCCGCCGCAAATTCCGGGGATCGAACAGATCGAGTTCGTCGCCGTGGGAGGCATGGGCGTCGTCTATCGCGGCTGGGACCCGCAGTTGAAGCGAGTCGTCGCCATCAAGGTGTTGAAGGCAGGACAATTTGATTCTTCCATTCGTGATCGCTTCCTGCAGGAAGCGCAAACGATTGCCCGCATTCAGCAGCCGTCGGTCGTGCAAATCTTCGAAACCGGCGAGACCGATGGTGGTGAGGTTTACCTGATCCTGGAATGGGTCGAAGGCACCAGTCTGGCTGCGTATCTTCGTGAGGCATCGTCGACTCTGCGCGAGATCGCCGAAATCATGGCGCAAACGGCCGAAGGCATCGCGGTCGTCCATTCGTTCGGACTGATTCACCGGGATATCAAGCCCAGTAATTTGATGCTGCAAAAACGCAGTGGCTCGTCCGCCAATTCGACCTCAGATCTTGCGATCAGGATCATCGACTTCGGGCTCGCACGCCAGACCGAACAGGCAGATCGGATGACTCAAACCGGCGCCGTGCTCGGCACGCCGCACTATATGAGCCCCGAACAGGCCGCGGGAAACGTCGAACTGACGACCGCCACAGACATCTATGGTCTGGGCGCGACGATGTACGAAGCCCTGACGGGCGCGACGCCGTTTCGAGGCCTATCGCACCAGGTCATTCATCAAGTCTTGCATGCGGAACCAACAGCCCCGCGTCAGATCAACAAAGCGATTCCGCGTGACCTTGAGACGATCTGCCTGAAAGCGATCGCCAAAGAACCACGACGGCGCTACGCCACAATGCAGGCATTCGCGGACGATTTGCGGTTGTGGTCACGCGGCGAACCAATCCAGGCGCGACCGACAGGAATCGTGGAACGATCGTGGTATTGGTCGCATCGCAATCCTGTCCTGGCAAGCCTGCTCACTCTGTTTGCAGTCACGGTTCTGACAGGAACGATCAGCGTGACCTGGTTGTGGCGGCAAGCTGTCCACCTTGCCGACGAAAAGGATCAGCAGGCACGCCGTGCGAATCAACTGGCCGACGACGAGCAACGGTCCGCGGCCGAAACGCTGCGAGCCAACGAAATTGCCAGGCAGAACTTCGCGCGGGCCAAAGAGGTGGTCAACAAGTTCTACGAGGAAATCTATCTCAAGCATTACTTTGATCGACCTGGCCTGGAAGAGGTGCGCCGCAAAGTCCGTGGTGACCTGATTCACTATTTTGAAGACTATATTAAAAACGCGGCAGACGATCCTGAGCAGAAGGCCGATGTCGCTCAAGCCTACCTGCGGCTGGCGCGTGGCATGTTCGAAGACAACAAAGCTCAATCGCTGAAACTCTACGAGACGGCAATTCCATTGCTGCAAGAGTTGAGCGATCGGCAAGGTGCCGAGTCGCTCTGGACGAACGAGCTTCGCACCGCACTGTTACAGACAACCACGCTGCTGCTGCAACTGGGGCGGACCGATGAGTCGCTCAAGCGTGCGCAACAACTCGTCGACATCGCCAAGGTAGAATGGACGTCTGATCCCACTAGCACTCGTCGCCAAGGATCCTACGCCGCGGCACTGGGGATGTATGCGGCCAACCTGATCAAGGCGGGAAAAGCCGATCAGGCCTACACCACCTATCAGGACGTCTTGACCCATTTTCAAGCCTGTCTGGATCGCGATCCAGGCAACGATATGGCCAGACTGTATGTCGGTAGTACTTTGTTCAACTTGTCGCTGTTTGCTCCCGACCCCTCCGCGGCGTTGGACTGGTGTCTCAAATCCCTGGATTCGCGACGGAAACATATTGAGCTCAATCAATCCAGCCGCTCGTTGACTACAATGGTGGGAAAGACTCTTTGTCGACTTTCGGTCCTGCGGACTGCACGGGGCGAGACCGAACAGGCTGCTCAAGATTTTCTGGAAGGGCGGAAGTCAATTCTCGCCACGTTTGCAGGGGCACAACTCAGCAGTGAGGGTGCCTTCGACCTCGCCAACGCCGATACCGACGGACTGCAAGTGTTATTCAAATTAAGCCGGTATGAGGAAGCGTATGATCTGGCTCATCAAGACTTCGAATTGATCCTGGTTCGGTTCGAGGACGATCCGATCTACCTATCGCATGGACTGTCATGCGTCTCGTTGTTACTGAGCGAGGCGTTGCAAAGCCTGAATCGGCACGACCCTCAGGTCGAGTTCTGGCAGCGTTTCTACGACCGCGCGTATCCCAAGCTGGCGGAAGCTGGCGCAGCGGTCCCCTCGTTTGCCTGCATCGAAGCTCTGCTCATCGCGGCAAGGATACTGGACAGTAGCAACGACTCTGATGCTGGACAGAAAATGCGAACAACGGCGCGCACTCTGGCAGAGATATGGCAATCGGATCATTCTCACGACGCGCAGCAGAATCCGGAATGGGTGAATCTGACGAAGACCTATTCCGAGATTCTGCAGAACGCCCGAACGGAACCCGCCACGGCACAGTAGACGAAAAAAATCGGGCAGCGATCCTGCGATCAGGTTTCGTGATGTCACAATCAGTGGCTTGGCTCGCGACGCGGTTGGGGGGCGATTTGAGGCGCGGGTACGCAGCGACAACGCCAATCGTGCCGATACCCAGCAAGGCGAGTGACGAAGGTTCGGGAACGGAACTCGTCGAGATTCCACCGGAATGACGACCACGCACTACCGCTTGATCAACCCGTACAGGACGACGTCGAGATGCGCCTTCAAGAACTGTTGCAAGTCGAGTGGTGAAAGATCTTCGAAGGTCATCTTCCAAACGGCGGCCATGATGGCGGCGCCGAAGACGACACGCGGTTCGAGCATGGCAGGGCAGTCTCGAAACTCGCCTGATTCAAGGCCGCGCGCCAGCACGCCGTGCAACAGTTGCTGTGCGAACTGCAGCACTTCTCCGTGATAAAACTGGACCAGTTCTGGAAACTGCTTGCCCTCGGAAATCAGAACTTTGATCACCACGCGACGCAGCGGTGAATCGACCAGCTCCCGATAGATGTGCCCCAGGATCATGGTCAGTAATTCGACGGCCGACTCCTGCCGCTGGTTCAGAAATTCGTCCAGTTGCACAAACACTGGACTGACTTTGGCCCGGACGATGGCTTCGAAGATTTCTTGCTTCGTCTTGTAATAGAGGTAGACGGTCCCTTTCGCGACGCCCGCCCGTTTCGCGATCTCGCTCACCTGTGCTGAAGCGAAGCCCTTTTCGGCGAAAACCTCCAGCGCAGCGTGCAGAATCTCCTGCGGTCGCTCGTCCTTCCGCCGCTGTCGCTTCTTCGCCTCTGTCATTAACGACTCCTCTTTCGCAGTCTGGGCCCAACCAATTCCCACCGCTGGCATGTTGATTCACCTTCATCTCTGGTGCCATCGTCGGAAATCGAAATCTGCAAAACAAACGCTTGACAATTAATGACCAGAAAGTCATTATCAGTTTAATGACTTATTGGTCATTAGTAAATGGGGTTTGGAAAACTTCGGGATGACGTCAAATGTCAACTTCCGCCACGGCACGAAACAGAATCACAACCAATTTAAACAAAAAGAGTTACGGACAAAATGATGGCCCACGTCCACTGACGGTCGTCACCGTAAACCGAGCTGAACAGCCGGGGCTCGCCCCGGTTCGGTCGTCAAATCGACCCTGGAAGCTCATCGGTGGCATCATGGCGCTCGTCGTTCTGGCAGCGGTCGGTTGGTCGTGTCGAAGTTCGCTCTCGAAGACACTGTCGTCGAGCACAGCCGCCGTGGCGACGAGCGCTCCGCTGGAAAGCTCGCGCGTCTTTGCGCTGGGTCGCATCGAGCCTCGTGGCCAGGTGATGTCTGTTGTCGGTCCAGAAGGAGCGGGTACCGCTCGCATCAAGCAATTGAACGTCGTCGAAGGCGACTCCGTCGAGAAAGACGCGATTCTGGCGGTTCTCGACAATGAACAACGTCTGATCGCGGAAAAAATGACGGCGGAGAGTCGGCTGCGCAAAGCCGAGGCGGTGCTCGCACAGACACGACGCCTTGTTCAGTCCACTCAACAGGAACTGCTCGCCAGTCTGGAAGTCGCCAAAGTCACGCAGGCCAACGAGCGTCGGACACTTGATCGCTATTTGCAGTTAAGACAGGCGAATGCCACCACCAAATCCGATCTTGATCAGGCGCAATTCAAATTCGATTCGGCCGAACAGACGGTTAAAGAGGTTCAAGCGAAACTCACGCGATACCAGGCAGAACCCGACTCCGAACCGGTCGATATTCTTGTCGCTCTCGAAGACCTGACCGTCGCAAAGGCGTCTCTCGTCGAAGCGGTGGCGCGGATGGATCAGGCCTATGTGCGAGCCCCCGTCGCAGGAACGGCTCTCTACATTCACAAGCGACCGGGCGAGCCGATCGGGCAAGGCGCGGTGCTGGATTTAGGCGCCACCGACGAAATGTTTGTCCGAGTTGACGTCTACGAAACGGACGTACGACATCTCGCCGTGGGACAACAGGCCGACTTCAAGTCTGCGGCCATCGATGGATCGTTGAGCGGTCAGGTGTCTCATATCTCGACGATGGTCAAGAAGCAGTCGGTCGTCGATGCAACCCCGGCGGCCAATACAGACGCGCGCGTGATCGAGGTCCTCGTTCGACTGAACGATGCGTCCGCAGAAGTGGCACGGAAGTTCGTGGGGCTGCAAGTTCGAGCGGAGTTCCGGCCATGACTGCCATCTTGATCCGTGTGTTGGGACGCCTGCCTGTCGGTTGGCTGCAACTGCAACACAATCGAACGCGGCTGCTGGCGGCAGTGGGCGGCGTGACCTTTGCCAATGTGCTGATCTTCATGCAACTAGGCTTCATGAATGCCCTGTTCGAAACTAGCGTGCTGACTCATCGGACGTTCGACGCCGACATCGTGCTGGTCAGCAGCGACTTTCGTTCGTTGCGTGAAGCGAATCCATTGCCTCGTTCACGGATGTACCAGGCACTGGCCGTACCGGGCGCGACCGATTCGTTGCCTGTCTATCTCGCCACGATGACCTGGACCGACCCTGCCACTGCCGACACGACGAACTTCCGAGTGATCGGTGTTGTGCCTGAGGGACCGGTGTTCGTTGATACCGAGATTCAACAGCAAGTGGCTCGGTTGCGTGAGCCCGACACCGCCTTGGTTGATCGCCGGACGCGCGACTTCAGCCGTGCGATCACCACGGGCATCAATCGAGATGGCGAGTTTCTGATCGAGTCTCTGGGGAAACAACTGAAACTGCGCGGCATCTTTTCGCAGGGCGCATCATTTGATGTCGACGGTTCGCTTGTCGTGTCGGAGCAAACGTTCCTGCGACTGTTCGCCAATCGAATTCCCGGCACGCCCAGTCTGGTTCTGCTGCACTGTGCTGCGGACTGTGACTGCCAGAAACTTGCCGCAGCCATCAATGACCAATCTCCCGAACACGATGTACGTGCTTTGACAAAGCAACAGTTCATCGATGCCGAGCAAAGCTATCAATCACGTCAAACACCGATCGGGTTCGTATTCGGATTTGGCGTCGTCATTGGGCTGATTGTGGGGCTGGTGATGGTGTACCAGGTCCTGTCGACCGACGTGCAGGATCATCTGGCGGAATATGCCACGTTCAAGGCAATTGGATATGGCTCACGCTATTTCCTGGCCATTGTGTTCGAAGAAGCGGTCTGCCTGGCCGCGTTGGGATTTTTACCGGGCCTCGTGATCTCGTTGGCACTATACGCCTTGGCCGCACGAGCCACGGCGCTGCCCATCACGATGCCGTGGACGCGTCCCATGCTGGTCCTGTCACTGACCATCGCGATGTGCGTCATCTCGGGCGCGATCGCCACTCGAAAACTGAACGCGGCCGATCCCGCGGACCTGTTTTGAAGGAACCACCATCATGAACAATTCACTGTCTCGAACTGGCTCAGTTCCCGCGATCGCCGTTCAAGGTCTGTGTCACGACTTCGGAACTGGCGAGGCCAAGGTTCGCGTCCTGCATGAGGTTGATCTGACGATTCAGCGCGGCGAGGTCGTCATTCTGGTCGGGCCATCGGGTTCAGGAAAGACGACATTGCTGACCTTGATCGGATGCTTGCGATCGTTACAGACGGGCAGCGTCAAGCTCCTCGGCCAGGAACTGAATGGAGCCAGTCCAGCCACGTTGATCGACATGCGCCGCCGCCTGGGCTTCATCATTCAAGCCCACAATTTGCACAAAAGTCTGACCGCGATGCAGAATGTGCGCATGGGACTGGAGGTTCATGGAGCAGCCGGCCTGACCAATTGGCAAGCCGCCTGTCAACAGGCACTGAGCCTGGTGAACCTGGGCGAACGGCTGGATTTCCTGCCCGAAAAACTATCGGGCGGCCAAAAGCAGCGAGTCGCCGTGGCACGAGCACTCGTGGGCAATCCGGAAATCGTGTTTGCCGACGAACCCACGGCAGCCCTCGACCGCGAGAATGGACGCGTGGTCGTGGAACTGTTGCGCGATCTCGCCAACCAGCGGCAGACGACCGTCTTGATGGTGACCCACGACCACCGCATCCTCGACGTCGCCGATCGCATTATCAAGATGGAAGAAGGCCACGTCGTCGACGACCGAAGCATCGACGAATCGATCATCACAACCGATCTCGAAGAAGCAAATGCGTGATCGACATCGCGCTTTGTTCGGATGAGGGCATACCTGTCGTGATTCCAGGTCGACCGATTGTCCAACGGATTCCAATAGCCCGTTTTTGGACAAACGCTTTTCCAACCCCTCGATTCACGCCATGAGCCAACCACAAGATTCAACAATCGATCGACGATGTCCCCGGCGCGATGACCATCAATAACCACGATATCATATTGGAGCCGCGTACCTGGCCGACCCAGTTGTCGTCTGCAGAGCAATAACAGCCATACTCGCTATACAAACGAGCCTGCCGCTCTAGGAACTGCGAGGCAACCACGCAAGCGATCCATAGCCGCTCTCGCCTGGATCACTAAGTGATACTCAATCACCCATCGTTTGACACTGTAGCAGCAGGATCCCATTATACCAACCTCAGGTTATGCCGTAAGTCAAACACGATTCCTCTTGCGATCCATAAGTTTTGAAACGCTGCGAGCTTGCCGAGAGATCGAATATGGAATGGGACCTGTTCATCAGTCATGCATCAGAGGACAAGTCGGATGTGGCTCGACCACTGGCTCATTCACTTGCCGCAAATGGTCTGAAAGTCTGGTTTGACGAGAGCACTCTGACGGTCGGAGACAATCTTCGACGATCCGTTGACCATGGCCTGGCAAACTGTCGATTTGGTGTAGTAGTGCTAAGTCCGCATTTCTTCGCCAAGGAGTGGCCCAAAAAGGAGTTAGATGGGCTAGTAGCACGGGAAGATGGGTCCGCGAAGCGGATACTTCCGGTATGGCATGGGGTCTCAAAGGAAGAGGTTGTCAGGTTCTCACCTGCCTTGGCTGACAAGATCAGTGTTTCGACCTCCGCCGGCCTTGAGCACGTCGTAACTGAGATTCTCCGAGCGTGCGGGATTGAACCGAAACCTCATCGTCCCGCGGCGCCGGACGTCACATTCATTCGATCGCTATCCGAGGAGCAGTTCAGCGAATGGGTGCTGATCCCGCTGCTGGAGGCAATGGGCTATTCGGAGATCCGGTATACCCACGGTTACTTGGAATCGGGCAAAGATATTCTGTTTCGGTCTGACGACGATCTTCAGGGATGCCGTTATTTCTGCGCTACTATTGCGCTCACTCCCATCACCACTCCAAAGGAGATCAGTGAGATTCTTTCGGAAGTGGAGCTCATACTCACCAACCCTTTCATTGATCCAACGACCGGGGTGACCAAGCAGGTTGCAAAGGCATTTATTGTGACGCCATTCGAGGTCTCGCAAGTGGTGCTTCACAATATATCTGCCTTTCAGCGCACGAGCGAGGGGCGAACAACATTTATTGACGGACCGCGTCTGATGGCGCTGATCACGAAGTATCTTCCTTCTCTTTTGGATTCACTACCGAATCCAGAGAGTCGTTACATTTATCTCTTGTGCCAACGTTTTCTTGACAGTCCCTCGCTCTCTCGTCTCGGGTCTTCACGTCCGTTGACACTTGCCGACATATACACCGGCGGAACTCTCAGCGCAACCACGAAAGAAGAGGCGAAGTATCTCTCATTCGCAATGCCCGCGGCCATCGACAGTGAGGAGTCGACCTGCTTTCTTGCAGACATCGTTGATACGGAACACTTTTGCGTAGTGCTGGCCGACGTTGGGTCAGGGAAGACCACACTACTTCAGAAACTGGTTTTGGATGTCGGTGCCGAAGCGGAGTCGTTAGCCGGGCATTGGTTGCCACTGTTTATTTCACTTTCCAGCATTCCAGAAGAGGATTTGAAGACGTACGACAGCTTCTGTCATTCAATCGCGACGATATTGCGATGGCACGATAAACTCGAAAGCTTCAGTTTCGACACATCTTCCGCGAGCACACTACTGCTTGATGGGTTCGATGAGTTGCAAGGACATCACGAAAGAGTTGAAGAGTACATTGAGCTTCTCGCGAATCGATTTGCCAGGATTATTGTTACATCACGCCCTAGCCGTACGCCGAATCTGTCATCTCCGTTTGCCTACTATCGGCTCGTTCCGTTTGGTGACAAGGAAATTCGAGAGTTTCTGTCTAAGTGGTTTCATGATGATCCGCGTCTTGAGACTGCGTTGTTTTCGCATATCTCCGAGCACCCCGGCCTACTCCACTTCTGTCGTACTCCGTTGATTCTCACGCTGTATTCCCTCCTGGTAGCGAATTCCGGTTCAGCGCAGAGTTTGCCAGTGCGGCGAACGGCTCTCTACGAAGACATCACCGAAATGCTTCTAGGCAAGTGGGACAAACTTCGGAATGTCCGCAACGCGTTCATTCCTGACGACAAGCAAAATGTCCTAGAGATAATCGCCTTGGCGACTCAGGCACGAGGTCGTCGCACGTTTTCACACCAAGCGCTGGAGACGGTCACGACGGATGTGTTGAACGGAAGGAGCTGCAGCCCTGAGCCACGCCAGCTCATTAATGAACTTGTATTCCGCTCTTCTCTGATTCGACGACTCCCGAGCGGGGATTATGAATTTGTCCATTTATCGTTCCAAGAGTTTCTTGCCGCAAAACGGCTCAGTCGTAGCGCCGCAGAAGGAAGGATTAACTCACACCTGCTGGACGACTGGTGGAAAGGAACCACGATCTTCTATTTCGGAATATGCCGGACGATGGACGGTATTCCACTGCCCCGCCGGAAGCACGCGGTCCGAGGCACCGGCCTTCGATTCATGGAGTTCATGGCGGACGCGGATTTTACGGGGTCCCGGAAGCGGAATGAGATAATTGGATTTCTGGCTAATGACTTACTGCATATGGGTAAGCTGACTCAATCGGATTTGCGTATTTGCCATTCGATTGGTGAAGTGCTCGTCGAAATACTCAGCAAAGTTGTCTCAGAACCTGGTTTTGAAGGTAGTACATACAATTACTTTGTGATGCTCACAGTATTGAGTACTCGACGTTCGATGGAATCGCTTTGGAGTAGCACTAAATATCTCGAGCGACTCGCAATTGACGAGCTTCTGGATATTTGTTGTCGATCGCTGCCGCTTGTTTCAAACGACGCAGGAAACAAGTTTGTCATAGCAATGTTGAGCTTGCTCCGCGATGTGAGTGCCGTTGTGATATGGGATTATCAGCCCACATTACGCTGCGTGTGTGAACAGATGGTTGATGTTCAGCGGTTGGTGTCGGAGTTTGCAACGCGGAAAACGAGTAACCCGAAGGTGGTGGCACGGATGTTAGACTTGTGGCGGGCCATTAGGGTCAGTTTTCTGAGGAGCATTCGTGATGGTGAGTTTATTGAGCAACTAACTGCGGCAGAATGGAAGATGGTTGTTGCTGCAATTAATCCAGCGGATAATGTTCGGGACGTCCTAAGGGTCGTTGGAATCTGTCTGACTCAATTGCGTAAAATGGGCGGTCGCCAGCGGAGTGGAGACAGCGAGTGGATTGTTGACGAGCTAAAGGCAGTCTCTGCGATGTCGAGTTTCACAAAGAAGCATTCGCCTGAGGCGTTGCCGGACTTGCTCAGGCGGATCGCGATACGGCTCGACGCATGGTGACACGGGTGGGAGAAGAAGGCTGTCTGCATGCGGAATTGTTTCTGAGACTTTCGGATACGAGAGGATGGCCGGCAAGGGGAGTATCCGTATGGGCGTAGATTTGGTTCCAGTCGCGAAGTGATTCAGAATCGGCCGGTCTAGCGCTGGACTCGAAATCCCTGCGGAGATCACCCGAATACGTGGTTGCAACTTGAGTCGCCAGGGAATTCACGCTGTTGGCATGGCGACGACGCAAAAATGGGTCGAGCCTGCCAATTTGTGAGGCCGTGGTTGTAGCATGATCCAGCCAGCTGCAAATATTGGTTAGTCGTTTGTCTAGACTGCAATCACCGCACTGATTGCCTGTTAGTGAACAAAATCGTGGCAAATGCATCGCGGTTCTGGCATATTCTTCGATTGGTGATGAACTCAGGCTCTTGGCGAGACCGGGCCGGTTATGCAATTGCTTTGTCCCAACTGTCAGACCGAATGTGATGTTCCTGCTCGCGTGGACAGCGTGACCTGTCCGACGTGCGGGCAGTTGATTACCGAAACGGCGCATGGCGGCGAGAAATTGACGAAGGGTGCGGCGGCGGGGTTTACTCCGATTGACTCCTCAGTCATCACCGGCGACTGGACGCCGCCGGTCACGCGCGTCGCTGACATTGATCCGTTGCCGCATCAGTTGGGTCGGTATCGGCTCGAAAAACTGCTCGATGAGGGTGGTTTTGGCAGGGTCTACCTGGCGACGGATCTCGAATTGGGACGCACCGTCGCGGTGAAAGTGGCTCGGCGCGAGCGCGTTCGCGGTGATGCTCAGGTCAGCCAGTTTCTGGAAGAAGGACGATTGACTTCCCGGCTGCGGCATCCGGGGATCGTCACCATCTTTGATGTCGGTCAGAGTCCGGAAAAGCTGTGCTACATCGTGATGGAATACATCGCGGGACGCAGTCTGGCTCAACTAATCGCGTCCGAGCGACCCTCGATTGAAGACTCGGTCAATCTGGTCATCAAGGTGGCCGATGCCGTGCACGCGGCCATTCGCCAGGACATCGTGCATCGTGACCTGAAACCCTCCAATATCCTGTTGGACGAGCGCGGTGAGCCGCGCGTGGTGGACTTCGGTCTGGCGGTGATTGGAGATCAACAATATCGGCATCGCGGCGAAGTCGCCGGGACGCCCGCCTATATGTCGCCCGAACAATTCCGCGGCCAGGTTCAGCATCTGGATGCTCGATCAGACATCTGGAGCCTGGGTGTCATCCTGTACGAATTGCTGACGGGTCGGCGCCCGTTCAGGGGTCAGATGTCCGAACTGCGCGAGGAAGTTTTGCATCGCGACGCAAAACCGATGCGCCAAGTGAACGATACGATTCCCAAAGAGTTGGATGCTATCTGTCTGAAATGCCTGCAGAAATCGCCTAGTGATCGGTATGCCACGGCTTCGGACCTGGCCGACGACCTGCGTGCCTGGCTGGCAACGCGATCGGTGAATTCCAGTTCGGCCCACCGGCCAGTCCCCGTCGAGCGTTCGGAGGGGCCACTGTCGGCGGCATCGTGGCGCGGGATTCTGGTAGTGGCCGCCGTTGTGTTTTGCCTGCTGGGTCTGTTGGGTCTCGGTCGACTATTACCGATCAACCAGGTCGCTGCCGTGCCGGCGAAGCAACCACCCGACGAGCCCCCCGAGAAACCGATTAAAACTCCAGAACCGCGATTGCCAGTCGACGAACGAGCCAAACGAGAGGTCTGGTTGTCGTTGCTGGATGGCGAACCGGAAGAACTGGTCTGGGGCGGCGACGGGGTGGATTCGGAGTGGCGTTATGACAATCAGCGGGAAAGCATCAGCGTCACGGCGCTGGACTGTCTGATCGCCGGCCTGGGTGAGACCAGCGCTCGAGAGTTTCATTTCGAGGTCGGAATCTCCAAAACCAATCTCAGCGGCGCTGCAGGATTGGTCTGGGGTTATTCCAACGCGTCGTCGACCGAGGCACCGATTATCAATCAGTGCCAGGCCATGTTTCTGTACTGCGATAGTCAGGTCACACCACCGGTGTTTCAGATCCGTCGGTCTCGATTCCAGTTTCAAGTCATTCCGGAATTGAACCGGCCATCGCTGCGTGAACGTGCCATGGCAGCAGTCACCATTCCCGAACCTGCGTTGGGAAAGTCCAATGTCCTGGCAATTCAGATCCAGTCGGGACGTGTGAAGCGCGTCACATGGTGCGGCGAAGAAGTGCCAGACCTGAGCGAAACGCCCGAAACGCTGCCTTACGCGTCGGGCGCGGAGACGGGAAAGTTCGGAGTCTTTCACCGCTTTGGCACCTCGCGCTTCCTCGATGCGAGATTCAAACTCGCCAATCCCTAAGTTCCGACTCTGTCAGTTCCTCACTTGAAAGGCAGCACCATGGCGAAATCCTCGTCGAAGAAATCCTCTGACTCCAAGAGTTCCCGCGAGAAGAACGGAGAAAAAATCAAATCATCGCACCAGTCTTACGGGTCGGACGACACCGTCGAACGATTTGGCGAATTGAGTACGATTTCGAACCCCGGCGTGAACAGCAATTGCAACGTGCTGACCTCGACGCCTCATAAACTGTGCCAGGCGAATGGGAATCTGAGCGCGCCGACGAATGGGTCACTTCGAGGGATCTATATCAAGATCGTCCAGGGGACGGTGCTACCCGGTGACAACGACATTTTTAATAGCCCAGATGGTTATCAATTCGTGCCGTCGCCAGGGCCGTGGAATCTGAGTATGCAGATCCCGGCCTCTGTCGGCGCCAATACGTTTTGTGCCGTCACCGCGACACAGGTTTTCGTTCCGTCGGTGTTCAACTACAAAACCGTTCTCATTGACCGAACAGACATTCCGTTCAACGGTGTCTCGGCCGACTGTGCACGGCCGATCTCTGTTACGGGAGAGGGAACGCCGTACCCGTTGACGCCGCGTAGCGAACCATCTTTGCAACGTCGGACGCGTGGATGGATTCACCAGCGGATCGATGTTGCAACGGGCGGTCCCGTAAAATTGATGGATGGCAGCCACCCGTTAACGGCCAGTGTGATTGAGTGCTATGTCCGAAATATCGCGTGGAAGCACAGCATCATCGGGCCAGACGGGACAGTTTATCGAACGGAACATGTCACTCGCGCACTGGGCGACCTGATTGCGGCTCCTCCGTTTCCATCATTGGGAACACCTGACTTCCGCTTTGAACATGCTCCCCGGAACTCTGTTGTGATCTGGCAGAGCGATGCATTCCGACCGTTTGTGCACGTTGTCGCCGCAGAATCCAAAAAGGAACGAGAACTCGTTTACACTCAACCAGACCGGGACATCTGGATCGCGCCCAACTTCGACGGCCGAAGCAATGTCTACGAGGGCGGCTTCGATCTGTACGTCAAGGTGATTGAAGCGTGACGGGTCTTGAAAATGGGAACTCAGGAAGAGCCCGGACGCGGCTCGTTGTGGTGAGATGGGCCGAACGAGTTCCCGTCTTTCAATGGGTTACCTGACATGAACAGTGCGCCGAACTGCTGGACAATGACCGACGTCGAATGACCTGACGGATCGTATCAATCGTGCGGGTCAAACGTGTTCGGCCTGCGGGCTAGTGAACAAATGGAAAGTTCGGCGATGTTTCGATGTTCTCGAAATCGTCGGGTTCCGATGGTCTCTTGTCGTCCTTTCCTCTTTCCAAGTGCACCTCGAAATAACGACGAGATCCATGATTTCAGTCTATTCTTGCGCTGCATTGTGTTTATTCAGCCTGGTGGTCTGGCCCGTCCTTCATTTTGCCGCCATTCGCATCTCAGGGCGTAACCGAGCCGCTTCATCCAATACCGTGGACGCGGCGCGGTCGGAATCAGACGTGGGACCGCAAGTGCGCGCACTCGTGGACGCCATTGAGAAGCTGACAGACCGCATGGACGCTCAAGTCGTCCGACATTCCTCGCGGGTCGGCGAGATCACCGGATCGATTCAATCAGCACAAACCGAATCGTCGCTGATGCTGTATGCGGGAAGCATGCTGATTGAGGCGAACCAGAAGCTGCAGTCGGAGTTACAGGAAGCCAAGGCTGAGATCACGCGGCAGCGTACGCAGATGCGTGAGATACTCCAGGAATCACTCACCGATCCGCTGACGGACATTCCCAACCGCCGCGCATGGGACCGGGAACTTGCCCGGCTCTTCACTCACTGGAATGAGGAACATCGTTCGTTTAGCGTCCTGATGCTCGACATCGACCATTTCAAGCGCGTGAACGACGTGTACGGACACATGGTTGGCGATCAACTACTGAAAGGATTCGCACGGCAGCTTCGCGAGGCATTTTGTGACAATGCGTTTATCGCACGATTGGGAGGCGAAGAGTTTGCCGTCGCATTGTCGGGGATGCCGCTGTCCAGTGCCGTTCAGGTTGCCGAACGCTTCCGTCAAACGGTGGAATTACATCAATACGCGTTTGGAAATCAGTCGCTCAAGATCACAGTCTCAATGGGTATCAAACAAGTTCGGACGGCCGTTGTGTTCGCGGAAGTGATGAGCCGTGTTGACCAAGCCCTGTACGCGGCCAAATCGAACGGTCGCAATCAGTGTTATGTCTATGGCGACAAATGCTGTCGTCCCGCCCCCTTGATGGATCGATCGCAGATCGCAATCTAAATACCTGTTGAACAGATTCGCGAATTCCCTTCAGTTCGAATCGGCTTTCCCGGCGACGCGAAGGGTGATGAGCGAAGCCAGGAATATGTCAGTTGCGTCGCGCATCGAACGAGCGGAGTGCACTGCGGCGCTTTAACTGAGTTAGTAACTGTCGAGCTCTTTGCAGCGAATGCGGTGCGGGACAAAGTTGGAAGGCTTGGATCGCTCGCAGCAGACAGCGTCGCGCGGCGCGTGGGCGGTTCAGGTCGCTGAACAGGACCGACATGTTCAACATGTCTGTTCCCATTCCGCGCAAGTCCCCCGCGATGCGATGTCGAAGAGAGGCGACGTAGAGCGTCACCAGTCCTTCGGAAACAGAATCGAGTGCCGCCGTGGCGAGGGCCACCGTGGCGACGACGTCGCCATCGGCAGTTTCCAAATCGTCGTCACCATCAACATCCTGGCAGGCGGTGGCCAGCGAATAGGCCATCTCGGGACGTTGGCTCAACAAGGCATCGTTGGCCATGCCGATCAGTTCTTCTGTGCCAGCGTCGTCTTGCAATAGCGTGGCGCGCCATTGAAATCGTCGCGCCAGATCGGGATCGTCGACCATGCGATAGATGGCCGCCAGGTTGTGGCACACGACGCCGATCGCCGAACGATCGGAACAGTCGAGCACCGGTGTGAAAACGGAAATCGCTTCGCAGAAGCGTTCCTGTTCAACCAGGCAAACTCCATAGGCAATGCGATGACCGGGGGCGGGATCGAGATTGATGGCTTCACGAAACAGAGCATCCGCGGCCGCCCAATCGCGGTGCTCCACGCGTAACTCGGCACGGCGGACTAGATGTCTCGCCTGTTCGTGTCCTGCGAAAGGATCGGAATTCGACATAACTCGTTCTCTCCATTCTGTCCTGAGTGGTTCAAGCAGAAGGAGCGTATTGGTCGAGTTCCATCCGGCGACGATGCAGCGATCACGGAGCAGACCCGTTTTGTGCAAAGTTCCAATCAGGCCCTCGACCTTCGGCAACCTGAGATACGACGTATTTTCTCCATTTTATCCATTTTGTCAATACATTCGGCGGACCTGCAGGTGGTTTTACGGCGACCCAAGGGTCATCGTTGCCGGGGCGGGCAGCGCCATACATCGAAAGATCTGCAAGTTGAGGCGAAGTCATCAGTCCTTACTGACTCCAAACCGGTTTGCCCCGCTCTGTTCCCAGGAATTCGATCGGTAATGAAGTTGTTCCCTCCAGCGCCAGATCGGCCAGGGCCTGTCCGATGACCGGGCAGAACTTGAAACCATGCCCTGAGAATCCGGCGGCGAAAACGACGTTCGGCCACTGGGGATGACGATCGATGACAAAGTGCTGATCGACACTCATCGTGTACAGGCAGACCGAATGTTTGACCGGATTCGTCTGGATGTTGGGCATCTGTTGTTCGAGAAAACCTTTTAGTCGGGCGACATCGCTGTCATGGCATTTACGATCAACGATCAACGGGTCGGCGACGAGTTGCCCACCCAGGTGGTCTCCAACTTTGATGGTGGCCCCGTCGAAACTGGGGAAACCATAGAACGATCCGTAGGGCATTTCGAAGAAGTAGGCGGGAAATCCTTCATCGGCGCGGAACGAGCCAGCGAGACACGGGAACCAGGCCACGAACTTGCGGACCACTCGTAACGGCAAGCCGATGTCGGCCAGAAAGTCCGAGGCCCAGGCGCCAGCGGTGATGATCAGCTTGCGACCGACATACTCGTTCGTCGTTGTACGGACGCGAACCTTGTCGCCGTCCGTGCTCCAATCGAGCACCGCTTCCTCTGCTTTGAAAACCGCACCTCGGACGACCGCTTGCTCGATTTGACTGAACACGCACTCATCGACGAACAGCGTTCCTGCGCCGGGTTCGTAGGCGATGTCATGATCTGCCGGAATGACGAATCCGGGAAAACGCTGTTCTACCTCGGCGTGGCTGAGATTTTCGAGTTCCAGGTGATGCTGTTCGGCGGACAGACGGGCGCCGCGGATGGTTTCTCCGTCGGCCGGGCCGGACATCAGCAACCCGGTGGGCACAAACAACTGCCGTTCGGCCTCACATGACAGTTGATCCCACAGCTCGTAGGCGCGGTGAAGCAGGGGAACATAGTTTGGATGTTCAAAATAGGCCTTGCGGATGATCCGCGATTCGCCATGCGAACTGCCGAGGTCATGGACGAGTGGGAACCGTTCGAGTCCCAGTACACGAACACCTCGACGAGCCAGTTCCAGGCAGGTAGCCGACCCCATGCCGCCGACGCCAAGAACGATCACGTCAAACTCAGTGGATTCTGTGGTTGAGGTCTGCACGCGGACTCCTGTTCCAGATGGCACTCAAATAAGGGGGTAGCCCTTTCATCACATAATCCAAACTCAACTCCCAACCACAACGGAGAACGGGGGCAGACCGGGCCGACCCGATTTGACGCAAAGCGTTTGATGGGTCATCCTCCGTTCATGCCAACTCATGAGCAATCAGATCCGCGTACGATTCGCGACGGCGAATCACAGTGGCGGTCGAGCCGTCGACCAGCACTTCGGTGCCTCGTGGTCGCGAATTGTAGTTGCTGCTCATCGCGCTGCCGTATGCCCCGGCACTGAACGTGGCGAACAGATCGCCGCGCTGCATGGGTGGCAGGTACCGATCTTTCGCGAAGTAATCACTCGATTCGCAGATGGGTCCGACGACGTCGGTCTTTTCACACCCGGCCAATTCTCCTTCGACGTCATCCGGCATGGCGACCATCGGCTTGACTGGCCAGAGGCGATGGAATGAATCGTACATGGCGGGACGAACCAGGTCGTTCATCGCCGCATCTTGAATGACGAACAGTTTGCCGCCCTCGCGCTTGGTGAAGACGACACGGCTGATCAGCACGCACGAGTTTCCAACCACGAAGCGGCCGGGTTCCAGCGCCAGGCGGCATTTGGCCTGTTGGATCGCGGGCACGATGACTTTGGCATAAGCCGATGCCGGCAGGCCTTCGTTGCCGCGATAGCTAATGCCGAATCCACCGCCCAGATTGATCCAATCGATGGCGTGACCATCGCGCCGCAGACCTTCGACGACTTCAATGGCCTTCTTGCCGGCGGCTTCATAGGGCTCGGTCGTCAGAATCGGTGAGCCCAGGTGCATGTGAATGCCCTTCAACGCCAGCCGCTTGTCTCGGAGTACCTTGGCAGCCAGTTCGCGGAACCGTTCGATATCCATCCCGAACTTGTTGCCCTTTTTCCCCGTGGTCGTTTTGGCATGCGTTTTTGCGTCGATATCGGGATTCAAACGCAGGACGACGCGTCCGACCTGGCCCATCGAATCGGCGACCGCCGCAATCGCATCCAGTTCCTGCTCGCTTTCGACGTCGAACATCAGGATGTTGTTTTCAAGGGCAAAACGAATCTCGTCATCAGTCTTGCCGACACCAGCAAAGACGACCTTCGTCGTATCGCCACCTGCCGCTTTCACTCGATACAGTTCGCCGCCAGACACGACGTCAAAGCTGCAACCGGCGTCGCGAACAATCTTCAGAACTCCCAGTGTTGAATTGGCTTTCACCGAATAACAGATGACCGGATCGACCTCGGCGAATGCCGTCTGGATCTGCTGAAGCTGACCCAGCACGAACGATTTCGAATAGACCCACAGCGGCGTTCCGTACTGTTCCGCCAATTTGGCGACCGGCAGGTTCTCACAATACAGTTCGCCGTCGTGGTATGAGAAAGCTTGCATGACAGAAGTTCCTGAAGAGAGTTCGAGAAACGGAACTCTCGCAAAGGGTTTGAAGACAAAGTCGAACAACGAGTCCGATAGATCAACTGTTGTGTTTCGCCAGTAATTCTGCGATTTGGACCGCGTTCGTCGCCGCACCTTTGCGCAGGTTGTCACTGACGCACCAGAACATCAGTCCGTTGGGGTTCGTCAGATCCTTGCGAATGCGGCCGATGAAGACCAAGTCGCTACCGGTACAGGTATTTGGCATGGGATAGCCGCCCTGTTCTTCTTCGTCGACGACGCGCAAGCCGGGAAATGCCGTGAACAGTCGCTTGGCCTCTTCGACTGCGACCGGTTGTTCGGTTTCGACCAGCACTGTTTCGCTGTGACAGTTGGCGACAGGGATGCGAACGCACGTAGCCGAGACCTGAATGGACTGATCACCGAGAATCTTGCGCGTCTCGTAGACCATCTTCATTTCTTCGCTGGTGTAGCCCTGCTCCTTGAAGCCGCCGATCTGGGGAATGGCATTGAAGGCGATCGGCGACTTGAACACCTGTTGTTCATATCGACCACCGCTCAGGTTTGCCTTGGTGCTTTCGATCAGGTCTTGCGTCCCCTGCAAACCCGCACCGCTGACAGCCTGATAGGTGCTGACGATGACGCGTTTCACGCGAGCGGCATCATGCAACGGCTTCAGAGCCATCACCATTTGCGTCGTGGAGCAATTGGGGCTCGCGATGATGCCCTTGGCGTTCAAGGCATCTTGCGGATTGATCTCGGGGATCACCAGAGCGACGTCCGGATGCATCCGGAAGAAGCCCGATTCGTCGATCACTTTGCAACCGGCCGCGATCGCGCCTGGTAAGAATTCGGCAGCCACTTCGTCAGGAGTGCTGGCCAGAACGACATCGACGCCTTTGAATGCGGCGGGTTCCAGCAGTTCGACAGTGTGCTCTTTTCCCTTGAACGTGATTTTCGAACCGGCGCTGCGCGAGGACGCGAGAAACCGATAGGTTTTCGCGAGCATCGGTCGCTCTTCAAGCAACTGCAACATGATGCGACCCACTGCTCCGGTCGCCCCCACCATCGCCATCGTTCCGAACACTGTTCCGGTTCCTCAAAGATCGTTGTGACAAAGACCGCCTGCCAAACTCGGCAAACCGCGCTGACGTGCGGCAAAGCATGATACTCGTTCCATTTATACAGCCGCAATCAAGCCTTGCGGACACAACAATGGCCCGATCGGTTCGCTGCAGGAAATAGCGATTGCACCACGGAAAGGACGGGTGCGACCTGGGCAAACCGGGGTAGGAATGGCACGCACGAAATACGGCGGCCATTAGAACTCAATTCTCGAATCTGAGAAGACGGAAGTGCAGGCGCGGAGATGCTGCCTGAACAATCAGGAATTGCGTTGCAGCAATTCCCGAGCGATCTTTGTCATCCCTGACAATTCGGGAATGCTGCATCGAGAAGAGGATGGGACTGCGTCCGAAGACGGTCTTGTCGCCACCCTACAACCGCTTGGAGATCAGATGCTGTTACCGTGAAAGGTCCGTTAGTAGATCGACAGCAACAGGCCGTATTGCTGAACGACGGCGAACCGCGTCACGAGACGAACCAGTTCCGTCAGCGAACGGACTTCCAGTTTTTTCATTAGCGACGCGCGCCGCATCTCGACAGCTCGTTCGGTGATGCAAAGCCGCGACGCCAGCACTTTGTTGGGCAGGCATTCCATGAGCAGATCAAGGACTTCTCGATCCTTCACGGTCAGCTTGGCCACGCGCTGTTCGACAGATGTCCAGAACATGCGTCGTCGCTGGAGCTCCTGTTCCGATTCATGCACAAGCAACGCTCCGGGCGTTGCTGCCTCTTGAGCCGAGAAGCCGACTCGGGCAAGTTGATTGAGGACAAAGCCCCTAGTCGTCGCGTCTCCGCCGATCACGTGGAGTGACGGATGACGCGTCGTGGTGGTGGGGGCGACTTCGGTAGGGTATTCGTTGAGTGCGATCATAATGAGAACCCGATTAAGCAACCGGCGTTCCAAAGCCAGAATGTGCCCTTTTTGGGCGTGCAATCACTGCAATTCTCCACATCTTCAGGCCGCAAACTTCTTGTTTTCAGGCGTTTGAACGCCTTTTTGGGGAGTTGTGACGGCTGCTCAGGTTTGCAGCAATGCTGCTCAATCTTCAATTCATCTGTGGTCGGGCAAGGCGAGGTTCACAGCACTTCAGCTCAAATGAAGTGCACGTCCGGGTGATCGCTTCACTGTGACGATCCGATGAAGCATTCACATTCGGAACGGACCAAAGTTTCTGCCTGAACGAAACGATCAGTACAAGAGCGTCATGATGTGAAGATCGAGGCAAACGGGACGCTTCTGGTTGCCCCCATCGTTTCGCGGGCTGTCACCGAAATTCGGTCGACTGGATCAATCGAAGGTGTCCCGAGAAGACTCCGGGAATCTCCCCAATCATGCCCTCCATTTTTAGAGTTGCGGGGGCACCTCAAGGGCTGACGAAGTCGCTGACACGAAAGTTTTCGCCGTCGAGCGAAACAATGTCTTCGGGGGCAAGCTTTTTGCCACGGCGCGTTTCAACGATTCCGTTCAGTAGAATCTCGCCCGCCTGGATCAGGACTTTCGCTTGACCCCCTGAGCCCACCACGCCGATCTGCTTCAAGAATTGATCCAGCGTCAATACGTTCGGTTTCTGGTCTGACACAATGTCCTGTCCTGCGTGTCGCGCCGGCGCGTGCTCTGAGTTGCAGGCGTCCGACAAACTGCGCGAATCCCGTGAGGTGGTTGCTGATCATGTTTTGGATTGGTCAACTGGCCACATCGTGCAGATTAACAGGCAATATGATGAGCAAACAGTCTGTTGACGTCACCGCAGCGGAGAAGACACGAATTTGTCGAGGACTCCACAGTTCGTGGCACATCCAAACGAAAACCTTTGTGGCCAAACGTTTCCCGTTTTGAAATTCAAGTTCGCCCTGAAAATGTCCTCGATCAGAACGACGAGCGACCAGGGACCTTTCGCGGCGAACTAGACAAGATCACGTGATTCGATTGACCGCGGCCCGCATTGCCCACGGTCAGTCGTCCCGACCGCGATCTCGATTATGGCGGTCAGGCGAACTGTCGCGACCGGGCAGACGATGGTCATTGTCGCGCGGACCGCGTGATGGTGGGCTGACTCTATCGTCTCGTTCCGATCCATGTGAACGCGGCGAGCCGGACATGTCAGATCGATCGCGATCACGTCCACCCGGTCTCATGCGATCGTCACCTGGACGTCGATCATCGCTGTCCGGTCGACGATCGCGCACTCCCCGATCACCTCGATCAGCCCCGTCCGGGCCACGGCGATCGGGCTTGATATCCGAACTTCGATCACGTTCACGACGTTCTCCAGTCGGCCGATCACCTTCGGGACGTCGCGCGACATTGTGACGGCTTCGCCCCCCGTCTCGTTGTGGTTGTCGCATCGAATCGCGTCGCGCGAACTGATGTGCGAGGTGTCCGCCATCGCGGTGAGCGTTACCTTCATGACGAGACGGCATGAAGTGCTGGCCATGATGTCGGCTGGGACCATGCGGTGTGCCGTGGATTGAGTGACCGCGTTGTGCGAAGTCATGGCGACTGCGGAAGTCATGCTGTGACCGGTCGTCACGATGCCCCGCCGCATAGCGGCGGCCATCATGTCGGTCTGCGCCATAACCTAATCGTCGATCATGCCCTCGGTTGGCGAAGTCGTGGCGAGGTCCACCCTGTCGCGATCCTTCACCGCGATGCACGGATGCAAACCGATCTCCATGCGCCCGTCCCGGTCCGTGCGACGCACGCCCGAACCCGGTGCCACGTCCGCGTGAAGCGAAATCGTACCGTGGTGCGAACCCGCGATGGCTCGATCCTTCACCATGATGTCGTGCGTCGGCATGATTGCCGTGCGGCCGCACCGACCGATGTGATGAATGAGCAAAACGTTGATCATGCCCGCGTCCGAAAGAACCGTGTCGTGGTTCGAACTCGCCACGGCGTGATCCTTCCCCACGATGCGGTGGCGCGAAGTGTTCGCCGTGAGATCGTCCCGATCGATGTGTCGAATGGGCGAAATGTTGATCCCGTCCGTGTCCCGAGAATCCACGTCCTGATCCAAACCCACTGTGGCGCGCGCCCTCACTGCGATGTGGAGCGAAATGATCTCCGTGAGGTCGACTATGCCGGTGGGTGGAGTGTGCGAAGTGCTGGCGGTCACCATGACGTGCAAACTGATGTTGGCCACCGAAGTCGCGATGACCGGATCGTTCACCACGGTGCGAGGGCGTCACGCGATCACGTTGCGAATGGCTCGAACCATGCGATCGGTCTCGACCGTCGCTTCGCGCTGCGAAATCGCGTCGCGACCCAAACCCGCCGCGTGGACCATCAGGACGACGATGATCATCGCCACGTTCATTCCGATTGACTCGATCACCAGGTCGGTGTCCCGACGGGGAATGTCCGTCGCGGTGCTCTGGCGTCGTATGATCCGGCACCGGACGATCGGAGACGGCGTCAGAGCGTCCAGGCCCACGTCGATGTTCTCCTTGTCTGCCATCTTCACGATTTTCGCCGCGGGCGCGACGTTCACCTTGTTCACGGCGTCCGCCTCGAGGTCCCTCGGGACGGCGTCCCGGTTGGCGTTGACGGGCGTCAGGCCGTGCTGATGTCGATTCACTCGCGGTAGCGTCGGCCGGCTTCTGTTCAGCGGCGTCAGGTTTCTTTTCTTCGGCAGGTTTGGCCGCAGCATCGCTGGCCGGTTGACTGGTTGATTGTGCTGGTGCGTCAGCAGGTGCTTGGGCCATGATTGGCTGTACTGCCAGCAGCAGGGCCACGGTGGCGGCCAGACTTTGAATCGCGAGTCGCATACGATTTCCTTTCGAGTCTTGCAGTGCGAACGGTCGCTTGACCGTGTGGTCGCCTGTCCGCAGTTGTCGCATTCTCAAGATACGGCAGTGGCAAGATGCGGCGGTGGCCCTCTTGCAAAGTCACCTCCACTTCCTGAAACCGCCCCTGAATCCCGTGAGATTCGATAAATCACGGAAACGATCTCCCCTAAATGAATCGGGGGTGAAGCCGATCACGAATGTCGATCGGAAGTGAGCAGATGAGTTGATCGATCGACAAGCAGGATTCGCAGACGTTCGATTTGGATCGGGGGGTGCATACGGTCGGACGTGCCACATCACGGACCTGGCGTGCGGACGCGTGATCTCACAGGCTTCATGTGGTCGGAGTGAGTAGAGAATCCTCAACACTCGCTGGCGCGAGCGAAACGCTCGAACCCCGTCACACTTCCACTTCTCAAATACAGCTATCGAGGCGCCACGGGGTGGGCAATTGGCGAATTGAGTGTTGATTCCTCCAGCGCAATCATCTGTTGGAAGCGATCAATGACTTCGGGTGTTGCCACCAGAGGCAGATTCTTTTCCAGCGCCACCAGTTCGAGCGCTTTGATCAAGCGGCGGAATTTGACTTCGCGCAATTCGTGTCGTTCGGATTGATCGCCCGCTCCTTCGATTTGCTGACGGCGTTCGTCGAAGACCTTCCAACTCGGAAGTTGCTTCAACTCTGTCAACAGTTGTTCCTGATTCTCGGGATTCAGTAACGGCGAACTTTCCCAACGGCGTTCGTCCCCCAATTCGGGCCACTTTTCCGAGACCTCGCGCAACAGATCGCGTCGACCGGAACCTCGCCCGCCTCGAGGTCGTCCACGTCCCGGGCCGCGGCCAACGTCCAAATGATCGTCATAGGCTTTCAGGACGACACTGACATTGTCATCCGGTTTGAAACCCAGTCCACGTGCCAACTCCGTAATGATCCTCGCTGGAATCGGACGGCCTCGATCGACAAAGCTTTGAATCGTTCCTGCCATCGTCGACAGCACCACACTGCTTGCATTGGCAGGCTGCTTCGCATCCGCACTCGCGTCGTTCTCGTTGTTACTGAACGACTTTGCATCGACGTCTGGCATCCGGCTATAAGTGCGCAGCAGGACGTCTGACGTGCGGAGAGGAATGTCGATCGTTTCGCCACTCGTGACGGCATAGGCATAGGCTTCGGCGAAGGAGACCAATCCGTCACCATCCACATCGCTGCCCTCAATCGGTGTTCCCTTCCGAGTACGACCGACGAGTGCTCCCCAGAAATAGCTGCTGAATTCTTCATCGTTTTGAATGTCGGGTCGACATCCGGCTGCCGGCAAATTGTATTGCTGCGCGAAGAAGCCGGCGCGAACTTGCGGTGACAGTCCGTTTGACTCGTCCAGGTCAGCGAATATCGTTCGTGAGAAACCGCCGCAATAGCACTGCGCCATGATCATCAGCGTCGATACTTCTGGTGGCAGTTCCTTCAACCAGCGGCTGAATTCTCGGGCAGTGATCTTCCTTTCGTTCCAGCAGTCGATCGTCGTATTGAACGGATCGTCTTCGGGGCCGGGACTGCCGTGGGCCGTCACGTAGATAATCACTCGATCGCCCGCCCGTGCTTGTTTGGCGATCGCACCTAAGTGTGTCCGAATCAGCATCGGATCCAGGGGACCCGAGACATTGGGGACACGGTGATTGCGATATTCGACTCGTTCCTGTCCACGACGACGATGCAGTGAGGCCAACAGGTCTGTCGCCGGCCGATCCTGAGCTTGTGGCTTGGTCGCCAGAATCTGCAAATCGGGATTGGGGTCATGGCCGTCCGCAAAAAAGATTTCGTGCTGACGAGTGCGGCGATGCTGTTCCTGCAGGACCTGCTGGTAGAACACGACATTCGCTTCGAGCGAAGCTTGATTGCCCGAAGGTGCATACCCGCCGCTGATCGTCAAAAAGTAGTCGGTGGCCGCGACGTCGCCAGTGAGGCCGATCAACAAGACCCAGATCGGAAGCCACCAGCGATATTTCGATCGCATCAGATCACGTCGCAGGAACATCACGAGGGCGCCTCCAAGAGCAGTGAGCCGATCACCGGCGCAGTATACGAGAGCCTTCAGAACCCGAACAGACAATTCGCGTAACGCGTATCAACTGGATGGACGGGCCGGGTGCGTCGAGCGTGAACTACTTAATGAACAACCCAGTGATGACGAATGTCAGCCACGCACCAATGTAGGCGAGCGTTGTCATGTATGTAAACGTGAAGACGGCCCAGCCCCAATGATTGGTTTCACGTCGAATGATCATCAAGGTCGAAGCGCATTGAGCGCATAACGCGAAGAAGACCATGATCGACAACGCGACAGGGATGCTATAGACCTTGCGCCCATCGGGCCATCTTGCCGACTTCAGAGCGGCTTGTAGTCCGGGATCCTGTTCGTCCACGTCCCCGCCCAGACTATAGATCGTGCCCAGTGTCGAGACGATCACCTCCCGCGCCGGAAATGACGCCAATACTCCGACTCCGATTCGCCAGTCCCATCCCAGGGGTTTCACGGCAGGCTCGATCCATTGACCGAATTGCCCAAGATAACTGGTTGATAACAAGCGTTCGGCAATGAGATTTCGTTCTTCGGTCAGTTCGTCCAATCGCGCTTTCAGCGATGCAACTTGAATGTCGAGCTCTGTCGGTGTGGCCGTCTCAGCATCGTTGGGGGATGCGGTGGAATCCGTCTCATTGGCAACCGAGTTGGGTTGTTTCTCAAGCAAAGGCGCCAGTTCCGATTCGGTCTTCTGCATCTCCGCTTGAACGCGATGCTCATCGGCATGGCTGGCCGGGAAATAGCTCGCCACCCAGATCAGTACAGACGTTGCCAGAATCAGCGTTCCCGCACGCATCACAAATGCGCTGGCGCGATCGTAGACGCGATGGAGAACGATGCGTGGTGAAGGCCATTTGTAAAACGGGAGCTCCATCACAAACGGTGGTGCTTCACCTTTGAACAGGGTTGATTTGAACAACCAGGCGATCGGAATGGCGACGAAAGTTCCGAAAAACGTCATCACGAACAGCATGACGGCCTGCAACGTAATCCATCCATCTAACCACTTGATGTCCTCAGGAATGAATGCGTACACCATCAGCCCATAGACGGGGGCTCGGGCTGAACAACTCATCAGCGGTGCTATCAGAATCGTGACCATTCGGTCGCGGCGGTTTTCGATCGTTCGCGTCGCCATGATGCCGGGAATGGCGCATGCGAAGGACGACATCAGCGGGACGAACGATTTTCCGCTCAGCCCCACCTTGGTCATTAACTTGTCCATCAGGAACGCAGCGCGCGACATGTAGCCGCAATCTTCCAGTACTGCGATGAACAGAAACAGCAAACAAATCTGCGGCAGAAAGACGAGAATTCCACCAACGCCGGCGACCACGCCGTCGACAAGCAGGCTGCGAGCTGGTCCCACAGGCATCGACTGGTTGACGATGCCACCAATCTGGTTCTTCCCAAGTTCAATCAATCCCATCAGCGGTTTTGCCGCAGTTGAGATTGCCTGGAACACGATGAACATGATCGCGCAGAAGACTAGCAATCCCCAAACCTTGTGCGTCAACCAACGGTCCAGCGTGTCGGTCCAATTCTTGGGCCGCTGCGCGGGCAAACGCACGACGCCCTTCAATACCTGTCGCGCCCACGCATATCGCAATTTCGCTTCGACACTCGGGACACGAAATCCCGATTCGGCCAGCCGCGCTCGAGACTCTAACAGTGCCGTGCTCAACGATTCGTGGTGGACCCTGGTCAGCTCGACTTCCAGTTGGCCGCCCACATCCAGCAACAATCGTTCGACGAGATACGTCGGTAAAGTTTGGCCACTGGCAGCGGGAAAACGAGTCTGTAATTGACGGGCTTCGTCGTGGAACGCAGCCGGAAACAGGTCCGGCGGGGTCGTTTTCTGACTGCCGCTGGCGCGAACGATCGCATTGCGAACTTCGGTGACCTGCTTGCGCCGGTGCGCTTCACACGCCACCACGACAATACCCAACCGTCGCTGTAGTTCGGCCAGATCGATCTGGACGCCGCGATGCTGAGCCACATCCCACATGTTCAGGACCAGCACCGTCGGCAGCCCAAGGTCAAGTACCTGGCTGACGACGTACAAATTGCGCTCCAGGTTCGAAGCGTCGGCGATGCAGACGATCGCGTCGATCGATCCGACATCCTTCTGGCGGCCCAGCAAGACTTCGACGGACACCATTTCATCAATAGTGCGCGGCGAAAGGCTATAGGTGCCAGGCAAGTCGACCAGGCGGACATGCAGGTCTTCGTGTTCGAACCAGCCAATTTTCTTTTCGACTGTGACGCCCGGATAGTTTCCAATCTGCGAGTGGATGCCGGTCAGAGCCGTGAACAGAGTGCTCTTGCCCGTGTTGGGATTGCCGATAACCGCGACCGTTCGCTCTTCCCGGTGATGCGCATCACGGTTCGATGAAGCTGGTTTCATGGGAGCAGCGTGTTCGGTCATGCAAGGCTAACTGTCTGTCGAGAAACGGCGACCAACTCGCCCGATGGTAGACGCTGGGTCGATTCCGTTGGAATGAGACTGACTGTTCCTGTTTCTCAACAAACTCCTAAGTCGGCGGGTGATCTGGCGGGGGTGTTCGAAGTGTCGGCTGCGGCTCTGAGAGTTAGTTGCTGGTCGATGGCGGCACGGCATCTCGATCGCTGGATTTGATTCGAATTCGCGGTCAGTTGGCGATAGGAGTGACGATTACTCGTTTCGCTTCCACAAGTCGCAATGACAGACGGTAACCGCGGACTTCGAATTCAATCGGATCACCCATGGGAGCGAAGCCGATTAACTGGATCTGTTCGCCTTCGGTCAATCCCATTTCCATAATGCGGATTGCAATTCCGTCGTTTCCTTCCACATCGACAATCTGAGCCGTTTGACCCATTCGCAGGTCGCCTAAAGTCATCTGGCAACATCCACCAGAACCGTGGCGGCATCCTCTATGCGAAGCGAGAACTTCTGGTGGTTGATTTCCAGGATGCAGGGCGAACCCGGTCGGATCATGCGAACCATTCCGCCCGTGTGCAGCCCCATTTCTTCGAGGCGAACCACCAGTTCTGGCCGGCCATCGATTTCCACAACGACACCTGTGTCGCCCGCCTCAAGTAATTCAAGAGGCAAAGTTTGTGAAACCACGCTCGCCATACGGTGTGCCTTCCGGAGTAACGATTTAGCGGCAACGGGTATTGAGACTCAGTCTCAATGCGTGCCTGGATTCTATCGTGTGTACCGAGCGGCGACCAGCACCAAATCACGAAAACAGGTTCTGTGCACAGAAAAACGCTCGACGGAAGGGGGTTTCCGGAGGCTCAGGCAAACTGGTTGCACGTCAGAGGAACAGTGCCGCATGCAGCAAACGACCCACGTTGAATTGCCGACCTAAAACAGGCCACGTGAACGGGTCGGGCCAGACAGCACGCACTCAGGGCGCGATCTTCCATTCGTACTTGTTCAGCTCGAAAACGAGCATCAGGATGCCACCGATCAATGCCGACAGCGAAACAAATAACAGGGCAACGTAGATGTCTGGCGCGGGGCTGTTGTCGGTGCTACGAGGTGCCATGATTCGCCTTTGGACTTTGAACGAGACTCAAACAGATCGCCGGGAAACCAGAGATCAGAATCGGGTGGTTACTTCGTCATCAATCTGGAAGGTGGCATTCTTGGCGCGACGATCGACGTATCCGACAGCCTTGTCGGCTTCGACCATCGTGAGCCGAATGTCACCCAGCCATCGATCGCCGTGGAAAATGGTCAATCTGTGACCCGGCACAAGCCCCGAATCCGAACCCAGCGAGATCTGGATATATTCGCGAGTTCCTCGTTCAGCCTTGCGGACTTCCGTCACGCGCCCGTCAAGCGGAGGTGGAGGAGTTGTCTGCACCACCATCTGCTTCGGATCGGTGGTCAGATTCTTGGAACCCAGGAATGATTTCATCACCTTGTTGTCGTTCAGCAGCTGATCGTACTTTTCGGAGATTCGCTGAATTTCGAGGGCCAGCTTGAAACGCTCGTCTTCGGTGTCGTTCAACTTCTGCACGAAGTTTTCACGCGAGGCATACAGGTCACCGTTCACAGTACGTTGCAGGTCGGCTTCGGACTTGCGTTCGCCCGCTTCCGTCGTGGTCAGGGTCTCTACATCGCGAAGCTGATCTGCTTCTTTGCGCAACTGCGAGTTATCGGCATTCAACGCGATGACTTGAGCGTCCAGCGCCTTGTTCACGCCTTTCAGGGTGATGACATCATTTTCCAGACGGTTCTTCTTTTCCGTCAGGTCGGCCAATGTCTTGTCGAACTCGGCCTGATTATCGCGCATCTTGCTGTTGGCAGTCGCCAGACTTTTCACCGTCGCGGCTTGCGAAGCGCGCCAGTTTGTTTGCGCAGTGTACACAGCGCCGGCAAAGGCCATGAACATCAAGCTCAACACAAGATGCAATACAACCAGGATCTTACCAACAGTTGTCATTGTTCCACCCGTTCATAGTCATCGCCGAGTTGCTGCTTCAATTGAACCTGTCGACGTCCGAGCCGGCGTTTGTTTTCTTCCAACCGGGTCAGTTCATCCTCCAAAACCTTCTGCTGCTGTTGAGCGGCGAACTTGTCGGTGCGCAACAATTCCAGTTGGTTCGCGAGGCGGTATTCTTCCTCACGACGTTCTTGACCGACCTTCAACACATCTTGCGTCTCCAGTGTCAGCGTCGAAAACTTGGCTGCGTCGGCTTGAATCGCATCCCACAGTGTCTTGATTCGCTCGGCGAAGATCTGTTCGTGCTGTTCGACGCCCTTCTGATCAACAGGGATCAGTTCGGTGATCATCTTCAGCAGATCTGCTTTCTGCTGTGGAATCGGGCTGAGTTCCTGAAACTTCTTGCTCGCGTCTTCTTCCAGACGCTTCCGCGCTGCGAGGACAACGGTTGCCAGAACGGGCGACTTCTGTCCGACAGCCGTGTCAGATCGACGGTGCTTCGCCGAGTAGGTGACCTTTTCGCCGGGCTCGGATGTGAAAACGAACTCTTTCAAGAGTTCGGGCGAATTCATTTCACCTTCCCAATCCGGTCCACCGTTGCGCAAGGCGATCACGAACGCCAGGAACGCGAGACTGCTCACGGTGACGAAAACGACCAAAACTTTGCCAACGGCGTTCATGTCGCGCTTTCAGGCAGGACTACGAGATGGCAATCCAGTCAATTTGGGCGAAGGGAAGGTCGACTTTGGAAATGATACCGACCTTAACGGTTACAGAATCTTACAAGTCGGGAAAAATCAAAGTCAAACACAAACTCACCAAGACCTCCCCAAGACCGGCTTCCTTTTCTCGGATCGAAGGTCAACGGTCTCTTCTACAACTTCGACAGCCTACGTTCCAAGCTGCAAAACGAGCTGCCGCGACGGAAGAACTCGCATAAACGCTGCCACACGTGGTGCAGTTGTGCTGATAAAACGGGTCTCATCGACTGGCGCGAGGCCGTTCAGGAATGCACGGCGGAGACTTGTTCGACACTTTGGGCCGATGCCGCGCCGCGCACAGCGGTCCGACGCCGCTTGATTTCGGGAGCGACGTTCTCATCCTGCAATTCGCGTCGAAGTTCCTCAACGGTCATCCTCAGCGATTGCTCGTGCCGCCAGTAGCGATACCCGTAGTCGATCAGTGCCAGCCCCAGCGCAATAAGTGACAGTTGCAGGGCTAAATCTCCCAACAATTGCACCGGAAGCTGCAACAGATTGATCGAAACACCTCCGCCCATGCCGCTCAGACTCCAGCGCTGTCGGTACACGAAATAGACGGCCCAACCGGCCAGACAGACGGATCGGAGAATAAGTGTGATCAATCCCCAGCATCGATCTGCTGACAGCAACCCGGTGGTCCGCGGTTGCGGGGTCAATCGCATCGGCACCCAAAGCCAGCCAGTTTGGATCAAGCTCGCCAGCATTCCACAGACTATGATCGCACCGAGCATCGGCCCAAGCGTCTGCAGCCATTGCCAACCGGCAGTGTGTATTCGTTCTGTCGCACTGGCGACAGACATTTGATCGCCGAGTTTCGCGAAGGACGTTCTGAGCAACCCAGCCAGACTGGTCGTCGATGACATCGCCAGACCGCGAAAGGCCAGGCTCCCGGCCAGAAGAATCAGGGCGGTGGTAATTTCACGACTGTGAACGACCTGACCTTGCGAACGCGCGGCGTTCCGCCGCCGATCTGTGGGAGGCAGCGTACGATCAGCGAGGTCGTCGTTCAACATGAGTTCAGGCCGCAGAATCCATTGCTGCCAGTCGCCGATGGCGGTCCATTCACGTCACACGAATATTCGACTGGTGATTTGCTTCGTACGATCACCTGTCGGGCCAATTCATGAAGTTCTTTCGGACCTCAGAATCCCCCCCCGATATTCAGCTTCGAAACGCCTTGGAAGTGTCGATCGCGTACTCAGCATCAAACGCGGCGTCAAAGGAGAAAACTTCGCAAAAATCACTGAATTGATCGTCTTCGGTTTTCTTCATGTCACCGCGTTCGATCAATTCAAACACAATCCGGCCAATGTCGGCGGTCGTGTGTATACCCCAGCAGCGGAAGACCACGGTGCCCATCATGCCGAATCGTCGCTGACCCAAGGTGCGCACGCCATTCAGCAGTTCGCGCGGTGAAATATGCCCGCCGACTTCATTGTGCTTATCGCGTCCGTAAAGCGATTGAGCTTCTGACAATGCGTCCTTGACGAAGAAGTACGCATGGGGGTGAAATTTCAGTTTCGGACGGGGCGATTTCGTAACTGGCATCGTTTTGGTCGTTATCGTGTGAGGAACCCAATGGTCATTCCATCGTCATCTCAGCAGCTCGTCCAAGAGTCTCATGAATATACTATAGATTCTTGAACGATTGAAACCCCGACTGCCAGTCCCAAATCGGAGAAAACTGCAATTTACAATGCTGTTTACGCTGAGCGTATGGAAATCGAGTTACGAATTGTGGTCTTACGAAATGTTTCGCCACAATTCTTCGGACATCCTCAAGTTTTGCCCGGCCGATTGTCAGAACAGGAAAACCTGAAACAGAAACGTTCATTCATCTGTTGATGGTTTGGCTGCCGCCGGGCAACTCGATGCGGAACCGGGTTCCGCGACCGGATTCGCTTTGGCAGGCAATCGTGCCATGGTGCGCTTCGACAATCTTACGAACGGTGGGCAAACCGAGTCCGCTACCGTCCTTTTTGGTCGAGAAGAACGCGTCGAACATTTTGGACTGTGTTTCGGCCGGCATCCCTTCGCCTGTGTCGATGATCTCCAGGACAACCTGGTCACCTTTCAGGTAGGTCTGCAGTTCCAGCACGCCGCCACTCGGCATTGCCTGTTGAGCGTTCCTCGACAGATTGGTCAGAACCAGCAAAAACAACCGATAATCGATTTCTACCGCTGGCAGGTTTGCCGCCAGATGCGGACTGATCTCGATGCCCTGTTCTTTTGCCTGGGGTTGATAAAACTCGATGAATTCGTGCACCAGCACGTTCAAGTCGGTTGGCTTCCGTTCCATCTTTCCGACGCGTGCGAACTGTAAGAAGTCGTTCAGCAACCGCTCGAGGTGGTCACACTGCTTGCGAAGTGCGGTCACCTTTTGCAGCATGCGACGTTCGCGCGCCGTTTCCCCCTCGGTCAAATCCTCGCGCAATAGATCCAGATTCAGCGCGATCGTCGACAGAGGATTTCGGATTTCATGCGCCAGCCCGCCGGCCAGGGACGCAATCTCGGCGTATTGCGATTGCAGTCGCTCGTGATCGCGTGCCAGGCTTTGGTGATCGCTGTTCGCGGGGCTCAATTCCATCCCGGCGCCTTCGTGCAAGTCGCACGGGCGTGTCGCGCTGAAACATAGGTTTGACGCTACGGATTCAGGCTCGCGAGACGCCCAACTTAACCTGGATGCGCTCTACTCGTCGTTTTCGGGCTTGGGCGCCGCTTCTCCCTGGCCTTCGGCCTGTTCGGCGAGAACGGCCTTGCGAGACAGTTTGACGCGGTTCTGATCGTCAATGGCGATCACCTTGACCTGCAACTTGTCACCCACCTTGCAAATCTCGTCGACCGACTTCACATAACCGGTGGACAATTCGCTGATGTGGCACAGGCCGTCTTTGCCCGGTGCGATTTCGATGAAGGCACCAAAATCCTTAACCGAACTGACCGTTCCGTTGTAGACACGGCCGACCTTGATCTCTTCGGTCATTGCTTCGACGCGGGCCAACGCGTCTTCGGCACCTTCGCTCTTCGAGCAGGCGATCATGACCGTGCCGTCGTCGGTGATGTCGATCGTGGCGCCAGTTTCTTCCTGGATCGCACGAATCGTCTTGCCGCCAGGACCGATCAACAGACCAATCTTGGCCGGGTCGATTTTCGTTCGCAGCAGACGCGGCGCGTTGGTGGAAATCTCGGCTCGGGGACGGCGGATCGAAGTCAGCATCGTCTTCAATAGTTCGATGCGCGCTTTTCGAGCCTGCTCCAGTGTGGCACGAATAATCTCTTCATTGATCCCTGCGATCTTCAGGTCGAGCTGAATGCCCGTCACACCCTTCTGAGTTCCGGCGACTTTGAAGTCCATATCACCAAAATGGTCTTCGTCACCCATGATGTCGGTCAGCAGCACAAAGCGATCGGTTTCCTTAACCAGACCGATCGAGATCCCGGCGACTGGCTGCGTGATCGGCACACCTGCATCCATCAAAGCCAGCGTGGCGCTGCAGACACTGGCCATCGAACTGCTACCGTTCGATTCCATGATGTCCGAGATCACGCGGATTGTGTACGGGAACTTTTCTTCGCCCGGCACGACCGATTGCACCGACCGCTCCGCCAAAGCACCGTGCCCGATTTCTCGACGTCCCGGACCGCGAATCGGACGACACTCGCCAACCGAATAAGGCGGGAAGTTGTAATCGAGCATGAACCGCTTTTGGATTTCTTCGAACAGCCCTTCGACCCGCTGGGTATCGCGCGCGGTTCCCAGTGTGACCGTGGCCAGCGACTGCGTTTCGCCTCGGGTAAACAGTGACGAACCGTGGACAGATGGCAGCACGTCGACTGAACACGAAACTTCGCGCAGATCCTGCGAAGTCCGCCCATCGAGTCGCTTTTCTTCGAGGATCAGATCACGCACGACCCGGTACTGCAGGTTTTCGAACGCGGCACCGAATTGTTCGCGCGTCCAACCTTCTGCAGTCGTAACGGCCCCTTCAGGGAAGAACGAGTTGAACAACTCGGCCTTGAGTTCTTTCGTGGCACCGCGGCGGTCGGCTTTGACGCCCGCCACCTTGGCATCGCGCAAGCGGCTGTAGCCACGCTCACGCAGCGGAGCCGTGAACGGGTTTTCACTGACGACGGGCGCATTAAAGGCGGGGCGTCCCACCTTCTGCTTGAACTCTTCCTGCAACTGACACAACTCGACAATGGCTCGGTGCGCGAACATGATCGCGTCGCCCATCTGATCTTCGGGCAATTGCTGGCCAAAGCCTTCGATCATCAGGACCGAATCCTTGCTACCGGCGACGATCAGGTCCAGTCGGCTGTCCTTGATCTGCGAACGAGTTGGCATCAGCACGAACTGTTCGTCCAGCAAGCCGACGCGGACAGCAGCAATCGGACCATTAAAGGGAACTGGCGCAATGCTCAGGGCTGCACTGGCTCCAATGATCGACAGCACATCCGGATCATTCTCACTGTCAACAGACAGGACGTTTGACATGACCTGGACTTCTTCGATGTAACCGTCCGGAAACAGTGGGCGAATCGGTCGATCAGTCAGTCGGCTGGTCAAGATTTCCTTGGTGGTCGGACGCCCTTCGCGCTTGATAAAGCCGCCGGGGAACTTACCCGCCGCCGCTGCGCGCTCGCGATAATCGCAGGTCAATGGGAAGAAATCGGTTCCGGGTCGCGAAGGACCATTCTGAGCCGCGACAAATACGATCGTGTCGCCGAATCGAACCAAGACAGCCCCTGCTGCCTGCTTTGCCATCTCACCCGTCGTGAGACTGATTGTCCGCCCGGCAAATTCTCTTTCAACAACAACTTTCACGGCAATATTCCTGCAAAATGAATTCTAAAAATGACTCCCATCGACGTCGTGACGGAGAAATGGCAATGCCGCGCAGCAGCGAACGATGTTCGCCTGGCAATTCAGCGAACCCATCGAGACCTTAGAGGATGCTCCAGGCCGTAAAGGATAGGACCCAAATTACTTGCGCAAGCCAACCTTCTTGATCACATCGGCGTAACGGCCGGAATCGGCAGATTCAAGATACTTCAGCAAGCGACGACGCTTGCTGACGAGCATCAACAGGCCGCGTCGACCAGCATGGTCTTTGCTGTGAGTCTTGAAATGTTCCGTCAACTGCGCAATGCGGTGAGAGAGAACCGCAATCTGAACCTCGGGGGACCCAGTGTCAGCATCCGATCGACGGTACTGCTGCATCACTTCTGTCTTGCGCTCTTTCGTAATCGACATATCTCAAACCTTGCCTAAAAATCACCTCTAGCCAGCCACGTCAGTGCGATTAAACAAGCTGTTCCCGCTCGCTCAGCACGACCCTGAGGCCGACCTACTCACGTTTCCACACTGTATGTAGTCGCGGATAAGTCTATCGTCCGACCCGAAACTTGCAACGGACCAGATTCTCAAGTGTCCCTAACGCACCTTTAACTGGATTCGGCTGGGTGGCGTCAAGATGACCTGCCGCCGTCAATCGCCTCAATCAAGCCGCTGTTGATGCGTTTCTGCTTTCGGTCGGCGGGGCAGGTGATCACATTTCTGCGAGTGCAACGTTTTTGAAGCCTTAGACAAAAGCGTGCTCTTGCGTCTCGGGCTTGGCCATCATCAGGTTCCGGTAACCGCCTGCAGCTTTGCCGCCATCAATGTGTTTTCCAGTAGCATCGCGATCGTCATCGGCCCCACGCCGCCGGGAACTGGAGTGATCGCCGCCGCCACCTGCGAAACGGCCTCGAATGCGACATCCCCGACAAGCCTGTCATTGACCCGATTGATGCCGACGTCAATCACCGTAGCGCCCGGCTTCACAAAGTCCGCGGTGACAAACTGGGGCTGACCGATCGCCGCGATCAGAATGTCGGCTGTGCGAGTCATCTCGGTCAGATTTTTCGTCCGACTGTGGCAGATCGTCACCGTTGCATTGGCTGTCTCGCCTTTTTGAACCAGCATCATTCCGAGTGGTTTGCCGACGATTTCGCTTCGCCCCAGCACGACCACGTGAGCGCCGTCTGTCGCAGTTCCCGATTGACGCAACAACACTTGGACACCATGTGGAGTGCAAGGCAAGAATCGTGGCCGCCCCTGAGCCAAAAGCCCCACATTTTCCGGATGGAAACAATCCACGTCCTTGGCGGGAGCGACCGCATCCAACACTGTTGTCTCGTGAATCTGTTTTGGAAGTGGGAGCTGAACCAGGATGCCATTCACCTGCGGATCGGCATTCAAACGGGCAATCAAACCGAGCAGTTCGTCCTGCGTCGCTGCCTCGGGCAAGCGATGCACTTCGTTGGCGATACCAGCTTTCGTGCAGGCTTGCTCTTTGTTTCGGATATAGACCGTACTGGCGGGGTCTGAACCGACCAGAATCGCGGAAAGCTTGGGGGTTCGGCCCGTCGCCTGGTGAAACGTGGCGACCTCTGTCGCTAGTCGTTCTCGAATCGAGGCGGCGACGGCTTTTCCATCAATTAGGCGCGCTGACATGCACTCTCTCTCCAGCAGGTTCGTATTTGCGGCTCTTATTTTGAGGATCGACGAGCGGATGACAACCGACCAAGTCAGACGCGGGACCGAAGGCCACAATGTTGCGGCCCCACGATTCACGGCCGAAGCGAATTCTGAAATTCTGGTGAATTTGTCTGAATTGGGCGAAAATCGGTGGTTTCGCCTCTCGCCAGACCGCCGCCCAAACGTAGTGTCCAGCAGAGTGCCTGACTGAAAGCAAGCTGATTTTCATCAGGAACTTACGGTTAATAACAACCCTTTTGCGGGTGCCGATACGATTTGCATATTTTCCCCATCTGGCAATAATTTCAGGGGTTACGGCGAGAAGATCAAATAGCTGCTTGATATTTGTTACGACAGAAACGTATGATTTCCAGTCTGCCCTTGAAACCTGCCTTGACGACTCTTCCGAAGGTGCCCGCCGATGCTAAAGAAAGCTGAGCTGGATGAATTCAAGGTTCTCCTGCATAATCTCCGTGCTCGAGTTCGAGGTGATGTCCAGCACTTGACGGCGGATGCTTTGGATCGGAACGAGAACGGTTCTGAATCGAAGTCGCCCACACATCTGGCCGAGCTGGGGACGGAAACCTACGAACAGGAATTCACCCTGCGGCGCGTCGAAAATGAGCAGGAAATCCTCGAAGAAATCGAAGAGGCGTTTGAACGGATCAAGGAAGACACTTTTGGCGTGTGTGCCGGTTGCACCGAAGCTGGACGCACACCCGCTAAATCGATGATTCCCAAAGCTCGACTGCGGGAGATCCCTTACGCAAGGAACTGCGTTGAATGCGAACGGAAACGGGAGCGATATCTCTGACGGAACCGGGACACATTGGATCACTGTCCGGTCAGACGGCAACAGTCAGCGCGCCATGCCTGACAACAACTCAATCGATCACGCGATTGAGTGTCTTTGCGGCACTGGCCAGCGCCGGGTTGATTTGGGACCTCTTCTCAAAATGGTATGTGTTCAACCAGTTGGGGGCCTTGCAGAGACGCCACATCTGGACCGGTTCGCTGCTGGGAATTCCGACTGAATTCCAGCTCGCCACCACCTTCAATCACGGAGCCCTGTGGGGCATCGGCCAGGGAAGAACGTGGCTGTTCGCGGCGCTCAGTCTCGTCGCTTTGGTGGTCATCGCCTATTTCATCTGGAATCGACAGGCGATTTCGAGCTGGTTTCTGACAATCGCCACGGGGCTGTTGCTGGCAGGTACTCTGGGAAACCTGTTCGATCGACTGGGCCTGCACGGCTGGAAAGAAAACGGCGCGCCCGTTTACGCCGTTCGCGACTTCCTGGACTTCGTGTTCTTTAACGGCGCGTTCGAATGGGCAACCTTCAATTTTGCCGACACGTATCTCGTGACGGGAGCGATCATGCTGGTCGTTCAATCGATGTTCACACCTGCATCAGATCAGCAGGCTTGATCCTAATCTCTCCTGCAACATAGATCGGCCGCCCTACTTCCTGGACCGCGGTTCCTTGTTGATCTTGTCTTTGAAGACCGACTTCACCTTGGACACCTTCCCCTGAATGATCGCTGTGCAATACGGCTGATCGGGGTGATTCCGATAGTAGTTCTGGTGATAGTCTTCAGCCGGATAGAAGACTTTGAAGGCAGTGATCTCGGTCACGATCGGCCTTTTGAAGGCTTTGGCTGCGTCCAGCTTTTGCTTGTATTCGTTCGCCAACTCCTTCTGCGTCTCGTTGTGGTAAAAGACGGCCGACCGATACTGTGTGCCGTAATCTGGCCCCTGACGATTCAATGTTGTGGGGTCGTGCGTCTTCCAGAACACCTCCAACAATTCCTTGAAGGTGATCACTTTGGGATCAAACGTGACATGGATCACCTCAGCATGGCCTGTTTCGCCCGAGCTGACTTGTTCGTAGGTCGGATACTTCGTGAAACCACCGCTATAGCCTGAGACGACTGATTTCACTCCTCTCAATTGCTGGAAGACCGCTTCACCACACCAGAAACAGCCCGACCCAAATGTGGCCTCTTCGAACTGTTCGTCCCCGCCGGGCGTTGTTTCGCCCACGGGGGATGTGTCAGTTTTTCCAGCGGTCGCCGGTTGCGCGAGAACGTTCGCAGCCTGCACGACGATCAAGGCAGCCACGCAGTAAATCAGAGCGGATCCGATCGCCGTGCGACGCAATAATCCCTTAAAGAGCTGCCAGTTTGAGCAGGTCGGCATGATGGATTCCTCAGGCACTCATTTCAGATGGGATGCAAGATTCGACAAGCCAACACCGCGCCTAGCAACTCACTCATGCAGAAATCGTTGTCGATGCAATGGATCGACAACTGCTGCCGATCATTTCGACTTTGGAGCAGCGTTGGCTTTGTTCAAATCACCGGGAACAAACTTCAACGCAGCAGAGTTGATGCAATGACGCTGACCGGTCGGCCGTGGACCATCCTCGAAAACGTGCCCCAAATGGGCATCGCAACGTTCACAATGGACTTCGACTCGCACCTCGTCCAGCGAGTGATCGACCTCGGTGCCGATGGCCTGCTTGGACGCTGGAGCCCAGAAACTCGGCCAGCCCGTTCCCGATTCAAATTTCTCATGCGAAGTGTAAAGCACTTCGCCGCAACAGACACACAGGTACTTACCGCTTTTCTTGTTGTTCCAATACTTGTTCATGAACGCGGGCTCGGTCTCTTTCAAACGCGTCACACGGTATTGTTCGGGTTTTAATAGTCGCCGCCATTCGGCATCCGTTTTGACAACCTTGTCAGGCTTCTCGTCACCCGATTTCTCATCCTTGTCCTCTGGAATTTCAGACTTGGTGGCCTGGGCAGAAATAGCGGGAGATTCGCTCTTTGAAGTGCCCTTTTTGGTAGCCAGCTTTGTCGGCCGATCTGCCGCGAATGTTGCCACGCAGGCCGTTGCGATTAAACCCATCAACAGGGTCTTCAAGGCCATGCTGGCGGGTTTCCACAGCGATCGTGTCGGCGTATCAAGTCGGTCAAGCTGCATAGAATCCTCCCCATGGGACCCAACCTGGGCCAACAAGGCGAGACCTACCACGAACAACCCTAAGGTAGCGTGGGATTGAAATCGACGTCTCCATCCTGAACGCATCGATCTGCATGATTATTTCAGACGAAAAGTCGTTCGTCGAGCTTTTTGTCCCTGAGATTGATTGTTCTGAGGGATTTGTAAGCTTCGGCTTCCCGACGGACGGCATTCCTTTGATGTCGTGACACAAAAAAGGTTTCCATCTTGCAAAGGGGATTGCCAAGTTCTGTCAAAATCGGACGCCAAGTCTTAAGAGAACATTAACAGGCGGCGCGTTCGATTGTAGTAATCATCGTCCGCGCGATCATCTGCAGCGAGAATCGATCCTCAACGGTGGCTCGCCCCGCTTGGCCGATCTGGTCTCGCAAATCAGGTGCATTGACCAGCGAACGAAGGGTGGTGATCCATTCCTCGTCTGTCGTCGGCAAATAGCCGTTGTGACCGTGTCGGATGATATCTCGATTGACCCCCACCGGGCTGCAAACGGCGGGAATCCCAAGCGCCATGTATTGCAATGCCTTGCAGCCACATTTTCCCCGCGCTCGTTCATCGTCTGTCAACGGCATCAGACCAATGTCGAATTCGGCAGTTTCCTGAACTTCGGTCTCGGCCGTCCAGGGAACGAATCGGCAGGGCACAGAGCCCAACCTGGTAATGTCCAGACCTTCGATCGTATCGGCTACGATTTTCAGTTCGATGCGCGGCGAAACTTTGACCAAGAGTGGCAACAACCGGTTCAGGTATCGCACAGAACTACGGCTGCCGGTCCAGCCAATTGTCGTCACGGGTAAATTTCGTGGACTGTGTCGGGGTTGAAACCGTTCGGTGTCGACTGCCGTGGGAATGATCGTAGCCCGACCGCCCAACCGGGTTGCCTGGCTGGCCAAGTATTGATTGCCGCAAACCACCAGATCGGTTGACCGAGCCATCGCAGCGAAACGGTGATGACGACGAGGATCCACCTGACCATAACGATCGAAGACCAGCGGATCATCGAGATCAAAGATCAAACGACGCGACCACCGTCGAACCAGCTTTAGTTCAACCAGTGACAACAATCGTTTCTGGATGAAGACGGCATCGAATGCAGGCAAGTTGCGGTAAAGCAGAATTCGCATCAAGAGATTACGTGGAAAGAACCGCACCGTGCAGTGATGTCCGGCGTCTTCGAAAAAGGGCAACATCTGTTGCACGCGATAACGAAAGCTGGGCCGCGCCACACGGGTCGACAAAAACAGAATCCTCAATCCAACCATCCTCAATCCAATGCGGCGGCCCGGCAATGGAAGCGTCAAACCTCTTGTTCAAATGGAACGCGGCGTCTGCCATAGACAGTACGGCTGACACCACGAACCATCTGACAACTCCGTGTGACCATTCCTGTCGGATCGCTGAGGCGATCGATATCGACCGGTTGTGAACGTCCCAATTCCGGCAAAACGATTCCCAGGGTGTTTCGCTTTCACGCGTTGATCCCGGTTCGCAACAACAGCTCCTGAACGCATTAGATTTCATGGTTGTTGAAGCGACCTGATGACAATCATCAACCGATTCGAGCGACGTTTGAATGCCACAGCATTCGGCGGCGCCAACTTACCTTCTTCGTGCAGATAGGCAAATGGACTTTTGCCTGTTTCACGGCGAATTCAGACGCTGATCTAATAGATTAAGAAACGGTCATCTGCTGATACTTGACCGCATGGTCAAGCGGGCTGCGTCACAGGAGTATCCCTGAATTCCTGGGATCGAAATTCGGTTTGGGAGTATTCGGATTGCGCAGTGCAGCGCAAACTTCGCGAAACAGAAAACAATCAACGCACATTATTATAATTTATTATATAACATAGAATTATATGATCAGCTTCGCCCGCCGAGGTGCCTGCACTCTTGCAGGCCGCGGAGGCAAGCATTCCGGCACGCGTTGCCAACCGACATCAGATGTCGGGGCTCTCGGTTTCGATCGTTACGAGTTCAAGTCGTGGGACGGAAAGCCATCGGTGGGATCAGCGAATGTCTCAGACGCGGACCTTTGATCGAGGTCAGCTAGCGCCGTCAACTGCCCAATTGCGTCAACCAGTGTTTCCGCTTGGGTGGCACGTTGTTGCAGGAACCGGCGGATCGGTTCCTGCAGGCGTAGTGCCGTGTCGACAGCGTGATTCGAGCCTGTTCGATAGGCACCGATCGAGATCAGATCTTCTGCCTGCTGATGCGCGGCAAGCAACTGACGTAACCACGTGGCTGCACCGCGATGTCGCTCATCAGTGATCTCAGGCATCAGCCGCGACAAACTACTCAGAATGTCGATCGCGGGGTAATGTCCCTGTTGCGCGAGTTTCCGCGACAACACGACATGCCCATCCAGAATACCCCGCACGGCATCCGAGATTGGTTCATTCGGATCGTCGCCTTCGACCAATACGGTATAAAAGCCCGTAATGCTGCCCTGACTTGTTCGCCCACTCCGTTCCAGCAGTTTGGGCAACAGCGCAAACACGCTCGGTGGGTACCCGCGGGTTGTCGTTGGTTCACCTGCCGCCAGTCCGATCTCGCGTTGAGCCAGCGCAAACCGCGAGACACTATCCATTACCAGCAGCACATCTCGGCCTGCGTCGCGGAAAAATTCCGCAATTGCGGTTCCCAGATAGGCTGCTCGCAACCGCAGGATCGCCGGGTCATCTCCCGTGGCGACCACAACCACACTGCGTGCCAGTCCGACGGGCCCCAAGTCGCGTTCGATGAACTGTCGCACCTCACGACCTCGTTCGCCGATGAGCACAACGATGTTCACGTCGGCTACCGTTGAACGGGCGATCTGGCCGAGAAGCATGCTCTTGCCGACCCCGCTGCCGGCGAAAATCCCCAGTCGCTGCCCCTTGCCACACGTCGTCAACCCATCAATCGCGCGCACCCCCGTCGCGAGCGGCTCATCAATCAGCAAACGCTGCATCGGGGAAATCGGGGCACTTTGCAGGCTGATGTGGTTGGGCAGGATCGCGGCAGGCAATCCATCCAGAAATCGCCCGCGACCGTTGATGACGCGTCCCAATAGCCCGTCACCAACACGCGCTCCCTGAACCGAATGACGTAATCTGACGCGAGCGCCTCGTCGAACACCGGTCAACTCGCCATAGGGCAACAACAGTGTTTCTTCGCCCGAGAAGTCGACGACTTCGGCCTCCAGATCTTCACCGTGGTCACCTTCCAGAAGTGCGACCGCTCCAAGCGGTGCGGGAAATCCAGCGACTGACAGCGTCAGTCCCACGATCCGCTTGACTCGGCCCGTCAGACCCACAGGCAGCATACGTCGAACTTGCTCTTCTAATGCCAACATTCCGTCAGTTCCGCGATGAAACGTGAATACGGTGCGACGTCAACGGCGGCTCGTTGTCTGAGCACGTTGACTCGCGACGTAACTAACCCTCGAGTAATTCTTCCGCAATTCTCTGCAACATCGATTCCACCTGAGCATCGATTTCTCCGTGTCGCGTTTCAATTCGGCAACCACCACGGCTGATGTGAGCATCAGGCACCAATTTTGACTCGGCGCAAGCGGTGAGCGATTGCACAATCTGTGAAGCTCGATCGCCCCAGGCGGCCAGGTCATCGGGATGGAGTGACACCGTCAATTGCGGCTGCCCGGCGGCCAGTCGCAACGCGTGAGCGATCATCTCGGTGGAGAAATCCGGCCGCGACGTCAGTTGACGATGGATCAGTTTTTCGGCGATGGCGACGCTCAAACGTACCGCCGCCTGTTCCCAGCGGATCAACCACCGATCCTGTTCGTCGCGAAGTGCAACCGCGGCCGCGTTGAGGGCTGGCAAAGCCGTTTCCAGTTGTTCTGACAGCCGTTGTTCTGTCAGTGCTGTGGCCTGTCGCGCAATCATCACATCGGCGTCTCGAAACGCTTCGTCGCGACTGCTCGCACGTGCGTCGGCCAGGGCACGTTCGTGGATCGCGGTCGCTTCGACACGCGCATCCGCCAAGATCTGTTGGGCTTCGGCTCGTGCCGCTGAAATCAAATCGTCGCCTTGCTGTTGCACATCGACGAAATTGAAAACCTCGGAACGGGCCGCGTCTCGAATTGAATGAGCTTTGATAATACGCGCTGACATGATGGCTCAAGCCAATCAGAATAGGGGGATTCGGGATTAGCCGGTCGCTTTGCGTTGTCGCGGTAAGTGACTGGGCAGTTCAATTCGCCCCGCAGATTCCAGCGACAAGACGGCGTCTGCAATACGTCGTTGAACGGCCGTGATTTCGCTCAGCCGTAGTGGCCCCATGGCATTCATTTCGGTCTTGAGTGCCTGTGCCAAACCGGCTGGCAGCATCTCCAGCACGCGTTGCCGCAGCGGATCGGAACTGCCTTTCAATGCGACCGACCATTCGCAATCGGCAGTGGCGTCGAGTACCACCTGAAACGATGGTTCGTCGAGCGAAATCAAATCTTTGAACGTAAACAGCGATTCTCGCAAAGTCTCGGCCAGGCGGACATCGTTTTGTTCGAGGTTTCGCAAGACCGACTGTGATGCCGGTCGATTTGACTCGCGCAGCACATCGGCCGCTTTATCGATTCCCCCTGTACGGATGGGCATTCGACCGATCCGTCCGAGTAACAACGCTGCGATTTCACCTAGCAGATCTGCGTCCGTGGGGCCCAGTCGCGCCAACCGACTCAGAACGTCGGCTTGTTGTTCCGCGGAGAATCCGGCCATCACTTCTGCCGTCAATTGAGACGGCAATTGGGCAACGATCACGGCGACGGTTTGTGGATGTTCTGCGGCAATCAACAGGCGAATGTCGTCCGGGTGCCGATGATGCAGGAATGCGAACGGACCAGCTTGAATCTGATCTTCGATCCGCTGTTGTATTGGTTCGATTTCGTTCTGATCCAGCGTCCGTTCCAACAGTTCGCGTGCTGTCTCGGGACCGGCTGGCTGGATCAAAGGACGTGACAGAAACGCCGTCTTGAATTCGATCAAGATGGCTTCCTGCTCTTCGCGTGTGACGTTGTCGGCACTGGCAATCGCCAATGTCGTCCGTTCGACCTGATCGCGCGGCAACTTCCCCAAAACCTCGGCCGCCAGAGCTTGGTCGAGGCTTAGCAACAGAATGGCTGCTTTGCGGGTGCCGTCCACGATTATGCCTCCGCCAGCCAGCGACCGAGCAGCGCCGCGGACGCCGCTGGATCGCTCGCGACCAGCGACCGGATTTCGTCACGCAGAATCGACGCACGTGCTGGCGCAACAAAGGTCGGCGCAGTTGGCATCGCGAGTTCAGGAAAGGGGGCCGCGCTCGGTTCGTCAATCTCGATAAGTGCTGTGGGTGCAGGCGCAATCACGGCGGTTGCTGGTTTCGAACGCACGACCCACAGCCCGATCAGAACCAGGCCGCCAATGACGCCAGCAATCATCCAGCGGCGCTCGATTGGCGAAGTCGGTGAAGTCAACTCGACCGCGCCGACCGGAATATCGCTAATCATGCGGTCGACAAACGTCACCGAAACGGCTTCGGGTGGAGAATGAGCCGGAATCAGTCGCCCGACGATTCGCTCGACCGTCGTCAGGACTTCTTCTTCGATATTGTTTGGATCGAGTCGCGAGGGGGAACTGGTTCCTTTGGACAAGGCGCGCTGCCGGATTTCGCGCAGGTAATCACACGGAATCGAAACGCTGACCTGAACGGCTTTCGGCATCGCCGCCACTAGTTGCTTTTCGGTGACTTCATGGGTCGTTTCCGTCGGCGAACTCAACGTTCCCCGGAAGCCTGTTGAATGAATGTCGATCTCGTCCCAGGATTCCGCTCGATTCGCAACCTGCACAGGTTCACGTCGCGAACGGACGGTTTCGCTGCGGGTCATCGACGACTTCAGCGCATCCAGATCGACGTGAACCGTCACGCTGACGTTGGGGATGTGTGACAGAGCCTTTTGGATTTGCCGTTCGTATTGCCGCGTGAATTCACGTGCGCGCTGCAGATATTGGCTGTCGGACGGATCGTCCGTCGGCTCGCCGGTATAGGCTTGGCCCCGAGTCACGTCGAAGACAGTCACGTCTGCCGGCTTCAGGTCGGGCACCATGTTGGCCACGACGTGCCGCAGCGAATTGATCAACGTCGTTGAGATCTCTCGACCACCGCGCGGTTTGATCGTGACATTTGCCGTCGTCCGCGGCTTTTGGTTCCACCCACTGCGCCGGTCCGACGTCGCAAACGCCACGCGTGCGTCCTCGACATCGGGAACAGCCTTGATCATCCGCCGCAGTTCCTGCAGCAACAACGCCTCTTTCATTTGCTGCCGCTGACGGTCGGTGCTGAATGGACCCAAGGTCTCATACTGCTTCAGCATCTGCGAGCCCAGGTCTGCGGGAAAGGCATCAAACTCGAGTAGCGCCGCGTTGTATTTGTCGAGTTCTTTCGCGGGGACCAGAATGCGGTTCCCCTCGTGTTGGAATCCCCTCAATCCTGCCGTCGTGAGTGCGTGCTCGGCCGAAACGAGTTCTTCCGGGGAAAACTGCTTGCCAAATGAAACTGGTTGAAAATCGGTCCGATTGGTCTGAGCGACCAGCCAGCCGAAGCCCGCCAACACCGATAGCGGTACCGCCACCGAAATCACACGCAATGCGGGTGACATCGTCCGGAACAGATCGATCAATTGCCGGGTCACGCGCGGCAAAACATCCATGTGAAGCGCGCAGTCGTTGGAGTGGATAAAACAGCCAAGACACGGCGCGTCTTATAGTTGCGACTGGCCGTTCGAAGCAATGCGAGTCATTGGAGAGAACAAAATCGTGGACGTATGTCGAAGAAGCGCTGTTGACAGAACTGTCCGTTTCACAACATCGGGTGTACGAGAAGTTCCTGTCGGTGGGTAAGGGTTCAACTCAATTTGAGTGAATCTCGCCTACCAGGCGATTCGGGCTTCCGTTGCCACACATTGACTTGCCACTTGACTCCGCTTCCCCTTTCCGGAGAATGACTTAGCAAATTTGACATACCCAAGACCGCTGCAGAAGACGATGTCATAACACGCTGCAGCGAACAGTCCATCCTTGAAGCGACACGTTATGCGAGCGCAACTGGTTCCGGTCAAAGGCGGCAATCGTCCGATCCAGATTACGCGCGACATCACGTTGGTGGGACGGCAGGAAAACCTGTGCGATGTCTGTATCAATAAGAGCAGTGTTTCGAAAATGCACTGTTTGATCGTCCGGACTGACGGTCTGTTGTTCATTCGCGATCTGGGCAGCACCAACGGCACCAAAGTCAACGGGCAGCGCGTCGTTCGTGGTGCTTTGCTTCCCGGTGACGAACTTGCGTTCGCGGGAGAGAAATTTCGAGTTGAGATGGGTCCCGGCGATCCCCACGTCGAAGCAATGGAAGAAGTACAGAACGCGCATACCGAGGAAATCGATCTGGAGCGACCCGAAATCGAGGAGCACTTTTCCGACTATCCGGAAAGCGTGGCTCGGTCGAGCGACAGCGATGTGCGCTTCGCCAATGACGATGAAGAATAGCGTGTCCCCAGTTCGTTCTATCCAAAGCCCTCGTCATCGCGATTGCCACGATTTGCCGAATTGCAAAATCGAAGCGAACTCGATCGCATTTCCGTGATCCCCCTGCGGCAGGTGATCGTTTTCGTTGAGTTGGCTGCGCAAGTTGGGTGACCGCCGCTATACTTTGGCAGGCTTCGTGAAGCCTGCGCTGGACGCATCAAGCCCGGTCGCATCAGGCGGTCGGGCTATTCCGTTCCTAGCGGCGCATACTCAATGCTTCAATCGAGTCGTTGAGGCGACTGGTTGGGCATCGCCATTGGAAGGTTCAGACCTGTAACAAGGGGCAATCGCGTGACGGGGTTTGTTTGGGCGGGGTTTGTACTGCTGGTTTTGCTGATCCTCGCATTTGATCTGGGGATCTTTTCGCGCGAGACGAAATCGCTGACAGCGAAGGCGGCCCTGTTCCGAACCGGCATCTACTTCATGCTCGCTGTGGCCTTCACGGGTTTCGTTTTTGTGGCCTACGACAATCATTGGTTTGATCTAGGAGTGATCCCTGAAGGAGTTGCGAACGCCGCTGAACTACCCGACACCGGCTGGGAAGCGGCGGTGCAGTTCTTCATGGGTTACATACTGGAACAGTCGCTGAGCGTCGACAACATCTTCGTGATCGCGCTGATCCTGGGCTACTTCAAAGTCCCGGAAGCGTACCAGCACCGCGTGCTCTTGTGGGGGATTCTAGGGGCACTGGTCATGCGGGGTGTCATGATCGCCGCCGGCGTGGCGCTGATCAAATACTTTGAATTCATGACCTATGTCTTTGGCGCATTTCTCATTTATACGGCCGCGAAGATGTTCTTCGCCGGCGAAGACGACGAAATCGATTTCAACAAGAGTTTCCTGGTCCGCTGTATCCAGAAAATCTTCCGTCTGCATCCAGATTTCGTGGGACAGCATTTCTTCACGCGGATCGAGGGTAAGCTGTTCATGACACCACTGTTTTTGACAGTCATGGTCGTGGAAGCTACCGATTTGCTGTTTGCGGTCGATTCGATTCCCGCCGTGATCGCCCTGACACGTGATCCGTTCCTGGTATTTACTTCGAACGTGTTCGCGATTCTGGGTCTGCGCAGCCTGTATTTCGCTCTGGCTGATCTACTGGGACGATTCCACCTGTTGAAGTACTCACTGGTGATCATTCTGGGATTCGTGGGTTTCAAGATGCTGCTGGAAAAAGCGGTCATCCCTCACGACCCCACGACGAAAGCGATTGTGAACGTCGTGTCGTTCGCAGTCATCATCGTTTCGCTGCTGGGGGGTGTCATCGCATCGTTCGTCTATCCCGAAAAGCACGATGAAGAATCGAAGGAACCGACTCCAGAACCGGTTTCCCCTTGATCATCGGTGGAATGGACACGGACTCGGCTGCTGTTCATTGTGCAGCCGCCTTGTCTGATTGACGATTGCGCCAGACGGCAACAGCTTGCTGTAATTGCTCGGCCCAGACGTGATCCAGGTCTTTCGCCGACGGCACGTGACCGTTTTTCATCTCGCCAAAATACCAGCAACAGGCCTTGCCCAGGGAATAGGTGTACGCGAATGCCATCGCGGCATTGGCCGTCTGCCCCAAAACCGGAATGAATTTGAGTGGCGCTTTAACGGCAAATCGCACGGCCAATCGGCCCCCAACAGCTCCTGCCATTTTAAGCAACAGTTCGGCGTTCATCTGCTGGTCGTACAAATCGGCGAGCAAGTAAACCAGCCGTGTTTGTAGTGCCATCACGACCGGAATATCGACCCACGGCAAGGGCGTCGCTGCAGACGTCGCTGCCAGGCTGCTGTAGGTCAGAATTGTCGGCATCGCCTGTTGAGCGGTCAGGTCCCGCAGGGAGTTGCGCAGGTCGTCCAGGTGCAGCAGCGCCTGGCGACAAGCCGCCGGCAGCAATTCGATTAATGCCTCTTCCAGCCGCGCGCCACCGAAATTCGGTTGGTGAAATCCTTCTTCCGGACGCGTCAGGTCGATCGGCACGACACGATCCACCAGCCCTGCGAACCGCTCTTCTTGCTCGCGCAGACTGCGCTGCAACACCTGGTTGGGCGACAAACGAGATGGATGCTGCATCACGTCGATTGCGGCCGGCGAATGAACTATCGGCACCGGCGCCGTTCCTTCTGATGGAAGGACACCATCGTCACTGGGCACGACAAACGGATCGGGCTCGGGATGTTGCTCGAAGGGATAGGCCTCGTGCAGGCAGGTCAACGCCAGCACGATCGGCCGCGTCGGGCGGGCCGCACGAATCACGCGTAGCGCGCTGACGATCTCGGCCAGAGCGTGGTCCATCGCGCGCACAACGACGATTAGCACGTGAGTTGAACTGTCGAATGATCGCAAATCTTCAGCCGGGTCATAACCGGCTTCACCCAACCCGCGCGTGTCGAGAAATCGAACCAGAGTTTCCTCCGACGAAGGGAAGTCGTACGCAAACGACGTCTTCGTCTGCGGCTGAAATCCGTTGCCGATGTCGGCCAATGAACTGCCGGTCAGGAATCGAATAATCGAAGATTTGCCGCTGCCCGTCTTGCCGAACAGCCAGAAGACCGGCACCGGGATCTTCTTCAGCAGGTCCTTCCGTTTCTGCTCGAACTGTTCGTCCGTCAGCGGTCCCAGACCAAACCACGATTTGAACCGGTCAAACACGATGTTCTCACGCTGAAAAGAAACTGGTCCAACACCTCAACGATCCGCACCTGAACGGTACTCGAACTGCGATCATCGTGCCAACGAATTGTTTTCGCTGTCCCGCGAACTTCAATCGTCCGTCATCGGAAAATGAAAACGGGCGATCACCGTGCCGTAAGGCACCATGATCGCCAGTCCATTTCGTAGTGTGCGTCACCCTCGAGTAGCGAGGTTACTGGCCTTTTTTCAGCAGGTCTGGCAGGTCCGATTTGATGTCCGTGATTGTCGCGCTGCGGCTGACGACTTTGCCATCCTTACCGACCAGAATCATTGTCGGCAATGAAATGATCCCGAACGACGTGGCGATCGGACTGTTCAACCCGCTGGCCTGATTCGGACCAGCCGGTTGGTAAATTTGCGGCCAAGACATCTTATTCTTCTGGATGAATGGCAACGCCGTCGATTTGTCGTAGTCGAGTGCCACACCAATGATCTCGAATCCCTTCGATTTGTTGTCCTGATAGAGGGCTCGCAGTTGAGGCACATCGTCTTCGCAGATCTTGAATTCGCTGGCCCAGAACACAATCAGGACGACTTTGTCTTTGAACGATTTCAGATCAACTGTTCCGCCAGCCAGGCCAGGTCCCGACAGCGAGATCGCCTGTCCGTTCAAGTTGATGCGGCGCAAGGCCCCTTGAGCTCGACTGGCGACCTCTGATTTAGGCTTCGCCTTCACGAGTCGCTGATACCACTCGACCGCTTCCTTTGTGCGGCCCTGATATTCTTCCTGCATTCCCAAGGTGAACATTGCATCGTCGGCATCGTCGGCATCGGGATATTTGTTGACGAATTCACCGAGCGATTCCAACCAGCCTTTTTGGATGTCGGCCTGCTTTTCCTGTTTGTCACCCGCTTCCTGCAGGTTGACGTAGTACTCGGCTTGCAGAGCGCGATAGGTCGCGTAGGGCAGCAATGGCGATTTCGGTGACTTCTTGTTGACGTCAGCCTCGATCGCTTTCAGCTCGCGCGCCCCTTCGGGATAGGTTCCCATTTGAGCGGCCAGAACATATCCATCGATCATCTGCTTCATCAGCGACGTTCGTTCGTCGTCTGATTCAGCCAGATCCATCGCGTCCTTCATCAGCCCGCTACGTCGGGACATGAGAGATTTAATCTGAGCTGGTGTCTGTCCGGGCGAGGTGAGCTTCGCTTCCAATTCGGCCAGATCCTTCAAGACCTTTTCAACCTTGGGTGAGACCGGCGCAGGCGTCGTCGATGTATTCTGCGCGAGCAACGGTTCCATCAGAATTCCGCCAGCCGAGGTCAGTGTGCCTGTTTCGTCAATCGGCTGTGGCACCTGCGTCAGTTTCCAGACTTCGCCGACACGAATCATTTCACCGATCTGCACCGCGTTGAATTTGCCCTCAGCTCCTGCTTTCGCAGGCGTTTCGACGATGGCCATCGCGCTTTCATAGACCTGCAGATCGGCATTCGATTTTCCTTCGTCGACCGGAATCGTGTTCGGCATCTGCGCGTCAAATCGAGTCCACCGTGATAGCGGCGTCATCGACTTCGATTTGGCAAGGATTGCCTTGGCCTTCTTGCCAGGCTCGGCCGCCGATTCCAACAGACGCGTTGCCACCTGAGCATCAATGCCCAATGACTTCAGGTCATCGTCGCTGATCATCAATGCCAGCAGCGCCGCATCGTCACCGGCAATCATCGCTCGAATTGCTTCACGAGTGGCTTCGGCCGCAGACAGGGCTTTCCATTGGTCGATGCGACCATCTTCGTTCGCATCAACACCCCACCGCGAGCCACCCAGGTTCAGCCAGCGGTACTGATCGGGCTTTTCGTTATGGTTAGTATCGATGTCGCGGTAGACTTCGATGCCGTGGTTGTAATAGCGCCACTGGTCCAGTTTGCCGTCGCCGTCCGTATCCAGAAACTTTCGCAGGACCTGACCAGCGGGGCCTGTCACAACCCACCCGTTCGGTTTTTTATTAACCTCGACTTTGCATTTGGCGAATTCGGCCTGTTTGGGAGTCTCGAACTCGACATCTTTCTGCCGAGGCGTAAAGGCCATCGTGGTTGCGACGGGCGGAGGATCGGCCGCCCAGATTGGACTACTGAGCGTAGAACAGGCCACCAACAGGCGCCACAGTTGCACTCGATGCGAAGTCATCCTCGCCACTCCGTTGAAAACCGTGCAGACGTATCCGACTCGCCGAATTGATGTTCGGCCAGGGACTCCATTCAAGACCGGAATTCTAGGAGATGGCCAACGGCCCGTCACCAGCAGTTTTAGCGGGACCCAAGATCGACCAGAAAATCGGGCTATTGGCCAGGTGTCGCACCTTCCACAGGAGCTTCGACGACAACCAGTTTGTGGTTTTCGACATCGTACTGATACTTTTTGCCGCCAGGTAACACGGGCAACTGAAGATTGTTGGCTTTAATGATCTGAGTCATGAACTCTTCGTGGTCTTTGGGGTACCGACCTTCCAGGGCATAAAAAGTGCCGAGCGCGCTATCAATTCCCAGCTTGGCAATCTGTTCCATAATCGGACCGTACGCTTGAGCCCCACCGAGAATCGGATCCGTGACGACAACCTTTGAATCGCTGACCACGTTCTTCGCATTCGGATCGAACTGGCCCACATCCTGCGTCTTTTTGCCGAGGACCGGCGAGTCCTGTTTCTGGACCTGCTTGTCCAACGAATCCATGCAACCGACCAAAGACACAGTCAGTCCCAATGCCAGCAGCGAATTTCGCATCTGTTTGTTCCTTGAGTGAGAAGCCGACATTGGTAAATCGTCTCGCTTCGGCATGTTCGTCGGATGATGAATCTGTTCAGCACACGGCGGACTCGCAAAGGATCTCAATACTAACTCGAAGCGCCAGCGAGGTCATCCCCTGACATCCCTCAAACCGAAGCGCAAGCAAGATCTTCCTACAAATCACTGACAAGTCTTGATACAAAGCGCTTCCACGTTCGCCCGATGTCACGTGTCGCGCGTGACCGCTTCAATCCTCATGCGATCACTGGTCCGTGCCGAATTCCTCCGCAGAAATCCGAGCCCACGCCGAACGCTCTTTTGCGGTGTCGCCTGGTCATCAGAACGTATTGATCTGGCATTCGGTCTGTGCGACTCTCAAAGTTCGCTCCGGTCGCCTCGCTGGCGCATCGAGTTGTTATGTTCGCAAGTTCGGACGAATCACTTCGGGTCATCGAGCAAGCCGGGTTTCGTCGCCTGAATGATTTCCAGGATCGCTGCTCGATCGGCATCGGACAGGTGAGCGAATTCTTTGCTCTTGTCGGTGCCCGTCAACACGGCGCGCATGCGGCGGACCACCACCTGCATCGCTTCCTTTGGCAAGGCATCGAACGAATGCGAATGGATCAGATAACTGCACGGATACTTGAACATCCGGCGTTCCAGGTCGAAATCGCGTAACGAACGGCCATTCGGATCACGCGGCCCCTGATTTGCGAAATCGGCGGCGAATGTCGATGTTCCCTCCAGATGCCCTGTTAACGGCGTTTCGCCACAGTAGAACAGGTATTTCACCAGCGCCTCGCAGGAACTCTCGATCCGTGTCGTCGTACTCTGCCAGCGATGATCCAGCGGTTCGCCCAGCGATTTGTTCAGACCGACCTCGGCGAACAAGGCTTCGCGAGTCTGAAAATTGGCTCGCGTCAGCAGGTTGTGCATTTCGGTCTGATGTTCCAGCACCATCAAGGCAATCAGATCGCTATGAGGGCTCAAGTATTCGGCCGTGCGAAGTCGCTTGCTCAGATCGGTGACGTTCTGACCGCCCGCATTGTCGACGGGTTCTCGTTCGGGAGTATTACTCAACACAAGGTTCCCGAGATGGGCCTGCTCGCCATGCGTCCCGGTGACATACCATCCACCCCAGCGGTTCGAAATCGGTGTGGTCTGATCGACGCGATGCGTTCCCAGCGACAGCATTGGGAACCCTGCCGAATCGACATAGACCGACCGCAACAGATGCCCCGGTACGCCGCGCGTCATAGTTGATCCGTGACACTGCAGACAATTGTCGACTTGGCGGACCAGTCGCGGCTGTTTGGTTTCCTGATACAGCGTATAGAACACGGTCCCCAATTCGGGGTCGGCGGCCGAAAGCTCCAGCACGTCACCCATCTGGCAATAACCGACATAGACGTCGTCATTGAAATACAACGCGCGTGGAGTTCGCGGGGTAATCCGGTTCCGTTGCAGGCTCGTTTTGGAAAAGACCAAAGTCTGCGACGAGACTGGAATGTCCAATTCGGTCAGCAGCGCTGCCAGGTATCCCTGTTGATCATCGCTGGCCAACTTCGTGGTGCCGTCTTCCAGTCGCGTCTGCAAACGAGACACGGCATTGTTGGCTTTCGACTGAGCGTAGTTGATCGGTTCGTGATCAAAATCCTGCGCACGAATCGACGCGGGAACGAATCCGGTCGTCACCAGCAAGATCATCACACCGAGGGGCCGCAACCTGCCCGCCAAAAAGACGCGAGCAGGTAACAGTTTGTTCCGCAGGATTTCGACGGGAGACGGAGTACAGACCATCATGACCTCGTCATTCAGGCAGGCTGACCGTTCAGGCCGCTTGATAGTGTCGATTGATCAAATCGTTTTGAATCCAAAGCAGCTTATTGAACGCGCGCAGGGTGGCCACTTCCTGCGATCGCTCCAGTTTCAAGCTGCAAATCGTGCTGACCAATGCGTCCGATACGAAGCCCATCAGCACATTCATCTGCACCAGCGGCACGTTCAGTTCCTTGGAACCGGCCTTCGGCGTGTGCATTTTGCCCACCATGTCCAGATAGTTCACCATCGTCTTATCGTAGGGCTTGGTGACGAGTGCGACGAGGTAGCGGGTCAAGTGCTGCTTGCGGAACTGAATCATCTCGTGATCGAGCGTCAACGAGGCCAGATCATGCGGCGTTTCGCCTTCATACCCGGCCTGTCGAGGAACGAAGTGCCGCTTCGTCGCGTTGTAGCCAAACAGTTTGACGTATACCGCATCCACCAGCGCGGGCACCACCGGACCGAGCGCCGCTGCCGCTCCGTGAATTGCATTGATATCTTCTTCACCAAAACCAATAAATTCGGCCAAGTATCCGAATCGGTAGGCAAGATCCTGTTCCAATCGAGGTTCGTCGATCTGTTTCATTTGGGCCCTTTCTGGCAATTAAGGTTGACGTCGGTGAGCTCAGGAATCAAAATAGGACATGCACATCCACTTTTCACGACTCTACGATCAGCTAAATCGGATGTCAATGTCCACTTTTATTGAAATCGAACTTTCGTCATGTTTTCTCAAACTGTGGAATACGCCCTGAGAGCCGTTGTCTTTTTGGCGGAGCGAGCCCCCGATGCGGGCACGACCGACGAAATCTCGCTGGCGACCCAGGTTCCGAAACCATATCTGTCAAAGGTGTTGCAGAATCTTGGGCGAAACGGGATCGTGCGCAGTCAGCGTGGCATCGGCGGCGGAGTCACCCTGGTGAAGTCACCCCAGGATCTGACGATCCTGGAAGTGGTGAATGCGGTGGAACCACTGCAGCGAATCGCCGTTTGTCCGCTGGGATTGAAGTCGCACGGTAAGAACTTGTGTCCGCTGCACAAACGAATGGACGACGCTTTGGCCGCCATGGAAGCATCGTTTCGCAGCACCACATTGGCTGAACTCTTGGCTGAACCAACCAGCAGTCACCCGCTGTGCGACGGTCCTAAATTGCCGAGTCGCAAGAATGGCGATGCACCGGCGGTTCATTAACTGTCAATCGACGGGCGATTGATCAGCTTTGTTGCGTGGCTGACTGTTCTTCTCCAGCCACTCGATCCCCTGACGAATATCGCCGTAAAGATCTCCATGCCAGCCATGACCGCCGTCATAGACGTTCAGCAGTGTGTTCGCCCCCTGCTTGCTTAACTATTTCGCAGCCTGCTCGGCCATCGCATAAGGGCAGATTCGATCCTGACGCGAATGATGGATGTAGTACGCGTGTCCCTTGCTGCCTTCCAACGCAGGCAGGAACTTCGGTTTGAAGACCGACATCGCCACGAAAGATCCGCACACCGATTTGTTGGTCAGCGAAATCGAATATGCCGCGGGACCACTCGACGACCACGACAGCGTATAGATCCGCTCTCGATTGATACGTCGTTGAGACACAACATCGTTGATGATCGCCTCGACAAACTCTTCTGTGGAGAATTTCATCTTGTCGGCCGGGCTATCCTTCGTGGGCCAGACAACCTTTTGCACCGACGTCCAATTGATCGCGACGGGTTGTGCGACCAGGTAGCCAGGGGGAACGGCGTTCTTGTAGATCCGTTTTACAAACGGATGAAAGTCCACCGTGCCGCCTCCTCCAGGCATCATAATGATCAAGCCACGCCCCGCTTCCGGAGCATCCTTGTCGTCTTTGGGCCCGATCAGAAAGAAGCGTTTGTCGTCATCCTTGCCAGCTCGCAAGTCCTCGGCAGGCACATCAGCAATATCAGCAGCAGGATCAACGTCTTGTGCGTGGACCGACCGAAACGTTTCCGTCACCGTGTAGCTCCAGATAATCAATGCCGTCAGACGACAGATAACGGAACTACTGCGACGGCCGAACCGAACCCAGCAACTTGCATCTTCGCCGCGAACGAGAAACGCCATCTTGCGATACCTCTTTGTATAGTCGTTCAATGTCCAGTGTTCTGGATGGTTGGACACATTGTGGGCTCCGTAACTTTTGTTTGCACGAATGGTGGACATTCGATTGCGGGCGATCCATTTTTAAAATTCCAATCGACTGGCGACCAGAATCGGCAACTGCGTCTGACAAGTCGTCCCAAGAATCGTCTTAAACAAGTGGCATCACAGACATACTAACGGGCCACTCCGCTACCTCGATTGAAAAGTTGCAAGCTCCGATTTATTTCGATCACTTTCGGGTCATTTTGGAATAGTCGGTGCGACTATCTAAATAGGCGTACCCAAACCTCTTCGCCTGCAGGAAGACCAAATGACCAACCATAGTCGCCCAATTGGGACCGGATTGTTGATCAGCATGCGAAAGGCGTTTTCCGAGTCGCGTTTCGAATTCTGGGATCAGTCCAAGACGCCGAAGACGTATCGCAAGATGTGTTTGCCGAAGCATTCCGAGTCCATTCAAGAGGACCTGTCCAGACCTGGGCAGGATTGCTGGTGAGGCTGGCGACGTTGCGATCGCTGGATCGTTTGCGTCGCAATCGACCATCGGTCGAATTACGCGAAGGCGACAGAATCACCACCGTCGAACCGTTTGATCGAGTCGCCGCTGATGAGTTGACGGGTTGGCTGCGAGCTGCCGTTACTCAACTGCCCGACCAACAGGCCACCGTCTTCGTCATGGCACACTTTGAACAATTGTCGCGTGAAGAATTCTGTTCAATGCTCGACATTTCGCCCGAGGCCGTCTCGACAACGCTCTACAAGGCCCGGCAGTCACTGTTGGCGCAACTGAATCTGCACAATTTGGGAGAATCAAAATGAATCGTGAATACGATCCCTTCAATTTCGAAGAGCACGAATTTCCACTCGACGCCGCCATCCAGGCGGTGCTCGCAGAGCCGCTTCCGGAAGACGCAATCCAAAGAGTCAAAGCGAATACCCGCCGAATCGACGCTGAATCTGCTGCACCAATGACGCGAACTCAGGTCGGACCATACCTAGGTCGCCTGTCTTCCGGTGGTGTCATCGCAGTCCTGACATTTGCTCTCGGCATCGCGGTGGCTGTCCTGAGCATGACTGTGCCGATCGTCTATTCCGGCAATCAGGTTTTCGCAAGAGTCATTGAACGAGTGAATGGCTTCCGTTCACTTCGTTGCACGATGGTGACCAGGATGGGCAAGCATCCAGAAGTCGATGGGAAACTGTTTCTTGCGGGAAACAACGTTCGGATTGAGCAGTTCGACGGTGCACTGATTCAGGTCAACGATATCGATCAGAAACAAACGCTATTCCTCGACACGCAGCGCAAGCTGTTTCAAGTTTCCGAAATTACACCAGAGATGGTCCAGGAATTTGCCAATCCAATCGATCAATTCCGAGATGCAAAACCCAAGGATGCAGTACCGATTGGCGAAGAATTGCTGAATGGCAAACGGACTCAGGTCTATCGACTTTCGAAGGTTGACTTGTTCGGCATGCGGGGGAATGCCGAAATGCTCGTCTGGGTCGACCTGCCGACGCAGTTGCCAGGCAGGATCGTGATTCGCGACACGGACCCGAAATCCTTGATGGAAGTTCGTTTCGAGGACTTCACCTGGAATGAACCGATTGACGCCGAACTGTTTGAACTAAAAGCTCCTGATGGCTATCAGTCTGGCGAGATCATCACAACGCCCCGCCCGAACAAATCGACGAAGCCTGATTCAAAAACACCAGAGTTTGCCGACGGTCTGCTCCGAGATCGAGTTCCCAGTCACCTCGTGATGAATCCTCAAGGCACGAAATTGACTGTGATCATGCGAGACGCGGAATCGGTTCCGCCACACGAACAGAAAGGTGTCGAATTGCGGCAATGGGATCTGGTGAGCGGCAAGCCAACGTGGTCCGAGCCAATTGCTGTCGCAGACGCACTTGCCAGTTCGCGCGACGGACGATTTCTGGCAACCTCCATCGGTTACGAATTGCAGTTACGAGATGCTGCAACGGGCGAAGTGGTGAAGCGGTGGGGGACAGAAGAGCCGCTGTCCGAATTGGCCTTTTCGCCTGACGGAAGATTTCTGGCTGCGGGAATTGCCGAATGGGGACGATTCGGTGGAAGAGGTGGAAAGGAATCTGGTGGAGTGCAATTCTGGGATGTCGAACAAGCCCACCTCGTGAAATCCATTTCTGATGACAAACCGGTGACGTTTGTTAAGTACTCGATAGACGGCAAGCTACTGGCGACATCGTCGAATGTGGGGCCAATCAAGTTGTGGGATACCGGAACGGGTCAACTCAATCACATTTTGCCCGGCTATGGACATGCCGATTTTTCGCCTGATGGAGGAACGATTGTCTGTGTGACACCGACGTCGCCCGGATCGAAGAACGTCGGAACGCTGGGTCTGTTCAGTCTTAAAACAGGAGCTTTGCTCAAGTCATTCGTCAGCGAACCAGGAACCACCGCAAGTTATTTGTTGGGCGTAACGTTCTCACCGAATGGACGCTTCGTGGCGGCCGCAAGCTGGAATTCTCAGGTGACGCTCTGGGACGTCCAAACGGGCGATGTGAAACGTACTTTCACTGACCATCAGACAGGTGTCCTTTGCGTCGCATTCTCTCTGGATGGAAATCGCCTGGTCACCGGCAGCGAAGATAAAACCGTTCGCGTCAGGAATCTTCCCGACGAATTGATCGGAACGGCCCAACAAAAGAACTAACCGATCCATTCTGATGAATAGCAACAACAATTAAGTTGCCGTTTTGACGCTCACCACCAGAAATGGCGGTGAGCTTCTTGTTTGTGCTACACAGACAGAGCTGGACGGTCTTGATCGTCGACCCGTCATGCCGTGCAGCACCAGTTCCCTTGCCTGCAGCAACCATTTTCCGGCCGCTCAAGGCGAAGAAAATCGCTAGCCTGAGGTTGCTTCGCCACCATCGGCGACAATCGATGAATGATGGAGCCCAACGACTTTCATGGCACCAGCGTACTAGTCGCTGCTCGCGTGGCCCGGCAAATGGCATCGATTGCATGATCGGTCAGTTTGGGTGCATTCAGGTTTCCAATCGAAGTCGATTGCGTCGGTGCTTGTGGGGATGCATATTCAGCATGTCTGCTGTTTCAGTTCAAGGAGTCATTATGCAGTCAGTTCAGTTGATCGAACGTCTGATCAATCTGGTCGACCCGGCGGGGAACCTGTTTTTGAATATGTCGGCCGATGAGGCCCTGGCGCGAGTGGCCTCGGGCGACCCGGCGCAAGTACGTGAGATCGATGGACAATTCGCCTTGATACACAAGCAAGGCAAGATTATCCGTATGGCGCGTTCGATCGGCCGACCGTTGCGCTACTTCATTGCCAAGCAACACGCCGGTCCAGTTCTGGTGATTGCCGAACGGATCGACGCGATTTGGAATTGGCTGAAACAAGAGGGTCTCGACGGTCAGTTTCATCCCAGTTACACGCGCATGGTGCCCGCCCATCATTTAACCGAACTGGCATTGGTCGGTTGCCCGGATCCGAGTCCAACCTACACGCGATTTTTCGATCCGCGGCGAAATCGACTGGGCACGAATCTCGACGAGATCGGTCAGGCCTACATCGGCAAGCTGGCCGAAGAGTTGAACAAGTGGCTCGACCGAGTCGGTTCTGACGAACCGATCGGCGTGTTGTTTTCGGGTGGTATCGACAGCGGTGCTGTGTTACTGACGCTGTACCATCTATTGCTCAAACGAGGCCAGGCGCCGCAACGGTTGAAGGCGTTCACGCTGGACGTTGATGGACGCGGCGGTGATGCGGCGCAGGCGCAGCAGTTCCTTGACGAACTCGATTTGGGCTATTTGCTCGAACGGATCGAAGTGCCCTCGTCGGCCATTTCGGTCGACGACGCGATCAAAGTCCTGGAAGACTACAAACCGCTGGACGTGCAATCGGCTGCGATGACGCTGGCGTTGTGTCGAGCCATCCGTACCCGTTATCCCGATTGGAAACTGCTCGTTGATGGTGACGGTGGTGATGAAAACCTGAAGGACTATCCGATCCACGAAAATGCCGAACTCACAATCCGCAGCGTGCTGAACAACCAGATGCTGTATCAGGAAGGTTGGGGCGTGCATGCCATCAAGCATTCACTGACCTATTCGGGTGGTCAAAGTCGCGGGCATGTCCGTTCATCGGCTCCCGTCACAGCCACTGGCTTTCAGGGATTCAGTCCCTTCGCGCTGCCAAATGTCATCGAAGTGGCGGAAGGAATTCCTTTCATCGAATTGACCGACTGGAACGAAGCGCGGCTGTATGCTTTGAAGGGCGAAGTCGTGCGACGTGGCGTGCAGGCGAACACCGGCCTGACGATGCCGGTGTTCGAGAAACGTCGATTCCAGCGTGGTGCGACCAACGATGAAACATTCGACAACCTGTTCCCTAGCGATCCGCAAGAATACCGTCGACGATTCCTGAAACAATTTGCGTAAGGCGACTTGATGACTCGGATTCTGATTCCAGCTTTGTTGTGGATGACCTTCATCAACCTCGCTGGTGCCACGTTGGCGGCCGACTTCGAACGACTGTACGAACCCCGCGTGTTCAAATCGGCCGACGGCAAGACGTTGCCATATCGTTTGATGGTTCCCGCCAACTATCAGGCCGATTCTACAACGCGCTATCCGGTGGTGTTGTTCCTGCACGGCGCTGGCGAACGAGGTGATGACAACCTGAAGCCCCTGGTCCATGGTACGCACGAATTCGCCAAGGATGCTGTGCGCGACAAGTTCCCGTGCTTTGTCGTGGTGCCGCAGTGTCCGGACAGCAAACGTTGGGTTGAAGTCGATTGGGGGCAGGACTCCCATCAACAATTTCCCGAAGATTCAGAAACGATCGCGCTCGTGTTGCAACTGATGACGTCACTGCAGCAGCAATACCGCATCGATGACAAGCGTCTGTATGCCACGGGTCTTTCGATGGGTGGCTTCGGTGTGTGGGACATGGTGACACGATATCCCGACAAGTTCGCCGCCGCCGTTCCGGTTTGTGCCGGTGCGGATGAGGCCGTTGCGGCAAAGGTTACCAAGCTGCCGATCTGGACATTTCACGGCGACAAAGACACCGTCGTCAAACCCAGCCGCACGCGCAACATCGTCGCGGCGATCGAAAAAGCCGGTGGGCACCCGATCTACACCGAGTACGCTGGCGTCGGTCACGACTCGTGGGACAAGGCCTATGCCGAGCCGAAGTTGATGGAATGGCTGTTCGCTCAACGCAAGCCGTAACATCGAATGTTTTATTGCCGCTTCATCGTCGGGTGCTACTGGTTTGCCGTCTTCGGACAAACAGTGTCTTCATTGAGGGATCTAACGTCCTCCAACACACCGGCGAGCGAAGACGCACGTCAGCGGCACCAGACCTGATTAAGTGACATTACCGGCTGCGTCTGGGACGTTAGTTCTTCACGGCGTGCGGACGCGCTCGGTTTTGTCGAGGAAGACACTGGTTGTCCGCAGACGGCAAAACCAGTGGCACCCGAACTGTTCGCACAACGCAAATAATGACGCCAATCACCGGTCACGTTTGGGGCGTTGGTTCTTCACGGCGTGCGGATGCGCATGTTCGTATGTTTCGCGCAGCCGCTTCGTACTGACGTGGGTATAAATCTGAGTGGTCGTCAAACTTTTGTGACCGAGTAGCTCTTGCACCGCTCGCAGATCGGCGCCGCCATCCAGCAGATGCGTGGCGAACGAATGCCGTAACGTATGCGGTGTCGTTAGTTTGTCGAGCCCCGTCAGCTTGAGGTATTTCTCGAGCATTCGTCCCACACTGCGCGTGGTGAGACGAGTTCCAAATCGGTTCAGGAACAGTGCGTCCCGATCAGCATCACTGCAATCGGGCGCTGCTTCGCGAGCGTCGATCCAACGGTACAGTGCCTTAGCCGCATGGCGACCAATGGGAGCCACTCGTTCCTTGCGTCCCTTACCGACCACGCGCACGATGTTGGCGTCCTGGTCCCAATCGCTGACATTCAAACTGACCAGTTCGGCCACTCGCAGTCCGGCCGAATACAGCGTCTCGAGGATCGCTCGGTCGCGCAGCCCTTCGGTTTCGTTCGCGGGCGGTGATTCGAGCAGTGTCGTGATCTGATCGGTGGTCAAAAAATGAGGCAGCTTGCGTCCGACACGTGGCGTCCGTAGCGCCTTGGCAGGATTGGCGGTTACCAATCCTTCTCGCTGGCAGTAACGAAAGAAACTGCGCAGGCTGGCCAAACGTCGCGCGATCGTCGTTCGTGCGTATTCGCATTCGTGCAGGTAAGCGATGTAACCGCGCAGTTGAGCGATATGCACCTGACCCGGCTCGGTCACTTCTCCCACGCGATCGCGGAAGTAGTCGAGCAGACTGCCAAAGTCTTCGCCGTACGACTTGAGAGTCAGTTCCGATGCATTCCGCTCGATCTTCAGGTATCTCAGAAAGCCATCGATCGCGCTGTACATTGATTGACCTTGGGCGAATGTCTCGCCGGCGTGTCGTCAACGTGATCAATCCAGGATCAGGCGGCCGAACGTCGAATGCGGTTCTTGGGTTCGGTCAGGTCGATCGACTCACCGTCACGCAGTTTGCGAACACGTTGGCTTAATGTTGCGGCGTCATACCAGGAAAAGTTCAGTTCGGGATCAGCAGCGTATTTCCCCAGTGTTTGTAACAACTGGTCGGCACTTTCGTCATCATAAAGAAAGACGAACCGTTCCGATCCCTTGAGCAACGCCAGCACATTAATGCCATGTTGTGGCATAACAGCCCCTTCCGTGGGTCCGATCGCAGTATGTATTCGTCAAAGTGGAACGTCATGACATGACGTCACGAAAGGGATATCGACCATCGAATGCTGAACACGCAGGAATCTGCGGCAGCGACGTCCATCGACGGTCACTCGTCAGACCGTCGCCGACTCAATCGTCATGACGCGCAGGCCAGTTGAGTTCGCTGCCGAGGAAGTTATCGGCAAAGTCCTCGCAGAAATTTAACTTTGCGCCGTCTGCTCAATCACCGGAAAGTCATTCATGTTCGGCGGTTATGGCCGGTTCGGTGGTGGCATTTTCACATTCGCACAAGTTCGACAGAACGATCGGCGGCTGGTTTCGGCAGATTTCGACGGGTTGCGGTCGATGCAAACTTGAATCCCGCTTTGGACTCTTGTGTTGTTCATACAATCCCAATGTTCAGAACACTTTGCCGCGAGCCGGTCCCAAACTGCATCATTCACCTAAACCGATCAGCTTGACAAACCAACGGTTGTCGATATGTTGGTCAGTTGGTGACCTGCCCGCTATCCCCGCCGTCGTATCCGCACAGTGATCACGCCTCGACGTTATGTCTGGTGAATCGATGCTCCTGACAGTCGCCCACGACTGACACAAAATCCCTCCCGGGAGAGACATGCATGAGACTGCAAGCGTTGAATTTCCGCCATTGCTTCACGGTTTCTCTGGCGTTGGGTGCAGTGTTCGCCCTGCAACCGAGTGCCACTCAGGCCGCCGCCCCGAAGGGATTAGGGGATCCTGGTCAACTGACGGCGCTCCGGTTGGAGCCGAATGTCGAAGGGAAAGGCATCGTCCTTCGCGGTCGCGACGGTCGGCAGCAATTGTTCGCCACCGCCGTCTATTCCACCGGACAAGTGCGCGACTACACACGGAAGGTTCAGTACACATCCGAGCCTGCCGACGTTGTCCAGATCGACTCAACCGGCCATATGACGCCGCTGAAAGACGGAAAAACCGTCGTTCGAGCCACCGGGTCGGGTGTCGGGGCCGAACTCGCCGTTGAAGTCACGGGTGTCGCCAACGACATTCCCGTGAACTTCCCGAACCAGATCACACCCATCTTTACCAAGCTGGGATGTAATAGCGGTGGTTGTCACGGTAAAGCCAGTGGTCAGAACGGTTTCAAGCTGTCGCTGTTGGGCTTCTATCCCGAAGACGATCACGAATTCCTCGTCAAAGAAGGACGTGGTCGACGAGTGTTCGCTTCGTCACCCGCTCAAAGTCTGATCCTGACCAAACCGATCGGCAAGTCGCCCCATGGTGGCGGCAAACGCATGGAAATGGATGGCTATGAATATCGTCTGATCCATCGCTGGATCGAACAGGGGATGCCCTACGGCAGCGCGAAAGATCCCGTTGTTGTGGGAATTAAGTGCCTGCCCGAAGGTCGCGTCATGGATCGCGGCTCGGACCAGCAGATCACCGTAATGGCCATTTACAGCGACGGATCGACCGAAGATGTCACTCGCATGGCGCTGTATGAAGCCAACGATCCGGAAATGGCTGAAGTGACGGTTACCGGTCTGGTGAAGACGCTCGATCTCGCTGGTGAAGTCGCCATCATGGCACGCTACCAGGGCCAGGTCTCCGTCTTCCGTTCGACGATTCCGCTGGGCGCCGAAATCGCCGCGCGGCCCCCCGTCAAAAACCTGATCGACGAAGCCGTTGTCAACAAACTAGATGTTCTGGGTATTCCCGCGTCGCCCGTCTCGGACGATGGAACCTTCATCCGACGTGTCTATGTCGATATCACCGGCACTCTGCCCACTGAAGCCGAAGTGTCGGCCTTCCTGATGAACACCGATCCAAACAAGCGCGCGGTCGTCATCGATCAACTGCTCGATTCACCAGCGTATGCCGACTACTTCACGAACAAGTGGAACCTGGTCCTGCGCAATAAAAAGCGTAACAACGATCAGTTGGCACCGACCTATGGATTCCACAAGTGGATCTGGGCCAGCCTCTACGAAAACAAACCGTATGATCAGTTCGTGCGTGAGATTCTGACGGCAACCGGAAATGCCGATGACAATCCACCGGTCGCCTGGTATCGCGAAGTCGATCAGCCCAACGAACAGGTCGAAGACGTCTCGCAACTGTTCCTGGGCCTGCGTATCCAGTGTGCTCGTTGTCACCACCATCCATTCGAGAAATGGAGTCAGGACGACTACTACGGCATGGCTGCGTTCTTCAGCCGCGTTGGCCGCAAGAACATCATCGGTGGCAACAACCAGATGCGAGACAAGCGGATCTTCGCCATCGACAACCAGGGGCCCGCGCAAGCACGTAACGAGCGAACGGGCAAGATGCTCGCGCCAACGGGTTTGGGCAGCAAACCCTACGCCGTTACTGCCGAAGATGACCCGCGAGCAATGCTGGCCGACTGGATGTCCGACCCACAGAATCCCTTTTTCGCCAAGGCACTGGTAAATCGTTACTGGAAGCACTTCTTCAGCCGCGGCATCGTCGAACCTGAAGATGACATGCGCGAGACCAATCCGCCCACCAATCCCGAACTGTTGAACCGGCTGTCGCAGCATTTCATCGCCAGCAGATTCGATATCAAGGATTTGGTCCGCACGATCTGCAATTCGTCGACGTATCAACTCAGTTCGCTGCCGAACGAATACAATTTGAAGGACAAGCAGAACTTCTCGCGCTATTATCCAAAACGATTGACGGCGGAAGTGCTGTACGACGCGTTCCACCAAGTCACGTCAACCAGCCAGGCGTACAACGGGCTGCCGACGGGAACGCGAGCGATTCAGTTGCCCGATGCCAGCGTCGGTCCTTACTTCCTGAAGGTGTTTGGTCAACCGCAAGCCGATACGGCGTGTGAGTGCGAACGCTCGCAAGAAGCGAATCTCGCGCAAAGCTTGCATCTGTTAAACAGCAGCGAGGTGCAGAACAAGATCGCGGACGGCAACGGTCGTGCGTCGAAGTTTGCGAATGACAAAGATCATCCTGCCGACGACAAAGTGAAGGAACTGTATCGCTGGGTGTACAGCCGCGAACCCGACGCAGAAGAACTGCAGATTGCGAAAGCTCATCTGGAAAAGCATAAAGACAACCCAAAAATGGCGTTTGAAGACATTGTCTGGGCTTTGATCAACTCAAAAGAGTTCCTGTTCAACCATTAGGCCGTGATGGCTGATGATTGAATTGACCATGGTGTTTGTGCCAACAACGTCAGTTGCGATCGGTGGCGAAATGCAGCCACCGCCGCGGATGTCCATTGCTGTCGTCGGTCATGAACGCTGTCTTATTTCACGAATCAGGTGCGACGGATTGAAGATTGACGACGGAATCGGACCGGCTATCGGAACACGGCAACCCACAAATGACCGCGACGTGCTTCCTGATATTCATCCGCACCTGTTTTACGAAAGCCGAGCCATGCGAACTGTCCCCGCAAGAATCCTGCTCGCGGTTGCTCTGCTGATTGGATCTGTCGCGACTGTCAATGCACAGTTGCCCGCCACGCGATTGTCGGCGGTATTTCCGCCAGGCGCCCAAGTTGGTACCAGCGTCGACGTGACGATCACCAGCGGTGTCGAACTGGAAGAGATCAGCAAGCTCTTCTTCAACCATGCAGGCATTGTCGCGACGCCCAAGATGCAGGATGTCGCTGGCAAGCCGACTCCAATCGCGAATCAGTTCACGGTTACTGTCGCGGCCGATGTTCCGCCGGGAAATTACGAAGCTCGAATCGTCGGGTTCTTCGGGGTTAGCAATCCGCGCTACTTCATGGTGGGAGTCGCGAAGGAAATCAACGAGACCGAACCGAACAACGCACGCGAGCAAGCCGTTGCAATCGAAGTCAATCAAACCATCAACGCACGCATCAACGGCGCAACCGATGTCGACTGGTTCAAGTTTGCAGGCAAAGCTGGTCAGCGGAACCTGATCTCAACCTACGCCAAACGACTGGATTCACGCCTGGATGCCGCACTTGAGGTCTACTCGGCCTCCGGTAAGCGATTGGATTTCGCCCGCCGCAATCTGGCCAGCGGCGATGCGTTGCTCGATCTAATCGTTCCGACAGATGGTGACTACTTCGTCAAGGTCTACGATTTCACTTACGCTGGTGGGGAAGATTACCCATACCGTCTCTCAGTATCGACGGGTCCGTACATCGACTTTGTTCTGCCCGCAGCCGGAACTCCAGGTTCTAACGGGCAGTACACGTTGTTTGGACGAAACCTGCCGAACGGACAACCGGCGGGCATCAGTTCGCATGGTCGGCCACTGGAAAAGTTGGTCGTCACTATCGCGCTGCCGGCTGTCAGCGATGTACTCGACCCGAAACTGAACCTCGAACCGTTCTCGGCCGGGATCGATGCCGTGCCGTACTCGATCAGTTCCCCCAGTGGCCTTTCGAACGCCGTCATGATTCAACTGAGTGGTTTGACTCCCGTTCTGGAGGTCGAGCCGAACGATAAGGGTGCCCAGGCACAAAAAATCACTGTGCCCATTGAAGTCGACGGTCAGTTTCAGATGAAGAGCGATATCGACTGTTATCAGTTCGAAGCAAAAGCCAAGGATTCATACTGGATCGAAGTCGTCGCGCATCGCGCCGGTGCGGCCGTCGACCCCGTGGTTGTGATTGATCAGGTCAAAACAAACGACAAGGGTGAGGAAACTCTCGCTCGCATCAGTGCCCTCGACGACGACGCCAACAACCCGCTGGCCAATCTGTTCGACACTGTCAACGACGACAATTCGGCCAAGTTCGTGGCACCTGCCGACGGCGTCTTTCGAGTGACCCTGCGCGAGCGTTACGGCAATTCGAAGCAAGATCTGGGTGTTTATCGATTGATCATTCGCAAAGAAGCACCTGACTTCCGCGTCGCGGCCGTCGCCACTGCGTTGACGGCACCTGGTCAACGCCAATCTGCCCCGTCTGCCATCACTCTTCGACGCGGTGACAATTTTCCGATTCACATCGTCGCGTTCCGCCGGGATGGATTCACCGGACCGATAACAGTGTCAGCCGAGGGGCTGCCTCCAGGCGTAAGCTGTCGAGACATCAGCCTGGGTTCGACTCCACCGAGTGGAATCATGGTTTTCTCGTCGGCAGAAGACGCGGCGCCGTGGGCAGGCACGATCCAACTGATTGCGAAAGCCAAGATCGACGATCCGGCTGCTGTCGAAGCCTTAACCGCTGCGAAGGCGGTGGTGAAGTCAACCGCCGATGCCCTGGCGGCAGCGAACAAGGCGCTGGCCAAACCGGCTGAAGACCTCAACAAAGCCAACGAGGTCCTGACTGCAGCCAAGACGGAACTGGCAGCCAAGCCTGATGACGAAGGGTTGAAGCAAAAGGTCGCTGAAGCGGAAACCAAGGTGACCGCGGCAGCGACGGCGAACAAGGCGGCAATCGAGGCTGCGGCTGCTGCCGATCAGAAAGCGAAGGAAGCCGTCGCGGCGGCCCACCAGACCGAAGCCGGAAAGAATGCCGCCGCACGTGAAGTGGCTCATGCCGCACGCTATGGAACCGTGGTGTGGGGCGCCACTCAACCGAACCTGCCGGGTGATTCACGCGTTGCTCAAGCGATCGAGCTGTCGGTCATCGAAGAGCTGTCGCCGTATCAGATCACCACCGACATTCATCGTGTCGACGCCAATCACAGTCGACAGATTCTGGTGCCGGTAAAGGTCACCCGTCGAAATGGCTTCGATCAGCCGGTGAACGTCACCGTCGCGGGCCAGCCACAGAACACGCAGGTTGAAAACAAACCCATCCCCAAAGAAAAGACCGAAGAGGTCTATCGATTCTTCGTGCCACCGAATGCTCCCGTCGGAACTTACGTCACCTATTTGACCGGCCAGGCGCAGGTTTCGTATCGGAAGAATCCAGCCAAGGCCGACCGTCTGAAAGCGGAATTCACTGCGGCCGAACAAGCCGCGAATACGGCGGCGGAAGCGTTGAAAACAGCCACAGCCAATCGGGACGCGGCCGTTAAGAAGGCGGCAGACGACAGTGCGAATGCCAAGAAGACGACCGAGGCCAAGCAGCAATCAGATAAAGTGGTTGCCGACGCTCAGAACGCTGAAAAGGTGGCGACAGACGCCGTGAAGAACGCGGGCGACAACGCCGACGCCAAAGCAGACGCAGAAAAGAAACTGACCGAAGCTCAAGCAGCACTGAAGGTCGCTGTTGATGGTCAGGCCGCGGCGGAAAAAGCGCGAGTCGATGCCGAAGCGGCGGCGAAAGCGGCGGAAGAAGTGAAGGTGAAAACCGAAGCAGACGTGAAGACCGCCGACGAAAAGAATAAGGCGGCCACCGCCGAAAAGACGGCCGCGGATCAGCGTTTCAAAGCAGCTGACAACTACGCCAAGGCCGCGAATATTCAGTTCCATCCGACTTCAACCCCGATTGTCATTACCGTCAAGCAATCGCCCTACACGCTGACGGCCAGTCCTGCCGAAAGTGGCAACGTGAAGATTGGGGCCAAGCTGGAAGTAAAGTGCGAGATCAAGCGGCAAAACGGATTCGCCGGTCCTGTGTCACTCACACTTCCGATCCCGCCCAACGTGATGGGTGTCAAAGCGGAAGCCGTCACGATTCCCGCCGACCAGACGAGCGGTGTGCTGGTCGTTGAAGCCGCGAGCGACGCTCCAGAGGCACAACTGGCCAACATGGTCGTCCGAGCGGTCTCGGAGTGGGAAGGCGAAGCAGCCGTGGACCAGCCCGTGACATTGAAAGTCGTCAAATAACATCGCTCCCGTGGTGAAACGATGATTCGAGTTCGTAGTTTTGAAGGTGCCGCCATGCGGATGTCGTCTTATGTAGCCATTATGTCTCTCATCGCCACCGCGGTGTGCAACCTGATGATCTCGTCGGTGTCCGCCCAGGAAAAAGTGGGCAAGATCGAACCGATGCCCGCCCAACTCGACCGGCCCGTCGATTTCGAGAAAGACATTCAGCCGATCCTCGATGAAAAATGTGTGGCCTGCCATAACGTGGCAATCGCGGAAAGCAAACTGATACTCGAAGATGTTCCAGCCATTCTGAAAGGCGGCAAGCGAGGGACGGCGCTCGTTCCGAAAGAGCCGGACAAAAGCTTGCTGTATCTGGTCGCATCTCGCGCCGTCGATCCGGCCATGCCTCCTTTGCCAAACAAGGCCTCTGCCAGCGCCGTCACCCCTAAGGAATTGGGACTGATCAAGAAGTGGATCGAAGAAGGTGCCACAGCGGGATCCGGTTCTGGCCAGCACGCCGTCCCCTGGCAAACGATTCCACCGACGATGCGTTCGATCTACAGTGTCGCTCTCTCAAACTGGGGCCGCTGGGCTGCCTGTGGTCGAGCCAACCAGATCGATCTTTACGATGTCACGACGGGCGATTACGTGGCTCGACTGCAAGACCCCGCACTCGCCACGATCAAACAGGGCGACAAACCGTTCTATCCTCACGGCGCGGCTCATCGAGATTTCGTGCATGCATTGGCCTTCAATCCCGAAGGCAATCTGCTGGCGTCGGCGGGATACCGCGAAGTCAAACTATGGCAACGTCCATCAAACGTCCGGCTGGGTCAGTACACACAAGATCAGCCCATCGTTTCGATCGCCGCATCGCCTGACGGCAAGTGGCTGGCCATGGGACGTGCCGATAATTCGATCGTGCTGCAGAATCTGGCAGATGCCAACAATCGACGCGTTCTCGCAGGCCATGCAGGTCCTGTTACGGCCGTCCAGTTCTCGGCCGATTCGATCAAACTGTTCAGTGGATCGAACGACAAGTCGATTCGCCAATGGACCGTTGCCGATGGACAGCCTGCCGCCTCATTGCAAACGCCTCACGAAGTGACTTGTCTCGTGTTGAATCTGGATGGGACACGCATCTTTTCGGGTCATCCAGGCGACCACTTCATCCGCGGATGGGCCGTTCCCTTTGAAGCACCGAAACCGGCAGAAGGGGACAAGCCAGCCGAGCCCGTCAAACCAGTGGTTGAGATGAAGGGCCATGGCGGCCCGGTCTCGGCTGTGGCACTGCTATTGCCCGCTGGAACTCAGTTGGTCTCGGCCAGCGCCGACGCCACGTGGCGCGTGTGGGAAATTGCCAACGGCAATCAGGTACGAGCTCAAAACCACGGGGCCGCAATTACCGGTTTGTCCGTGAAGAATGACGGGCAGTTCCTGGTGACGGCCGGTGCGAACAATATGTCTCGATTGTGGAAGATCGACGGAAATGCCGTCGCCGAATTGAAGGGAAACATTGCTACTCAACGCGGTGTGCTGAAACTGACAGACGACGACACCGTTGCCAAGTCGCGCGTCCAACTGGCCGACGCCGGTTTCAAGGCGGCTGAAAAGAATTTCAAAGAACGCGAAGAAGCAACCAAAAAGGCGGTTGAACAAAAGACGGCGATGGAAAAGGCTCTTGGCGAAGCGAAACCCAAAGAAGACGCGGCGCTCGCTGCCGTCGAAGCAGCAAAAACCGAACTCGCCGCCAAGCCCGAAGACGAGGCGCTGAAGAAGAAAAAGACGGATGCCGATGCGGCCGCCGCGAAAGAAACGGAAGCGGTCAAGAAGGCTCAGGCTGCCCTGGATGCTGCGGTGAAGACGGTTGCTCAATCCGAAAAGGGGCAGCAATCGGCCGACGAGCAGCAGAAGCAACAGAAACAACTGCTCGACAATGAAACGGCGGCGGCAAAACAGGTTGAAGCCGTTTTCAACCAGGCCAAGACCGATCTGCCTGCCGCAGACAACAAGGCGATCAAATCGGTTGTCTACGTGGCAGACGGCAAACTGATCGCTACCGCGGGCGAAGATGGTGTGATTCGTATGTGGAGTGGCACGACTGGTAAACCGCTGGAGGAAATTACCGGTAATTCGGCCAGCGTCGGTTTGCTGGCGGCGGGCCCCAATCGATTGCTGGTGTCTGCCAGCGACGACAAGCAAGTCTTCGCTTGGGATTCCAATCCCAGTTGGAATCTGATCGCGACGCTCGGCCCAGCCGCCGAAAATGTGCTCGATTTGTCGAAGTCGCAATTCATCAACCGCGTTCTGTCGCTGGCGTTCAGCCCCGACGGCAAACTGCTGGCGACAGGTGGTGGTGATCCTTCGCGCAGCGGCGAATTGATCCTGTGGAATGTCGAGACGAAAACAGTCGCGCGTCAGATCGTCGACGCTCATAGCGATACCGTGTTCGGCCTCGAGTTCTCACGCGACGGCAAATACCTGGTTTCCGGCGCGGCGGACAAGTTCGTCAAACAGTTCGAAGTTGAATCGGGGAAACTGGTCCGCTCGTTCGAGGGACACACGCATCACGTGCTGGGTGTCAGTTGGAAGGGCGACGGCAGTCGCATCGCCAGTGCCGGTGCTGACAACGCCATCAAGGTCTGGAACGTCGAGACGGGAGAACAACATCGCACGATTCAGAACTACTCCAAACAGGTCACGTCGATCCATTACATCGGTGCGAGCGACAATCTGATCAGCGGCAGCGGAGACAAGTCGGTCAAGATGCATCGCTCCAACGATGGGGGCAACTACCGTACGTTCGGCGGCCCGACTGACTACGTTTATTGCGTGGCGGCGACTCGCGATGAAGCCTATGTCATCGCAGGCGGCGAAGATGGTATTCTGCGAGTCTGGAACGGCACGAACGCTCAAGAGATGTTCAAGTTCGAGCCTCCAAAACCGCCCGCTGATAACGTCCAAGCCAGCACCAACTGACCGGCCTCGGTGTGGCCTAGGTCATCGCTCTGAAGATCGGCACCAGGATGTCGCGGGCGGTTTCGCCGCAGTGATCAAAGGTCTCGAGCAGGACAGGAACCCAGCAGTTCATGGGTGTCGTGATCAGAAAGATCAACAATCCCGTGGTTGAATACGACGCTAATCTTGTCAGAAGAAATTTAGACATGATGTGATCTTCCTGATCGACCCGCACTAAAAATCTAGTCTGGATCTTGAACAACGCAAACCGCGAATTCGAGTTTTGAAGCGTAAACCACTCTTTCGTATCGCAGGGGCGATAAAAGCGGAGTTCCCTGATCAGGGGGGGACTGGCGTCGGAATTCTTCTATGGATGAGGACGAAAGTATGGCGATATGGCATTCTTCTTTGCTTGCGCGTTCACCACTCCAGAGTGAGTTCCAGTGAGGTGGGAATCGTGATTTCGCGATGTTTCTTTTTGGCATCGAGCCAAAGTGCCATCGCACGGTCGTTGAAGAAGCAGCCCCTCGGCGTCGCCACCGACTTGGGTGAGGCACTAGACTTTGTGTTGATCTGGTGTTGAAGCGAGAATCCGGCCGATGGAATTGCTATTAGTGTTCGGGGAGCTGAGTTTTGGCATCGCTTCCAGAGTCTTGAATCATGATTTCGGTATCGCTCGTATTGTTCACACGGTCTCCCTGATAAAACTTGCGACTGCGCGTCGCCGTCGAAATCAGAGGCGACGTTTTGGCATCGAACCAGCCATTCAATTCCGTGACGGTCTTGTATTCTATTTGCTGACCTCGTAGGACTTTCGTTTCCTTAGTTGTCTGAGATTGATTGCGGCCGCTTGGGATTTGAAGGCGACCAGGCTGGTAGTCAACCACCTTCGGAACGCTGATCTTCTCCGAATCGTTCCATCTATTGGCTAAATACCAACTGAACAATCTGATTGGATCGCCTTGTCTTATCGGCTGCGCCTCAGCTCCATTGACTCTTTCCCAGCCCCGTTTGATGTCGGACGATGTGAGACGATGTGATCTGTGCGGTATCTCGCAAATGCTTTTCCAAACTCAAGAGCTTCTGCAATACGGCACGTGGCCTTTCTCCAAGGTTCATGTCTTCAATTTCCACCCACCGACACTTCTCGTTGTCCACAACTTCCGTTCCAACGAAAGACCAAGTCACTTTTGATGGATATTCATAAGCCCCACCGGAAAGGCTCGCTTCCTTCGTGTTCATACGGTATCGCATCCACCAACCATCATCGGGCAACCGCATGGGTTCATCTTCGGCCAGCAGAGGCGCGGAACAAACGAGAACCAGACAAATCGCGGTGACCGCGACATTACGATATGCCATGACTTACGCCCTTTCTGGTTGATGAATTTGTCGGAGCAATAGGACAAATCATAATACGGTTCATCGCGTCATTCACCATCAAAAAAGCCCTGCGGATTGCAGGGCTGAGGGGATCAAATCGTTAGAGCGGCGCCGACTCGGGGAGCACATGGGGGCCATCCAAATGGGAGCCATCCACCTCGTTGTCCGAAATCGAGACGTGATTGTCTCTTGTGACATGGAGTTCTGCAAACTCAGGTGGCCAGAGGTGCGGACGATGCGGATCGCTGTTCGCGGTAGGACTGGCGAGATGTCGGCAATCCAGCTTCGTTGCGGAAGCGCTGCCGGAAATGCTCGACGTAGTCCAGCCAGATGTCGGGGCTCAGTTGCAGGCGAGCAAGAAGTGGCGAGCACTCTGCTGGGATCTGGCCTCGTTTGTTGCGATGCAGCTGTCGACCGGTTCAGTCGAGCAGCCTCAAGTAATCATCGAGGCCCATCGACAGGCAGCCTTTATTGCTCGCGCGGCGGCCGGTCAGTTTCTGGCGGACTCGTTGTCGAGGTGGTTCCAGTGCGATCGGGCCAACCAGCCGGCTTTTTCTCCCTGTTCCGTCCGCAGGTCTTGAGCGTCCGGCGAGGTGACCTGGGCGGATGACTGACGGTCTTCGATCCGGTCCTTGACGCTGGTGAAGTCGCTGGTCTCAGGCGTCTCGGCAATCTTGGCCCGGATTGGATTCGAGATTCGGATAGGGCACACAGCGCTGTCTCGAATGGGCGCAGCGAAAGACCTCCCGCAAGGAAGCGTTGCGTGAAAGCGGCTCTGCCGGCATCTCGACGGCAGGAGCGTAGCAATGAGTGAAAGATGCGCCGGGTGGTTCGCTAGCTGGTCAGCAGGTCTCGCGCGGGACCTTTCAGGTAGTAGCGATTTTGCCCAAGCCGGCTGCGCGCGGAGTCGACAGTCTGTGCTTGTCCTGCCACCTGGCAGAACAGCTTGCCAAACTCGCGCACCAGCTGACACCAGACTGTCGGTGTCAGAGGGCACGCCGTGAACGCCGGTGGCGCCGCCTGGATCGGCCAGCCGCGCTTCAGTCTCGGCAACTGACGAGCCGTCCAGTTGAGCACTTCGACATACTGATCCAGCGTCAGTGGCAGGAAGCCCTTGTCACTGCAACGGCCTGCTGTTCGGCTGGGGACCGGGCCAACCGGGCCGCTCCGTTCGTTCAACGGTAACGGTGCCAGCAATGAATCGCGGCGGAGCACCGGCGGCGGTACAAGAGAA
>Ga0105238_10000037_pt1 | contig 163954 bp, 161 predicted proteins | sample KBSC34metaG_FD_81526 | JGI IMG/M metagenome (GOLD analysis project Ga0105238, IMG submission 81526) | Corn rhizosphere microbial communities from Kellogg Biological Station, Michigan, USA - KBS C3-4 metaG | ecosystem: Host-associated > Plants > Roots > Rhizosphere > Soil | place: Michigan...
CCAGTTGCAGACCGAGATCCGCAAGTACATCCATTACTATAACCATCACCGCATCAAGACCAAATTAAAAGGACTGAGTCCCGTGCAATACAGAACTCAGTCCTCTGGGCCTTAACCGGCTAATGACCGTCCAACTTTATGGGGTCAGTTCAGTTGGGCGGCTTTTCTGCTTTATGCGCGTGCCAGCAGTTCGGCCAAGAATGGGAATTCTGCGCAGCACATGGCATCTATTTTGCGTCGCATTTCGTCATGGGCTGCGGGATCGTGTGTGGTAAGGCCAAGGTAATAGTTCTGCCTTTCGTGCTCCGCGTAGACCAACCACTCGCCGGTAAGCCCTTGCCCCACCCGCAGCCGGTCCATATGCCCATGCACCACGTCGTTAGCGATGGCGATCAAGTCTTCGGGCGTGAAAAATCTTTCTTCTCCTGCCTCGCGCGCCTCTTTGATTTTTTGAGCAGCATAGGGCAGTCCAAAGCGACCTAGCCCCTTACGAACATTGATGGCAACCGCTGGTACGCCCTCGCCAAAGTAGTGCTTGTGCCACAAGCCTTTTAGAGGGGGATGCTTGTTCTGAATTGGGGGTTTCATCTGACTCGGCGGACCGACGCCCTCGAGCGCCCGAATTTCCCGCATAACTTTGGCTGCGTTCCTTCGCCCTGACATAGCCCCGCCAAACAAATCCAGTACCAGCAAAAAGCTATAACGGCCAGGTGCCGCAGCCTCCAATCCAATCTGCTCAACGAACCGCGAAAACTCCGCAGATACGTCCTTGCCGTCTTCGTCCTGGGCTGTGAATTGAAGTTTCATGACTTGCCCGCCCCCTCTTTCGAAGCAGAACATTTTGCCATGCCACCGCCGCAGCATCATGCCTTCAATAGAAACGCGAATGTTTTTTGGAAACTTCCGCTAACTGAAAGAATTGCGGAGCAAAACCAGAATTGCGGAGCAAAAGAAAAAGGCTCCCCGGTCGGAGAGCCTTTTAAATACTGGTGCTGGCTGCAGGACTTGAACCCGCCACCCCCTGATTACAAGTCAGGTGCTCTACCAGATGAGCTAAGCCAGCAAAAACTTCAGCCGGCGATTATAGCCTACTTGATGCGTGTCAGTACAGGACGGCCACCCTTTTTCGGTGGTTCCGGATCATCATCGCCCTTGTCGCTGCTTTCAGCCGGCTTCTTTTCGGGTTCGGAAACAGGTACCGAGGACAGCACAGGCGCACTGCTTTCCTGCTCAGGAGCCGGTTGCACCTCGTCGGCCGTGGCCGGCGCAGGCGCTTCAAACGCCATGCCCTGCCCGTTTTCGCGGGCGTAGATGGCGATCACGTTTTCCACAGGGATCAGGATGTCGCGCGAAACACCACCAAAGCGGGCACTGAAGTGAATGTTGTCGTTCTCCATCTTCAAGCCGCTGGTGGCCTCGAAGCTGATGTTGAGGACGATTTCGCCATTCTTGACGAATTGCATCGGCACGCGGGTGCTGCTGTCGACGACCACGGCAATGTGCGGCGTGTAGCCATTGTCGGTGCACCACTCATAGATGGCGCGCAGCAGATAAGGCTTGGTGGAGACTTCTGGCATGACTGGTGTGGTCTGCGATGCGACGGTAAAAACCGCATCTGCCGGCAAGGCCGGGGTGGAAAGCAATATGAACTTCTGTGAACTGCACCGCCGCCCAGGGCGGCAGTGCAGCCGGAACAGCTTAACGGCGCATGACCTTTTCGGACGGGGTCAGTGCTTCGATGTAGGCAGGACGCGAGAAGATGCGCTCGGCATACTTCATCAGCGGTGCCGCTGTCTTGGAGAGCTCGATGCCATAGTGATCCAGACGCCACAGCAACGGGGCCAGGGCCACGTCCAGCATGGAGAACTCGTCGCCCAGCATGTACTTGTTCTTCAGGAACAGCGGTGCCAGTTGGGTCAGGCGGTCACGGATCTCGTGGCGGGCCTTTTCCTGGTTCTTCTCGGCAGCCTTGGACTTTTCATTTTCCAGGGTGTGCACGTGAACGAACAGTTCCTTCTCGAAGTTGAACAGCATCAGGCGCGCACGCGCACGCATCAGCGGGTCAGCCGGCATCAGCTGCGGATGCGGGAAGCGCTCATCGATGTATTCATTGATGATGTTCGATTCATACAGGACCAGGTCGCGTTCAACCAGAATCGGCACCTGGCCATACGGGTTCATGACCGAAATGTCTTCCGGCTTGTTGAAGAGGTCAACGTCGCGGATCTCGAAATCCATGCCCTTTTCGAACAGGACAAGGCGGCAACGTTGCGAAAATGGGCAGGTCGTGCCCGAGTAGAGAACCATCATTTTTTCAGAGCCCTAAAAACAAAAGGGGGGCGAGACGCATAACGCTCACCCCGATACGCAATTCCGCAAAAACTGCGCGGATACGTGATTGTACGTTTTTACTTGATGTTCTTCCAATAGGACGCGTTCAAACGCCACGCCAATACCGAGAAGATTCCCAGGAACAACAGTACCCAGACACCCAGCCGCTTGCGCGTATTCTGCGCCGGCTCGCCCATCCATTGCAAATAGGCAACGAGATCGGCGACATTGTTGTCATACTCCGCCGCGCTCATCTTGCCCGGCTTGACTTGCTCGAAGCCGGCAAACTTGTGGATGGTCTTGTTCGCGTCGTGAGGATCCTTCTCTTCCACGAACTTGGCCTTGCGGATACCTTGCAATTCCCACAACACGTGCGGCATGCCGACGTTGGGGAAAAGCATGTTGTTCCAGCCGGTGGGGCGGCTGTCGTCCGTATAATAACTGCGCAGGTAGGTATAAATCCAGTCCGGACCGCTGCCAGCCTCCGAGGCCTTGGCCCGGGCGATCACCGACAGGTCCGGCGGCGTTGCGCCAAACCAGGCCTTGGCGTCCTGCGGCGACATCGAGATCTTCATCAGGTCGCCGACCTTTTCCCCACTGAACAAGAGGTTGTTCTTGATCTGGTCTTCGGTCAGGCCGATGTCGCGCAGGCGGTTGTAACGCATGGCCGAGGCCGAGTGGCAGTTCAGGCAATAGTTGACGAACAGCTTGGCCCCGTTTTGCAACGAGGAAACATCCTTGGTACGGTCCGGGGCATGATCCAGCGGGAAGCCCCCTTCGTTGGCGCAGGCCAGCGCCGGCAGCAAGGCCAGCGCGGCAATCACTTTCTTGAGCAATGTCATGTTCTTGTCCTTTGGCGGCTGGCTTAGTGCGGATGGTAGACGACGCGCTCGGGCACCGGCTTGAAGGTACCGGCAGCACTCCACCACGGCATCAGCAGGAAGAAGCCGAGATAGATGAAGCTGCACACCTGCGAGACGGTGGTGCCGATGGCCGTCGGCGGTTGCACGCCGAGGTAGCCAAGGATGACGAAGGCGATGGCAAAGACCAGGTACACGTACTTGTGCCAGCTTGGACGATAGCGGATGGACTTGACCTGCGAATGATCCAGCCACGGCAGGCCGCCCAGGATCACCACCGACAGGCCCATCAGGACCACGCCCCAGAACTTGGCATCGAACACCAGCATGCCGGCGATGATGGCCAGGCCGATCACGATGGCCACGATCTTCAGCTTGGCCGTCAGGCGCGACTTGAACACCAGCAGCAGCACATAGCCTGCCACGCCGGCAATCAACCAGCCCATGAAGTCCGCGGTCGTGGCGCGAAGAATCGAGTAGAACGGCGTGAAGTACCAGACAGGTGCGATGTGCGGCGGGGTCTTGAGCGAATCGGCCGGGATGAAGTTGTTGTACTCCAGGAAGTAGCCGCCCATTTCCGGCGCGAAGAACACCACGGCCGAGAACACCAGCAGGAAGATCGAGACACCGAAGATGTCATGCACCGTGTAATACGGATGGAAAGGAACCCCATCCAGCGGTACACCACGTTCGTCGGTCTTTTCCTTGATTTCCACGCCATCCGGGTTGTTGGAACCCACTTCGTGCAGCGCGATGATGTGCGCGGCCACCAGCCCGATGAGCACCAGCGGAATGGCGATCACGTGGAAGGAGAAGAAGCGGTTCAGCGTGGCGTCGGAAACGACATAGTCGCCGCGAATGAGCAGCGACAGGTCCGGGCCGATGAAGGGAATCGCGCCAAAAAGGTTCACGATCACCTGTGCGCCCCAATAGGACATCTGCCCCCAGGGCAGCAGGTAACCGAAGAAAGCTTCACCCATCAGGCAGAGGAAGATCCCAACGCCGAACAGCCACACCAGTTCGCGCGGCTTGCGGTAGGAGCCGTAGAGCAGGCCCCGCACCATGTGAAGATAAACGACGATGAAGAAGGCCGAAGCGCCGGTGGAGTGCATATAGCGCACCAGCCAGCCCCAGGGCACATCGCGCATGATGTATTCGACCGAGGCGAAGGCCAGGTTGGCGTCCGGCTTGTAATGCATCACAAGGAAGATGCCGGTGACGATCTGGATCACCAGCACCAGCAATGCCAGCGAGCCGAAGATGTACCAGAAGTTGAAGTTCTTCGGTGCGTAGTATTCGGAGAGGTGGGCTTTCCAAGTGGCCGTCAGCGGAAAGCGCGAATCGACCCAGTTCAGGGCCTTGGCTGCTACCGGTGCATCATCCGGCAGCTTCTTTTCGTGAAATGCTCCCATGATCAGGCCTCCCCTTTCTCGTCCTTGCCGATGACGAGCTTGTTGTCGCCTTCAAACATGTAGCGCGGGACTTGCAGGTTGTCCGGCGCCGGCTTGTTCTTGTACACGCGGCCGGCCAGGTCGAAGGTCGAGCCGTGGCAGGAGCACAGGAAGCCGCCATGCCAGTCGTCCGGCAACGAAGGCTGCGGGCCGCTCTGGAAGCGGGAACTCGGGGAGCAGCCGAGGTGCGGGCAGATGCCGACCACGACCAGGATGTCCTTGCGCAGCGAACGCCACTCATTGAGCGCGTAATCGGGCGTTTCGGAGAAATCGGTGCGTTTGGAGTTGGGATCGGCCACCTCGCCATCGGTCTTCTTGAGGGACTCGATCATCTCGGGGGTACGCTTGAGAATCCAGACCGGCTTGCCGCGCCACTCAACGGTGCGCATTTCACCGGGAGCCAGTGAAGAAATATCCACTTCCACCGGTGCGCCTGCTGCCTTGGCGCGTTCTGAAGGTTGCAGGGTGGAGACGAATGCTCCAGCGGTGGCCAAACCCGCTACACCTCCGGCCGCACAAGTCGCAACAAGCAAACCTCGTCGACTTGCGTCGACCTGATTCTCGTCAGTCATAAAGACCCCAATCTCCAAATGTAAGTTAGCGTGGACCTTCTAAGTGACCCTCATGCAACTTTTCGATTATATATAAGCTGAATAGGGTTTTGTAGCTAACGGCCGGTATGGTACAGGCTTGCGAAAATGAACATTTGACGCAGCGCAACCCCTTGTCAATCTGCTCTCGTTCTCAGTTTTTTTGCAGTGCGGCGTCAGTGCTTGTCCGATTTACTTTTGCTGCCGGGCAGGATATAACCCGTTGTAAGCCCGCCTCATGTTTAAACAGCAACTTTCAAAGGAGAAACCAGGGATGAGCATGCTCAAGGATTTTCGCGCCTTCGCGATCAAGGGAAACGTGGTCGACCTGGCCGTCGGTGTCATCATCGGCGGGGCCTTCGGCAAGATCGTTAGCTCCCTGGTCGAGGATATCATCATGCCGCTCGTCGGCAAGATCTTCGGCGGCCTGGATTTCGCCAACTACTACCTGCCCCTGAACGGCCAAGCCTATGGCCTGCCGCTGGCGGAAGCCAAGAAGGCTGGTGCAGTCTTCGCCTACGGCAACTTCCTCACCATCTTCATCAACTTCCTGATCCTGGCGTTCATCATCTTCCAGATGGTGCGTGCCATCAACAAGGCGCGCGACCTGGCTTCCAAGCATGAAGAAGCCGCCCCGGCAGCCCCAGCTCCGACGCCGGAAGACGTGCTGTTGCTGCGTGAAATCCGCGATTCGCTCAAGAAGCAGGGCTGAGGCGCATCCTGCCCCAGAGTGCTTCACTTACCTGCCACGGCAAGTGAAGCAACAAGCATCGCGGCCCCGCCTCACACGGGATTGTCGATATCGATGAAGCGATGCTCGATACCGAAGTGCCCGGCCACATGTTCCCCCAGCGCCTGGATGCCATAGCGCTCGGTGGCGTGATGGCCGGCGGCCAGGTAGACGGTGCCGGTTTCGCGTGCAAGGTGCACGGTCGGTTCTGAAATCTCGCCGCTGATGTAGGCGGTGGCACCGGCTTCAATGGCGTCGCCCAGCATGCCCTGCGCTGCACCGGTACACCAGGCCACCTGCCCGATGGCCTGCTGAGGGTCACCGATGAGCAGCGGCATGCGTCCCAGGCGTTTTTCGATCAGCATCGCCAGGTCCGCGGCCGTCTTGACGGAGGGCGCATGGCAGCGTCCGATCCAGCCGATGTCGTTCTCACCGAAGCGGCCGGTGGCGTCAAAGTCGAGTCGTTTGGCCAGTTGCGCGTTGTTGCCCAGTTCCGGATGTGAATCCAGCGGCAGGTGATAGCCGAACAGATTGATGTCATGCCCCAGCAGCAGCTTCAGGCGCCGCTGCTTCTGTCCGATCACGCGCATGTCTTCACCGCGCCAGAAGTAACCGTGATGAACCAGAATGGCATCGGCCTGCCATTCCACGGCGGCCTCGATCAGGGCCAGGCTGGCCGTGACGCCGCTGACCACGCGCCCAATGGTGGCGCGCCCTTCCACCTGCAAGCCGTTTGGGCAATAATCGCGATATTGCGCCGCGTTAAGCGTCTGCCCCAGATAGACTGCGAACTCGTTTCTGCTAATGTGGCGGGTCATCTCTTCCTCATCCGATCAGATTTTCAATCCAAATACCAAAAATTCTTTTATGCGACGTTTATGGCTGTTGTTTGCCCAGACCGTGACAGTGGGTCTGGCGGTGTGGTTCATTGTAGCGACCTTGAAGCCGGACTGGCTGTCCGGATCCTTCACTTCGCGCGCACGCCCTGCCCAGTCCACCATCCAGATGCAGGAAGCCACACCCGCCGCGCCCGCACTGGACTCCTATCGCCATGCCGCGCGCCAGGCCATGCCCTCGGTGGTCAATATCTTCACCACGACCGAAGCGCGCCCACAGAAGAGCCCCTTCCAGAACGACCCGTTCTTCCGCAAGTTCTTCGGCGACCAGTTCGACGAACAGCAGCAGGATGACAAGCAATCCAGCCTGGGTTCGGGCGTGATCGTCAGCCCGCAAGGCTACATCCTCACCAACAACCACGTGGTGGAAGCCGCCGACAAGATCGAAGTGGCCCTGGCCGACGGCCGCAAGGCCAGTGCCAAGGTGGTCGGCATCGACCCCGAGACCGACCTCGCCGTCATCAAGATCGACCTGCCCAACCTGCCCGCCATCACCCTGGGCCATCCGGAAAACAGCTCGGTAGGCGACGTCGTGCTGGCCATCGGCAATCCCTTCGGCGTGGGCCAGACGGTGACCATGGGCATTGTCTCAGCACTGGGCCGCAACCACCTGGGCATCAATACCTTCGAGAACTTCATCCAGACCGATGCCGCCATCAATCCCGGCAACTCGGGCGGTGCGCTGGTCGATACCAACGGCAACCTGCTGGGCATCAACACGGCCATCTATTCGCGCACCGGCGGCAACCTGGGGATCGGCTTTGCGATCCCGATGTCCACCGCCAAGACCGTGATGGAAGCCATCATCAGCCATGGCCAGGTGGTGCGCGGCTGGATCGGGGTGGAACCGCAGGACATCACGCCGGAACTGGCCGAAAGCTTCGGCCTGGGCAAGAAGACCGGCGCCATCATCGCCGGCGTGCTCAAGGGCGGTCCGGCTGACCGCGCGGGCATGCGTCCGGGCGACATCCTGGTGAGCATCGACGACAAGCCGGTGGCCGATACCACCGAGATGCTCAACGTCATCGCGCAATTGACGCCGGGCCAGCAGATCGCCATGACGGTGCTGCGCAAAGCGCAGGAAACCAAGCTGAACATCACCGTGGGCAAACGTCCGCCGCCGCCCAAGAACGATGATGCCGACGAAGAATGAGCCAGGAGAATCTGATCCATGCACGTGCGTGACCTGATCCAGTTCCTCGGGGAACTGTCCGAAAACAACAACCGCGCCTGGTTCGTCATGAACAAGCCGCGCTATGACATCCTGCGCGAGGAATTCCTGGCGCTGACCATCAAGCTCATCGCCGAGATCAGCAAGTTCGATCCGGCCATCGCCGGCTGCAATCCGAAGAAGGCGCTGTTCCGCATCAACCGTGACATGCGCTTCTCCCATGACAAGCGCCCGTACAAGACGCACTTCTCGGCCGCCATCACGGCCAGCGGGCTCAAGAAGCCCAGCCAGGGCGGCGGTCCGGCCTACTACTTCCACATCAATGAAGCGGGACAACTGCTCATTGCCGGTGGTGAATACCTGCCACCGACGCCGCGCCTGCGCGCCATCCGCAACCGCGTGGTGGAGGATGCAGCAGGCTTCACCAAGATGCGCAAGAACAAGAAGCTTGTTGCGACATATGGCGACCTGCAGGAAGAAGGAAAACTGCAGCGCCCGCCCAAGGGCTTCGATCCGGACACCCCAAACATCGAATACGTGAAGCTCAAGAGTTTCATCGTCTGGACCGAAGAGGACATCCGCAAGAAGATTCCGGCCGACCTCGGCAAGCAGGTGCTGGAAGGCTTCAAGGATGCTTATCCGCTGGTGCAATGGCTGCGCGAGATTCCGCTGGTGACTATCGAAGAGTAAGCGGTTTATCAGGTGCATTCTCCTGAAGCCAGAAACAACAAAGCCCGCTCATCATCGAGCGGGCTTTGTTTTTGAGGGATCGCCAGGCTTATTCGGTGGGCACGGAACTGCCGGGTTCCGCATCCGGCGAACGCGTGGCACGCTCGAAGATCGGTGCCACCAGCAGGCCCACTTCGTAGAGCAGCACCAGCGGCACGGCCAGCATCAGCTGGCTCATCACGTCCGGCGGCGTAACGACGGCGGCAACGATGAAGGCACCGACGATCACGTAGGGACGGATCTGCTTCAACTTGGCCAGCGGCACCAGGCCCATGCGCACCAGCACGATCACGATCACCGGCACCTCGAAAGTCACGCCGAAGGCCACGAACATGGTCAGCACGAAGTCAACGTAGCTGTCGATGTCCGGTGCCACCGAGACTGACTTGGGCGCGAAATTGTTGATGAACGGGAAGACCACGCCAAAGACGAAGAAGTAGCAGAACGCGACACCCGCCACGAACAGCAGCGAGGACGAGATCACCAGCGGCGCGATCAGGCGCTTCTCGTGCGCATACAGGCCGGGCGCGACGAAGGCCCACAACTGGTACAGCACCCAGGGCAGCGCGATCAGCACGGCCACCAGCATGGTGACCTTGATGGGGATCAGGAAGGGAGTGATCACACCGGTGGCGATCATCTTGCTGCCGGCGGGCAGCGCATGGATCATCGGCGCGGCCAGCACGTCGAAGATGTGGGCCGCGAACGGCATCAGGCAGAGGAACACCACCAGCACCACCGCAGCCGCCTTGACGATACGGCTGCGCAATTCGATCAGGTGCGAGATGAAGGTGTCTTCGGCTTGGGTGTTTTCTTCAGCCATGGATTCGGAGCATTCTGATGAAGTGAGACGCGCTGCGCCAAATTAGAAGAAACCTGCCGACTTGCCCACCCCGACCGGACGGCGATACTTGGCCACGCGGGCCGAGGCCGAGATCACGCGGGTCTTGTGGCCGCTCTGGTGCTTGTACCAGGACGGCACGCCGGTGGTACGCGAGAGCTTCTTGCGGCGGAAAGCCTTGGCCTTGATCGCATGCAGGGAGGGGTCGGGCGTGCGGGTCCAGCTGTTGCCGGCACTGCTGCTGTCGGACACCGAGGAATCGTCGCTGCCGTTCCAGGCGTCATTGATCGACGCTTCCGTATCGGACATGCTTTTATGAATGCTGTTGCTGACGTCGCTGGCGGCGTCCTGCACATCCTTGTGCATCTTGCGCAGCTCGTCGAGTTCCATCTCGCGGCTGACTTCGGACTTGACGTCGTTGATGTAGCGCTGGGCGCGGCCGAACAGGGTGCCGGCCATGCGCGCCACCTTGGGCAGGCGCTCGGGGCCGATCACGACCAGCGCGACCACGCCGATCAAGGCCAGCTTGGTAAGGCCGATATCAATCATGAGTCTGTGTGGACATTAAGAGGACAACGCGGGCGCGCCATGCGCTTGAAGACGGGAGTGCCCGCTGCAAATCACGATGCGGGCCCCTGCATGCCCGCCAGGAGGGCTGGCGGGCGGCCTGATCAGCTGCCGGACTTGTCCTTTTCCTTGGCCTGCACGTCGATGGCCGGGTCCTTCTTGGCCGGATCTTCCTCGCCGCCCTTGACGCCATCCTTGAAGCCCTTGACTGCCTTGCCCAGGTCGGAACCCATGTTGCCGAGCTTCTTGGTGCCGAAGACCAGCATCACGATCACCAGAACAATCAGCCAATGCCAAATACTGAACGAACCCATTATCTTCTCCTAAGCGGACATCCCTGCCCTGTGTACAAGTGAAACCTGCCAGCCCCCGGGCCGGCGAATCCTTATTGTTGCACGAACCGTACCCGCCAGGGATGCGGGCCGCCCATCACGTGCATGTGCAGATGGTACACCTCCTGGCGACCGTCCGGTCCGGTGTTGATGAGGGTCTTGAACCCGCCGGTGGGCTTGCCTTCCGTGTCCAGTGCGTAGCCGCAGCCCTGCTCGGCCGCCAGGCGCGGTGCCAGGGCCAGCATCTTGCCCAACAAGGCAGCATGCTGCTCACCGCAATCGGCCAGCGTTGCCACATGCTGGCGCGGCACGATCAGGAAATGCACTGGCGCGGCTGGGTTGATGTCGTGGAAGGCGATCAGGTCCTCGTCCTCGTAGATCTTCTTCGAGGGAATCTGGCCTGCTGCGATCTTGCAGAAAATACAATTATCCAACGCCGTACTCCTGGGAAACAAGGGAATGGGAAAGTGCGCAGGACGCTCAGTCCTTGCGAGCAGCCTTTTCTTCCAGGCCAGAGAGGCCTTCGCGGCGCGCCAGTTCGTTGAGCACATCCTGTGGGCTCAGCTCGAACTGCGCCAGCAGGACCATGGAATGGAACCACAGGTCGGCGCATTCGTAGAGCACCTTGGACTTGTCGCCCGAAACGCGGGCATCCTTGGCGGCCATCACGGTTTCGGTGGCCTCCTCGCCGATCTTCTTGAGGATGGCGTCATCGCCCTTGGAGAACAGCTTGGCGACGTAGGATTTCTCCGGATTGCCGCCGTTGGCCAGCTTGCGCGACTCGATGACTTCGGCCAGTCGCTTCAGGGTTTCACTCATGATGGGGTCTTGTCGCTGTCCACGGGCTTGGGGATGGTCTTGCGCACGCGCTTGGGCTTGGCAGCCGGCTCGGCTGCGGCGGCCACCGGACCACCGCCGGCACCCGGCTGCAGATCCTTCAGCACCGGCTCCACCGTGACCCATTCGCCGCTGTCGGCGCTGCCTTCGAATTTCTGGAAGAAGCAGGAATGACGGCCGGTATGGCAGGCAATGCCGGCCACCTGCTCGACCTTGAGCAGCACCACGTCTTCGTCGCAGTCCAGGCGGATTTCGTGCACTTTCTGGAAATGACCTGATTCTTCACCTTTGTGCCAGAGCTTCTTGCGCGAGCGGCTCCAGTAGACCGCCTGGCCGATCTCCACGGTGCGCGCCAGCGCCTCGCGGTTCATCCAGGCGAACATCAGCACATCATTGGATCCGACTTCCTGGGCGATCACCGGCACCAGGCCGACTTCGTCCCATTTGACCTTGTTGAGCCATTTGGCGCTGATGCTCATGCCAGCCTCATGGAAATGTTCTGGTCGGCCATGAAGCGCTTGGCTTCCTGCACGGTGTGCTGGCCATAGTGGAAGATGCTGGCGGCCAGCACCGCATCAGCCTTGCCCTTGGTGATGCCGTCGGCCAGGTCCTGCAGGCCGCCCACGCCGCCCGAAGCAATCACGGGGATGCTGACGGCTTCGGAGACCGAACGCGTCAGGTCGAGGTCGAAACCGCTCTTGGTGCCGTCACGGTCCATGCTGGTCAGCAGGATCTCGCCCGCGCCCAGCTGCGCCATCTTGCGCGCCCATTCGACCGCATCCAGGCCGGTGGCCTTGCGTCCGCCGTGGGTATAGACCTCCCACTTGCCGTCGCCGGCGCGCTTGGCGTCGATGGCCACCACGATGCATTGGGAGCCGTATTTGTTGGCGGCATCGGCCACCAGCTGCGGATTGGTCACCGCCGAGGTGTTGATGCCGACCTTGTCGGCACCGGCGTTGAGCAGGCGGCGCACATCTTCCACCGCGCGCACGCCGCCACCCACCGTCAGGGGGATGAAGACCTGCGAGGCCACGGCTTCGATGATGTCCAGGATCAGGTCGCGGCCATCGGAGGACGCGGTGATGTCGAGGAAGGTCAGCTCATCGGCACCCTGCTCGTCGTAGCGGCGCGCGATCTCGACCGGATCGCCGGCATCGCGCAGCTCCAGGAAATTGACGCCCTTGACCACGCGACCAGCGGTCACGTCCAGGCAAGGGATGATGCGTTTTGCAAGGGCCATGTTATTTGCTGCCGGAGAGGCGGTTGGCTTCCAGTTCGCGCGTCAGTTCATCCGCACGATCCTGGCCGCTGCGCAGGTCCAGCGTCCCTTCGTAGATGGAACGGCCGCAGATGACGGCTTCGATGCCTTCATCCTCGACCCGGCACAGCGCCTCGACGTCGCCCACGTGGTGCACGCCGCCCGAGGCGATGATGGGAATGGTCACGGCCTGCGCCAGGCGCACCGTGGCCTCGATGTTGACGCCGCCCATCATGCCGTCGCGGCCGATGTCGGTGTAGACGATGGCTTCGCAGCCATAGCCTTCGAACTTCTGCGCCAGGTCCACCACTTCGTGGCCGGACAGCTTGCTCCAGCCATCGGTGGCAACCTTGCCGTCCTTGGCATCCAGGCCCACGATGATCTGGCCGGGGAAGGCGCTGCACGCGTCATGCAGGAAGCCGGGATTCTTCACCGCAGCGGTGCCGATGATGATGTAGGAGAGACCATCGTCCAGGTAGCGTTCGATGGTGTCCAGGTCGCGGATGCCGCCACCGAGTTGCACCGGGATCTCCTCGACGTCGTTCTCTTCGGCGAAGCTGGCGACCGCCTTGAGGATGGCCTTGACCGCCGCCTCGTTCTTGGGCTTGCCGGCGAAGGCACCGTTGAGGTCTACCAGATGCAGGCGGCGCGCGCCCTGCTTGAGCCAGTGCAGGGCCATTTCCGCCGGATCTTCGGAGAAAACGGTGGCTTGTTCCATATCACCTTGTTTGAGGCGTACGCAATGACCGTCTTTCAGGTCGATGGCGGGTATGAGCAGCATGGCTAGGGGATGACTAGTCAGTAAAAAAGAAGGGTTGGCGACGCTCTGCGGCGAGGTTCTTGCCGGAAAGGCAAAAAATCAAGGTTTCCAGTGTACGAAATTCCGATACAGCTGCAAACCCGCCGAGGCACTTTTTTCCGGGTGGAACTGGGTTGCAAAAATATTATCGCGGGCCACGGCACAAGCGAAGTCACGGCCATACGGCGTTTGGCCAACGATCTGCGACGATTCGGCCGGGACGGCGTAATAGCTGTGGACAAAATAGAAGAAAGCGTTATCGGCAATTCCTTCCCACAGCGGATGGGCGCTGGTCTGGTGCACATGGTTCCAGCCCATCTGCGGCACCTTGAACAGCGATCCATCATCCTGGCGCACGCCTTCGAGCTCGAAGCGCACCACCTTGCCGGGCAGCAGGCCCAGGCCGGGCGTGTCGCCTTCTTCACTCCAGTCGAACAGCATCTGCTCGCCCACGCACACGCCGAACAGCGGCTTGGTGCGGGATGCTTCGAGGACCGCATCCTGCACGCCCGATTCGCGCAGGCTGCGCATGCAATCGGGCATGGCACCCTGGCCGGGCAGGACCACGCGGTCGGCGGCGCGGATATCGGCGACTTCGCCGGAGATGCGCACGTCGGCTTCAGGCGCGACATGGCGCAGCGCCTGCGCCACCGAGCGCAGGTTGCCCATGCCGTAATCGACTACAACAATTTTATTCATGGCGACATTGAACGGCGCTCGCGCGCCGGGAAACCCAGATGAGTTAGCGATACCCTGCGTTTTACAGGCTGCCCTTGGTGGACGGAATCGTACCCGCAGCGCGCGGATCAAGTTCCACGGCCATGCGCAGCGCGCGGCCGAAGGCCTTGAACACGGTTTCGGCCTGGTGGTGGGCATTCACGCCACGCAGGTTGTCCACGTGCAGGGTCACCTGCGCATGATTGACGAAACCGTGGAAGAACTCGCTGGTCAGGTCCACATCGAAGGAACCGATCATCGAGCGGGTAAAGGGAATGTGGTATTCCAGGCCGGGACGGCCGGAGAAATCGATCACCACGCGCGACAGGGCTTCGTCCAGCGGCACGTAGGCGTGGCCGTAGCGGCGAATGCCCTTCTTGTCGCCGATGGCCTTGGCGAAGGCCATGCCCAGAGTGATGCCCACGTCTTCCACCGTATGGTGCGCGTCGATGTGCAGGTCGCCCTTGGCCTGGATGTCCAGGTCGATCAGGCCGTGGCGGGCGATCTGGTCCAGCATGTGATCCAGGAAGGGCACGCCGGTATCCAGCTTCTGCTGGCCGGTGCCATCCAGGTTGATCGCAACGCGGATCTGCGTCTCGTTGGTGTTGCGGACGACTTCGGCGGTTCTCGGTGTAGACATGGTCGGGGTTGGACGGGGTTCTATCGTTGGTAATGCGTGATGCCTGCTTGCCTGCGGTGGACCTTCAAACCTTCACTGCTCGCGCAGTGCATCTTTCAGGGCCGTCAGGAAGATGGCGTTTTCTTCATCCGTGCTGACGGTAATGCGCAAACAGTTTTGCAGCAATACGTGCATTCTACCGGCATTTTTGACAAGTACCCTGCGCGCCAGCAAGGCGGCGCAGACTTTATCGGCTTCCGGGACGCGGATCAGGATGAAATTGGCTGCCGAAGGAAACACCTCCACCCCCTCCAGCGCCGCCAGTTCGGCCGCCAGCACGCTGCGCGCCTCACGCAGCTGCGCCGCCTGCGCCTCCAGCACCTGCAGGTGTTCCAGCACGAACAGCGCCGCCGCTTCGGTGAGCATGTTGACGTTGTAGGGCGGGCGCACCTTGTCCAATTCGCGCAACAGCGCCGGGGCCGCCGACAGGTAGCCCAGGCGGATGCCCGCCAGCCCCAGCTTGGAGACCGTGCGCATCACCACCAGGTTGTTGTGCTGCGGCAATGCCGGCATCAGCGTCGATGCAGCGAAAGGCTGGTAAGCCTCGTCCACCACCACCAGGCCATAGGGTGCGGCGGCTTCGATGATGCGCAGCACGTCGGCCATCGGATAGAGCGTGCCGGTCGGATTGTTGGGATAACCCAGCCAGGTGATGACCGGCTTGTGTTGCTCGATGGCTGCCAGCATCGCGGGCAGGTCCAGCGTCAGGTCCGCGCGCAATGGCACGCCCACATAATCCAGCCCGGCCATTTTTGCCGAGACACCATACATGACGAACCCCGGCTCCGGTGCCAGGATGGTCCGCCCCGGAATGGCACAGGCCACCGAAAGCATGGTGATGAGCTCATCCGAACCATTGCCCAGCAGGACGTCATAGCCCGCAGGCACACCCAATTGCGCGCAGATGGCCGCTTTCAGGCGGGTATAGGACGGCACCGGATAACGGTTGAGCTCCAGCGCAGCCAGCCGCTGCGCCAGTTCTTCACGCAAGGCCGGCGGCAGCAGGTAGGGATTTTCCATTGCATCGAGCTTGACCCTCCCTTCGGCCGAGGGCACGTGATAGGACTGCCAGCCGCGCACCAGCGGGCGGATCACGTTGGCTACCAGGTCGTCCACGGTCTCAGGCTTGGAGGGATTCATCATCTTGGCTCGCAGGTGCCGGCGCATCGAGCGCGTCGAGACGCTGGCGAATCAGTTCGCAATAATCGGGATTGAGTTCAAAGCCGGTGAAGTGGCGACCGCAACGGCGCGCAGCCACGGCGGTCGTGCCGCTGCCCATGAAGGGATCGAGCACCACGCCGCCGGGCGGGCATGAGGCTTTGACCATGCGCTCCACCACTTCCAGGGGTTTTTGCGTGGGATGGTCGGCGCGCTCTTTATGTTCACGATGCAGGCGCGACACACTCCATACATCCTTGGGGTTGTAGCCCATTTCCAGCCACTTGGCCCCGACGAAGATGGAGCGTGAACGCGCCTTCTTGGTCTGGGCATCGTAGGGAATGCGGATGGCATCGAGATCAAAGAAATAATCCTTGGCCCGCGCGAAGAAACCGATGGTGTCATGCACCGAGGAATAGCGCCGGGTGCTGCCGCCCATGGAGGGCACGCGGCGATCCCAGATGATCTCGTTGATCATGGTCATGCGCTGCTTGAGCATCACGAAGATTTCCGGCGAATTGCGCCAGGTCAGGAAGATGTAGAGACTGCCATTGGGCTTCAACTTGGGCAGCGCGGCATCGATCCACTGCTCGGTCCACGACAGATAAGCGGCCGTATCGAGCTTGTCGGAATCGTTGCCGTAATCCTTGCCCAGCCCATAGGGCGGATCGGCGATCATCAGGTCGACGCTGCCATCGGGAATGCGCGCCAGGCCAGAGGTGGCCGAGAGCGCATCCTCGCAGAATACGCGGTCCAGCCAGCCGGCACCTGCGAGGGAGTCGGTGGCGGAGGTCATCCTGTCACTTCCTGAGCCGCAGTTCGGCCGAGCGGGCGTGCGCCTGCAAGCCTTCACCGTAAGCCAGTTCGGCGGCGATCTTGCCCAGCGTCTGCGCGCCCTCTTCCGAGACGCGAATGATGCTCGAACGCTTCTGGAAGTCATACACGCCCAGTGGCGAGGAGAAGCGTGCCGTGCGCGAAGTCGGCAGCACGTGGTTGGGACCGGCGCAGTAGTCGCCCAGCGATTCGGAGGAGAAGCGTCCCAGGAACATGGCACCGGCGTGACGGATCTGGTCCGCCCACTGCTGCGGCTCCTGCGCGGAAATCTCCAGGTGCTCGGCGGCGATCATGTTGGCGATCTCGCAGGCTTCTTCCATGTCGCGCACCTTGACCAGGGCGCCACGGTCGGTGAGCGAAGTGCGGATCACGTCCTTGCGCGGCATGTCTTCCAGCAGGCGGTTGATCGAGGCTTCCACCTTGGCGATGTAGTCCGCATCCGGGCACAGCAGAATGGATTGCGCCAGCTCGTCGTGCTCGGCTTGCGAGAACAGGTCCATGGCGATCCAGTCGGGATCGGTCGCGCCATCGCAGATCACCAGGATCTCCGAAGGACCGGCGATCATGTCGATGCCCACCACGCCGAACACGCGGCGCTTGGCGGCCGCCACATAGGCATTGCCGGGACCAACGATCTTGTCCACCTGCGGGATAGTGGCGGTGCCATAGGCCAGCGCGCCCACGGCTTGCGCACCACCGATGGTGAAGACACGGTCCACGCCGGCAATGGCGGCTGCGGCCAGCACCAGTTCATTCTTCACGCCGTCCGGGGTCGGCACGACCATGATGACTTCCTGCACACCGGCCACCTTGGCCGGAATCGCATTCATCAGTACCGACGAAGGATAGGCGGCCTTGCCGCCCGGCACGTAGATGCCCACGCGATCCAGCGGCGTGACCTTCTGGCCCAACTCGGTGCCATCGGCTTCGCGATACAGGAAACCATCCGAGCCGCATTCCTTCTTCTGGCGCTCGTGATAAGCGCGCACGCGGTCGGCGGCGGTCTGCAGCGCATGGCGGCGCGCCTCGGGCAGGCCTGCCAGTGCGGCTTGCAGGGCATCCTTGCCGATTTCCAGGCCGGCCACGGACGCGGCCTGCAGGCGGTCGAAGCGCTGGGTGTATTCCAGTACGGCGACATCGCCGCGCGCCTTCACATCGGCCAGGATGGTCGCTGCGGCGCGGTCGATGGCTTCGTCTTCGCTGGCTTCGAAGGCCAGCACGGCCGACAGCTTGTCACGGAAGCCGGCTTCGGCGGAATCGAGTTTTCGGATGGCAATGCTCATGGTCTCACCTGCTCTGCGAAGATATCTGGGGTCGTGGGATTACTTGGCCTTGGAAGCCTTCTCGAAGGCATCGAGAATCGGCTGCAGGCGCTCGCGCTTCAACTTCAGCGCGGCCTGGTTCACCACCAGGCGCGAGGAGATGTCGATGATGTGCTCGACTTCCACCAGCTTGTTGGCGCGCAGCGTGCCACCGGTGCTGACCAGGTCGACGATGGCGTCCGACAGGCCCACCAGCGGGCCCAGTTCCATCGAGCCATACAGCTTGATCAGGTCCACGTGCACACCCTTGGCAGCGAAGTGCTCGCGCGCGGTATTGACGTACTTGGTCACCACGCGCAGGCGCGCGCCCTGGCGCACCGCGCTGGCGTAGTCGAAACCTTCCTGCACCGCCACCGACAAGCGGCATTTGGCGATGTTGAGGTCGATGGGCTGGTACAGGCCTTCACCGCCGTGTTCCATCAGCACGTCCTTGCCGGCCACGCCGAAATCGGCCGCGCCGTATTGCACGTAGGTCGGTACGTCCGAGGCGCGCACGATGATGACGCGCACGTCGGGGTCATTGGTCGGCAGGATCAGCTTGCGCGAGGATTCGGGATCCTCGGCCACGGTAATGCCGGCGGCCTTGAGCAGCGGCAGGGTCTCTTCGAAGATACGGCCCTTGGACAGCGCCAGCGTCAGTTGTTGGGTCATGATGGTGTGCGTTTTCTGGGGTCCGTCAATTTACTTGATACGTTCGATATCGGCACCGATGGCCGACAGCTTGGCTTCCATGCGGTCATAGCCGCGGTCGAGGTGGTAGATGCGTTCCACCACGGTCTCGCCTTGCGCGGCCAGCCCGGCGATGACCAGCGAGGCCGACGCGCGCAGGTCGGTCGCCATCACCGGCGCACCGAGGAATTTTTCCACGCCGGTGACGATGGCGGTATTGCCTTCCACGTCGATGGCCGCACCCAGGCGATTCAATTCCTGCACGTGCATGAAACGGTTCTCGAAGATGGTCTCGGTGACGTGGCTGGTACCTTCGGCCAGGCAGTTCAAGGCCATGAACTGCGCCTGCATGTCAGTCGGGAAACCCGGATATTCGGTGGTGCGGAAGCTCACCGCCTTGGGACGGCGCGCCATCTGGATGCGGATCCAGTCTTCACCCGAAGTGAGGATGGCACCGGCGTCACGCAGCTTGTCCAGTGCGGCATCCAGCAATCCGGCACGGGTGCGGTGCAAGGTCACGTCGCCACCGGTGGCCGCGACGGCGCACAGGAAGGTGCCGGTCTCGATGCGGTCCGCGATGACTTCATGTTCGGCACCGTGCAGCTTCTCCACACCCTGGATGACCAGGCGGTCGGTACCGATACCCTCGATCTTGGCGCCCATTTTCACCAGCAGATGGGCCAGATCGCCGACTTCCGGCTCACGCGCGGCGTTTTCCAGCACGGTCTCGCCATCGGCCAGGGCCGCGGCCATCAGAAGGTTCTCGGTGCCGGTCACGGTGATCATGTCGGTGACGATGCGCGCGCCCTTGAGGCGCTTGGCCTTGGCATGGATGTATCCGGCCTCGATATGAATTTCCGCGCCCATCGCCTGCAGTCCCTTGATGTGCTGGTCCACCGGACGTGAACCAATGGCACAACCGCCGGGCAGCGACACCTTGGCCTGGCCGAAGCGCGCCAGCAAGGGGCCCAGCACCAGGATCGAGGCACGCATGGTCTTGACCAGTTCATACGGCGCTTCCGGGCGGGTGATGTCGTTGCCGTTGAGGACCAGCTGCTCGCCGTTCTCGCGCACGCGCAGGCCCATCTGGCTCATCAGCTTGGTAATGGTGACCACGTCCTGCAGGTGCGGCACATTGGAGAGTACCAGGTCGCCATCGGTGAGCAGGCCCGCGCACAAGATGGGCAGGGCGGCGTTCTTGGCACCGGAAATGGTGACGTCACCGGAGAGGCGCTTGCCGCCACGGATCAAAAGCTTGTCCATCGTGTTGCCTTATTTCTGGAATTCTTCGGGGGTCAGGGTCTTCATCGACAGCGCGTGGATTTCTTCACGCATGCGGTCGCCCAGGGCGGCATAGACCAGCTGGTGGCGCTGAATCAGGCGCTTGCCGGTGAAAGCTTCGGCGACGATGACGGCGGTGAAGTGCTGGCCATCGCCCTCCACTTCCAGGTGCTGGCAGTCGAGGCCGGCGGCGATATAGCTTTTGACGAGTTCAGGTGTGGGTAGCATGGTGAGGCTCTTCACGGGAATGGGGGAGATGGCGGGGCGCGGCGTGCTCAATGCGAACCTGCGCGCAGCTTGTAGCCGCTCTTGAGCATGCGTACGGCCAGGGTCGACAGCGCCACGAAGAACACGGCGACGATACCGAGGCTGGTCATGGGGGGAATGTCGGACTGGCCGAAGAAGCCGTAGCGAAAACCGTCGATCATATAAAAAAACGGGTTGAAATGCGATACCGCCTGCCAGAACGGGGGCAGCGAGTGTATCGAATAGAACACGCCGGCCAGGAAGGTCAGCGGCACGATCAGGAAATTCTGGAACGCCGCCAGCTGGTCGAATTTCTCTGCCCAGATCCCGGCAATCAGGCCCATGGTGCCCAGGATGCCGGCACCCAGCAGGGCGAACACCAGGATCCACAGGGGGGCGACGAAGTCCAGGTGACCGAACCAGACGGTGACCACGAACACGCCCGCACCCACCATCAGGCCGCGCACCACGGCCGCCAGCACGTAGCCGCCGAACAATTCCCAGTGGGACAGGGGGGTCAAGAGCACGAACACCAGGTTACCGGTGATCTTGGACTGGATCAGCGAGGAAGAGCTGTTGGCAAAAGCATTCTGCAGCACGCTCATCATCACCAGGCCCGGCACCAGGAAGCCGGTGTAGTTCACGCCCGGATAGACCTGCACGCGGTCCTGCAGCACGTGGCCGAAGATCAGCAGGTACAGCAGGGCCGTGACGATGGGCGCAGTGATGGTCTGGGTGGCGACCTTCCAGAAACGCAGGATTTCCTTGTAGAACAGGGTACGGAAACCGATCATTTTTCATCTCCCATGATCTGGATGAAGACGTCTTCCAGGTCGGCCTGCTGCAATTGCAGATCATCGATCTCCGCGCCCGAGGCGCGCAGCGTGGCCAGGATGGGTTCGACTTCCTTGTAGTCATTCACGCGCAGCGTGTACTTGTTGGCGGCATTGCCGGCCAGCAGCTCCTCTGGATGGGTGACCAGCGCCTTGAGGCCATCGGGCAGGCTGCCGCGCTTCAGTCGCAGCACCATCTGCGAACCGGAGATGCGGCGAATCAGCGCATCGGTCGAATCCAGCGCCACCACCTTGCCGAACTTGAGCATGGCGATGCGATTGCACAGGGCCTGGGCTTCTTCCAGGTAGTGCGTGGTCAGCACGATGGTATGCCCCTCGCGGTTGAGGCGGCCGATGAACTGCCAAAGGGTCTGGCGCAGTTCCACGTCCACCCCGGCGGTCGGCTCATCGAGCACGATGACCGGCGGCTTGTGCACCAGCGCCTGGGCCACCAGCACGCGCCGTTTCATGCCGCCGGAGAGCGCGCGCATGTTGGTATCGGCCTTGTTGGTGAGGTCGAGGTTGTCCATGACCTCGTCGATCCACTTGTCATTGTTGGTCAGGCCGAAATAGCCGGACTGCATGCGCAAGGTCTCGCGCACGGTGAAAAAGGGATCGAAGACCAGTTCCTGCGGTACCACGCCCAGGTTCATGCGCGCGCCGCGATAGTCGCTGACCACGTCATGCCCGTGGATGGTGACCGAGCCGGAATCGGCCCGGTTCAGGCCGGCGATGATGGAAATCAAGGTGGTCTTGCCGGCGCCGTTGGGGCCGAGCAGACCAAAGAATTCACCTTCTTCGATTGCCAGCGACACACCACCCAGCGCCTGCAGGGACTGGTAGCGCTTCTTGATGTCTGTGATTTGGAGAGCGGCCATTGCCTCGCCCGTTCAATACGTTACTTGCCAGAAAGAAATAAGGAGCCAGGAGTTCCACCGGGGAATCCGCTGTCCGCCTCGCCTCGGCCGCGCCATCCTCCCGACGGGGGAAGCGTATGACGCAGTCATGTTGTCGTTGCGCTATGAAATAGCCGGAATGTTTTGCCGATGCCGACGGGCGGGAGAGTGCCTGGCGGAAACGTGATCCGCTGCCAACGCCGCCAGCGCGCCTGCAAAACCTTCGATTATAGGGGAATTCGATATTCCGGGCCGCCGTAGCACGGGCTTCCCGGCACCCGGGAGCCCGGGCCGCGAGGGAAAATGCGATCAGTGATGTCGATCGGTAGCGGAGGTCGGTGCGGCCGCACCTTGCAACAGGGCGGTCACGCCGTAGAGATCGGCCAGGCTCTGCAGGTTGGCCGGCAAGGGACCGAAGTCCAGTGCGGCGCCGCGACCGGCAGCGGCACGCCGCCAGGCCAGCAGGGTCGCCACGGCCGAGGAATCGACCACGGCCACCTCGCTGACGTCAATGCTGGCCTGACCGGCGGCGATGGCCGACAGGCCTTCGCGCAGGACGGTGCTGGCATTGGTGAAGGTCAGCGAGGAGCCGGGCTTGAACATGGTGCGTTCTTTCGGTTCAGGAGATTGGTCGATGAACGGAAACAGCTTACTTCTTGCCGTTGCCGCGTGCAGCCAGCTGCTGGTTCTTGTCGGTCAGCGCCTTGATCAGGCCGTCGATGCCGCCCTTGCTGATCTCGTTGGAGAAGGTGCCGCGATAGGCTTCCACCAGCCAGGCGCCCAGCACGTTGACGTCATACAGCTTCCAGCCGTCGGGCTTCTTTTCCAGGCGGTAGCTCAGCTGGATCGGCTCGCCTCCGCGCGAGGAGATCACCTGCGAGTTCACTTCCACTTCGGTATCGGTCGGGGCGGCGCGCAGCGGCTTGAATTCGATCTTCTGGTCACGCACCTGCGACAGCGCGCCCGAGTAGGTGAACACCAGCAGACTGCGGAACTGGGTGATCAGCTGCTTCTGCTGCTCCGGGGTAGCCTGGCGCCAGTAGCGGCCGGCGGCCAGCTGGGTCATGCGCTCGAAGTCGACGTAGGGGAGAATCTTCTGTTCCACCAGCTGCATGATGCGGGTGTTGTCGCCGGACTGGATATCCTTGTCATTCTTGGCAGTATCCAGCACTTCCGAGCTGATGCGCTTGACCAGCGCATCCGGGGCTTCCTGGGCGGACGCTGCGCCGGAGAAGGACAGCGCGGGAACCGCGAAGGCAGCGATAGCGAAAAGTTTGGTAAGCATCTTCATAAGTCGGTTTTCCATTCGAGTCAGCAGAAGGTGCCGGGGCTGCCCGGGCTGCATCGCAATGAGTCGCGATGCGTGCGCCGACGGCAGCCGGCATGTCCTTCGAAGCCCGCCCGGGAGCGGGGTTCCCGTGCCGTCACAGTTCGGCACGGATGTTACAGATTGCCCTCGGAGGGCAAAGAAATTGGGCAGACAGCGCAGATTGGGCAGTTGGCCCGCATTTCAAGACAAGATTGCGGCACCGCAAGCGAGACCACGGCCTCCCCGCCGCTCAGCGGGGCAAGGCCAGCGGCCATCAGGGCTTGATCGTTTCTTCCTTCTGCTCGCGGCCGCTGAAGCCGCCATTGATCTGGCTCTGGCGGCGTTGCAGGTAGGCGTCGCGCACGAAGTCGTACTTGTCCAGAGCGGCATCTTCCAGCAGGGTCGAGGCATCCAGCAACTGGGCGCGGCGGTCGACGATGCGGACCACGGCACCGACGTTGCGCCAGCGGGTCGGACGCTTGTAGGTCCACAGGTCGCCGTACAGGTCCACCGGCATGCCGGCGGTGTCACGCAGCGTGGACGGGCCGAAGAACGGCAGCACCACGTACGGGCCGGAGCCGACGCCCCACTTGCCCAGGGTCTGGCCGAAATCGGACTTCTCGCGCGGCAGGCGGGCTTCGGTCGCCACGTCCAGCACGCCACCCAGACCGAAGGTGGTGTTGATGGCCACACGCATGAAGGTCGAGACGCCCTGCTCGATACGGCCCTGCAGCAGCTGGTTGATGGACGACCAGACATCGCCGATGTTGCCGAAGAAGTTGCCCACGCCATGCTGGATCGGGGTCGGTACCACGGTGTCATAGGCTTGCGCGGCGGGCTTCAGGGCCACCTTGTCGACCGTGTCGTTGAAGCTGAACATGGTGCGGTTGAAGCCTTCCAGCGGATCGTTCGGATTGTTGCTGGTGCTGGCGCAGCCGGTCAGGGCGGCGGCCGCCAGGGTCAGGGCGCCGAGACGGCCTGCGTAGACGGTGCTGATGGTTTTTTTATTCATTTGATTCATTTGGAATCATCCTTTCCCTCTGCCGCCTTGCTGTACAGGAATTGACCGATGAGGTTTTCCAGAACGATGGCGGATTGTGTCATCTTAATCGTATCGCCCGCGGCCAGGTTAGCAGTATCGCCGCCTGGCTCGATGCCGATGTATTGTTCACCCAACAGACCCGAGGTCAGGATCTTGGCCGAGCTGTCCTTGGGGAATTTGTAGCTTTCGTTCATATTCAGCGTGACCACGGCGCGGAAGGTCTGGTCATCGAAGCGGATCGAATCCACCCGGCCCACGACCACACCGGCGCTCTTGACCGCCGCACGCGACTTCAGGCCGCCGATGTTGTCAAAATTGGCCTTGAGGGCATAGGTCTTCTGGCCGAAGGACATCGAGCTCATGTTGCCGACCTTGAGCGCCAGGAACGCCAGCGCGGCCACACCGGCCAGCACGAAGATTCCTACCCAGGCATCCAGAGATTTACGTTGCATATTGAACCCTTTTTCTACCCTTTTATTCACATCATTGCGCCCCGACCGGGCGCTTGTCCAAGCACTGCGGCACTTAGCTGAACATCAGTGCAGTCAGCAGGAAATCCAGGCCCAGCACGGTCAGCGAGGCGATCACCACGGTCCGGGTGGTGGCCCGGGCCACGCCTTCGGGGGTTGGCTGCGCCTCATAGCCCTGGAACAGCGCCACGAAGGTGACGGCGATACCGAAGACGATGCTCTTCAACACGCCATTGGCGATGTCATTCCACACATCCACGCCGCCCTGCATCTGCGACCAGAAGGCGCCTTCATCCACGCCGATCAGCAGCACGCCGACCACATAGCCGCCCAGCACGCCGACGGCACTGAAGATGGCCGCCAGCACCGGCATGGCGATCACGCCAGCCCAGAAGCGCGGGGCCACCACGCGTTGCAGCGGGTTCACGGCCATCATTTCCATGGCAGAAAGTTGCTCGCCGGCCTTCATCAGTCCGATCTCGGCGGTCAGCGAGGTCCCGGCGCGGCCGGCAAACAGCAGGGCCGTCACCACCGGCCCCAGTTCACGGGTCAGCGACAAGGCTACCAACAGGCCGAGCGCCTGTTCCGAACCATACTTGTTGAGCGTGTAATAGCCCTGCAGCCCCAGCACGAAGCCCACGAACAGGCCCGACACGGTGATGATCACCAGCGAGTAGTTGCCGATGAAGTGGATCTGGTCGGTGATCAGGCGCGGGCGGCGCAGCAGGCCCAGGGAGGCACCCAGCATATTGATGAACATGCGTCCGGCAAAGCCGACCCCGACCACGAATTCGCGCACGCTGCGGCCGAGGCCGCTGACGAAACCGGCGATCATGCTGCACCTCCCAGGCCCAGGTCCTCGGCCAGCGATTTGCCGGGATAGTGGAAGGGCACCGGGCCATCCGCCTGGGCGTGGACAAATTGCTTCACATAGGGATCGGTGGATTCACGCATTTCTTGCGGTGTCCCCTGCGCCACGATCTTGCCGGCCGACAGGAAATACACATAGTCGGCAATGGCGAAGGATTCATTGACGTCGTGCGACACCAGGATCGAGGTCGAGCCCAGGGCATCGTTGAGCCGGCGAATCAGATTGGCGGTCACGCCCATGGAAATCGGATCGAGCCCGGCGAAGGGTTCGTCATACATGATCAGCGCCGGATCAAGCGCGATGGCCCGTGCCAGCGCCACCCGGCGCGCCATGCCGCCGGAGATCTCGGCGGGCTTGAGCGACGCGGCATTGCGCAGGCCCACGGCGTTCAGCTTCATAAGCACCAGGTCGCGGATGAGCGTTTCATCCAGATCGGTATGCTCGCGCAGCGGGAAGGCCACGTTGTCGAACACCGTCATGTCGGTAAAGAGCGCGCCGTTCTGGAACAGCATGCCCATTTTGCGACGCAACACGTAGAGTTGTTTAGTCGCCAGCGACGGCACGTTCTCGCCATCGACTTCCACCCTGCCCTCCTGCGGCTGCAGCTGCCCGCCGATCAGGCGCAGGATGGTGGTCTTGCCGGATCCGGAACCGCCCATCACCGCCACCACCTTGCCACGCGGGAAGTCCATCTGCAGACCGGTCAGGATAGGCCGGTCGCCATAACGGAAGTGCAGATCGCGGATTTCGACGATATTAGTCAAAGCAGGCAAAGGGATTCGTTGAGGATTTGGGAAAACCGACATTGTAGAGCAAATTTTACAAATCGCTTTCAAGAAGGCAATACAGCCTGTAAATGGCGGGAGCCGAAAAGCCCCGTTCTTTACAAGTTGCCTGCATGTTCACTACAAATAGCTACAATTTCCGCCAACCAACTAGATGACGATTGAGTCATTTAAATATTGCATCGGCAAAAAATTTCTCATTGCGTGGTGCGCCTGCAACGAAATGGTGCAATGCAGACAATTTTCCAAGACGCGAATCAAGGCTCGCATGTTACCAGTGATGGGGAGATACCACAGCGCGGGGGTGCGGAAGGATGCTGCATCGCAAAGCTGGGGCTTGGGGCGTGCGGCTTGCTACAATGTCGGTTTTGCTTTCGGAAGAATCTGTCATGAGCCTCAAATGCGGCATCGTGGGTCTGCCCAACGTCGGTAAGTCCACTCTTTTCAACGCGCTGACCAAGGCGGGCATCGCCGCCGAGAACTATCCGTTCTGCACCATCGAGCCCAACGTCGGCATCGTGGAAGTGCCCGATCCGCGTCTGAAGGCGCTGGCCGAGATCGTCAAGCCCGAGCGCATCCTGCCGGCGACGGTGGAATTCGTGGACATCGCCGGCCTGGTGGCGGGTGCCTCCAAGGGTGAAGGTTTGGGCAACCAGTTCCTGTCGCACATTCGCGAGACCGACGCCATCGTCAACGTGGTGCGTTGCTTCGAAGATCCGAACGTGATCCACGTGGCCGGCCGCGTGAGCCCGCTGGACGACATCGCCGTGATCCAGACCGAACTGGCGCTGGCCGACATGGGCACGGTCGAGAAGGCCATCCACCGCGAGCAGAAGAAGGCCCGTTCAGGCGACAAGGATGCCGCCAAGCTGGTGGCCCTGCTGGAGCGCATCATGCCGGCGCTGGACGAAGCCAAGCCGGTGCGCGCGCTGGGCCTGGATGCCGAAGAGATGCTGCTGATCAAGCCGCTGTGCCTGATCACGGCCAAGCCGGCGATGTACGTGGCCAACGTGTCTGACAGCGGTTTCACCGACAACCCGCTGCTGGACCAGCTGACTGCCTACGCCCAGGAACAGAACGCCCCGATCGTGGCCATCTGCGCAGCCATCGAAGCCGAGATCGCCGACCTGGACGACGCCGACAAGGCCGACTTCCTGGCCGACATGGGCATGGAAGAGCCGGGCCTGGATCGCCTGATCCGCGCCGCCTTCAAGCTGCTGGGTCTGCAGACCTACTTCACCGCTGGCGTCAAGGAAGTGCGCGCCTGGACGGTGCCGGTGGGCGCCACCGGCCCGCAGGCAGCTGGCGTGATCCACACCGACTTCGAACGCGGCTTCATTCGTGCGCAGACCATTGCCTTTGAGGACTTCATTGCCTTCAAGGGTGAGACCGGTGCCAAGGAAGCGGGCAAGATGCGCGCGGAAGGCAAGGAGTATGTGGTCAAGGATGGGGATGTGATGAATTTCTTGTTCAACGTGTGACGCCTTCCCGATCGACGCGAGTCGACCCCAATAAAAACCCCGAATTGTTTCGGGGTTTTTTATTAACAGCCGCCCTGCAACTTGATTCAATGTCGTACCAAGATGTAGTACTTCCACTTGAAACGACAATTTCGCCAATGAATGCTGGCCTACGAGCATGACCAAGAAATATCTCGGCAAAGCCTTTGCGGCCATCCATGAAACCATGGAAGCCCTGTATGACATCGGAACCATCGACAAGCAGACCATGCGCGAATTCGACCACACCTGTCTAACGCCGATAACGCCGATGCCTCCGGCTCGCGATCAGGATTCCAGCCACTGATCGGCAAGTGCGTCCGGATGCTCGCCTTGCCGGCCCTTATCTCCTCCCACTACTCAACTGCGGCGTCAAAAACGACTGCCTGAAATACTCCCGCACCGCCTCCATGGCTGGCGTGAACGCCACCCCCTTGCGCCAGGCCAGCCCCACATTCATGGCCGGCACGTGATCCATCAGCAGCACCGTCTCGATCCGCAATCCCTCCAGCGACCAAGGCCGATACACCAGGTCCGACAGAATCGCCACCCCCGAACCATTGGCCACCATGCTGCGCACCGCCTCGATGGAACTGGTGCGCATGATGATGTTGGGCTTGCGTCCGCTTTGATTCCAGTAACGCAGCGCGGTCTTGTCGGCCTCGTCCACCGTCAGCAGGATGAAGGGCTCATTGGCCACTTCGGACAAATTCACCACCGTGCGCTCGCCCAGCGCGTGCCGTGCCGGCAGCCACAGGCGGCGCACTGACCCGAACAAGGTCTCATAGGCAATCTCGCGGTGACGCAGATTGGATGTCAGCACCACCGCCATGTCGATCTCGCCCTCCACCAGGCTCTGCTCGATCTCCGCGCGCTCCTTCTCATGCACGTGGATCTTGATGCCCGGATAGGACTGCGACAGCCGCTGCAGGTGGTGCGGCAAAAAATACCCCAGCACCGTGTAACTGGCCGCCACCCGCAAACTGCCGCTGGCCGTGTTGTCCGGCAAGGGACTCTTCATCGCATCGTCCACGCTGCGCAGGATCGAATACGCATGGTTGAGGAAATGCCGCCCGCTGTCGGTGAGGATCATCCCCTGCGGAGAACGGATGAACAGCGGTGCCCCCAGCAAAGCCTCCAGTTCCTGGATGGCACTGGTGACCGAGGATTGCGAAATGTGCAGATGGATCGCCGCCTGCGAAATCTGCCCCACTTCCGCTGTGGCCACGAAATAACGGATCTGCCGGAGGGTGATGGCCATGTTTGACGCCCTTCATAAGCTATCGGATTTTTCGATATCAAGCCCTCTGATAATACATCTGTCCAATACCGTTGACGATTTCTATACTCGGTTTCATGTGCTGATTCCGACAGCACCGGAGACCACCAGATGAAGACAATCGACCTGAATTCGGACATGGGCGAAGGCTTCGGCCCCTGGACCATCGGCGATGGCGTCGATGCGGCCATCATGCCCCTGATCAGTTCAGCCAACATCGCCACCGGCTTTCACGCGGGCGATCCCAACACCATGCGGCGTACGGTGGAACAGGCCCGGCAACACGGCGTTGCCATCGGCGCACATCCCGGCTTTCGCGACCTGGTCGGCTTCGGCCGCCGCCATCTCAACGCGCCGGCCATCGAACTGGTCAACGACATGCTCTACCAGCTCGGTGCCCTGCGCGAGTTCGCCCGCCTCAACGGCATGCCCCTGCAGCACATCAAGCCGCACGGCGCGCTCTACATGCACCTGGCCCGCGATGAAGAAGCCGCCCGCGTCTTCGTGCAGACGCTGCGCCAGCTGGACCCGAACTTGCTTCTCTTCTGCATGCACGGCTCGGCGGTCTGGCGCGTGGCGCAGGAACTGCAGCAGGCGGTGGTCTGCGAGTTCTATGCCGACCGCGATTACGACAACAGCGGCTCCATCGTCTTCACTCGCCGCGTCGGTGCGCTCGATCCGGCCCAGGTCGCAGCCAAGGTGCTGCGGGCGTGTCGCGAAGGCGTGGTGCGTACGGTAGAAGGACGCGACATCCCCATCGCCTTCGACTCCGTCTGCATCCACAGCGATACCCCCGGTGCACTGGCGCTGGTGCAGGCCACGCGCAAGAGCCTGGACGCGGCCGACATCGCCATTGCCGCGCCGCGCTGATCCCCCCATTCGTTACGAAGGAGAAAAGTCATGGCAGTCCACGAAGTGCACTCCCCTTTGCCCGGCACCTTCTATCGCCGGTCCAGCCCCGATGCCCCACCCTATGCAGAGGCAGGCGACGTCATCGAAGCCGGCCGCGTGATCGGCCTGATCGAAGTGATGAAACAATTTACGGAATTGCAGGCCGAGCAAGGCGGCAAGCTGTTGGCCTTCCACGTCGGCAACGGCGACCCGGTCGAACCCGGCCAGTTGGTCGCCGTGATCGAGACCGCAGACTGAGGCCGGCATCATGACGACTTCCCTGCGCAAACTCCTCATCGCCAATCGCGGCGAGATCGCGGTGCGCATCCTTCGTGCCGCACAAGCCCTGGGCATCAAGACGGTAGCTGCCTGTAGCGAAGCCGATGCCGATTCGCTGGCCGCGCGCATGGCCGACGAAGTCCAACTCATCGGCCCGGCCCGCGCCGACCGCAGCTATCTCAATATGGACGCCTTGCTGAAGGCGGCACGCGACAGCGGTGCCGATGCCATCCATCCTGGCTATGGTTTCCTCTCCGAAAACGCTGCCTTCGCCGAAGCCGTCAGCGCGGCCGGATTGATCTTCGTGGGACCGGAGGCCGATACCATCCGCCGCATGGGCGACAAGGCCGAAGCGCGTCGTACCGCAGCCGCCGCTGGGGTGCCGGTGGTGCCGGGCTCGGCGGGCGAACTGAAGGATCTCGCAACAGCGCTGGCCTGTGCCGACGAGGTCGGCTATCCGCTGCTGATCAAGGCCTCTGCCGGAGGCGGCGGCCGAGGCATCCGCATGGCGCGCGATGCCGTCGAACTGACGCGGGAGTTCCCGCTGGCGCAAGGCGAAGCCCAGGCCGCCTTCGGTTCCGGTGCAGTGTATCTGGAGCGTTTCATCCGCCGTGCGCGCCACATCGAAGTACAGATCCTGGGTGATGGCCAGCGAGCCGTTCACCTGTTCGAGCGCGAATGCTCGCTGCAACGACGTCGCCAGAAGGTTTTCGAAGAAGCCCCCTCGCCAGCGCTCACGCCGCAACAGCGACAGGCCCTCTGCGACAGTGCCGTGCGCCTGGCCGCCCGGTTGCGCTATCGCGGTGCCGGGACGCTGGAATATCTGTTCGACGACGAGAGCGGCGAGTTCTTCTTCATCGAGATGAATACCCGCATCCAGGTCGAGCATCCCGTCACCGAGATGATCACCGGCATCGATCTGGTCCAGGCCATGTTGCGCATCGCCGGTGGCGAGCCGCTGGGCCTGCAGCAGTCCGACATCCGCATGCAAGGCGCAGCGCTGGAGATGCGCATCAATGCCGAAGATCCCGAGCGCAATTTCTTCCCCTGCCCCGGCACTGTTGCCGAACTGCAGTGGCCGCAGGGCGAGGGCATCCGCGTGGAGAGCCATCTCTATGCGGGCTATCGCATCCCGCCGTATTACGACTCGCTGCTGGCCAAGCTGGTGGTCCATGGCAAGGACCGTACGCAGGCCATCGCCCGCGCGCAGGCGGCGGTTGCTGCCACGCACATCACCGGCATGGCCACCACCTTGCCACTGCATCAGTGGTTGCTGGCCGATGCCCGCGTACAGGCCGCCCGCTTCGATACCGGCGCGCTGGAAAGCTGGCTGGCCGAACGTGCCAACGCGCGCACCGCGCAACTTGAGGAGGCCTGAGATGAACCGCACACAAGCCTCACCGGCTACGCCCATTCGCTACAGCATTGCAGGTGACGAACACCTCTTTGCGGAAGTATCGGAGTCGATGTCACTGGAAGCCTTCTTCCGCGCCATGGCCATCACGCGCGCAGTGGAACGGCTGGCATTGCCCGGCGTACTCGATGTCTGCCTGGCCAATGCCTCCTTCCAGATCCGCTTCGATCCCGACCTGATCCATCCGCTGGCCCTGCTGGAACAGGTCAAGGCGCTGGAAAGCAGCACCACGGCCGAGCGCCGCATCGACACGCGCATCATCGAAGTCCCCGTGCTGTATGACGATCCCTGGACCAATGAAACCCAGGCGCGCTTTCGCGACCGTCACCAGGATCCCGCCTCCACCGACCTGCAATACGCGGCGCGCATCAATGGCTACGAGGAAGTGCAAGCCTTCATCGCAGCCCACAGTGGCACGCCGTGGTTCGTCTCCATGGTCGGCTTCGTGGCCGGCCTTCCCTTCATGTACCAGATGGTCGAACAGGACCGGCAACTGCAAGTCCCCAAGTACCTGCGTCCGCGCACCGACACCCCGAAGCTGACACTGGGACACGGCGGCTGCTTCGGGTGCATCTACTCGGTACGCGGTGCGGGCGGTTACCAGATGTTCGGCGTCACGCCTGCGCCAATCTACGATCCGCAACAGGGCCTGCCCTACCTGCAGGAATCGATGGTGTTCTTCCGCGCTGGCGACATCGTGCAATTCAAGGCCATCGATCGCAGCGCGTATGACGCCGCCATCGCGGCCGTCGATGCCGGTCGTTTCGACCTGCGCATCCGCCCGGCGCGTTTTGATCTCGATGCCTTCCAGGCCGATCCCCAGGCCTGCATCCATGCTCTCAAGGAGGCCCTCCATGACGATTAAGGTGAAACAGCCCGGCCTGGCGACCTCGGTGCAGGATGGTGGCCGGGAAGGCTACTACCATCTGGGCATCCCGCCCTCGGGGGCGCTGGACCAGTACGCCCTGCGCAGCGCCAACCTGCTGGTCGGCAACCACGCCACCACCTCCGCGCTGGAGTGCAGCCTGCTCGGACCGCAACTGGAATTCCGGTCTGACGCCCTGGTCGCCGTGACCGGAGCGCGCATGCAGCCGCGTGTGGATGGCAGCGAACGCCCGCTCGATACCGCCTTCATGGTGCGCAGCGGCCAGGTCCTGAGCTTCGACTATCCGAAATCGGGCGCACGCAGCTATCTCGCCATCGCCGGCGGCATCGATGTGCCGGTGGTGCTGGAAAGCCGTTCCACCTATGCGCTGGGTGCACTGGGCGGGTGGCAGGGACGCAAGCTGGCCAAGGAGGATGAACTGCCGCTTGGCCGGGCCTCGCCGAAGGCTGTCGAGGGGCGTGCCCTGCCGCTGTCACTGGTGCCGGTCTTTGATCGCGAAGCCACGCTGCGCGTGGTGCCGGGGCTGTATATACATCGGCTCACCGAGGAGGCCGTGGAGCGCTTCTTTGCCGATACCTGGACCGTGGGCTCGGAAGCGGACCGTATCGGCTACCGCTTCAAGGGTGGCCAGGCGATGCGGTTCAAGCCACGCGAACAGCCCTTCGGCGCCGGCTCGGATCCCTCCAACATCGTCGATGCCTGCTATCCCATCGGCTCGATCCAGATCCCCGGGGGCCTGGAACCCATCGTCCTGTTGCGGGATGCGGTCTCCGGTGGCGGCTACGCCACCATCGGCACGGTCATCAGCGCCGACCTCGACCTGATCGGGCAATTGCAGCCCAACCACAAGGCGCAGTTCGTGCGGGTGACGCTGGAGCAGGCCCTGGAGGCCCGCCGCCAGTACCAGCAGCGCTTCCAGCGCCTGAGCGGCCTGCTGGGCAGCTGACACTCCCGCGCAGGTCACACCGCGTTTGAAGCTTGTCCCCAGGCCAGTCCGCACAGGCGGCTGCCCTGGGGCCGGGCCCGGCTTTGCCTTCGTCTTCGTACTCGCAGTACGCAGCAACTTGCAGCAACTTGTTGGAACGTCCTTCTTGCCTCTCATCCGCCTCATTGAATCATTGCTTCAACGTCTCTGGAGAAACTGACATGGCCGGCCTATCACACACGCAGAACAAGGAAACCGATCTCTCCACCCACAGCGTCCCCGCCAGCGCGCGCATGGGCAAACTGTCGCTGACGATGGCCTGGTGGGCCGTCTGCAGCGCGATCTTCTACATCGTCGTGGGGGCATCGCTGGCGCTGACCTATGGCGCGCGCAATGCCCTGATCGGCATGGTGCTCTCGGTCATCAGCTACGGACTGATCAACGCCTGCATCAGCCGCTACGCCATGCGCACCGGCCTGTCGGTGGCCCTGTTCTCGCGCATCCTGTTCGGCCGGCTCGGGGCCTCGCTGGCCACGCTGATCTTCTTTTCCACTGCGATCTATTACGCCGTCTTCGAGGGCTCGGTGATTGCGGTGGCCCTGCATCATCTGTATCCCTCACTGCTCTATCCGGTCGCGGCGCTGATCGTGGTGCTCTACAGCGTGCCGCTGGTGTTTGGCAGCGTGCAGAACTGGCTGGACAAGTTCAACGGCGTGCTGCTGCCGTTCTATCTGCTGGGCCTGCTGATGGCGCTGGTGCTGGCGGTAAGCCAGTATGGCTACCAGCCGCAGTGGCTGGACTTCGGCCCGGCGGTGCCGCCGGCGGACGGCTGGTGGAGCTGCTTCACGTATTACATGGGCGTATGGGTATTGATGATGTTCACCTTCGACTATGCCCGCTTCGGCAAGCCGGAAGATGCGACGTATCACGGCCGCTTCAATTTCGGGATGCCCTTCTACCTGGTCACCATCCTGCTCAATGGCGCCGCCGGCATCTACCTGGCCAGCAGCATTCCGCAGGATGGCCCGCTGTCCGAGGTGTCGGTGGTGATGGCCATCCTCAAGCTGATGGGCTTCTGCGGACTGCTCTTCGTCTGGGTCACGCAGACGCGCATCAATACCGCCAACTACTATCTGGCAACGGTCAACATGCAGGCCTTCTTCGGCAACCTGCTGGGCCTGCACGCCTCGCGCCTGGTGTGGTCGGTGGTGGTTGGCGCAGTGGTCTATGCGCTGATGCTGGCGGACGTGTTTTCCTATCTGCTCAAGGCACTGGCCTATCAGGGCGTGTTCGTGGTGGCCTGGGTAGGCGTGGCGCTGGCGCATATTCTCACCGTACCCGATCACGCTGGCACCGGTGAAGGGTCGGCCGGCATCAATCGTGTCGGACTGGGGGCGTGGTTCTGCGGCGTGGTGCCGGGCTTCGTGCTGATGGAGATGGCAGGCTTCTGGCCATCGCTGTCGGCACCGCTGACCTTCGTGGCTTCAATGGGGGTGTATGCCCTTTGGCAGCAGCGGGGACGCGCGGGCAAGACCTGGCAGACGGCAGAGTGATTCCGTTCCGGTACAACACCAAGGCACCCGCGGGTGCCTTTTTTCATGGCTGGACAATCCTGCGGCCAGCCACCCTGCGACACCGGCCACCGAAAATTTTCGAGGACCGACCAAGCTTGGCGCCGATTGCCCTGATTTGCCCGCCCGGCCAACTTATCCCGCCAAAAAGATCTTGATAGTCTCGACCGCTTTGACAGCGATCAGGAGCTTGGCATGGCAATCATCGGTTTCATCGTGATGGGCGACCGCACCTCACACGGCGGGGTAGTGATGTCGGGTGATCCGACCTGGACGGTGGACGGGCAGCCCATCGCCCGCATCGGCGACAAGGTGAGCTGTCCGCGTTGCAAGCGCGTGGCGAGCATCATCAGCAGCCGCTTCCCGACGATCATGGACAACGGCCAGCCTGTGGTCTATGACCAGGACGTCACCGACTGCGGCGCAATCCTCTACTCGCGGCACAACAATCACGCTGGCTGGGGATCGCCAGATGAAGACAGCATCCCGAACGAGCCGCCGCAACAAACCGCCCCGCGCCAGGCACCGCGCTTCCAGGAGCACTTCGTCCTGCGCAACAACACCACCGGAGAATTGCTCGCAGGCGTTCCCTACCTGATCAAGACTGGCGACGGCCGAACGGTGGAAGGCGAGACCGATGCCCACGGCCGCACCGCTGTGGTCTGGACTGATTCGCCGCTGCCGCTGCAAGTGATCGCGCGTCCCAAACCGATGGGTGGTGATGATCCCTACCATGTGCCGGAGTGGCGTAGCGAGGATATCTGATGGGAGAAGGTATCTCGCCATCGTCCCGCCCAATCGGCCGCTCGGGTACGCACCAAGGCCCCAGAGGCCGCATACTGTCGCTCGACAATCCCATGGATCGGAATTACCTGTGCGCGGTGATGTGCATGTGCAATCAGGGGACCAAGCTCAAGGACAGCCTCGGGCGGGCACTGAAGCAGCGCTGTACTACCGCCAGCATCTGGAATGACGAAGAGCGCAACCAGCTGGTCTGGCGCTACAAGGCCGAAGTCGGATACAGCATGGCAAGCCATCCGCCTGCGCCGCTGATGAGTCGGGAACAACCCAATCGTCCCAGCCGGTTTCCGCTCGGACGAGCCATGGCCGATGGGCTGCTCAAATGGCAGCTGGATGGCAAGCCGCAGAAGGGGCTATTGAGGATTCCGGACTGCATCATTCTTGCGACTACAGGCGAAGAGTTGGCCGCCATGCGGGCGTCGAGGAAGATTGATTGGAAGCGGCTGATGCCGGTGCAGGCGAATATTGAGCGGGTGGTGGAGATCAAGTTTGAAGGCGACAAACTGAGCAGAGAACAAATGAGCGACTATCAAACGATCGCAGGGGATCCGGATAAGTTTCGCTTGCTCACGATCGCAGAGTGCGATTGTCAACGCGATTCATCTGCGCCTGTGCAAGACCCCATACGTGCCCCGGTCACTACACCAATGGAACAGGAACGCAAGGCAAAAGATCACTGGTATAGCCGGACGCCGCCTCTCCCTGCCCCCATACCAGCCCCACAACCGGTCAAGCCGCGCTACGGCCCCATCGCATCACAAGACGAAGGTATGCCGCTTGCCGACTATCTCAAAGGTGCCGCAGTGGTCGGCGGCGCGATTCTGGTGGGTGCAATTGCCGTTGCTGCCCTTCCTCTCGAGGCCGCCGGTGCTGCCGCTGCGGCGTTGGTCGTACTGGTAGCCGGTACAAGAACGGCCAATGCGAATCAAAAAGACGAAAAGGATAAACACTGATGAAACATGGTTTGGAGAAAATCGAAGCCCTGCTTCCGGATTTTCAATATGTGGACGATGACCGGATCATCACAAGCGTCGGCCTGACTGCCTCTCTTTATTTCTGGAGCGGCCATACACTGGAGAAACGCCAAGCAATCATTGAATTGTTCGAGGCGTACGAAGAAGCCTACGGAAGCGAATTGAAGTGGGGTTGCGATCCCGAGAGCTGGCAAACCAGAAAACTTGCCGGCAAAAAGTTTCCCAAGCTACGCGACTACGCCGCCAAACTCGATGAAGATGACTGCATCCAGTGGTACCTTTCTTCCGGGGAGCATCGCGAGCAGGCCACGGAATATGCGATCTTCTGCCTGACCGAACGAGGCTGGCACAAGGGCCGCATATCAGAACTTTACTTCCAGCTGCCACGCAGTCACGCTTTCGATCCCCATCATCGCAAGACACTTGACAGCTTGCTCTTGCGCGCGATCGAAACGCTCAATCCCTTCCATGGCCGAGTGGGACTGGCCGCCGTCCTGCCCGAGCAAAGTATTCACTACGAGCCGGAAGCTTTTGATCTGGCGACACGCTACCGCACGCTCTACATTCCCGGTGCCGGTGACTTCATGCGTGCGCCCTATGGCCCGAAGAGCGTTGACTGGATCACGATCATCGGCGACGTTCTGGCCGAGCGTTGCGGTGGGATCAACGCCTATGCGGATCATTGTCGCCAGCTTGGCATCACATCCATTCGTCACGGAAATTCACTGGTACTGCGCGCAGGGGAGACACCGGAAATCGGACCAGTCGACGAGGCAATATCGGAGGACTATGCCAGAGTCAATACAGCGCTGCGCCCCTTGCGCGACGCTGCCTACAATTCCATGGGCAGCGCATCCAATTGGGGCGAGCTGCGCTTCAATCGTTTCACCTCTGATCTTTGGATTCGCCGCTTTGATCAGAGAGATGCGTGGCCGCCTGTCTTCCCGCTTGATCCAGCGACCCTGATTGCAGGAAGCATTCCCAAAAAGAAAATCAGATTGAAAACAGGCCAGCCCAGCCCCTGCCATGGCCGCTTCCACCGCCCCGGCACAGAGAAATTCGGCGTGATCCTGATGCCCGGCGACATCGCCCCCTACTGGCTGAACCTGGGACCGCACGGCGAATTCCTCGGACGCGAGGCCATCACCTGGGAACTGCTCGCCGAACTCTAAACCCTTGGCAACCTGAGCGCAGCCCTCAAAAACCCTGCCTGGCCGTCGTCCATTCACCGCATTTTTTTCGGCAAACAGACTTGCCCCCTGCGGCGAATACCCTCCATAATCACCGCATGAATCACGGTGATTACACTTACCTCTGGCAGGCTCCCGACTGGCCCCGATGGCGCTACGACCTCAACGTCCTGGCCGCGCCACTGGCCGAGGTGAGTCATGCGCAAGGCCTGCTGCTGGGCCGGCTGGCCGATGTGGGACTGGGGCTGCGTGATGAAGCCAACCTGCTGGCCCTGACCGAGGACGTCCTCAAAACCAGCGCCATCGAAGGTGAACAGCTCAATCTGGCCTCGGTCCGCTCTTCCGTGGCACGTCGCCTGGGTGTCGACATCGGTGCCTTGGCCCCGGTGGATCGCCACGTGGAAGGGGTGGTCGACATGATCTTCGACGCCACCACGCATCACCGCAAACCACTGACGGCCAAGCGTCTCTTCGGCTGGCATGCGGCCTTGTTCCCGACCGGCTATTCAGGGATGAGCGAAATCATCGTCGGCGACTGGCGCGATGATGCCCAAGGTCCCATGCAAGTAGTCTCCGGTCCACTGCATCGACAGAAAGTCCATTATGAAGCGCCCCCGGCCCGACGCCTGGCGCGCGAGGTGACGCGCCTGCTCAACTGGATCAATACCGCGAATCCGGTAGAGCCCGCCCTGCTGCGCGCGGGCCTGGGGCATCTTTGGTTTGTCACCCTGCATCCTTTCGATGACGGCAACGGACGTATCGCCCGGGCCATCGGCGACCTGCTGCTGGCCCGCGCTGACGGCAGCCCGCAGCGCTTCTACAGCCTGTCGGCGCAAATCCAGCGCGAACGCAAAGCCTATTACGAGATCCTGGAACGCACGCAAAAGGGCGACATGGATGTCACCCCCTGGCTGCTGTGGTTCCTGCAGATGCTGTCAGCTGCGGTGAGCCAGGCGCATCGCACGCTGGATGCGGTACTGGTGAAGGCCCGCTTCTGGCAGAGAATCGCGGGCACCCCGCTCAATGGCCGTCAGGTCAAAGTGCTCAACCGTCTGCTCGATGGTTTCGAAGGCAAGCTGACCAACAGCAAATGGGCGGCGCTGGCGAAGTGCTCTTCCGACACCGCCCTGCGCGATCTCAATGAACTGGTCGCGCTGGACCTGCTGCACCGTTCGGCCGCAGGGGGCCGCAGCACGAGTTACGAACTCACGTTGCGCTGAATCAGCTCCACCGGCTCGCGTGCCACCCCCAGATAACTCTCCACGATCCTCTTGTCCGCCGCCAGCACCCCCGCCGGCCCTTCACAAACGATCTCCCCCATCTCCAGCACATACCCGTAATCGGCCACCTGCAGGGCCGCTCGCGCATTCTGCTCCACCAGCAAGGTGGCCACGCCAGTGCTACGCAGTTGGCTGATGATGGAAAGGATTTCCTTGGTGATCAGCGGGGCCAGGCCCAAACTGGGTTCATCCAGCATCAGCACCTGCGGCTTGGCCATCAAGGCGCGCCCTACCGCCAGCATCTGGCGCTCACCACCGGACAGCGTCCCGGCCGCCTGCTTGCGCCGCTCCTTCAGGCGCGGGAACAAGGCATAGACAAACTCCTGCTGATCCAGATAGCCGGATTCGCCATTGCGCCGCCGCTTGTACGCACCCAGCAGCAGATTGTCCTCCACGCTCATGGACGTAAACAATTCACGCTTTTCCGGCACCAGCGAAAGACCGCGCGCCACGCGCTCCTCCACCTCCATCTGGCTCACGTCCTCGCCCTGGAAGGCGATCCGCCCGCTGGCCGCCGCACCCGCCGGCATCGCGCCCATCATGGCATTGAGCAAGGTCGATTTGCCCGCCCCATTGGGCCCGATCACGGTCACGATCTGCCCGGCCCGCAGCGACAGCGCGGCCTCGGTCAAGGCCGGCACCTTGCCATAGCGCGCCGAGAGCCCGCTGACTTCCAGCAACAGCGGCGCGCTCGCCGCACGCACTTCAGATTCCACACTGGCAGCGTTCATCATGGTCGCGGCGGTCATCATTGGGCTCCTCCCAGATAGGCTTCCAGCACCGCCGGGTGGACCTGGATCTGGGCCGGCGTGCCCTCGGCAATCTTGGTGCCGAATTCCATGACCACGATGTGGTCGGTCAATTGCATCACGAAGTCCATGTCGTGCTCCACCAGCAGCACCGCCATGCCCTCGCCGCGCAGCTTGTCCAGCAATGCCGCCAGCGCCTGCTTCTCTTTCAGGCGCAGACCGGCCGCCGGTTCATCCAGCAACAACAGCGCCGGATCACAGCACAGCGCCCGCGCAATCTCCAGAATGCGCTGCTGGCCCAGCGCCAGGCTGCCTGCCGGCCGGTCGAGCAGGTCGCCCAGGCCGACACGCTCCAGCTGCCGCCGCGCTTCACTGAGGATGCGCGCTTCCTCCTTGCGATTGGCGCGCGCCAGACTGGCCAGGATGCCGCGCTGGGGCGCGAACTCGCCGCGCCGGAATGCCCCCATGGCCGCGTTCTCCAGCACGCTCATGCCCGGCACCAGCCGCACGTGCTGGAAAGTACGCGCAATGCCACGGCTGGAGATCTCGCGTGAAGACAAGCCCGCCAGCGACTGCCCGCGATAATTGAGCTTGCCGCTGGTAATGGAGAGCACACCGGTCACCAGATTGAAGGTGGTCGACTTGCCCGCGCCATTGGGCCCGATCAGTCCCACGATCTCCCCGGCCTTCACCGAAAAGCTCACATCATTGACCGCCACCAGTCCACCGAACTGCTTGCGCGCCGCTTCCACTTCCAGGATCACTTCACCCCGCGCCGGCTTGGGAATCTGCGCCAAGGGTGCCGCATCCGCTGGCAGCTGGCGCGGCATGCGACGCCCGAATCGCGCCTGCAGACGCGGCCACAAGCCCTCATTGGCGAACTGCAAAAAAATCACCAGCGCGATGCCGAAGACGATGGCCTCGAAATTGCCGCCGGTGCCCAGCACCCCCGGCAACCACTCCTGCAGAAAATTGCTCAGCACCGCCAGCAGCCCCGCACCGAGGATCGCTCCCCACACATGGCCGGCACCACCGACGACCACCATCAGCAAATAGTCGATGCCGTATTTCAAACCGAAGGGCGTGGGATTGACGGCCTGTTGCAGGTGCGCGTAGAGCCATCCGGAAATGCCCGCCAGCACGGCCGCATAGACGAAGATGACAATCTTCAGCCGCGCCGTATCGACCCCCATGGCCTCCGGCATCACGGTGCCGAACTTGAGCGCACGCACCGCACGCCCCGCCCGCGAATCGAGGAAATTGACCACCGACACCAGCGCCAGGATCACCACGGCCCAGATCAGCAGATACATCGAGGCCCCGTTGCCGAAGGTGAACTGGCCGATGGCAATCGGCGGGATGCCATTGATGCCGTCATGCTTGCCCAGCATCTCCAGGTTGCCGAACAGGTAGTACAGCGACAGGCCCCAGGCAATCGTGGACAGCGGCAGGTAGTGGCCGGAGATGCGCATGGTGAGCGTGCCGATCAGGAAGGCCGACAAGCCGGTCAGTGCGATTCCCGCCAGCAAACCGACCCAGGGCGAGAGTCCGAACTGCGTCGTGAGATACGCAGTCGTGTAGGCACCGATGCCGACAAACGCCGCCTGCCCGAACGAGATCAATCCCGCCACGCCGGTCAGCAACACCAGCCCCAGCGCGACGATGGCATACAAGCCGACATAGGACAGCAGCGTGACCCAGAACGGCGGCAGGCCCAGTTGCGGCAGCACCAGCACGATGGCGAAGAACAGCACCGGCAAGGCGGCGCGATGCGATGTGAATGCAGTCATGGCGGCGTCCTCAGGCTTCTTCGTCGATGTGGTGGCTGGTCAGCGAGCGCCACAGCAGGATGGGAATGATGACCGTGAAGACGATCAGCTCCTTGAAGGCGCTGGCCCAGAAGGAAGAAAAACTCTCGATCAGACCGACCGACACCGAGCCCAATGCCGCAATCGGATAACTGGCCAGCCCGCCGAAGATGGCTCCCACAAAGCCCTTCAGGGCGATGATGAAACCGGACTCATAGTTGACGATGGTGAAGGGCGCAATCAGGATCCCGCACAGCGCACCGATGCCTGCCGACATCGCAAAAGACAGCTTGCCCGCCTGATTGATCCCCACCCCCACCAGCCGCGCACCGAGACGATTGACGGCAGTGGCGCGCAGGGCCTTGCCGGTCAGCGTGCGCTCGAAGAAGACGTAGATCACGGCGATCAGGGCCGCCACCGTCACCAGCACGATCACGCTCTGCCCCGAGACCGGGCTCTCACCCAGAGTGAATTGCATCTCGGTGAAGGGCTTGGTGTTGGTCCCCTCGGGGCCGAACATCAGCAATCCCAATCCGACCATGGCCAGATGCACACCGAGTGAGACGATCAGCAACACCAGCACGCTCGAATGCGCCAGCGGCTGATACGCCACGCGATAGATCATCGGCCCCATCGGCACCACGATCAGCAGCGTCAGCAGGATCTGCCAGGGCATGGCCAGCGCTTGCAGATCGACGTAACGCGTCAGTGCGTAGAGCACCAGCGGCAGGCCGATCTGCATCGCCAGCAGCGACGGCAGGCGGCGCAGAAAACGCGCGCGCGTCGCAGCCAACCGTAGCGCCGTGCCGCCTTCAACGGCCAGCGTCACGCCGCCCAGCGCCACCAGCAGCAAGGCCGTGCCGGGGGCCTGTCCGTTCTGGATGGCCGCCAGAGTCAATGCGCCGAAGGCGACGAACTCGCCCTGCGGCAGGAAAATCACCCGTGTCACTGAAAACACCAGGACCAGCGCCAGCGACAGCAGCGCATAGATCGCGCCGGTCGTGATGCCGTCCTGGATCAGCACGGTCAGAATGCTGGTATCCACTTGTCTCCTCCTGTTGATGCCGGCCGCCGCAGATCGGGCTGCGACTGGCCGGGATAGGCCCGGTTCTTGTCAGAGATGAACCTTTGGGGCTGCTTTCTTGTGTCTGGCGCGGAATACCGGATGGGGCATGAAGCTTTCTGCAAAAAACCGGTTGGCTCAAGCCTGCGGCTTCTTGGCCACCAGGGTCAGGATGTCGTAGGACGCCACCAGTTCGCCCTCCTGGTTGCTCACCTCCACATCCCAGGCCACCACGCCCTGCCCCTGGCCGTTGGCATCCTTCTTGTTGCGGTCGATCTTGCGCTTGCAAGTCAGGCGCGCCGAGATGGTGTCGCCGATGCCGACCGGCTTGACGAAGCGCAGCGTATCGAGCCCGTAATTGGCCAGCACCGGACCCGGCGCCGGCGAGACGAACAGGCCGGCGGCCGCCGACAGCACGAAGTAGCCATGCGCGATACGCTTGCCGAACGGCGACTGGCGTGCCGAGATGTCGTCGAAGTGCATGTAGAAATGGTCGCCCGAGAGGCAGCCGAAATTGACGATGTCGGCTTCGGTCACGGTACGGCGGTGCGTAGCCAGCGAGTCACCGATCTGCAGATCCTCGAAGTAGTGGCGGAAGGGATGGATATCCGATTCGCGCACCTTCGCACCGCGCACGTGTTCGCCCACGACTGCGGCCAGCATGGTCGGCGAGCCCTGCACCGCCGTGCGTTGCAGGTAATGCTTCACGGCGCGCGAACCGCCCAGTTCCTCACCACCACCGGCGCGGCCAGGACCACCGTGCTTGAGCTGCGGCAGGGGCGAGCCGTGGCCGGTGGATTCCGGAGCCGCTTCGCGATCCAGCACCAGCAGGCGGCCATGCCATGCAGCCGCTACAGGAATGGCGCGCGCCGCCACCGACGGGCTGCGCGTGACCAGGCTGGCCACCAGGCTGCCGCGTCCGCGTGCGGCCAGCGCCAGGGCTTCATCGAGATCGTCATAGGGCATGAGCGTGCTGACCGGACCGAAGGCTTCCACTTCATGCACCGGGCTGCCGGCGGAGGTATCGCGCGCCAGCAGCAGGGTCGGCGCGAAGAACGCACCCTCGCCCACGCCGTCGCCTTGCGGCTGGAAGCTGCTGCCGGCACCCAGGATCAGCTCGGCACTTTGTTTCAGCAAGGCCACGCGCTCTTCGACATCGCGCTGTTGCGCGCGTGACGCCAGCGGCCCCATGCGCACCGACTCCAGTGCGGGGTCACCGATCACGGTCTTGGACAGGCGCGCGACGAGTTTTTCCGAAATTGCATCTAAGTGTTGGCGCGGCACGATGGCACGGCGGATGGCGGTACATTTCTGGCCGGCCTTGGTGGTCATCTCGCGCGCCACCTCCTTGACGAAGAGATCGAATTCTTCATCGTCGGCATTGACGTCAGGGCCAAGAATCGCGCAGTTCAGCGAATCAGCTTCGGCATTGAAGGGAATGGAATTCGCAATCAGGTTGGGATGCGCACGCAGCTTGGCCGCCGTATCGGCCGAGCCGGTAAAGGTCACCACGTCCTGCGCCTGCAGGCGGTCGAGCAGGTCGCCGGTGCTGCCGATGACCAGTTGCAGGCTGCCTTCGGGCAGCAGGCCGGATTGCTGGATCAGGCGCACTGCCGCTTCAGCCAGGTAGCTGGTGGCGGTAGCCGGCTTGACGATGCAGGGCATACCGGCCAGGAAGGTCGGTGCAAATTTTTCCAGCATGCCCCAGACCGGGAAGTTGAAGGCATTGATATGCACCGCCACGCCGCCCCGCGGCACCAGGATGTGCGTCCCGGCGAAGCGGCCCTGCTTGCCCAGCGAGATGGCCGGGCCTTCGTGGACCAGGTTGGACGAGGGGAATTCATTGGTGCCGATGCTGGCATAGGTGAACAGCGTGCCGCTGCCGCCTTCGATGTCGATCCAGCTGTCGGTGCGGGTCGCGCCCGTGTGGGCGGAGACGGCGTAGAGCGTTTCCTTGTGCTCGACCAGGTACTTGGCCAGCGCCTTGAGGATCGCTGCACGTTGCTGGAAGTCCAGCTGCATCAGCGCCGGCAGGCCCTTCTTGCGGGCGTGCTCCAGCGCTTCGCCGAAGTCGATGGATTCCTGGTGGGTGCTGGCGACGGTGTGGCCATTGACTGCGCTGTGCAGTGCCTGGGCCGGGCTTTCGCCGAACCAGCGGCCGGCGATGAAACTCTGGAGCAGAGGGGGACGGGCGGACATCGAAAACTCCTGTAGGCAGGGTGAACGCTGCGCTGCGGGCAATGCAGCCGCGCAGCGCCGGACAAAGGTGGATCAGGGCTGGTACTGCCAGGCGCCGTCAACGATCTTGACCATCACCGAAGCACGCTGGTCCAGGCCCAGGTGATCGGTGGCCGACATGTTGTAGACGCCATGCACGCCGGTGACTTCCTTGGTGGCTTCCAGCGCATCGCGCAGGGCGGCGCGGAATTCCGGCGTGCCCGGTTTGCCGCGCTTCAATGCCACCGGAATGGCCGACTGCAGCAGCACGCCCGCATCCCAGGCATAGCCGCCGAAGAGCGAGACGCTGTCCTTGCCGTGTGCTGCTTCGTACTTGGCGGTGTAGTCCAGCGCCACCTTGCGGATGGGGTTGGCCGCAGGCAGTTGCGCCGCTACCAGCACGGGGCCGGCCGGCAGCAGGGTGCCGTCGAGCATCTTGCCGCCCACGCGCAGGAAGTCGGCATTGGCCACGCCGTGGGTCTGGTAGATCTGGCCCTTGAAGCCGCGCTCCTTCAAGGCACGCTGCGGCACCACGGCCGGGGTGCCGGAGGCGGCGATGAGGATGGCATCCGGCTTGGCCGCCACCAGCTTCAGGGCTTGCGCGGTGGCCGAGGTATCGTTGGGGGCGAAGCGTTCATTGGCCACCAGTTCCAGTTTCTTGAGGCCGGCGGCTTTCTTGAATTCTTCGTACCATCCTTCGCCATAGGCGTTGGAATAACCGATGAAGGCGATGCGCTGATAGCCGCGTGCCACCATGTCCTTGGCGATGGCCAGCGACATCATGATGTCGTTCTGCGGGGTCTTGAAAACCCACTTCTTCTTGGCATCCATGGGCTCGACGATGCGCGCGGCGGCGGCCAGCGAGATCATCGGCGTCTGCGCTTCGGCGGCCACTTCGATCATCGAGATCGAGTTGGGGCTCACCGACGAACCGACGATCACGTCCACATTGTTTTCGGAGACGAAGCGGCGCGCGTTCTTGACCGCCTGCGTGGTGTCGGAGGCGTCATCGAGGACGATGTAGTTGATCTTCTGCCCGGCGATGGTGGCGGGCAGCAGGGCGATGGTGTTTTTTTCGGGGATGCCCAGCGAAGCGGCCGGGCCGGTGGTGGATACGGTGACACCGACGTTGATGTCGGCGTGTGCGACAAGCGCGCAGCCGGCCAAAGCCAGCGCCAGCAAAGGGCGAGCAAACTGCATGGAGGTCTCCTTGATGATTTTGTCATTGTGGTGCTGCATGCCTGCAATGACGCTACCGATCAAGGGCTCACGTCATCGTTTTTTCTTCCCGGTGCCTTCCAGGCTGACGGCACCGATTCCGCCAAACAACAAATCGGACACGACCACGGCCATGCGTTCATGGGTCAGTTCGCCATCGGGCTTCAACCACATGAACATCCAGTTGATCATGCCGAACAACAGCATGGCCAGCGGCTTGGCCATGCGGCTGCGATCCAGTTCCGGCCGCACCGCGCACATGGCCTCGGCCACCGCCTTGACCACCTTGCGCTCGCCGCTGAGGATGCGCTTCTGGTCTCCCGGTTCCAGGAAACGCACGTCCTCGGTCAGGACGCGATGCTCGTTCTGGGCATCGCGGTATTCCTCCACGAAGCGCTGGATCAGCAGGCGCAAGCGCGGCTCGGGCTCCAGCTCCTGCTGCGCGACTTCGTCGACCAGCGCACAGAGGCGATCGATGTGGTCTTCGCAGATGTGCATCAGCAACTGGTGCTTGTCGGCAAAGTAGTGATACAGCGACGCCTTGGACAGGCCACACGCCAGCGCCACCTCATTCATCGATGTGCCCACGAAACCATTGCGCGCGAACAAGGCTGCCGCCTGTTCAATGATGGTCTCGCGCTGGTTGTCGTATCCCGCTGCTCGCTTGCGTGGCATAAATGCTTCCTCGTCGATATTTCCGCAAAGTCATGATTGTGCCGTAAATCAAAACTCTTACGAAGCATCTATCGGAGACATCCCGCTCTGCCAGCCTCCCTGCCCTGCCTCAACTTCCCTGCGTCCTCAACACGGTCAGAAAAAATCTTCAAAACATTATTGACCAACCGGTCGGTCGAAATTATTATTCCTCAAAATACTGCGTCAGGCAAATGGTTTTTTGCGACGGCGCAAGCAGACAAAAGGAGCCGGTGCGCCCCAGGCGACACGCAGGCAAAGGAGACGCAGTGCCCTGTTACTCGATCGAAGGCGTGATCCCGGTGGTCGACCCGGCCGCTTATGTCCATCCCTCGGCGGTGCTGATCGGCGACGTCATCGTCGGCCCTGATTGCTACGTCGGCCCGGCCGCCTGCCTGCGCGGCGACTTCGGCCGCATCGTGCTGGAACGCGGCGCCAACGTGCAGGACACCTGCGTGGTCCACGGCTTCCCCGGCCATGCCACGGTGGTGGGCGAGAACGGCCACATCGGCCACGGTGCGGTGCTGCACAGCTGCACCGTCGAACGCGATGCGCTGGTGGGCATGAATGCGGTGGTGATGGATGAGGCAGTGGTGGGCGCACAGTCCATCGTGGCGGCCTGCGCCTTCGTGCGCGCCGGCATGCAGATTCCCCCGCGTACCCTGGTGGCCGGTTTGCCGGCCAAGGTGGTGCGCGACCTGACGGAAGAAGAGATGGCCTGGAAACGGGCCGGTACCGAGACGTATCACGACCTCGCCAAGCGCAGCCTGAAGAGCCTGCGGGAGGTCAGCCCCCTGGCGCAGATCGAAGAGAACCGGCCGCGCCTGGCCGCGCCCTTCGTCGAACCGCTGATCGCAGCCAGACGGGCTTAGCAGACGGCAGCATATTTTTTTCAGTTTCAAGATTCACGCTTACACCTCACGCAGACGCAGGGCCGGTCCCTGCGGCAAGGACCGTGTTCGTCCCTCCTCCGCGTGATCCACCTTCATGGAGAAGCAGCATGTATGCACAACTCGTAGAAACCGGACTGGCCAAGGTGCGCAGCGCCGATGACATGTCCCCCGAAGAACAGGCCTTCCAGGCGCGCATCGATGCGGGCGTCAAGATCGAGCCCAAGGACTGGATGCCCGAGGCCTATCGCAAGACCCTGGTGCGCCAGATCTCGCAGCACGCCCACTCGGAAATCGTCGGCCAGCTGCCCGAGGCCAACTGGGTCACGCGCGCCCCGACCCTGGAGCGCAAGGCCATCCTGCTGGCCAAGATCCAGGACGAAGCCGGGCACGGCCTCTACCTCTACAGCGCGGCAGAAACCCTGGGCGTGTCGCGCGATGCGCTGCTGGGCGACCTGCATTCCGGCAAGGCCAAGTACTCCAGCATCTTCAACTATCCGACCCTGAGCTGGGCCGACATGGGGGCCATTGGCTGGCTGGTGGATGGCTCGGCCATCATCAACCAGATCCCGCTGTGCCGCTGCTCCTATGGTCCCTATTCGCGCGCCATGGTGCGCGTGTGCAAGGAGGAATCCTTCCACGCCCGCCAGGGCTACGACATCATGCTGGCGCTGTGCCGTGGCACGCCCGAGCAGAAGCAGATGGCGCAGGATGCGCTGAACCGCTGGTGGTGGCCGGCGCTGATGATGTTCGGCCCCTCCGATGCGGAATCGGTCAACAGCGCGCAATCGATGCAATGGCGCATCAAGCTCTTCTCCAATGACGAACTGCGCCAGCGCATGGTCGACCAGACCATCCCGCAGATCGAATACCTGGGCCTGACCGTGCCCGACCCCGATCTCAAGTGGAACGAAGAACGCGGCCGCTACGACTTCGGTGAAATCAACTGGGACGAATTCCACAACGTCCTGCGCGGCAACGGCCCCTGCAACCGCGAACGCCTGGCCACCCGCAAGAAAGCCTACGACGACGGGGCCTGGTTCCGCGATGCGCTGGTGGCGCACGCCGACAAGCGCGCCGCGCGCAAGGCGGCGTGAGTCGCCCGTCGTCTGTTTCTGAATCGCTTCATCTCACAACCTGCCAGTGGCCGCCCGACATCACCGGGCGGCCCGCCAACAAGGAAACGCATCATGAGCAAGGAATGGCCTCTCTGGGAAGTCTTCATCCGCAGCCAGCACGGTCTGGCCCATAAACACGTCGGCAGCCTGCATGCCCCCGATGGCGAGATGGCCATCAACAATGCGCGCGACGTCTACACCCGCCGCAACGAAGGCGTGGGCATCTGGGTGGTGCGCGCCGCCGACATCGTCTCCTCCAGCCCCGGCGACAAAGCCCCGCTGTTCGAACCGGCCAACAGCAAGGTGTATCGCCACCCGACCTTCTTCCCCATGCCGGCTGAACTGAAGAACCTGTAAGAGGCGCGCACCATGACCCACAAAACCGATTACGTGCGACGCCTGGGCGACAACGTCCTGGTGCTCTCGCAGCGCCTCTCCGAATGGTGCGGCAAGGGCCCGGCCCTGGAAGAAGACATGGCCTTGATCAACGTCTCGCTGGACCTGATCGGCCAGGCGCGCCTGTGGCTGGCCTACGCCGCCGAACTGGAAGGTGCAGGACGCAACGAAGACCAGCTGGCCTTCCTGCGCGATGCCCACCAGTTCCACAACCTGCTGCTGGTGGAGCTGCCCAATGGCAGCTATGCCGATACGCTGGCGCGCCAGTTCCTCTTCGACGTGTGGCATTACTTCCTGCTTGAGGGACTCTGTGAAAGCAGCGATGCGCGCATCGCCGAGATCGCGCAGAAGTGCTTCAAGGAAGTCACCTATCACGTCCGTCGCAGCACCGACCTGATGATCCGCCTGGGTGATGGCAGCGAAGAAAGCCATCGCCGCATGCAGGAAGCCATCGATGCGCTGTGGATGTACACCGGCGAACTGTTCACCACCGACGCGCTGGACCAGGCCATGCAGGCCGATGGCATCGCACCGGATCTCGCAGAACTGCAGCAGAAGTGGCAGCAGCACGTCACCGAGGTGATGCGCGAAGCCACACTGCAGCTGCCTGCGTCCGGACTGTGGATGCAGAGCGGCGGCAAGCAGGGACGGCATACCGAACACCTGGGCTATCTGCTGGCGGAGATGCAGTTCCTGCAGCGCACCTATCCGGGAGCGAGCTGGTGAGCGAGCTGGCCTCCCGCGCGCAAACGCTGCAGGCGAGCATCTGGGAATGGCTGGAGGCCATTCCCGATCCGGAGATTCCGGTCATCTCGGTGGTGGACCTGGGCATCGTGCGCGCCGTCGAGGTCTCCGATGCGGATGCCGAAGCGGCACGCTGCACCGTGGTCATCACCCCGACCTATTCCGGCTGTCCCGCCATGGGTGTGATCGCGCAGGACATCAGCGCAGCACTCAGGCAGCACGGATTGGCCGAGGTGGCCATCCGCACGCAGCTGGCACCGGCCTGGAATACCGACTGGATGAGCGAGAAAGGCCGCCGCAACCTGCAGCAATACGGCATCGCGCCCCCGGCGCAGCAGGTGGTCGATATCCGTGGCATCAGCCTCCGGCGACAGGCGGCACCGCAGGTGCAATGCCCGCATTGCGGTTCGATGCAGACGGTGTGCGTGAGCCAGTTCGGCTCCACCTCCTGCAAGGCGCTGTACCAGTGCAAGGACTGCCGCGAGCCGTTCGATTACTTCAAGGCGCATTGAGCCGCGCTCAATGCCCCAGAACAAAGGCACAAGATCATGAGCAAATTCTATCCACTGACCATCTCGGGCGTGAAGCAGGAAACGCGCGATACCATCGTGGTCTCCTTCGCCGTCCCGCCCGAATTGCAGGACACGTTTTCCTACCAGCAAGGCCAGCACCTGACGCTGCGCTCGCACATCGAGGGCGAGGAATTGCGTCGCTCCTATTCGATCTGCGCGGCCACCCAGGAAAAGCAGTTGCGCGTGGCCATCAAGCGCGTGCCGGGCGGGCTGTTCTCGAACTGGGCCAATGAATCCTTTGTCCCGGGACAAAGCATCGAAGTGATGCCGCCCATGGGCCACTTCAACGTCCCGCTGGATGCGGCCAACCGCAAGCACTACCTGGCCTTTGCGGCCGGCAGCGGCATCACGCCGATGATTTCCATCATCAAGACCACCCTGCTGGCCGAGCCGCACAGCCGCTTCACCTTGGTCTATGCCAATCGCGCTTCCTCCTCGGTGATCTTCAAGGAAGACATCACCGACCTCAAGGATGCCTACCTCGAACGGCTCAACGTGATCTGGGTGATGAGCCGCGAGCAGCAGGACGTGGAATTGTTCAACGGCCGCATCGACCGCAGCAAGTGCGATGCCTTCTTCGCCTCCTGGATCGACCTCAAGGACGTGGATGCCGCCTTCCTGTGCGGCCCGGAAGAAATGGTGCAGGCCGTCTCCGATTCGCTGCAGGCGCATGGCCTGCCCAAGACACAGATCAAGACCGAATTGTTCGCCGCCAGCGCGCCGACGCGTGCGCATGCTTCGCGCCCGGTCGTCGGCAAGAAGGAATGCGAAGTCACGGTGATCGTCGACGGTTATCACAACGTCTTCACCATGGACAAGGAAAAGGAATCCGTGCTCGACGCAGGCCTGAAGCACGGCATCGACCTGCGCTACTCCTGCAAGGGCGGCGTGTGCGCCACCTGCCGCTGCAAGGTGGTCGAGGGCAAGGTCGACATGGACGCCAACTACGCACTCGAAGATTACGAGATCGCGCGCGGCTTCGTCCTGAGCTGCCAATCCTTCCCGGTCAGCGACAAGCTGCTGCTGGACTTTGACCAGGACAACTGAGCCGGCCACGCCTGCGCGATGCTGCCCTCCCTTTGATCAGCCCCTGAACTTTCCTGAGCCCATGAGCGACTCCACCATCCTCTTCGAGAACCATGACGGCATCGCCGTCATCACCCTGAACCGCCCCGACAAGCTCAACAGCTTCACCGTGGCCATGCACCTGGAATTGCGCGAGGCCATCGCCACGCTGCAGGCCGACACCAGCGTGCGGGTGTTGCTGCTCACCGGTGCCGGTCGCGGTTTCTGTGCCGGCCAGGACCTGGGCGACCGCGCCGTCAAACCCGGTGACGGCGCCGTCGACCTGGGCGAATCCATCGACAAGTACTACGGTCCGCTGGTGAAGTCGCTGCGTGCGCTACCCTTCCCGGTGATCTGCGCCGTCAATGGCGTGGCCGCCGGTGCGGGCGCCAACCTGCCGCTGGCCTGCGATATCGTACTGGCCGCGCGCTCGGCCAGCTTCGTGGAAGTGTTCTGCAAGCTGGGACTGATCCCCGATACTGGCGGTACCTATTTCCTGCCGCGCCTGGTAGGCACGGCGCGCGCCATGGGCATGGCGCTGCTGGGCGAGAAAATCAGCGCCGAGCAGGCCGAACGCTGGGGCCTGATCTGGAAGTGCGTGGACGACGACAAGCTCATGGAAGAAGCCTATGCCATGGCCACCCACTTCGCCCGCGCTCCGACCAAGGGCCTGGCCGCCACCAAGGCCACGCTGTATGCCAGCCCGGCCAATACGCTGCCCGAACAGCTGGACCTGGAACGCGACACCATGCGTGCCCTCGGCCACAGCCGCGATTATCGCGAGGGCGTGAGCGCCTTCCTGGAAAAGCGCGCGCCGCAATTCACGGGACAATGACATGAGCGCAGCAGAGTCTCCGCACGCCCTGCCCGCCAGCGCCCGCGTCGCTGTCATCGGCAGCGGCACCATGGGCGCCGGCATTGCGCAGGTGGCGGCAGTCGCAGGCCATCCGGTGCAGCTCTACGACAGTCGCGACGGTGCCGCGGCCAAGGCCATCGCCGACATCCGCGCCAGCCTGGACAAGCTGGCCAACAAGGGCAAGATCACGCACGAACAGGCGCAAGGCGCGAGCGACCGGCTGTCGGTAGCCCACGCGCTGCAGGAAATGCGCGATGCGCGCCTGGTGGTGGAAGCCATCGTCGAACAGCTCGCAGCCAAGCAGGAACTGTTCGGCAAACTGGAAGCCATCGTCGATGCGCAGTGCATCCTGGCCAGCAATACCTCCTCGATCTCGATCACCCAGATCGCAGCCACGCTGCGCCATCCCGAACGTCTGGCCGGCATGCATTTCTTCAACCCGGTGCCGATGATGGCGCTGGTGGAAATCATCCGGGGCGTATGCAGCGATGCCGCCGTGGTGCAGTGCCTGCATGACACCGCGCTGGCCTGGGGCAAGGTGCCGGTGGTGGCCGCCTCGACACCGGGCTTCATCGTCAACCGGCTGGCGCGTCCCTATTACGCCGAAGCCTTGCGCGTGCTCAACGAGCGCGGTGCGCAGCCCGCTACCATCGACGCCATCCTGCGCGAGTCCGGCGGTTTCCGCATGGGGGCGTTCGAGCTGATGGACCTGATCGGGCATGACGTCAATTTCGCCGTCACGCAATCGGTGTTCCAGGCGTATTTCAACGATCCGCGTTTCACGCCGTCGCTGATCCAGCAGGAGCTGGTGCACGCCGGCTTCCTCGGGCGCAAGAGCGGACGCGGTTTCTATCGCTATGGCGAGGCACCGGAAACGCCACAGCCAGTCACCGTCCCGGCATTCGACACGCCCACGGTACCGCTGCAATTGTTCGGTACGCATCCGCTGGTGGAAGTGATCCGCGCGCGCTATCAGGGCCGCGTGGAGTACTGCGAGGCGCGCGCCGACCATCTGCTGATGAAGGCCGGCCCCGGCCGCCTCTACATGACCGGCGGCCGCAGCGCGACCCAGCAATCCTATGACTACAACATGCCCGACGTGGTGCTGGTGGACCTGGCACTGGACTACGCCACCGCCCCGCGCCTGGCCCTGACCCGCGCCGACCAGTGCCGCGACCGTGCCTGGGAGGCGGTGGCGGGCGTGCTGCAACACTGCGGCTTTGCCCTCTCGCCGCTGCAGGACGTGCCGGGCATGGTGGTCATGCGCACCGTCTGCATGCTCATCAACGAAGCGGTGGACGCCGTCAGCCAGGGCGTGTGCAGCAAGCAGGACGCCGACCTGGCCATGCAGAAGGGCGTCAACTATCCGCGCGGCCCGCTGGCCTGGGCCGATGCCATCGGCGTCGACACCGTCGCCAATGTACTGCGCCAGCTCAGTGCCACCTATGGCGAAGACCGCTACCGCGTCTCGCCCCTGCTCCAACGACTGCAAGCATCCGGGAGGAAATTCCATGAGTGAAACCGCATTGTCATTCCCATCTGCCGAGATGGATCCGCAAGCCCTGGCCGAGGCCACGGTACAGGCCATGTTCCCGCGCGACAACGCTTCCCAGGCGCTGGGCATGAGCATCCTGGAAGTCGCGCCCGGCCGCGCGCGCATGAGCATGCTGGTGCGCAGCGACATGCTCAATGGCCACGCCACCTGCCACGGCGGTTTCATCTTCGCGCTGGCCGACAGCAGCTTTGCATTTGCCTGCAACAGCCGTAATCTCAACACCGTGGCATCGGGGTGCAGCATCGAATACGTGGCACCGGCCCTGCGCAATGACGTCCTGACTGCCGAGGCACAGGAACGCACGCTGGCCGGCCGTACCGGGGTCTACGACATCACCGTGAGCAACCAGGACGGCAAGATCATCGCGCTGTTCCGGGGCAAGTCCTATCGCATCAAGGGCGAGGTGATCAGCGGACTGCCAGCGGCGCAGCAAGGCCACGCATAAAAGAACACCAATACCAACAGAGACAGGAGACCACCATGACCACCCGCACTCCACAACCCGGCGATCTGGAACCCATCGAAACCGCCAGCCGCGACGAACTGCAGGCGCTGCAGCTGCAACGCCTGAAATGGTCCTTGCAGCACGCCTATGACAACGTGGCGCACTATCGCAATGCCTTCGACCAGGCCGGGGTCCATCCGGACGACCTCAAGAGCCTGTCGGATCTGTCCAAATTCCCCTTCACCACCAAGCAGGACCTGCGCGACCACTATCCCTTCGGCATGTTTGCCGTGCCGCGCGAACAGGTGGTGCGGGTGCACGCTTCCAGCGGCACCACCGGCAAGCCGACCGTGGTGGGCTACACGCAGAACGACATCGATACCTGGGCCACCGTAGTGGCGCGCTCCATTCGCGCCGCCGGCGGGCGGCGTGGCGACATCGTGCAGATTTCCTATGGCTATGGCCTGTTCACCGGCGGCCTGGGCGCGCACTATGGTGCGGAAAAACTGGGCTGCACCGTGATCCCCATGTCGGGCGGCCAGACCGAGAAGCAGGTGCAGCTCATTCGTGATTTCAAACCCAGCATCATCATGGTCACGCCCTCCTACATGCTCAACGTGATCGAGGAATTCCAGCGCCAGGGACTGGATGCGGCGGCCAGCTCGCTGAAGGTCGGCATCTTCGGCGCCGAGCCCTGGACCGATGCCATGCGCCGCGAGATCCAGCAGCGCGCCGGCATCGATGCAGTGGACATCTACGGCCTCTCCGAAGTGATGGGGCCGGGCGTGGCCAGCGAATGCATCGAGAGCAAGGATGGCCCGGTGATCTGGGAAGACCACTTCTATCCCGAGATCATCGACCCGGATACCGGCGAAGTGCTGCCCGATGGCTCTGAAGGCGAACTGGTCTTTACCTCGCTGACCAAGGAAGCGCTGCCGATGATCCGCTACCGCACGCGCGACCTCACGCGCCTGTTGCCGCCGACCTCGCGCGCGATGCGCCGCATCGGCAAGATCACCGGACGTTCGGACGACATGCTCATCATCCGTGGCGTGAACGTGTTCCCGACCCAGATCGAGGAACTGATCCTGAAGCTGCCGCAACTGGCCCCGCAATACCAGCTGCAGATCGAACGCCACGGCCACATGGACAGCATGTGCGTCTTCGCCGAGCTGCGCGAGGATGCCTCCAACGAACACGTGGAGGCGCTGGAGAAGGAACTGCAGCACAGCATCAAGACCTATGTCGGCATTTCGACCAAGGTGACGGTGGTGCCGGCCGGCATGATCGAGCGCACTTCGGTGGGCAAGGCCAAGCGCGTGATCGACCACCGCAAGAAGGCGGAAAGCGCCGCCACGTCGGCCGTTCCGGCCTGATGCCCGGCCCTGCAACCCTTGATCCAGGAAGAAAGACACCTATGGAAGCATTGATCTGTGACGCCATCCGCACGCCCTTCGGCCGCTATGGCGGTGCATTGGGCGCGGTGCGCGCCGATGACCTGGCGGCTGCGCCCATTCGCAGCCTGATGGAACGCAACCCCGGCGTGGACTGGCGCTGCGTCGACGACATCCTCTACGGCTGCGCCAACCAGGCCGGCGAAGACAACCGCAACGTGGCCCGCATGGCCGGTCTGCTGGCCGGCTTGCCCATCGAGGTGCCGGGCACCACCCTCAACCGCCTGTGCGGCTCCAGCCTGGATGCGGTGGGCATGGCTGCACGCGCCATCAAGTCGGGCGAGGTGCAGCTGATGATCGCCGGCGGCGTGGAGAGCATGACGCGCGCGCCCTTCGTGATGGGCAAGGCGGACTCGGCCTTCTCGCGCAGTGCCGCGATCTTCGATACCACCATCGGCTGGCGCTTCGTCAATCCGCTGATGAAGGCGCAGTACGGCATCGACTCGATGCCCGAGACGGCCGAAAACGTCGCCACCGATTTCAACATCAACCGGGCCGACCAGGACGCCTTTGCGCTGCGCAGCCAGCAACGCTGGGCGGCAGCACAAGAGGCCGGTTTCTTCGCCGGCGAGATCGCACCGCTGGCCATCCCGCAGAAGAAGGGCGATCCGCTCATCGTCACCACCGACGAACATCCGCGCCCGGACACCACCCTGGCCACGCTGGCCAAACTCAAGGGCGTGGTGCGTTCCGATGGCACGGTCACGGCCGGCAATGCCTCCGGCGTCAACGACGGCGCCTGCGCGCTGCTGCTGGCCTCGCCCAAGGCGGCCGACCTGTATCGCCTGAAGCCGCGTGCGCGCGTGCTGGGCATGGCCACTGCGGGTGTCGCGCCGCGCATCATGGGCTTCGGCCCGGCCCCGGCGGCACGCAAGGTATTGGCGCAAGTCGGGCTGACGCTGGCGCAGATGGATGTGATCGAACTGAACGAAGCCTTTGCCGCGCAGGGACTGGCGGTGACGCGCGGTCTGGGCTTGCCCGACGATGCCGCGCACGTCAATCCGAACGGCGGTGCGATTGCCATCGGCCACCCGCTGGGGGCTTCCGGCGCGCGGCTGGTGACCACCGCCCTGAACCAGCTGGAGCGCACCGGTGGCCGGTATGCGTTGTGCACCATGTGCATCGGCGTGGGCCAGGGCATCGCGCTGGTGATCGAACGGGTGTGAGCCCATGAGACTGGCCCGTGCGCGCATGTTTGCTCGCTTGCAACATGCCGCGCACGGCAGCAGCACTTCACGAAGCTGACATCGGGATCGGGTAAAATGCCCGGCCACGGCAGGCCTTTGCCGAGCTCCGGAGCTCGCCGCCCTGCCCCCGAATCCACCCCGCCGGCCTGCGCGCCGGCCCTTCGCCAGTGCAGCATCATGAGCAAGCAAGCCAACAGCGCCCCCGGCCGCCAGCCGAACCGGGCCAAACCCGCCGCCGAGAGCGCCCCGCAGGCGCATGAGATCCGCCCCGGCCAGTCCATCGAACTGCTCAAGGAACTCCACATCCTCACGCGCGACGGCAAGCTGAACCAGGACAGCCGCCGCAAACTGAAACAGGTCTACCACCTCTACCAGTTCATCGAACCGCTGCTGCAGGAAGTGCTGGATGATCATCCCGATGTGAGCCTGGTCGACCATGGCGCGGGCAAGTCCTATCTCGGCTTCATCCTCTACGACCTGTTCTTCAAAAGCCTGCAAGGTGCACCGCGCATCTATGGCATCGAAACGCGCGAAGAGCTGGTGCGCAAGTCCGAAGAACTGGCCGCACGCCTGGGCTTCGGCGGCATGTCCTTCCTGAACCTGTCGGTGGCCGATTCCATCACCTCGCCCAGCCTGCCGGAACAGATCGATGTCGTTACCGCCCTGCACGCCTGCGATACCGCCACCGATGACGCCATCCATTTCGCGCTGGCCAAACAGGCCCGCTTCATCGTGCTGGTGCCGTGCTGCCAGGCCGAAGTGGCCTCGGTGCTCAATCGCAACAAGGGCAAGTCGCTCGCCAATTCGCTCACCGAGATCTGGCGCCATCCGCTGCACACGCGCGAATTCGGCAGTCAGGTCACCAACGTGCTGCGTTGCCTGCAGCTGGAAGCGCATGGCTACAAGGTCAGCGTGACCGAGCTGGTGGGCTGGGAACATTCGATGAAGAACGAGTTGATCATTGCGCAATACCGCGACCTGCCGCGCCGCCGTCCGGCCGAGCGCCTGCAGGAAGTGCTGCGCACGCTGGGGCTGGAAGAGATGGGCGAGCGCTTCTTCGCGCCCCTGGCCGCCTGAGCCGGCGCCAGCAGGCAAGCGGACGGGAACGCTTCTTGCTGCACAAGAATGACAGCGGGACGGGCTTCATTTGCCGCCGTCCCTGCCGATAACGTCGGATTGGATCACAGCAATCGCAATACAGGCAGTCAGGCCGCACGCGCGACATCGCGGCCGCAGGGAGACCGGGCAACCGGATTGGGCAAGGGGCCGGCCGCACGCCGGAAAATGCAGATGAGCACATGAAAGCCACCATCGATATGGAATCGCTGATTGCCGACAACGAGCAACTGAGGAGCGAGCTGCAGGAGCTGCTGCAGCAGGCGCACATCAACCAGTCCATCATCGAGCGCCATCAGGCCTTCGACCTGAAACTGATCGGCGCCAGCGAATTCCGCGAACTGATTGACGTCATCCTGACCGTGATGCCCGGCGTGTTCAGCCTGGAGACGGTGACGCTGTCCCTGATCGATGGGGATTATGCGATCCAGCGCATCCTGCGCGACCTGCAGATCGGCGTGAACGAATTCCCCAAGCTGCTGTTCCTGAAGGCCCCGCTGCACTTCATCGACGAGGATGGTCCGCTGGACGATGAAAAACCGCGCCTGGGCCAGTACGTGCCGGCGCTGCACGGCGCGCTGTTCCCGCATTACCAGCCGGTGAGCGTGGCGGTGCTGCCGCTGGTGCGCCAGCACCGGCTGCTGGGCTACTTGTCCCTGGGCAGCGCCTATGCCGAGCGCTTCACCCGCAGCCTGGCCACCGACTTCATCCAGCGCCTGGCGACCGTGGCGGCCATCTGCCTGGAAAACGTCATCAACAACGAACGCCTCAAGCACATCGGCCTCACCGATCCGCTGACCGGCGTGAACAACCGCCGCTACATCGAGCAGCGCATGCAGGAAGAAGTGGCACGCAGCCAGCGTGACCGCTCGGCGCTGTCCTGCCTGTTCATCGACATCGACCATTTCAAGCGCGTCAACGACCAGTTCGGCCACCAGAGCGGCGACGATGTGCTGCGTGAAGTGGCCGCGCGCATCAAGAAGGAACTGCGCCTGTCGGATGCGCTGGGGCGCTTCGGCGGGGAAGAATTCGTGGTGCTGCTCACGCACGCCACGCGGGACGACGCCGCACGTATCGCCGAGCGTATCCGCGCCGGCATCTGCAGCCGTGGCGTGATGATCGAAGGCTCGCGCGATCCGCTGCGCATCAGCGCCTCGATCGGCGCGGCCTCGCTGTCACCGCCCGACCGCAGCCGTCCCGCCGCCGAGGTCAAGCAGGCCATGCTCAAGGCCGCCGACCAGGCGCTCTACCAGGCCAAGGAAGCCGGCCGCAACCGGGTCATGCTGGCACCGGCCGAATGAGCGGCTGATCACGCCGGCTGCGCCGCCACGCGGCGATCGCGCACGATCCACGGGGCGGCGATGATGAGTACGCCGCCGATCAGATCCTGCGGCCGCAGCTCGGCGGCGCCCAGCATCCAGGCAGAGAAAGTCGCCACCAGGATTTCGGCCAGCATGATGACGGCCGCGATGTTGGCCGGCAGCCGCGCCACGCCATATTGCAGGCTCAGGTTCGACACCAGGAACAGCACCGCCCACAGCGCCACCACGGGCGCAGCCGCCATCGGCAGGGGCAGCGGCCAGGCCACCACCCCGGCCGCCGACAGCACCACGCCCAGCAGGCTGGCAAAGACCCCGCTCCCCACCAGCATCGCCACCGCCCGCGTGCCATCGGAGAAGCCATGCAGGCGGCGCAACAGCACGTTGGTCACCGCAAACAGCAGGCCCGAGGCCACCGCCATCCAGTCCGGCAGGCTCTGCGGCAGCGGCAGGCCCAGGCGCGGCTGGTACAGCACGATGAAGGCGCCACCCAATCCCAGGGCCACGCGCGCCAGCGAACGCGGGGTGATGGCTTCGTGCAGCACCAGGCGCGCCAGGATCACGGTCCACACCGGCATCAGGTAGAACAGCAGGATCACCCGCACCACGTCGCCATAGGCCACCGCCATGTTGAAGGAGGCATTGGTCAGCCCCGTGGCCAGCCCCACGCCCAGCAGGGCCGGATGGCGCCACAGCAGCGGCAGTTCGCGATGGCGCAGGGTCAGCAGCAAGAGCGCACAGCCGCTGAAGATGGCGGCCGTGGCCCAGACCGGATGCAAGCCCATGCCCTCCAGCGCGCGCGTGCCGGTCCAGGACAGGCCCCAGATGAAGGTGTTGAGCAGCAAGGCGGCGACGGCGGATTTGGGAAGGGAGTGCATGTCGTGTTCAGGAGGAGGCGCGTCAGTCAATCCGGCAGGCAAGCCAATGTACGTGCGCAGTGGCAGACGGTGGTTGGCCGGCGCTGATAGCGGGTATTAATCCAGGCTTAATGCTCCACACACGGAACATTAACAAAATCAAAATGCCGTTCAGTGCAGCACTGAACGGCATTCAATTGCAGCACGGCCGCAGCCGGACGATCAGCTGCGCTTGGCCTCGGCCTGCAGGCGTTCGTACTTGTCCATCAACTGCTCGCGGCTTTCGCGCCAGGCCGGGTTGAAGGGGATGCAGGCCACCGGGCAGACCTGCTGGCACTGCGGTTCCTCGAAATGGCCCACGCATTCGGTACATTTGTCCGGATCGATCTCATAGATCTGCGGACCCATGTAGATGGCCTCGTTGGGACATTCCGGTTCGCAGACGTCGCAGTTGATGCAATCGTCGGTAATCATCAGTGCCATTGCCGCACCTCGCTTGCTTGAAACATCATTGCACTACCTTTTGCTTGCCTGTTGCCTGGCTTGAATCCTGACCATCGCCGGCATCACTGCTTGGCGATCTTTTCCTTGAGCCACTTCTCCACCGAGGGGAACACGAACTTGGACACATCGCCGCCCAACTGCGCAATCTCGCGCACGATGGTGCCGGAGATGAACTGGTACTGGTCGGACGGCGTCAGGAACAGCGTTTCCACGTCCGGCAGCAGGTAGCGGTTCATGCCGGCCATCTGGAATTCGTATTCGAAGTCCGAGACCGCGCGCAGGCCGCGCACGATGACGCGCGCATTGTTCTGGCGCACGAAGTCCTTCAACAGGCCCGAGAAGCTCTCCACCTGCACATTGGGATAATGCCCCAGCACTTCGTTGGCAATCGACAGGCGCTCTTCGAGCGAAAAGAAGGGCTTCTTGTTCTTGCTGTCGGCTACGCCCACGACCAGCTTGTCGAACAATCCGGAAGCGCGGCGGACCAGGTCCTCATGACCGCGCGTCAACGGATCGAATGTCCCCGGATATACAGCTGTGACCATGGTGTCTCCTCTCCGGCTATTGAATCAGAAGGCGCATTATGCCTCAATTTGGGTGCCGCTTTTGCGTTGCAATAAATGATAGAAGACCATGCCGGCCTTGTCGGCGCGGACCACTTCCCAGTCCTGCATCCATTCGGGGGCCTGCTCGCCGTCGAGCGGATATTCGGCTTCGGCATAGACCAGTCCGGAGGGCGTGAGCAAAGGCATGCAGGCAGGCAACACTTTTTCCAGCCAGCCCTGGTGATACGGCGGATCGATGAAGACCAGGCTGTAGCCCCCGGGCTCGCGCTGGGCCGCGCTTTGCACGGCGGCCAGGGCGTCGCCACGGACGATGGCCAGCTTGTCGGCCTTGAGCTTGTCGCGGTTGGCTTCCAGCTGGCGCACGGCCGGGCTGCTGTTTTCCACCATCACCACGCGGCGCGCACCGCGGCTGGCGGCTTCGAAACCGAGGGCGCCGGAGCCGGCGAAGAGATCCAGGCAGGCCACCTGCTCCCAGCCACCATCGATGAGATGGGTGATCCAGTTGAAGACGGTCTCGCGCACGCGATCCGGTGTGGGACGCAGGCCTTCGGCGTCCAGCACCGGCAGCGGCGTGCGCTTCCACTGGCCGCCGATGATGCGCACCTGGTGCGGGCCACGGTTGACGGGCCGGGATGGCTTGCCGCCCTTGGAGGGCGCGCCATGGGAGGGGGGACTGCTCTTGCGCATGACTTTCCTTGCTGCTGACGGCGGGGCCGTCGATGGGATCGGCGGATCCCGTGATTCTCAAACGAAATGAACTAAATGATTTACTCGGCGGCTTCACCGACGATGACGGTGGACAATTCTTCCGGATGCACATGCTTGCGGAAGGCCGCGCGCACATCCTGCACGCTCACCGCACGGATGCGTTCGATCCAGTGGTCCAGGTAATCCAGCGGCAGGCCATAGAAGCCGATCACCGAAAGGTTCTCCAGCAGCTTGGCATTGCTGTCGATGCGCAGGGCGAAGCCACCGGCGAGGTTGTCCTTGGCGGCCTTCAGTTCGGCGGCGGTCGGGCCTTCCTGCAGGAATTTGTCCAGCGTGGCGCGGGTCACGCGCAGGGCTTCGGCGGTCTGCTCCTTCTTGGTCTGCAGGCCGATCTGGAACGGACCCGGCTGCGCCAGCGGCGAGAAATAACTGTAAACGCTGTAGCTGAGGCCACGCTTCTCGCGCACTTCATCGGTCAGGCGCGAGACGAAACCGCCGCCGCCCAGCACGTAGTTGCCCACCGTGAGTGCGAAGAAGTCATTGTCGCCGCGCTGGATGGCCGGGGCGCCGATGAGGATGTGCGATTGCGAAGCCGGATGGGCGATGCGGCGCTCCACGCCCTTGGGCGCAGCCACTTGCGGCAGGGCCGGCAAGGCGCTGCCCTGCGGCAGTTCACGCGTGAGGGCACTGGCGATGCTGCGCGCCTGCGCTTCGGTGATGTCGCCGATCAGGGCAATCACGGCGCGGTTGGCCACGTAGTGGGCGCGATGGAAGGCCAGCAGGTCTTCGCGGGTGATGGCCTGCAGGCTGGCTTCGCTGGCATCGACAGCATAGGGATGGCTGCCGTAGGCGGCTTCCATGAAAGCCTTCTCGGCGATGGTTTCAGGCTTGGTCAGTTCTTCCTTCAGATTGGCGATGGCCAGCGCACGGTCACGCTCCAGGCCCGCCTGCGGGAAGGCCGGATGGGCCAGCATGCGGCCCAGCAAACCCAGTGCGGCATCGCGCTCGGCGGGCGAGGACAGGCTGCGCAGGCTCACGCCGGCACGGTCCTGCCCGGCCCCGCCATTCTGCTGGGCGGCGACATCGGCAAAGCCGTCGAGGATCTGGGCTTCGGTGAGTGCCGGCGCGCCGTTGGCGGCCTCCACGCCGCGCGTGAGGCTGGCCACGGTCAGCTCGGCCAGGCCGGCCTTGGCGGCGGGATCACGGCGCTGGCCGGCATCGAACTGCACGCTCACATCCAGCATGGGAATGGAATGATTGGCCACGAACAGCACGCGCGCGCCATCGGGCTGGGTCCAGGACTGGATGGCCAGGGCCGCCGAAGCGGGAGCGCTGCAGAGGAAGGCCAGCGGGAGCAGCAGGAGAGGAAGAATTTTTTTCATGGAAACGGAAATCGAAAGCGACGGGGCAAGCGTGATGTCAGGCGTTCTGTTCAGGGTCGGGCTCAGCGGCCGGCTGCCCGCCCAGCCACTGCAGGATGGGCTGCCACTGGTCGAGATCGCGCTGCACGCGCGAGGGCGCGATATCCCACAGGGTCAGGCCGTGTGCAGCCAGTTGCACGTAGTTCTGGGTATCGCGCAGATGGCCCAGCACCGGCAGCTTCAGGCCCTCGATGAAGCGCTGCAGCTGCTCGGCCGAGCGGGTGCGGGCATCGACCCGCATGCCGACGATGCCGACATCGATCTGGCCATCGCGCACCGCCTTTTCATTGGCCAGCCGGCGCAGGAAATCCTGGGTGGCCAGGATGTCGAAGATCGAGGGCTGCAGCGGCACCAGGATCTTGTCGGCCAGCTTGAGGGTATCGTTGAGACGCCAGCCATGCAGCCCGGCGGGCGTGTCCAGCACCACGTGGGTGCTGCCCTTGGGGGGCTTGGCGACGTAGTCCTCGTTGATGTCCCAGGTGCTGATGGGGCGCGCCTGTTCCGGACGGATCGACAGCCAGGCACGCGAAGACTGCTGGCGGTCGATGTCGCCCAGCATGACGGCATGGCCAAGGCTTGCGAAATAACCGGCCAGGTTGGTGGCCAGGGTGGTCTTGCCTACGCCTCCCTTGGGGTTGGCGACGACGATGACGGGCATGGTTTTCTCCGTAAAGAACAGAAGCCGATCGATCAGGAAAGGAAGAACTCAGCGACTTGGACATCCCATTAAGCCGGCGTTAATGCCGTTCGATACAGCATTCATCCCGGCTTAATGGTGCAAAAAACGTCAATCCTCAATGCAACAGGCCGGGCGGCGGCGCGGCGGGCTTCTTGCCGTTCAGCGGCAGCGGGACCAGCGTGGCGACCGTGAGCGTCTCGTCCTTGAAGTATTTCTGTGCCACCGCCTGCACCTGGGCGGCGGTCACGCTTTTCAGGCGGTCGATGATGCGGTCGATGTTCTTCTGGCCCAGGCCGGTGGTTTCCATCATGCCGATTTCCATGGCCTGGCCGAAGACGGAATCGCGCTTGTAGACCTGGGAGGCAATCAGTTGCGTCTTGACGCGCTGCAGTTCCTGCTCGGAGACGCCTTCGCTGGCGATGCGCTGCACTTCCGCGCGCAGCAGGCCTTCCAGCTGTTCGGTGCTGACGCCATTGGCCGGGCTGCCTTCCAGCGTGAACAGCACCGGGCCGCGTGCTACACCGCTGTAGCTGGCACCGACGGCAGTTGCCTGGCTGGCGGTGCGGATCAGGTTGGCCGTCAGGCGGGCATTGTCATAGCCATCCAGCACGGCGGAGAGCACGTCGAGGGCGTAGGCTTCCTGGTCGGCTTCCACATTGCGCAGGGCGGGCACCTTCCAGGCCATCACCACATAAGGATTTTCAGCCGGTGCCTTGACGGTGACGCGGCGCAAGCCCAGCTGCTCGGGCTCGTTCTGCGGCTTGCCCTGGGGCACGGGGTGGGACGGGATCTTGCCGAAATATTTTTTGGCCAGCGCCAGTACGCGCTGGGCATCGACATCCCCGGCCACCACCAGCGTCGCGTTGTTGGGGGCGTACCACTGGCGATACCAGCTGGCGATGTCCTGCACCGTCATGTGCTGCAGATCGTCCATCCAGCCGACCACGGGGTGGTGATAGGGGTGGGCGGTCCAGGCGGCGGCGTTCAGGGCTTCATTCAGCAGGCCCATGGGCTGGTCATCGGTGCGCCAGCGGCGCTCTTCCATGATGACGCGGATTTCCTTGGCGAATTCCTTGGCGTCGAATTGCAGGTTGGCCATGCGGTCGGCTTCGAGCGCCATCACCTTTTCCAGATGGCTCTTTTCGATCTGCTGGAAGTAGGCGGTAAAGTCATTGGCGGTGAAGGCGTTTTCCTGCCCGCCCAGCTCGGCCACCAGGCGGCTGAATTCGCCGACCTTGTGGTTCTTGGTGCCCTTGAACATCATGTGTTCCAGCGCATGCGATACCCCGGTGGTGCCGTTGAGTTCATCGATGCCGCCGACCTTGTACCAGACCATCTGCACCGCCGTGGGCGCGCGCCGGTCTTCCTTGACGACCACTTTCATGCCGTTGGCCAGCACGAATTCGCGCGCCGGCTCGGCGCGCACCTGTGCCGCAGTGGCGGCCAGGAGGCTCAGCAGGGCGGTGGCCAGGAGGGCTCTGATCTTCGATTTCATGGGCTGTGCTCTGATAAAATGCAGGATTCATTGACCCTGGCGGCCATGCGCGGGTCTTGTGGAAGGGCAATTGTAACCTGTCCACTGCGGTTGTCAGGGCAGCCACGCGCCTGCCGTCCCGCCCTCCCCCGCCCCGGCCGCAGCTACCATCCAGCCTATCCGCCATCCGATGTTCAGTTTTTTCAAAAGAAAACCCAAACCGGAAGCGCAACCCGCGCTGCCGCCCCAGGCCGAACCGGCGCCCCAGCCTGCTCCTGCTCCTTCCGTTGCCCCTGCTGCCGTTGAGCCGCCTGTTTCTGCGCCCGCGCCGTTAGCGCCGGTGGAGCCGGTAGCACCTGCGCCTGCACCGCAACCGGTGCCTGCGCCGGAACCGGAACCGATCGCCACCGAAGCGCCTGCGGCCGAAGAAGTCGAGATCGTCGCCGCCCCTGAACTGGCCCCAGAGGTCAAGCGCTCGTGGCTGTCGCGCCTGAAGGCCGGGCTGTCCAAGACCTCGAGCAACCTGACCACGCTGTTCGTGGGTGCGCGCATCGATGAAGACTTGTACGAGGAACTGGAATCGGCCCTGCTGGTATCGGACGCCGGCGTGGAAGCCACCCAGTGGCTGCTGGCCGAACTGAAGAAAAAGGTCAAAAACGAGCGCCTGACCGAAGCCGCCCAGGTGCGCACCGCCCTGCGCGCCCTGCTGATCGACCTGCTGCAGCCGCTGCAGCGCCCGCTGGTACTGGGCCGCGACAAGCCGCTGGTGATGATGATTGCCGGCGTCAACGGTGCCGGCAAGACCACCACCATCGGCAAGCTGGCCCTGCATCTGCAGGCGCACGGCCAGTCGGTGCTGCTGGCCGCCGGCGACACCTTCCGCGCCGCGGCCCGCGAGCAGCTGGCGGTCTGGGGCGAGCGCAACAACGTCCAGGTGATCGCACAGGAATCCGGCGATCCGGCCGCCGTCGCCTATGACTCGGTGCATTCGGCGCAGGCGCGCGGCACCCATGTGGTGATGGTCGATACCGCCGGACGCCTGCCGACGCAATTGCACCTGATGGATGAACTCAAGAAGATCAAGCGGGTCATTGCCAAGGCGATGAACTCGGCACCGCACGAAGTGCTGCTGGTCATCGACGGCAACACCGGCCAGAATGCGCTGGCCCAGGTCAAGGCCTTCGATGATGCGCTGGGGCTGACCGGCCTGGTGGTGACCAAGCTGGATGGCACCGCCAAGGGCGGCATCCTGGCCGCCATCGCCAAGACCCGCCCGGTGCCGCTGTACTTCATCGGCGTGGGCGAGAAGATCGAAGACCTGCAGCCGTTCAATGCCACCGAATTCGTCGATGCCCTCCTGAGTTGAACCGATGATTGAATTTACCCGGGTTTCCAAGCAATACGCGCGCGAGGTCTATGCCCTGCGCGACATCACGTTGTCGGTGAAGAAGGGCGAATTGATCTTTTTGGCCGGCCCTTCCGGTGCCGGCAAGTCCACGCTGCTGAAGATGATCGCGGCCATCGAGCGGCCCACTTCGGGCAAGCTCACCGTCAGCGGCACCGACATCGCGGGCTTGAAACCTTCCGGCCTGCCCTACCTGCGGCGCAACCTGGGGCTGATCTTCCAGCAGCAGAAGCTGTTGCTGGACCGCAATCTGCTGGCCAACGTGATGCTGCCGCTGATCGTGACCGGCTCTTCCCGCCCGGATGCGGAAAAGCGCGCCCGCGCCGCGCTCGACAAGGTCGACCTGCTGGAGAAGGCCATGTGCGAGCCGCTGGAACTGTCCGGGGGCGAACAGCAGCGTGTGGCCATTGCGCGCGCCATCGTCAACCGTCCGCAGATCATCCTGGCTGACGAGCCGACGGCCAATCTCGACCGCGCCAATGCCAACAAGGTGCTGGCGGCACTGAAATCCTTCCACGGCGTGGGCGTGACCTGCCTGATCTCGACCCACGACGAAAATTTCCTCACCGGTGCGGACCGCATCATCTACCTGGACCGTGGCCGCATCGTCGATGGCTGGCACAACGGCGTGGCCAATCCCGTGGAGGTGTCGCCATGAACTGGCTCCGACAGCATTTCGCCGCCATTGCGGACGCCCTGCGCCACCTGCTGCGCTCGCCGGGCAATTTCCTGTTGAACGTGCTGGTGGTCTCGATTGCGCTGGCGCTGCCCTTTGCCGGCCTCTCGGCGCTGGAAAACGTGCGCCCGATCTCGGAGCAGATGTCGGTGGAACCGGAGATCAGCATCTTCATGAAACCCGATGCCAGCCGCGAGGCCGCGCAGGCCGTGGGCAAGACCATCAGCCAGGTGTTGAAGGACAGCAACACCAATGGCAAGGTCGAGTTCATCCCGCGCGAGAAGGCCTTCGATGCGATGAAGAGCAAGACCGGCCTGGCCGATGTGCTCGCCACGCTGGGCAGCAATCCGCTGCCGGACAGCTACGTGGTGCGCCTGCCCGGCTTCGAGAACGCCATGAATGCCAGCCGGGTGGATGACATCGCCCAGCAGCTCAAGAAACAACCGGGGGTGGATACGGTGCAGATCGATTCCGAATGGGTCAAGCGCCTGGCGGCGCTGCTGCGCATCCTGCGGCTGGTGCTGCTGTTCCTGGGGATCACGCTGGGGGCGGTGGTGGTGGCGGTCGTCTTCAACACGATTCGCCTGCAGGTGATGACGCAGCGCGACGAAATCGAGGTCTCGCGCCTGTTCGGGGCGACCAATTCCTTCATTTATCGTCCGTTCTATTACACCGGCGCGCTGCTGGGCCTGTGTGCGGGCGCGGTGGCGCTGGGGCTGGTGGTGGCGGCGCAGCAGCCGCTCAATGAAGCCATCCTGGATTTCGCTCACCTGTATGCCTCGGAATTCCAGCTGGCCCTGCCCAGCCCCATGGCCATCGGCCTGCTGCTGGCCATCAGCGGCTTGTTGGGCTTGTTCGGGGCGATGCTGTCGGTGCGCAGGCAGTTGGCGAGGAAGGCCTGAGCCGGCAAATTAGCTGCTCAGAAGAAGTAACGATCCCAGAAAGGGGATGCCACCGACTGGCGTGAGCCCCTTCTGCGCTTGACGAGGGGCTCACACGGCACCCTGGCCTGCGCCAGGACCAGGCGATAGCTGCCTGCCCGGCCACCCGTGCGGCGATAGATTGCCAGGGCGTGGCGGTCCAGCAATACCTGCAACGACCACCAGTGATCGCTCTGACGCAGATGCAGGGAGATCACCGGATCGATCCAGCCGGCAAACCACGATAAATGATCCACAAGCCGCCGCAGGCTATTGACGGTGTGCCGAGGCCGGCGCGGGATGAAACCGAGAACGCCGAACCGGTCGAATTCGGGGAGGGTCCATAGCGCGTCGTGATGTCCGATCCGATTGCGCACGTCACGTATCCGCTTGAGGAGGCTGACGACGCGTTTCCTGAATTGCGGACTGTCATGGGCAAAGAGCGCAATATCCGGGGCATGCGGAAATACCTCCGCCAGAATCGCCGCCTGCAGTCCGGCTGGCTGGGCACGATGGGCGAGGCCGCTGATGAGGACTTCCCAGAAACCGAAGGGCAAAGCGGCCACCACGTCATCGGGCGTGACGATATATGAAGATGGCTTCCTTCCCATGACCTTTTCCATCGCGCAGATCACGTCGGCACGCGATTTCGGACTCAATTTATGGAGCGGCGGCAGCACCGCTGGCGCAGCCGGATTGATCGCATGTGCCGGGTTGGGCCTGGGCATCATCCAGCCAAACGATTCAGCCGCGCCGAAATGGCGTGACAATGCACCATGCAATGCATTGCGCAGAGAGACCTCGACATCGGCCAGCAATGGCAGCAGCCCTGCAGCGACGGCCTGGTTCCAGGCATAGCATCCCAGCGTATCCTGATATGAAGTTGTCAGAAAGAACTGCCGGAGCGTAGACAACCGAGGAGCAGTGAGGTGTTTCAGCATATGCCGCCAGCCTGTTGAAAATTGGGAGGCCCGGGTGCTATACTCAGGCTCATAGAGACAGGGGTTTTCCATGCATTTGGTCGTGCCCCTGTAAATTGAGGACAAAGCCCGCTCACTGCGGGCTTTGGACTTTCTGGCGGGAAATTTTATCGATCCTGCCTGCCCGCAACAATAAGTTGTCCCTCTCCCCGTCTTCTTATCAGAGCCAAGCTCGTCGATTGACGAGCTGTCATGCGACAAAAGCCGTCTCCCCTGCACTGTTGGGCAAGCTGTTGCTGCACTTCATATAAGCCTTGGCGCGCTGCAAAAAAGTGTTACAAGTTTCTGGCCCCCTTTTGACCCCAATCGCAACTTTTGTCGCCCAAAGGCGACTAATATGAAGGGGAAGTAATGCAATGATTAGCTGAACAGCAATAGTTCTTGGCTATCAACACCGCACCATCATGCAATTAGCACTCTTGGGTGACGAGTGCTAGAATACCTTATTGAATTGCTCCAGTTTTATCGGAGCACTGCACCAAACAGCGTCTGGCCACGTTGGCCGCGCCGGGGAAGTTGGCAACATTGCCCTCGGCAACCGAAGCATCCGCTTCCTACCGTTTCATACTGTTTCCGCAAAGGAACCAAGGAGAATCCATGAAAACTGCGTCTGCACACACTGCACTCATGCCTGCCGAGTCCAATGCACTCGCGCTGGGTTTTTCCGGCAGCCTGGGCAATATCGACGCGTATATCTCGGCAGTGAACCGCCTGCCCATGCTGACCCACGAAGAAGAGATCAAGCTGGCGCGCGACCTGCGTGAAAAGAACGACCTGGGCGCCGCCCAGAAGATGGTGCTTTCGCACCTGCGCCTGGTCGTGTCGATCGCCCGTGGCTATCTTGGCTACGGCCTGCCGCACGCCGACCTGATCCAGGAAGGCAACATCGGCCTGATGAAGGCCGTCAAGCGCTTCGACCCGGCCCAGAACGTGCGCCTGGTGTCCTATGCCATGCACTGGATCAAGGCCGAAATCCACGAGTACATCCTGAAGAACTGGCGTCTCGTGAAGGTCGCGACCACCAAGGCCCAGCGCAAGCTGTTCTTCAACCTGCGCAGCCACAAGGAAGGCCTGGACGCGATGACGCCGGCCCAGGTCGAGGCCCTGGCCAAGACCCTGGACGTCAAGCGCGAAGAAGTGATCGAGATGGAAACCCGTCTGTCCGGTCGCGACATCGCCCTGGAGTCGCCCACCGATGATGAAGATGACAAGTTCGCACCCATCGCCTACCTGTCCTCCGACAATTCGGAACCGACCCGCGTGATCGAAGCCAAGCAATACGACCGCCTGCAATCCGAAGGCCTGGAAGCGGCCCTGTCCAAGCTGGATGACCGTTCGCGCCGCATCGTCGAAGCCCGCTGGCTGGCCAATGACGATGGCTCGGGTGCGACCCTGCATGAGCTGGCTGACGAGTTCGGCGTGTCGGCCGAGCGTATCCGCCAGATCGAAGCTGTCGCGCTGAAGAAGATGAAGACCTCGCTTCAGGCTTATTCCTGATCCGGATCTCGTACAGATCAGCAGCAATGAAAAAGGCACCCTCGGGTGCCTTTCTTTTTATCCAAACGATTTATATCGTTTCAAGCCATCACGACAGTAGCAACTTGATGTCATGCGCCAGCGTCTGCGGCCCTTGTCCGTGCTTGACGAACAGGCGGATGTGTCCCTGCGGATCGAATACGTAGCTGCCCGCCGTGTGATCCATCGTATAGCTGCCCGGCTGCTTGCCCGGCACCTTCTGGTAGAACACCTTGAATTCCTTGGCCACCTTCTCGGTCTGCTGCAGGTCGCCGCGCAAGCCAAGGAAGCGCTTGTCGAAGGCCGGCACGTATTGCGCCAGCACTTCCTGGGTATCCCGCTCCGGATCGACGGTCACGAAGAGCACCTGCACGCGGTCGGCGTCCGGTCCCAGTTCCTTCATGACGTTGGACATCTCGACCATGGTGGTCGGGCACACGTCCGGGCATTGCGTATAGCCGAAGAACATCACCACCACCTTGCCCTTGAAATCGGCCAGAGTACGCGGCTTGCCGGTGTGGTCGGTCAGTGCGAAGTCCTTCGCGTAATCCAGCCCGGTGACATCGGTATTGTTGAACTTCAGTTCAGGCTTGGACGGCCCGCAGGCCGCCAGCAACGTTGCGCAGCCAGCCAGCAGCAGCGCCGAGAGGAATCGTTTCATGCGTTCAGGGAATCAGAAACTGCGGAACAGGAAATAATGGTCCACCAGCAGCACCGCAAACAGGATGGAGAGGTAGACGATCGAATAAGCAAAGGCCTTGCGCGCGATCAGGTCGGTATAGTGGCGATAGATCTGCCACGAATACCAGAAGAAGATCGCACCCAGCACGATGGCCGTGCCCAGGTAAATCAGCCCGCTCATGCCGATGGCAAAGGGCAGCATGCTCACCGCCAGCAGTGCAATGGTGTACATCAGGATGTGCAGTTTGGTGACATCCATGCCATGCGTGATGGGCAGCATCGGCAGGCCGGACTTGGCGTAGTCGTCGCGGCGGTACATGGCCAGCGCCCAGAAGTGCGGCGGGGTCCAGATGAAGATGATCATCACCAGCACCCAGGCCTGCATCGGCACGTCATTGGCCATGGCCGCCCAGCCCAGCGCCGGCGGCATGGCGCCAGCCAGGCCGCCGATGACGATGTTCTGCGAGGTCGCCGGTTTCAGGATGATGGTGTAGATGATGGCGTAGCCGACGAAGGTGGCGAAGGTCAGCCACATGGTCAGCGGATTGACCAGGTTGTACAGCACCCACATGCCCAGGCCACCCAGCACGCCCGAGAACACCAGCGTCTGTCCCACCGTGATTTCGCCGCGCGCCATCGGACGGCGGGCGGTGCGGGCCATGCGCGAATCGATCTCGCGCTCGACCAGGCAATTGATGGCGAAGGCCGCGCCGGCCAGCAGCCAGATGCCCAGCGTGCCGAAGATGACCTTGTGCCAGTCCGGCAGGTCAGGCGTGGAGAGGAACATGCCGATCACGGCACAGAACACTGCCAGCTGCGTCACGCGTGGCTTGGTCAGTGCCCAGTACTGGGCGATGCGGTTGGGTTGGGCGGTCAATGTGGTCATGGCGTGACGGGCCGGGCGGATGCTGGTGGAGCAGCGGCGGCCAGGCCGGAGGGTGCGTAACGGACCTTGTAGTTTAACATGACCATCAGGATGACCAGCAGCGCCGCGCCGCCGTTGTGGATCACTGCAATGGCCAGCGGCCAGTTCAGATAGATGGTCGCCAGGCCAGTACAGAGCTGCAAACCCAGCACCGTCAGCATCCAGCGGGCGGTCTTGCGCAAGCCTTCATCACGCAGTGCGCGGTGTGCCAGCCATACAACATACAAGATGACGACAAAGGCAAAACTGCGATGCACCCAGTGGATCGCGGTCAGCGCTTCCACCGGCAGGTAGTCGCCCGCGGAGGTCATGCCGAGGTGGCGCCAGAGCGTGAAGCCATGTTCGAAGTCCATCTGCGGCACCAGCTTGCCATTGCACAGCGGGAAATCGGAACAGGCCAGCGCCGCGTAATTGGTGCTGACCCAGCCGCCCAGCGCAATCTGCAAGCCCAGCAAGGCCGCGCCGATGGTGGCCGGCACGACCAGCGCGCGGCCTGCGGGCGAGACCGGCACATGCTCTTCCTGCCGCGCCCCCAGCCAGGCCAGCATGGCCAGCAGCGTCAGGCCCAGCAGCAGGTGGATGGTGACGATGATCGGTTGCAGCTTCATGGTCACGGTCCAGGCACCGAAGGCACCCTGCAGGCAGACGAAGCCCAGCAGCGCCGTCGGGAACCAGGGACGGAACTGCAGTTCCGTCTTGCCCGACTTGATCCAGCGCCGCCACGCCGCCACCATCAGCACGATGATGAGGAAGCCCACGGCCATGGCGAAATAGCGGTGGATCATTTCGATCCAGGCCTTGGCCCAGGTCACCGGACCAAACGGCATGGCCTCCTGCGCGGCATTGATGTGCTCATGCGCCAGCAGCGGATTGGCATGGCTGTAGCAGCCCGGCCAGTCCGGACAGCCGAGGCCCGAATCGGTCAGGCGCGTGAAGGCCCCGAACATGATCAGGTCGAAGGTAAAGAACAGCGTCACCCACACCAGCTTGCGGTATTTGTTGGCCACGCCCTGTGCGCGCCACACCAGCGCCAGCGGAATCAGGGCCACCACGAGCCCGGTCAGGCCCAGTTGTATCAGCGTCGTTGCATTCATCTTGAGTCAAACGTGCGTCACTGCGCGCAGGGGATCCATCGGCATCAGCCGATGGAGGAAGCGCGCAGCAATTTGGAAATGTCCTTCTTCATCTTGCCGGGGTCGGGGTCCTTGGGGAAGCGCATCATCAGGTTGCCCAGCGGGTCGATCAGGTAGATGTGGTCTTCGGCCGAGCTGCCGGCATCGGCCGGCAACCAGGACTGCAATTTGCCGGCGTCAACCCGAAGGATATCGGTTCCGTCGAATTCGCGCAGGAGCAAGGTCGCAATCGGTGCGCGATCCGTGACCAGCCACACGCGCTCGATGCGGTCCATTTCCTTGCCTTGCATCAGCCGCAGCTGGCGCATGGTCAGCAGTTTTTTCTGGCAGGGTTCGCCACAGTCGCCGCGATCGACCTGCAGCATCACCCACTTGCCCTTGTAATCCTGCAGCTTGGCCGGACCGCCATCGATGGCACTGCTGCCGAGATCCGGAATCGGATACTGGCGCGGATCAATCAGCGCGCCATAGTTGTTGCGGCTCTGCGGCTTGATCACGTAATAGGTGAGGTAGGAAGCGATGAGCGGTGCGGCACACACGGCCACCACCGCCAGCATCTTCCAGCGGCCGATGCGGCGGCGGCGCGCCTCGTCCACGGATGCGGATTGCGCTGCTTCAGGCTTTGTCATGACGACCACGTTTGAATCCTGTCACGATGAAAAAAAGAAGGGCCATGCCCGCCAGTGCATACCACTGCACGGCATAGCCGCGATGACGATCGATGCCCAATGAAGGCGCGGGCCAGTCGCGCACCAAGGAATCGGCCGCCGCCCCGCCCTGCTCGATCACCAGCGGTGCAAGCGGCACCCCGCTGGCCTTGGCCAGTGCCGGTACATCGAGATTCTGCAAGATGGCTTGCGGACGCGGTGCATCGGCCGTCCCCAGTTGCAGCACATGCCCGGCATCGCGACGCAGGATGCCTTCCACCTCGGTAACGCCCGATGGCGGCGGCACCTGCGGCACACGCGTGCGATCGGCGGCATCGCGTAGAGCCCAGCCGCGAGCCACGACCACGGCCGGTCCGCTGCCCTCGGGCTGGAACAATGTGAGCACATGGAAACCAACGGCGCCGTTGTAGGGGCGGTTCTCCAGATACAGCGTCCATTGCGGAAGATAGTGGCCGCGCAGGCGGATCTGTCGAAACTCCGCATCGCTCGCATCAACCGGCAGCGCACTCAGAGGAGCCTCGCTGCCCCGCGCCTGCATGCGCTGCTGCAGGGCCAGCTTCTCCTCGGCACGATGCGTCTGCCACTGGCCCAGTGCAATACCGGCGGCGGCCACGACCAGCGTGGCGCAAAACGGGATGAGGCGAAAAACGAATCGGGTCGGCATTGATGAAGTTTGGCCTTACAATGAAGCGCACACAGGACAAGAAAAAATCTTGCACATCAGCGTCGCAGCATACCGCATGCACGCCTTCGGAGACAGGGTTCCATCCACATGAAAATCATCGTCGCCATCGCCTTCATCCTGATCCTGGCCAGCCTGGCCTCGGCACTGATCTTTCTGATGCGCGACAAGGGCAAGAGCAATCGCACGGTCCAGGCGCTGACGCTGCGGGTCGGCTTCTCGGTGGCGCTGTTCCTCTTCATCCTGTTGAGCTACAAGCTGGGCTGGATACAGCCGACCGGCATCCGCTGATGTCATCCGCACGCGCCCCACAAAAAAGCCGCACCGAAGTGCGGCTTTGTCATTGGGCAGACGGTGCCCGCCTTACAGCCAGTACACCACCACATACAGGCCCAGCCACACCACGTCCACGAAGTGCCAGTACCACGCCGCGCCTTCGAAGGCGAAGTGATGCGTGGGCGTGAAGTGCCCGCGCAGCACGCGATAGAGCACCACCGACAGCATGATCGCGCCCATGGTCACGTGGAAGCCGTGGAAGCCGGTCAGCATGAAGAAGGTCGAGCCGTAGATGCCGGAGGTGAGCTTGAGGTTGAGTTCACTGTAAGCGTGGATGTATTCATACGCCTGGAAGCCCATGAAGACCGCCCCCAGCAGGATGGTCAGGAACAGCCACACGGCCGTCTGCGCACGATGGCCGGCGCGCATGGCGTGGTGCGAGATGGTCAGCGTCACGCCCGAGGTCAGCAGCAGCAAGGTGTTGATGGTCGGGATCGGGAACGGACCCATGGTGGTGAAATTCTCCACCGTGCCGGCCGGGCCGACATTGCCCCACTGGCCGGTGAAGTCGGGCCAGATCACCTTGTGGTCCAGATCGGCCAGCCACGGCATGGTGATGCTGCGCGCATAGAACAGCGCGCCGAAGAAGGCCGCGAAGAACATCACCTCCGAGAAGATGAACCAGCTCATGCTCCAGCGATAGGACAGGTCGATGCGCTCGCTGTAGAGGCCCGACTCCGATTCGCGGATGGCATCCCCGAACCAGTAGTACAGCACCACCAGCACCATCAGGATGCCGAGGAGGTTGACGTAAGGCGCCCACGAGGCGCCATTGACCCAGGCCGAGGCCCCGATCATGGTGATGAGCATGGAAATGCCCGCCATCATCGGCCAGCGCGACGGGCCTGGAACGAAATAATGGGGTGCCTTGGCTTGTTGAGAACTCATGTTCTTCTCCCGGTACGAAATCCGATTGTCCTGGCCTGGGCAAGAGCAGCAAAGATGGGCATTAAGCTGCGTTGAATGCTCTTGCGATACAGGGTTTACGTTTCCTTAATGCTCTTTTTCGGTCAGTCTCAGCAAGACTCATCAGCCTGCCGCGCTGCGCACCACCAGCTTGACGATGCTCACCAGCACGGCCACGAAGATCGCCGCACCGAGAATGCCGGCGATGATCACGTGGACCGGATTGAGGCGTGCTGCATCCGACTCGTAATCCTTGCGCTTGCGCACGCCGAAGAAGGACCAGAACACCGCCTTCATTGTCGCGCCGAAGGAGGCCTTGCGCTGGGCCGCCTGTTTCAGCTCATCGTTCACACCCGCTCCTCGGGGCTGGTCAGCCCGCCGTCTTGGCCTTGCCGTTGATCTCGAAGAAGGTATAGGACAGCGTGATCGTGGTCACTTCCTTGGGCAGCTTGGGATCGATGTAGAACACCACCGGCATCTGCTTGGCCTGGTTTGGTCCCAATGTCTGCTGCGTGAAACAGAAGCACTCCACCTTCTTGAAGAAGGCCGCCGACTGCAGCGGTGCATAGCTCGGGATGGCCTGGGCATCCACGTTGCGCGGCTGGGTGTTGACCACTTCGTAGGTGACCTGCGTCATCTCGCCGGGGTGCACCTGCATGCTGGCCACCGTCGGGCGGAAGCGCCACGGCCCCTGGGCATTGCCATCGAACTCCACAGTGATGGTGCGCGTCTTGTCGATCTGCGTATTGGCCGGCGCTTCCACCGTCACATCCTTGGGCGTGAGGAAATTCACGCCGGTCACTTCGCAGATCTTGCGATAGACCGGAATGAGCGCATAGCCGAAGCCGAACATCAGCACCGCCACCACCAGCAGCTTCCTGAACATCACGCGGTTCAGGCCGCGTGATGTCGTCTCTTCTGCCTGATCGTCATCTCTGCTCATTTGGCAAACCAGATGCGGTTGATGAAGATGCCGACGAAGAAGGCCAGCGCCACCAGCCCCAGCAGCAGGCCGGTGCGCAGGTTGTTGGGTTTCTTGCGTTCGGTCATGAGCTTTGCCTTTGCATTAGGGGCGATGACTTGTGTTATCCACAGGCGCTTACTTCACCACCGGCGGTTCTTCGAAGGTGTGGAAAGGCGCCGGGCTGGGCACGGTCCATTCCAGGCCCTCTGCACCTTCCCAGGGCTTGGCTTCAGCCTTCTTGCCACCCTTGATCGAGGGGATCACCACGAAGAACAGGAAGTACACCTGCGACAGCCCGAACCCGAAGGCACCGATGGAGGCGATCATGTTGAAGTCGGTGAACTGCGCCGGGTAATCCGCATAGCGGCGCGGCATGCCCGCCAGCCCCAGGAAGTGCATCGGGAAGAAGGTGATGTTGAAGGTGATCAGCGAGGCCCAGAAGTGGAACTTGCCGCGCCATTCGTTGTACATGAAGCCGGTCCACTTCGGGCCCCAGTAGTAGTAGCCGGCGAAGAGCGCGAACAGCGATCCGGCCACCAGCACGTAGTGGAAGTGGGCCACTACGTAGTAGGTGTCCTGCATCTGGATGTCGATCGGGGTCACCGCCAGGATCAGGCCGGTGAAGCCGCCCATGGTGAAGACGAAGATGAAGCCCACCGAGAACAGCATCGGTGTCTCGAAGGTCATGGAGCCGCGCCACATGGTGGCGATCCAGTTGAAGATCTTCACGCCGGTCGGCACGGCGATCAGCATGGTGGCGTACATGAAGAACAGCTGCGCCGTCACCGGCATGCCGGTGGTAAACATGTGGTGCGCCCAGACGATGAAGGACAGGATCGCAATCGAGGCCGTCGCATACACCATCGAGGCATAGCCGAACAGCGGCTTGCGTGCGAAGGCCGGGATGATCTGCGAGACGATGCCGAAGGCCGGCAGGATCATGATGTAGACCTCGGGGTGGCCGAAGAACCAGAAGATGTGCTGGTACATCACCGGGTCACCGCCACCGGCGGCGTTGAAGAAGGAGGTGCCGAAGTGACGGTCGGTCAGCGTCATGGTGATGGCACCGGCCAGCACCGGCATGACGGCGATGAGCAGGTAGGCGGTGATGAGCCAGGTCCAGCAGAACATGGGCATCTTCATCAGCGTCATGCCGGGGGCGCGCATGTTCAGGATGGTGACGATGATGTTGATCGAGCCCATGATGGAAGACGCGCCCATGATGTGCATGGCGAAGATGCCCATGTCCATGCCGGGGCCCATCTGGGTCGACAGCGGCGCATACAGCGTCCAGCCGGCCGCGGTGGCACCACCCGGCACCAGGAAGGAACCGGCCAGCAGGAGCGCCGCTGGCGGCAGCAGCCAGAACGAGAAGTTGTTCATGCGCGCAAAGGCCATGTCGGAGGCGCCGATCTGCAGCGGGATCATCCAGTTGGCGAAGCCCACGAAGGCCGGCATGATCGCACCGAACACCATCACCAGACCGTGCATGGTGGTGAGCTGGTTGAAGAATTCAGGACGGAAGAACTGCAGGCCCGGCTGGAACAGCTCGGCCCGGATCAACAGCGCCAGCACGCCGCCCGAGAGCAGCATGGTGAATGAGAACCACAGGTAGAGCGTACCGATGTCCTTGTGGTTGGTGGCAAAGAGCCAGCGCCGCCAGCCGTGCGGATGGTCGTGCGCGTGGTCATCGTGAGCGTGCCCATGCCCGTGATCGTGGGAATGATCGGGGGCGTGATCGGCGGTGGTAGTCATGTCCGGTTCTCCAAACGATTACTTGCGGGCGGCCAGGATTTCGGCCGGCTGCACGATGTTTTCCTGGGCCTTGTTGGACCAGCTGTTGCGCGTATAAGTGATCACGGCGGCGATTTCGGTGTCATTCAAGACACCCTTCCAGGCCGGCATGGCGTTCTTGCCGTTGAGCAGGATGTGGATCTGGCCATCCTTGGGGCCATTGACCAAGGCACTGCCGTCCAGCGCCGGGAAGGCTCCCGGCACACCCTTGCCGTTGGCCTGGTGGCAGGCCACGCAGTTGGCTGCATAGACCTTCTCGCCGCGCTGCTTCAGCTCATCCACCGTCCAGACCTTGCTGGGATCATCGGCCTTGGCGGCCATTTCCTTCTTCTTGCCCTCGACCCATTTCTTGTAGTCGTCATCGCTGACCACGTTGACCACGATGGGCATGAAGGCGTGATCCTTGCCGCACAATTCCACGCACTGGCCGCGATAGGTACCGATCTTCTCGGCGCGGAACCAGGTGTCGCGCACGAAGCCGGGAATCGCATCCTGCTTCACGCCGAAGGCGGGGATGGTCCAGGAGTGGATCACGTCATTGGCGGTGGTGACGATGCGCACCTTCTTGTTGACGGGCACTACCACCGGGTTGTCGACCTCGATGAGGTAGTTGTCGTTTTTCTTCAGCGTCGGATCGGTGACCTGCTCGCGCGGCGTGGCCAGGCTGGAGAGGAAGGAGATGCCTTCACCATCGCCCTTGAGGTAGTCATACCCCCACTTCCACTGCATGCCGGTGACCTTGATGGTGAGGTCGGCGTTGGAGGTGTCCTTCATGGCCACCACCGTCTTGGTGGCCGGCAGGGCCATGCCGATGACGATCAGGAAGGGCACCACGGTCCAGGCGATTTCCACGGTCGTGCTTTCGTGGAAGGACGCGGCCTTGTGGCCGACCGACTTGCGGTGCTTGATGATGGAATAGAACATCACGCCAAAGACGGCCACGAAGATGACCAGGCAGATGATGAGCATCAGGATGTGCAGGTCATAGATCTGCTCGGCGATCTTGGTCACCGGTGGCTGGAAATTCATCTGCAGCACGGCCGGTCCGCCCGGACTATCCACCACTGCCCAGGCCGGCAAGCCGGCCGCCAGCAGCGAGGCACCGAGGGTCAAGGATTGAAGGCGCTTCGCAAGTTTCATGGATTTCCTCAAAAGCCCAAAATTATAAGAATGAGAGTGCTGCCACCCCGCCACCCCTGGCGGCCAGTTCCTGTTGCAGCTCCTGCACCAAAGCGCGCCGCTGCCACAAGCTCATGAACCGGCCAATTTCCACGCGCTGCCCCCGGCTTTCCAGGGCCACCAGCGACTGCCGGCCCACAGGAAAAGCGATGCGCATGCCATGCAACTGCAAGCTGCTGCGGTGCGAACGACTACCCTGGATGACTTCCACCTCCAGGCCATGATCGGCCAGCACCAGCACTTCGCGATCAGTGGCGTGACGGGCGTAGACCAGCATGGCCGCGCCCACCGCCACCAGTTCAATGCATGAAAAAACCAGGATGATCCAAGCGCCGCGCAGCGTGAAGCCCAGCGCGACCGTGAGTGAAACCGTACAAAGGACTGCGAAGACCCACGCCAGCTGGCGTGGCGCAATCGAACAATTGCGCTTCAATATCCATTCCCGCGTCTCCATGGCACCTCGCCAGCATGATTGTCGGTCGAGCGTGTCTCTGTCTCTTACCGCAGAGGAGGCTCACTGGATGCGGGCCAGCCCGTTCTTGCCGGGGGCCGTCTTGCGTGGGGCGCACTCCGTGGCTATCCGTTTTGCGGTCTTTATTTATTCTTGCTATTCGTTCGTACTGGAATTTCTTTGTGTGAATTTTTTTACCCATTTGAGTATAAGGGCTAACGTCGCCATGGATCAAGCACGCACCGCCGCATTGACAACGGTGGCGCCTGCGGGCTGTCCGGCGGGCCGGGATAGCGGCAGCAGAGCCGCCAGGGGCGCGGCTTTGCGGCGACATGAAGGCTTCGGCAGGAACAGGCAGGGCGTAACGATACAGCAACTATCTGGCAGGCCAGATAGAGCTGGGCGACTAAGCCTTATATGAAGTTTCGACTATCGCGGCGGGCGTTCGAAGCGAATGATGCTCTCGCCGGCCGCGGTGGTCTTGGGCACCGGACGGAAGGCGTGGCCGTAGACGACCTCGAAGGTCAGCGGGATCTTGCCGTCGGGCTTGCGCATGGCCTCGAAGGCCGCCAGCAGGCGCTGGTACTGGCTGCGGCTCATCATGCTGCGGCGCCGCGATTCCAGCGGATTGCCACCCCAGGCGCGTACGTCTTCCAGCAGGCGCTGGGGCGTTTCGTAGGTGACGGTGATGGTTTCCATGTCCATCACCGGCGTGGAAAAACCGGCATTGACCAGCATGTCGCCGAAGTCGTGCATGTCGACGAAGGGCAAGGTGTGCGGTGCAAGATCGATTTGTTCGAAAGCGCTGCGCACTTCGCGCAGGGTATCAGGGCCCAAGCAGGAAAACATCAGCAAACCCTCCACCCGCAGCACGCGACGCCACTCGGCAAACACGCGGTCGGGCTGGGGATGCCAGTGCAGGGCCAGGTTGGACCAGACCAGGTCCAGCGCGTTGGCGGCCAGCGGCAGGCGGGCGAAGTCGGCGCAGGCCAGTTCCGGGCCACCGGCATTCGGACCGGAACCGAGCCACTTGTTGATGGAGCCGAACAGGCGGTTCATGGCCGTCTGCGCGCCGCGCTGGTGGTCGGCGGCCTTGGCCAGCATGCTGTAGGCGCCGTCCAGACCGATCACCTGCGCCTCGGGATAGCGTTTCTGCAGCACCGGCAGGTCGGCCCCTTCGCCGCATCCGGCGTCCAATACTTCACGCGGGGCGATTTTCACCAGGGCCAGGCGTTCCTGCATGCGGGCCGAGACTTCGCGGCGCAGGAAATCGGATTCGGCCACGCGCTGGGGCTGGCCGAAACGGCGGCGCACCAGGGGCAGGTCGATGGGAGCGCTCAGCTTGGCGCTGGCAGAAGGCGGCGGCAGGGACATGGGCAACGGAACAGGAAGATGGACTGCGCAGCAGCGTGGCAAGCTCGGGCGGCCAGCAGAGGGCCGCCGATCCACGGGGCTGATGCGATAATGCGCGTAGTTTAGTCGAAATCCATTTTTCCCGGGCGCACCTCGCATGGATCTCAAATCCTCCAAACCCGCTGCCGCATCGCCCCAGGCCAAGCCTGGCACCGCCTATCGCGCCGTCGGCGGCAAGCCGGCCCGGCCGGGCAAGCCATCCGGCCCCGGCTGGCTGCAGCGCCTGCTGGCCCATATGCCGCAACTGCTGCCGTCTTCCTGTGCGCTATGCGGCGCGGCCGGACGCGAGACTCTCTGCGCGCCCTGCCACAAGCGTTTCTACACGCGCCAGCACCGCCGCTGCATCCAGTGCGCCCTGCCCATGCCGGTGACCGGCAAGGAGCTGCGCTGCGGCGCCTGCCTGAAGGACCGCCCGGCGTTCGACGCCACCATCGTGGCCACCGATTATTTCGCCCCGTCCGACCAGCTGGCGCTGGCCCTGAAGTTCGGCGGCGACCTGCGCCTGGCACCGCTGCTGGCGCGATTGATCTTCGATGCCACACGGCGCAATCCGGTGCCGGGCAGCGACGTGCAGCTGCCGATGCCAACCTTGCTGGCCCCGGTGCCGCTGGGATTGGCGCGATTGCAGGAACGTGGCTTCAACCAGGCACTGGAAATCGCCCGGCCGCTGGGCAAGCTGATGGACATCCCGGTGCAGCCGCGCCTGCTGGAACGCAAGAAAGAAACCGAGGCCCAATCGGCCCTGCCGGTCGGGGCTCGCGCGCGCAACGTGCGTTCGGCCTTCGCCCTGCCCTTCGCGGCCATGGACCAGGTGCGCGGGCTGCATGTGGGCATCGTCGACGACGTCATGACCACCGGCGCGACCTTGAATGAAGTGGCGATCGTGCTCAAGCGGCACGGCGCCCGGCGCGTGACCAACCTGGTCTTTGCGCGCACCCTGCCGACCTGAAGCGGGTCGGCCGTCCTTTTTTATTGCAGGAGAGTTTTTTGTTCCATGTCGTCCTGGTCGAGCCGGAGATCCCTCCCAATACCGGCAACATCATCCGCCTGTGCGCCAATACCGGCGCGCAACTGCACCTGGTGGAGCCGCTCGGCTTCCCGCTCGATGACGCCAAGATGCGGCGTGCCGGGCTGGATTACCACGAATACGCCCACATGCAGGTGCACAAGGACTGGGACCAGTTCCTGGCCCATCGCCGCCAGGATCCGCAGTTCGCTGAGGCGCGCATGTTCGCCATGACCACGCATGGGTCCACGCCCTTTGCCGGCCTGGCCTTCCGTCCGGGCGACACCTTCGTGTTCGGCTCGGAAACGCGCGGGCTGGCACCAGAGCGGCGTGAATCCTTCCCTACGGCACAGCGCATCCGCCTGCCGATGCGGCCGGGCAATCGCAGCATCAACCTCTCCAATACGGTGGCGGTGGTGGTGTATGAAGCGTGGCGGCAGAATGGCTATGACGGTGGCAGCTGAGAACCCGCTGCGCCCATGAAAAAACGGCTCCCGAGGGAGCCGTTTTCGTTGGTTGCGCCGGTCAGCCCAGCAGCAGGGCGTCGTCCGAGAGCTTCTCGCCGCGCGTCTGCTCGAACATCTTGAGCAGGTCCGGCACGTCCAGCCCGGCACGTTCGGGGCCGGAGACATCCAGCACCACGCGGCCCTGGTGCAGCATCACGGTGCGGTCGCCGTAGTCCAGCGCCTGGCGCATGCTGTGGGTCACCATCATGGTGGTCAGCTTGGCCTCGGAGACGATCTTGGCCGTCAGTTCCAGCACGAAGGCGGCCGTCTTCGGGTCCAGCGCGGCCGTGTGTTCATCCAGCAGCAGGATGCGCGAAGGCTGCAGCGAAGCCATCAACAGGCTCACCGCCTGGCGCTGGCCGCCCGAGAGCAGACCGATGCGGTCGGTCAGACGGTTTTCGAGGCCCAGGTTGAGGATGGCCAGCTTCTCGCGGAACAGCTCGCGCATCTTGCCGCGAATGGCGAAGTGGAAACCGCGACGACGTCCACGGGCCATTGCCAGCGCCATGTTCTCCTCGATGGTCAGCGCCTCGCAGGTACCGGCCATCGGATCCTGGAACACGCGCGCCACCATGCCGGCGCGATCCCACGCCTGCTTGCGAGTGACGTCGGTGCCATCGATTTCGATCTTGCCGGTATCGACCAGCAGGTCACCCGAGATGGCGTTGAGGAAGGTCGACTTGCCGGCGCCGTTGGAGCCGATCACGGCCACGAACTGGCCGGTCGGGATTTCCAGCGAGAGGCCGCGCAGGGCCGGGTTCTCGATGGGCGTGCCGGGATTGAAGGTGATCTTGAGATCGGTGGCTTTCAACATTTCAGGCTCCCTTTCTCAGCAGTTTCAGTTTGCGCTTGCCCATGGGCAGCACCAGGGCCAGCATCACCAGCACGGCCGTCACCAGGTTCAGGTCCTGCGCCTGCAGGCCGATGAAGTCGCTGTTGAGCGCCAGGGCAATGAAGAAGCGATACAGGATCGCGCCCAGGATCACCGCCAGCGTGGTCCACACCAGGCGACGCGCCGGCAGGATGTTCTCGCCGATGATGACGGCAGCCAGGCCGATGACGATGGTACCGATGCCCATGGAGATGTCGGAACCGCCCTGGGTCTGTGCAAACAGGGCACCGGCCAGTGCCACCAGGGCATTGGCCAGGGCCATGCCGGCCAGCGTGGCGCGGCCGGTGGCGATGCCCTGGGCACGCGCCATGCGGGCATTGGCACCGGTGGCACGCATGGCCAGGCCGATCTCGGAAGAGAAGAACCAGTCCAGCAGCAGCTTGGCGCCAGTCACCACCACCAGCAGGATCAGCGGTCGGGCCACGTAGTCGGGGATCGAGTCCGGCTGCAGGATGCTGAAGATGGTGGGCTCGGAAATGAGCGGCACGTTGGGTTTACCCATGACGCGCAGGTTGATCGAGTACAGCGCGATCATCATGAGGATACTGGCCAGCAGGTCCATGATCTTCAGGCGCACGTTCAGCCAGGCGGTGATGAAACCGGCCAGCGCACCGGCCAGCAGCGCGACGAAGGTGGCGAGGAAGGGATTGAAACCGGCTGCGATCATGGTGGCGGCCACGGCACCGCCCAGCGGGAAGCTGCCGTCGACGGTCAGGTCAGGGAACACCAGGATGCGGAAGGAAATCAGCACGCCGAGGGCCACCAGACTGAAGATCAGGCCGATCTCCAGGGCGCCCAGGAGGGTATACAGCGACATAAAAAGGACTTTCTAAAAAAAAACACATTCGGCACGGCGCGGTACGCCAATGCCGAATGTCTTCTGCGTGGCGCCGGCGCTGCACGGGTGGTGCGGCGCCGGCGGTGCATGGCCGACGAATCAGACTGCGGTCATGCTCAGTTTCAGTTGAGGACCTTGGTGGCCGACTTCAAAAACTCCGGCGACAGGGTCACACCCTGCTTCTGCGCCGCCGAGGTATTGACGTACAGCTCCAGGTTCTTGACCGGCGACGAGGCAATCTCGCCGGCCTTCTCGCCCTTCAGGATACGGGCTACGACCTTGCCGGTCTGGCGGCCCATGTCGTAGAAGTTCACACCCAGGGCGGCCACGGCACCGCGCTTGACGCTGCCGGTGTCGGAGGCAATCAGCGGGATCTTGGCGTCATTGCAGACCTTGGCCAGCGACTCGAAGACCGAGACCACGTTGTTGTCGGTGGTGGTGTACATCACGTCGATCTTGCCGATCAGGCTCTTGGCGGCCGGGGCCACGTCCACCGAACGGGGGGCGGCGGCTTCCACCAGGGTCAGGCCGGCTTTCTGCAGCTCGCCCTTGAGGTTGTTCAGGGCCGACACGGAATTGGCTTCGCCCGGATTGTAAACCACGCCCACACGCTTGGCCTCGGGCACCACGCGCTTGATGACCTCGACCTGCTTGACCGGGTCCAGCATGTGCGACAGGCCCGTCACGTTGGTGCCGGACGGCTTCCAGTCCTTGACCAGCTGCGCGGCCATGGGATCGGCGATGGCCGAGTAGACGATGGGGATGCTCTTGGTCGCGGCCACCATCGGCTGCGCCGAGGGAGTGCCGATGGCCACGATCACGTCGGGGTTGTCCCCCACGAACTTCTTGGCGATCTGGCCGGCGGTACCGGCATTGGCCTGGGCGCTCTGGAAATCCCACTTCAGATTCTTGCCGGGCTCGAAGCCTTCGGCGATCAGTTCATCCTTGGTACCGTCCCGCACGGCGTCCAGCGCCGGGTGTTCGACGAAGGAGGTGATGGCCACCACCTTCTCGGCGGCCAGGGCCGACGCGCAGATGGCGCTCAGGGCGAGCGCGCCGGCGATGGCGCGCAATGACTTCGATACTGCAAACATGGTCCTCTCCTCGTTCATGGTGGTCAGGCCTCGGCGTTCCTCTCGACCGGGCCCGTTATGCGTATGGGCAGATCTTGCTGCGGTGTTGCGTTGTTACGGCCAGATACGGAAGATCCCGCATGGCAGCGGGATCTTCAGGCGATACCTGGTTTATTGCTTGATGACGGTCTTGGCCGAGCTCACCAGTTCCGGCGACAGGGTCACGCCCTGTTTCTGGGCGGCGGCGGTGTTGACGAACAGTTCCAGCTTGCTGCTGGTGGCCGAGGCGATGTCACCCGGCTTTTCACCCTTGAGGATGCGGCCGACCACCTTGCCGGTCTGGCGGCCCAGGTCGTAGTAGTTCACGCCCAGGGCAGCGATGGCGCCACGCTTGACGCTGTCGGTGTCGGAGGCCACCAGCGGGATCTTGGCGTCGTTGCCGACCTTGACCAGCGCTTCATAGGCCGAGACCACGTTGTTGTCGGTGTTGGTGTAAATCACGTCGACCTTGCCGATGAGGCTCTTGGCGGCCGAACCGACGTCCACCGAACGGGGCGCAGCGGCTTCCACCAGGGTCATGTTGGACTTGGCCAGCAGTTCCTTCAGGGCCTTGACCACCACGGCGGAGTTGGCTTCGCCCGGGTTGTAGACCATGCCCACGCGCTTGGCGTTGGGGACCACGCGCTTGATCAGGTCGATTTGCTTGTCCAGTTCCAGCAGGTCGGACACGCCCGTGACGTTGGTGCCGGAGGCTTTCCAGTCCTTCACCAGTTGCGCGGCCACCGGATCGGTCACGCCGGAATAGACCACCGGGATGCTCTTGGTGGCCGATACCAGGGCTTGGGCCGAGGGGGTGGCAATGGCCACGATGACGTCGGGCTTGTCGCCGACGAACTTGCGGGCGATCTGGGCAGCGGTGCCGGTGTTGCCCTGGGCGCTCTGGTATTCCCACTTCAGGTTCTTGCCGGCTTCAAAGCCTTCTTCCTTCAGCTCGTCCTTCACACCGTCACGCACGGCGTCCAGGGCCGGGTGTTCGACGATGGCGGTCACGGCGACCGACTTGTCTGCAGCCATGGCCGGGGCTGCGCAGACGGCAGCCAGGGACAGGGCGGCGACCATCGCGCGCAGTGTCAGCTTGTTGTTGTAGGACATGCAGTCTCCCTTGGAAAAATGTGAACGAAAAACCAAAACCCCGAAAAGACGCTAAGTCTAGCCTAGCGCCTGTCAACAATCAATTTGCATGAAGGCCCGCCGCCGCCCGCACTGGCAGGCGGAGCGGGCGGCTCGCATTACCGGGGATCCCCTGATCGGGATCAAGCAGCGCGCCGGGCAAAAAGGGCGACGGGCGCTATAATCAGGCCCCATGTCTTCCCGCCTGCGCCCCTCCCCCACACGACTTGCCTTGCGCCGCCCCTGGCTGCGCCTGCAGGTGTGGACCAGCCTGGCGCTGCTGCTGGCGATGGTGGCGGCGCCCTGGTGGCAGCAGGCCGCCGCGCGCACCCTGCGCGACAGTCCGGCCATGGCCATCTGCAGCGTGGGCGGCGGCGCTTCCGGCAATGCACCGGCGCATCTGGCTGCCAGCCATTGTCCGCTCTGTTGCGGCACACAAGCGGCCACACCGGCACCGGACTCTTCCTTCGATACCACAGTCCTGCCGGGCATCAGCTATCCGTTGGCCGGCACCGCGCTACGTCTGCGTCCGCTCAGCCTGGCACCGGGTTCGCCCCGGGCCCGTGCGCCACCAGCCTGAAACCGCCGTCCCCCGGGTCTTTGCGCCCACCCATGCAGGCCGCGCGCCCGCATTCCAGACATGAACAAGACAACCAGGAATCACTGATATGAAGCATTTCGTCCAAAAGCTGGCCACCCTGGCCATCACCTCCGCCCTGCTGGCTGCCGCCCCGCTGTCGCAAGCCCATGAATACAAGCTGGGCCAGCTGGAAATCGGCCATCCTTACGCCCGCGCGACGGTTCCCGGCCAGCCGGCCGCCGGTGCCTACGTGAGCATCGAGAACAAGGGCAGCGCACCGGATCGCCTGGTGGGCGTGTCCTCGCCGGTGGCCAAGTCGGGTGAAATCCACACCATGGCCATGGAAGGCAACGTCATGAAGATGCGCGAAGTCGAGGGCGGCCTGGAAGTCAAACCCGGCCAGAAGATCACCATGCAGCCGGGCAATGGCTACCACATCATGCTGATGGGCCTGTCCAAGCCGCTTCAGGCGGGCGAGAAGGTGCCGGCCACGCTGATCTTCGAGAAGGCCGGCAAGGTCGACGTGACCTTCAACGTCGAAGACCGCAATGCGGCAGCGGCGGGCAAGGATGACATGAAGGACATGAAGGGCCACATGCACCACTGATCCACCGGGCAGCCTGAAACGGCAAGGCCGGCAGCGAGCGATGCTCCTGCCGGCCTTGTCGTTTGCAGCCTGGCGCGATCAGCCGGCCAGCTTGCGCACCTTGGCCAGCAGCTTGGTGGTGGAGCGGTCATGCTCGAAGGCAATCGACAGCACCTGGCCGCCATAGGCCGCCACGGCCTGGCCTTCGGGGATGGCGTGCATGTCGTAGTCGCCGCCCTTGACGTAGATCTCCGGACGCGCCTGCTGCACGGCTTCCAGCGCCGTGTCTTCATCGAAGGGGACTACCAGCGACACCGATTCCAGCGCCGCCAGCACCGCCATGCGGTCTTCGCAGGTGTTGATGGGACGGTCATCGCCCTTGCCCAGGCGCTTGACGGAGGCATCGGTATTGGCCGCCACCACCAGCGACGCACCCTGGGCACGGGCCTGCGCCAGGTAGGTCACGTGGCCGCGATGCAGAATGTCGAAGACGCCATTGGTCATCACCACCGGCTTGGGCAATTGCGCTACGCGCTGCTGGAGTTCGTCGCGGGTGCAGAGTTTGGATTCGAAGTCGGCCATCTTGATCGGGATCGGTTCGGGTAAGCGGGTGATTGATTGCTGAGTGCAGGATGAAAAAAGCCGCAACCTGGGTTGCGGCTTTCGTGATTGTACTGCCTTGCTGCCTGTGAAGGATTTTTCCCTGTCAGGCGGCCGCCGTACCCGGCGGCAGGATGCGCTGGGTCACTTCCTTGCGGTAGCGGTTCAGTTCCTGGACGTTGCTGAAGGTACGTTCAAACAGCAGCGACATGTTGTGCAGGATGCGGTCCACGACCTTCTTTTCCCACTCGCCGTCGAACTTGATCTGGTTGTCCAGCCAGCGCTCCAGCCATTCCGGATCCGGCAGGCGGCTCTGGACGGTGTCGTTGGGGAACAGCGCCTGGTTCACGTGCAGGTTGGTCGGGTGCAGCGGCTTTTCGGTGCGGCGCGCCGAGGCCATCAACACGCCGATCTTGGCGAAGGCGGCACGGGCCTTGTCGCCCACTTCGTTCAGGGCCTTCTTCATGTAGCGCAGGTAGGCGCCGCCGTGGCGGGCTTCGTCCTGGCTGATGATCTTGTAGATCTGCTTGATGACCGGCTCGGTGTGCCAGTCGGCGGCACAGCGGTACCAGTGGTTCAGGCGGATCTCGCCGCAGAAGTGCAGCATCAGGGTTTCCAGCGGCGGGGCGGGATCGAACTCGAAGCGCACGTTGTGCAGTTCTTCTTCGGTCGGGCACAGGTCCGGGCGGAAGCGGCGCAGGTATTCCATCAGCACCAGCGAGTGCTTCTGTTCCTCGAAGAACCATACCGACATGAATGCCGAGAAATCGCTGTCCCCGCGATTGTCGCGCAGGAACATCTCGGTAGCCGGCAGGGCCGACCATTCCGTGATGGCGTTCATGCGGATGGTCTGCGCCTGTTCGTCGGTGAGCAAGGAAGCGTCGAACTTGTCCCAGGGAATATCCTTATCCATATTCCAACGGACCTGCTCTAGCGATTTGAACAATTCTGGGTACAGCATCTCAGTATGTGCCTATATGCGTTAAGTGTTTGATTTTAACAAGATTTTCCCGATCCATACTAAAACGGTCAGGTTTCAGCAATATGACAGAGACCCGGCGCGGCTGCGCCCGGGGCCAGGCTCTGCCATGGCGAGGATCAGGGGGAATTTGGCTTGCGGGAGGCTGGCTTCTTGTTTTGCCGGGATTGTACAACAGCCGTCCGGGCGGGCGCGCTCGTATTTTCCGCACGCTTGGGCGCTTTCTTGACCGGTGGCTTCTTCGGCGCCGCCTTGGCCCCCTTGGCCGGCTTGGGAGCGCCAGCAGGCTTGGCTTTGACGCCTGCCTTGGGCTTGGGGGCGACTGTCTTATTTTCGCTACGCTTGGGGGCCTTCTCGGGCTTGGGCGGCTTGGCGGGCTTCAACAGCGGTTCCTGCTCAGCCAGGCCACCGGCCAAGGCGTTGCCGACGGCGTGCTTGAATTGCTCCTGCAACACATTCCACCAGGCATTGGGATTGGCGATGGCGGACTGGAAATCCGGCGCCGGCGGAGTACTGCCCTCGGCTTCTGCAGCAGGCTCGGCATCGGCCTGCGGCGCAGCGGCTTGCTCCTCTGCAACTTCAGGCACGGAAGCAGGCTCTTCCTCTTCTTCAGGCATTTCTTCGGGCTGGGCGGCTGCTCCCGGCCACATCGGGAAACCGAAGGGGAAAGCCGGGGCCGCGCTGCCCTCTTCCTCCGCCGCGGCCTCGGCCTGGGGCGTGCCGCGCGAGGCCATGATTTCGCTCATGGCCTGCAGGGTGGAGAGGGTCGCGCTCTGCACTTCCAGGGTCTGGATGGTGGCCTTGAGCATGTTCAGGTTCAGCTCCAGCCAGGAGGCCACGGTCTTCAGGTCGCTGATCTTCTTGTTGATGTCCTCCACCGACAGCGAAGGCGTGGCCATGGCGGGGGCGCCCATGCTGCTCCACATCTTTTTCATGAAATCGATGGTATCGGCTACCGAGCCTGCGCCCGGCATCTGCTCATGGTTCAACATTGATCGCTCCTCTTGTTGTGGTGTCGTTCTCAGCGTGGCGGGCGCTGCATCCGGCAGGTGCTCGGCAGTGCGGTCTGCTCGGCCGGGATGAAGCGCTCGGTACGGAATCCGAAGCCGCTGCCCTCATTGTCGAAGCGGATGCCGCCGCTGTCGGCGCGCTGCATCTGCATCAGGTAGAGCGGCTGGATCAGTTGGTGATCCTCGGCCCGCAAGGTCGCCTCGTGGAAGGCGTTCTGATAATGCGCGCCTTCCAATGCATATGCAACCGCCTTGGGATCGGTGCTCCTGGCTTTCTCGATGGCCTTGACCAGCATGTCGATCATCACCTGCATGCGCAGGTAGAGGTAATCATCCTTGGGCTGCGGGTAGCGCTTGCGGAATTCCTGGTAGTAGGCGTCGCTGGGCGAGCCCGGATTGCCACCGGCATTGGGATGCCATTCCGCCACCGCACGCACCACGCCCACACCCGCGTCCCCAATGGCCGCCGGCGCGCCCAGGCTGTTGGCATAGAAGGTGTAGAACTTGGCCTTGAAGCCGGCATCGCGTGCGGCCTTCACCAGCAGCGTCAGGTCATTGCCCCAGTTGCCGGTGATGACGGCGTCGGCCCCGGCGCTGCGCATCTTGGCGATGTAAGGCGCAAAATCCTTGATCTTGCCGATGGGATGCAGCTCGTCGCCGACGATGGCGATATCGGGCCGCTTGGCCGTGATCTGCTCGCGCGCGGCCTTGGCGACCTGGCGGCCGAAGCTGTAGTCCTGGCCGATCAGATAGACCTTCTTGGTCGCCGGATCAGCCTTGATGGCTTCGGTCAGGGCCTGCATGCGCATGTCGGCACTGGCATCGAAACGGAAATGCCAGAAGCTGCATTTCTCGTTGGTCAGCGTCGGATCGACCGCCGAATAATTCAGGAACAGCACGCGCCGGTCGGGCTCGCGCTGGTTGTGCTTGTTGACCGCATCGATCAAGGCCGCAGCCACGGCCGAGCTGTTGCCCTCGATCAGGAAGGGAATGCGCTCATCCGTCAACTGGCGGAACTGCACCAGCGAGTCTTCCACGCCCAGCTTGTTGTCGAAGGTGGAGAGCTGCAGCAGGTGCTTGCCATCGGGCAGGCTCACGCCGCCGCGCGCATTGACGCGCTCGATGGCGTAGCTGATGTTGCGCACCACCGCTTCACCGGCATTGGCGAAAGGACCGGAGAGGCCATCGATCATGCCGATGCGCACCGGCGGCAAGGGCGCGGCAACGCTGGAAACAGGGGTGGACATGGCGGCCAGCGCCAGCAGGGCGGCCGGGAACATGCGCAGGGACAGGGGGGAAGACAGGGACAGGTTCATCGATTCTGCAAGAGACAGCGGCAAAACCCGCATTGTACGTTGTTTGAAATGGCCCTCCTTTGCCCTGCGCCCCCACGACGCTCCTTGCATGATCCGATACACTGGCGGGCATGAGCGAAGTTTCCCGTCCCACCCGGCGCTGGCCGCGCCTGTTGATCCTGATTGCATCGAGCCTGGCACTGCACGCCGCGCTGGTGGACTGGGGCCGGCGCCAGATCGTGATGCCGGCCCAGACGCAGGAACAGGCCATCACGGTGGAACTGCGCCCGGTGCCGCCGCCGGAACAGCCGGTGGCACTGCCGACACCCAAGCCGGTACCACCGAAGACGGCCAAACCGTCCACTCCCGCCAGTCGCCCGGCTGCACAGCCACGGCGCGCACCCGAGCCCTCCGTCGAACCGCCAGACGAGCCTATCCGCGAGACCGTGGAACGCATCACCACGCCTGCCCCGGAAGCGCCGCAAATGGCCGCAGCGCCCTCCCCTGCGGAAACTGCGGGCCCGGCCTCGCCAGGCCGCGGACCGGGCAGCGGCACCGCCAGCACCGCAACCGGCAGCGGCGATGCGCCCGAGGCCGCCACCGGCAAGCAATACCAGACCAGCGCCCCGCCCAGCGTGCTGCTGGAATACGATGTCACCGGCACCAAGGACCAGCAGCCGGCCTACGGCCGCGGCAGCATCGCCTGGCACAACGAGGGCGATCACTACAAGGTGGAAGGCAAGGCCAAGGCGCTGTTCTTCACGCTTCTCAATTTCACCAGCGTGGGCGAGCTCGATGCCTGGGGCGTGTCGCCCGAGCTCTACACGGAACAGAAGGGCTTCAAGTCGGCCACCAACACCCATTTCAATCGCGAACGCAACGTCGTCAGTTTTTCCGCCTCCACCACCAGCTACCCGCGCCGGGGCGGCGAACAGGACCGCGCCAGCCTGATCTGGCAACTGGCCGCCATCGGCCGGGGCGATCCCGGCCAGCTCCAGCCGGGCGCGGTGATCGACCTGTTCGTGGCCGGCGTGCGCGATGGCGAAATCTGGCGCGTGCAGGTGTTGGGACAGGAAAGCCTGACCCTGCCCGTCGGCACGGTCCAGACCTGGCACGTGGTGCGCCAGCCCAAGCCCGGCTCCTATGACGACCGCGTCGATATCTGGCTCGCCCCACAGCATGAGTGGTATCCGGTGCGGGTGCGCTATACCGACCTGCGGCCCAATGGCGACTACACCCAACTGGACCTGTCGGACCTCAAACCGGTGGACCAGTAAGACCAGATCCTGCAAGGCCTGTCAAAATCGGAAACAATTGCGCACAATTACGCGCCCGGACGGCAGAACCGCCCCCCGGCATTTTGGTCGTATTCCTTCATATGGCTCGGCATTGCCTCATCGCCGAGCCCCACAGAGACCAACACGAAGAGCTCGCCATGACATTTCTTTCATATCGCCTCAAAACCACCCTCGCTGCGCTGCCGCTGGCCGCCCTGATCGCCAGCGCGCCCGCCCTGGCCGCCGACGGTCCGCATCCGGTGGACAAGCGCCCCTTCAACCTGCCGCCTTCGGCCGAGCTGCATTACGCCATCACCGCCAAGCAAAGCGGCCTCGATCTGAAGGGGGAAGGCCTGGTCAAGTGGACGCAGAGCAAGACCGCCTACAGCGTCAACACCGAAACCCGCGCCATGCTGCTGGGCAAGATCCTGGAAACCAGCAGTGAAGGCAGCATCGACGCCTACGGCCTGGCCCCGTCGCGTTTCGTCGAAAAGCGCCTGCGCCGCGAACCGACCACCACCACCTTCAATCGCGAACAGAACAAGATCACCTTCACCGAATCGGCCGAGAGCTTCCCGCTGCAGGGTGGCGAGCAGGACCGCACCGGCATCACCTGGCAGTTCGTGGCGATTGCCCGCGCCAATGCCGCCAAGATGAAGCCGGGTTCGGAGTGGAATTTCTTCGTGGCCGGTCCGCGTGATGCCGAGCAGTGGACCTTCAAGGTGGTTGGCCGCGAAAAGATCAAGACCGCCCAGGGCGAGACCGAAGCGCTGCACCTGTTCCGCAATCCGCCCCCGGACGACCAGGCCCAGAAACTCGACATCTGGCTGGCACCGAAGATGGAGTGGTATCCGGTGCGCCTGAAGTTCACCGATCCCAATGGCGACTATATCGAGCAGGTGCTGGATTCGGTCAAGAAAACCAACTAAGCTTGCCGCTATTGCAGGCGCGGGGCCAGGCCGGCAGCGATGCCGCCTGGCCCCGCGTGCGTTTTTCGCACCCATCACGCGCCTGATTTCCCCGATTCCGATTACTTGTTGAGCCCGACCATGTCCGCCATTCCCGCCACTCCCGCCATCGCCCCGACCCTCAGCACCCAGAGCGCCCTGGTGCTCTTCTCCGGCGGCCAGGATTCCACCACCTGCCTGGCCTGGGCGCTGTCCCGCTATCATCGGGTGGAGACCATCGGCTTCGACTACGGCCAGCGCCATGCCATCGAACTGGAAGTGCGTCCGGCCCTGCTGGAAAAGATGAAGGCCTTCTCGCCCGAATGGCAAGCGCGCCTGGGCGAGGATCACATGATCGACCTGTCACTGATCGGCAAGATTTCTGACACGGCACTGACACGCGATGTCGCCATCGCCATGCAGGACAACGGCCTGCCCAACACCTTCGTGCCCGGCCGCAACCTGCTGTTCATGACCGTGGCCGCCACGCTGGCTTATCGCCGTGGCTTGAACGTGCTGGTCGGCGGCATGTGCGAGACCGATTTTTCCGGTTATCCCGATTGCCGCGACGACACCATGAAGGCGCTGCAAGTGGCGCTCAACCTGGGCATGGCCACGCAACTGAAGGTGGAAACCCCGCTGATGTGGATCGACAAGGCCGAGACCTGGTCCCTGGCCGAATCGCTGGGCGGTAGCGCGCTGGTGGACCTGATCCGCGCCGATACCCATACCTGCTATCTGGGCGAACGCGGCCAGCTGCATGACTGGGGCCATGGCTGCGGAAGGTGCCCGGCCTGCGAACTGCGCGCCCGTGGCTATCAACAGTACGCGGCACGCAAAAGCGCCGGGTAATCGGGCACAATAGGCTCACCATTCCAAGAGCGAGCCTCATGCCCCAAGCCCGCACCACCCTTCTGCTCGCCCGCAGCGCCGCCGCCTTGCTGGTGCTGCTGGCCAGCGCCGAGATCGGCCGCCGCATCGCCGACCTGCCCAGCCTGCCCGCGCTGATCGACCTGCAATTCGACCTGACACCACGCAGCCAGAGCTTCAAGGTGTTCGAGGACAACCCGATTGCACGATCCTCGCATCCACAGCCGCTGCCTACGGCGCTGCGCCCGCTCAACATCGATGTGCCCTGGAAAGACGGCAAGCGCCTGCCGCTGATCGATTTCATCAAGGGCACGGCGGCGCACGCCTTTGTGGTGATCCAGGATGGCAGCGTGGTCTATGAGCGCTACATCGATGGCTACGATGCCAATTCGCGCTTCACTTCCTTCTCGGTGGCCAAGTCCTTCGTCTCGGCGCTGACCGGTGTGGCGCTGAAGCAGGGCAAGATCCGATCGCTCAATGATCCCATTGGCCGCTATCTGAAACCCGATGAGATTTCCCCGGCTTACGCCAACATCACCATCGGCCAGTTGCTGGACATGCGCTCCGGCATCGATGTCGATGAAAACTACGGCGGCTCGCTCGCCTCGCCGGTGGTGCGCATGTTCGTCAGCACCGACCTGCAGCGTTTCATCGCCCGCCGCAGTGGTTTGCGCTTTGCACCGGGTTCTCGCTTCGAATATCGCAGCGTCGATACGCTGATCCTGTCGCGGGTGCTGGCGCGCGCCACCGGCATGCGCCTGTCCGACTTCGCCCAGCAGGCGCTGTGGGAGCCGCTGGGCATGGAGCAGGACGCCAGCTGGAGCGTGGACAGCCGCCAGCATGGCGTGGAGAAAGCCTTCTGCTGCCTCAATACCACGGCGCGCGATTTCGCCCGCCTCGGTTTGCTTTATCTGCATGGCGGCCGCATCGGCGAGCAGCAGATCGTCAGCCCGGCCTGGGCCGCCGAGCCACGCCAGCCGGTCAACAACGGCAATGCACTGGATTATCGCGATGGCTGGTGGATCCCGCCGGGCAATGCCAATGACCGCGACTTCTCGGCCATCGGCGTGTTCGGCCAGTACATCTACGTCAACCCGGCCACGCGCACGGTCATCGTCAAACTCAGCGACTACGGCACGGAGCAGGATGAAGTGCTGACCATGCTGGCCATGCGCAGCATCAGCCATGTGGTGTCGGGCAAGGAGTAAGCTGGCCTGCCGCATACCGATGGCCATGAAAAAAACCGCCTGTCTTGCAACAGGCGGTTTTCGTTTGAAGCGGCGATCACCGGAAAAAATTTAAATGATATAAATCGTTTATATTTTTTTATCCGTTCATCAAAAATCAGAAATCAGAACAGCTCGTTCTTCATCTGTGTCTTGGCTTTTTCTTCTTCCGGCGTCAGTCCACCGCGATCGCCCATACCCAGGTCACGCACCATGGCGCTGGGCGGGAACTCGGCATAGTAGTACTCGCCGCCCGATTCGATCACGCCATCCGGCACCTTGCGGTCCACGTTGGGCACATCCTTGAGCGCCTTGGACATGTAGCTGATCCACACCGGCAGGGCCAGGCCGCCACCGGTTTCGCGGTCGCCCAGGCTCTTGGGCTGGTCGTAGCCGATCCAGGCAATCGCGGTCAGGCCCGGTTGATAGCCGGCGAACCAGGCATCCATGGAATCGTTGGTGGTACCGGTCTTGCCGGCCAGGTCGGTACGCTTCAGCGACAAGGCCTTGACGGCGGTGCCATGGCGCACCACGTCGCGCAGCATGCTGTCCATGATGAAGGCATTGCGGGCATCGATGACGCGATTGGATTCATCCTCGGCGGTGGCCGGCTTGGCCTGCGAGAGGACTTCGCCGTTGCTGTCGGTGACCTTGGTGATCAGGTAGGGATTGATCTTGTAGCCGCCGTTGGCGAACACCGAATACGCGCCCACCATCTGCAGCGGCGTGACGTTGCCCGCGCCCAGCGCCAGGGTCAGGTAGGGCGGGTTCTTGTCGGCATCGAAACCGAAGCGGGTGATGTATTCCTGCGCATACTTCACGCCGACGCGCTCCAGGATGCGGATGGACACCAGGTTGATCGACTTCTGCAACGCCCGGCGCATCGAGATCGGGCCTTCGAACTTGCCGCCGTAGTTCTTCGGCTGCCACACCTGGCCGCCGGTCTGGGTGAAGGTCAGCGGCGCATCATTGATGATGGTGGCCGGCGACAGGCCCTTTTCCAGCGACGACGAATAGATGAAGGGCTTGAATGACGAACCCGGCTGGCGCCACGCCTGTGTGACGTGGTTGAACTTGTTGCGGTTGAAGTCGAAGCCGCCGACCAGCGAGCGGATCGCGCCATCGCGCGAGTTCACCGAGACGAAGGCCGATTCCACTTCCGGCATCTGGGTGATGATCCAGCTGTTGCCATCCTGGAACACGCGGATGATGGCGCCACGGCGGATCTTCTTCTGCGGCGGTGCCTTGTCCGACAGCAGGTTGGCACCGAAGCCCAGGCCGGCACCGGAAATGCTGATCTCTTCGCCGGTCGAGAGCATGGCGGTGATTTCCTTGGGCTTGGCCTCCAGCACCACGGCGGCGACCATGTCGTCGGAGTCGGGATGGTCGGCCAGTTCCACTTCGACCGCATCTTCCACCACTTCCTTGGTGGCCTTCTCCGGCAGCTCCATGTAGCCTTCCGGACCGCGATAGCCGTGGCGGCGCTCATAGTCGATGATGCCGCGGCGCAGGGCGATGTAGGCGGCGTCCTGGTCGGCCTTGGTGATGGTGGTGAAGACGTTCAGGCCGCGCGTGTAGGTCTCGTCCTTGTATTGCGCATAGACCAGCTGGCGCGCCATTTCAGCCACGTATTCGGCGTGCATGCCGAAGGCCGAGCTGTCGCCCTTGACGCGCAGTTCCTCATCCTTGGCTTCCTGATACTGGGCCTCGGTGATGTAGCCCAGCTGGCGCATGCGCAACAGGATGTACTGCTGGCGGGCGTGCGCGCGCTTGGGATTGACCACCGGGTTGTAGGCCGAGGGGGCCTTGGGCAGCCCGGCCAGCATGGCCGCTTCGGCGATGGTGAGGTCCTTCAGTTGCTTGCCGAAATAGATCTGGGCGGCCGAGGCGAAGCCATAGGCGCGCTGGCCCAGATAGATCTGGTTCATGTAGACCTCAAGGATCTGGTCCTTGGTGAGGTTGTTCTCGATTTTCCAGGCCAGCGGAATCTCGTAGAAGAACTTGCGCGTGGCCTTCTGCAGGAAGGTCGGCTCGTTGCTGGTCAGGAAGAAGTTGCGCGCCACCTGCTGCGTGATGGTGGAAGCACCGCCGCCGCCGCCGGAGAGGTTGGAGAAGGTGGCGCGGGCGATACCCTGGTAGTCGACACCGCCGTGTTCGTAGAAACGGTCATCCTCGATGGCCAGCACGGCCTTCTTCATGATGTCCGGGATGTCCTTGAAGTGCACCAGGTTGCGGCGCTCCTCGCCGAATTCGCCGATCAGCACGCCATCGGCGGAGAAGATGCGCAGCGGGATCTTGGGGCGATAGTCGGTCAGCGTATCGAGGTCGGGCAGCTTGGGATAGGTCAGGGCGACGATGAAGGTCACGCCCAGCAGCACCATCACCACCAGGCCCAGCACCGTACCGAACAAACCCAGGAGGATGCGCAGCGACCAGTGCATGCGCTTGCGGGGCGCTTTTTCTGCGGGGGCATCCGCCGATGCCGGTTTGGGTTGATCGCCGCCGTTGGAAGATGAAGACATTCGAATTAAGCGTTAAAGCAGGCCGAAGCAGCAGGCCAGAGCCGGAGTGGAAGAAACAAGCCCGCATTATAGCGGCTCGCCCTGAGCCGCCGCGCGGCCGGGTGTTGCAAATAGACCAAAGGGCAGGAGGCCGGTTCCGGAGTGAGAGCGGGGAAGTGCGGCATTGTGCGCAAATTGCTGCAAATTGACGGGCATTCCTCAAGTTTCAGCGATTCCCGCCTGGCCGCGCAGACCGGAGAATCCGGGGTTTCCCTCCGCATGAGAACGGCATATGACAGGCTTACCTCTCTTTTTCGGCCTCGGCACCCCGCGCCTGTGCGCAGGCCTCGACATCGCGACCGACCGTGTGCGGCTGGCGCTGCTGCGCCGTAGCGGTCGCCGCGCGCAGTTATTGAAGCTGACGCAGCGGCTCACCGGCGGAGTGATCTGCCGGGACGGACAGATCACCGACTTCGAGGCCTTGACCCTGATCTGCCGCTCCCTGCTGGATGAGGCCGGCTGCCAGGGTGCCGCCCTGGCGCTGGCGGTCCCGGTGCAAGGCCTCACCGGACGCCGACTCGTGCTGCCGGCTGACAGCCACCCGGTACAACGCTGGCGGCAAGTGCAATCCGAACTCGCGGCCCACGGCATCGGCGCTGACGATCACGCCATGGACTACCGTGAACTGGGTCCGCCGCCGGGCTCGCCCTCGGACCAGCAGGTACTGGCGGTGGCTGCCTCCCGGCTCATCATCGAAGACCGCCTGTCGCTGGCTGCAGCGGTGGGCCGGCCGCTGGTCACCCTGGCACCGGAAGACCTGTGCCTGGCCGCCTGGCTGCGCGACGACCGGCTTCCCGGCGAGACCGCCGTGCTGCGCCTGGATCGCAGCGCCCGCTGGCTGCTGCACGGCGAGGGCCCCAGCCACGCCTTGCCCGAGGTCAGCGCCCGCGGCGGGCACCTGGCCCTGCTGGCGCACGCCGCGCCCTTGCTGAAACCCCTGCCGCGTCGCCTGCTCCTGAGTGGCGACCATCCGGCCCTCGGCACGATTGCCCGCGCCTTCATCAAGTACGGGGGGCTGGAGGCCCGGGTGGCCGCGCCTCCCTCCTCGCTGGTGCTGACGCCGCAGATCGCGGCGCTGATGCCATCGGACTACCAGCTGGCACTGGCCCTGGCCTGGGAGGGACTGGCATGAGATGCGACATGGATTTCTCTCAGTCACCGGCACAGCGGCGGCGCACGCGGGAACGGAATTTCTATCGGGTGCTGGTCTTCTTCCTGCTGCTGGGCATCGCGCTGGCGGCCTTCCCCGGCTGGCGCGTTTCCCTGCACACGGCCTCACTGGAAAAAGCCAATGTGCTGTTGACCGGCGAGTTGCACACCCTGGCCCCCCAGGCCAGGCAAACCGCCGAGTTGCGCAGCCAGATCGCCGCGCTGGAAAAGCAGATCACGGCACACCAGCAGCTCGGCAAACGCCGCCAGCAGTCGGCACAGTTGCTGCGCGCTGCCGCCCAAGCGGCGCAGGCAAGCGCGGGCAAGATCCGCCTGCACCGCCTGTTGCTGCAAGGCGACCGCGGCGAATTGCGCGGCCAGGCGGCCAGCGCCCAGGAAGTCCGCGACTTCACCGCCGCGCTGGGTGCGGCCGGCCTGGAGGGGGCCACCCTGCATGACCTGCACGTCGAAGACGGTGCCTATGCCTTCATCCTGGCCATCCCCCTGCCCGCCTTGCAGACGGGTACGTCCCCCGCGCCCGCCCCCGCGACCGCAGTCAAGGTGGCCGCACCGTGAACCAGTCGCGCTGGCAGACCCATCCCGCGCACTGGCCGTTGCTGCCCCGGCTGGCCTTGTGTTTGCTGGCACTGCTGGCGTGTGCCGGCAGTGGCCTGCTGCTGGCCGTGAGCGAACTGGATGAGGCACGGCGGTCCGCGCGCCAGCGACAGCAGGATCTGCGCGTGCAATACCAGGCGGCATTGACCCAGCAGGCGCAACTGCCTGTCCTGCAATCACGCGAACGGGCGCTGGCGGTACAGCTGGCCGCACAGCAGAGCCAGTTGTGGCCGACCGAGCAGCTGCAGCCGGAGCTGCTGCAAGCCAAGCTGGCCCGCCGCGCCAGTGAATGCGGGCTGACGCTGTCCTCCTTCAAGCCATTGAGCGGCAAACTGGCCGCGGCCATCGTGCTGCGCGGCACTCATGCCGGCCTGCTGCGCTTTGTGGAACTGGTCAGCAGCCTGCCCTTGCCGGTGATCGTCGAGCGGCTCGATGTCAATGTCGTCGAAAAGGACGGGCAGAGCGAACTGCAGATGAATGCCTCTGTGAGCGCGCCGGTGACGGCGAGCCTGTTCGGCATCGAGACGAAGGAGACCGTGCCATGAGCCCGCTCTGGCTGGCAGCGCTGCCGGTCTTGCTGGCAGGCCTGGTGATGAGCGCAACGATGGCGCTCGACCATCCCGATGAAGTCAAGGCCACACGGACCTGGATCGCGCAAGTCCGGCCCTCGTCCACCCTGCCCCTTCCTGCTGCCGCCCTCTCCGACGCGGCGACGGAAGACAGCCTCCCCGGCGAGGACAGCGAGTTGCCCGATCCCTTCCAGCTCGGCGCGCTTGCGCCCGCCAGTCCGACGCGACCGGCCGCCTCACGGGTTCGCGCGCAAGATGAGGAGGATGAAGAAAACAGTCCGGTCCCGGCCGCCGCCCCGATTGCCCCGCTCCCGACGCCCCTCCTGCGCCTGCTGGGTACGCTGCGCCGTGACCAGGAGTGGATCGCCATCGCTGAACTGGAGGGCAGCACCAGGCAGTTGCAAACCGGGGATACGCTGCCTGGCGGCCTCGGACGTGTCCTGGCGGTACGCGAAGACGCCCTCGACATCGGCCAGGACGACGCCGCTCGACAGACCATTGCCATGACCACCCTCCCCGCTGCCAGCCCGATGGCCATCGCTCCTGCGCGCAAGGTCCCGGCGCGAACTTCCCAGCGCAACACACGTCGCCGCCTGATCCGTCCCGGAATGTCGCCATGAAAATGATCCTGTTCCTGCTGGCCCTGCTGGCGAGCCACGCTGCCTTGGCGGAAAACCGCCTGCTGGCCATCCATCTCCATCCCCGTGCAGACGGTACGACCTTGGAACTGCAGTTGCAGGCACCGGTGGACCCAGCACTGGTGCAGAACTTCCTGTTGATCGAGCCGCCGCAGTTGGTCCTCGACCTGCCCCGGAGCACGGCTGCGGCAACACTTGCGCGGTCCCTGAGCGGCAGCGGGCTGGTCAAGCGCATCCAGCTCGCCGAAGATGATGACCGCCTGCGCCTGCAGGTGCTGCTCAAGCATGCCGCCATCTACCAACTGCGCGCCGAAGAAGATCGCCTGCTGGTGGACCTGACGCTGCAGCCGCCCTCCGATCCCGTTGCGCTGCAAGCGATCGACTTGCGCCGCGGCCCACAGGGCGAGGCGCACCTGGCAGTGGACATGGGTAGCCACGCACATACCGTGCAGGTACGCCAGCTGGGCGGACGCCTGGTCGTCGACATCGCCGGTGCGACCGTCCCGCTGGCCCTGCGGCGGCTGGTCGAGACCGGACAGATGGGCACGCCGGTCCTGCAATACCGTGCTTACGGCCATCAGGACGGCGCGCGCCTGGTCCTGGAGATGCAGGGCCAGTGGCGCTACCAGGCCTATCAGAGCAAACGCCGGCTGATGATCGATGTCGTGCCGGTCAAATCGGCTCTGACCGGGATTGCGGCGGCCGGCTTGCAGGAAGGCAAGACCTACGGCGGCCCCCGGCTGTCGCTGAACTTCCAGAACATCGAGGTGCGTACCGCCCTGCAAGTGCTGGCCGAGCACAGCGGCGTCAACATCGTGGCCAGCGATACGGTCACGGGCCAGCTGAGCCTGCGCCTGAAGGACCTGCCCTGGGAACAGGTGCTGGACCTGATCCTGCAGGCCAGGGGGCTGGAAATGCGCCGCCATGGCGAAGTGCTGTGGATCGCGCCGCGCGACGAGATGCTGGCGCGCGAGCGACTGGAGCTGGAGCAGAAGGCCATGATCGCCGACCTCGAACCCTTGCACGCAGAAAGCTTCCAGCTCAATTACCAGCGCGCCGACACCCTGCGCAAGGCGCTGGGCATCGGCGAAGACGGCAGCACCCAGGCCAATCGCCGCAATGCCCTGCTGTCGCGCCGGGGCAGCGCCATGATCGACAGCCACACCAACCAGTTGCTGGTCACCGACACGCTGGCCGTGCTGGCCAATGTACGCAAGCTGATCGAGCGCATCGATGTGGCCTCGCGCCAGGTGCTCATCGAAGCCCGCATCGTCGAGGCCGATGACAGCTTTTCGCGCAATCTCGGCATCAAGCTGGGACTGGCCGCCACCACACGCGGTGCCGCCGTCGGCAACGGCTATGCGGCCATCGCTGAGCAGAGCGGCCAGACGCCGGCCACGCCCGATCTCACCCTGCGCGAACCGGCCCTGAACCTGCGCGCCGACGGCCTCAGCGGCGCAGCCCCGGGCAGCTTCGCCTTCACCCTCTTCAATGCCGCTGCCCGGCGCTTCCTCAACGTCGAACTCTCGGCACTGGAAGCCGACGGGCGCGGCAAGATCGTCTCCAGCCCGCGCCTGATCACGGCCGACCAGCAGGCTGCGCTGATCGAGCAGGGCGAAGAAATTCCCTACCAGCAATCTGCCGGCAATGGCAGCACCGCCACCGCCTTCAAGAAGGCCAACCTCAAGCTGGAGGTCACGCCCCAGATCACCCCGGATGGCAACGTGATCCTCGACGTGGACGTCAACAAGGACAGCCGGGGCAGCGTCACGCCGGGCGGGCTGGCCATCAACACCAAGCACATCAAGACCAAGGTCCAGGTCGAAGATGGCGGAACGGTGGTCATCGGCGGCATCTACACCCAAACCGACAACGACCACGAGACGCGGGTACCGCTGCTGGGCGACCTCCCGGTGCTGGGGGCGCTGTTCCGCAGCCAGAGCAAGGTGCGGGACAAGACCGAGCTGCTGATCTTCCTGACCCCGCGCATCGTCGCCGGGCCGCGCCCGTATTGAGCCGGAAGGCCCCGGCCACGGGATTTTTCCCCGGTGGCGGGCCAAAGAACGGTAAAATCGCTGTTCCAGGCCCGCTGCGCCGGGCGCAAGCCCGCCAGCGGCGGGCAACACAGCCGTCCACCGGGCGGCAGGCGACCGTGCCGGCAGACGTGCGGCGCCATGACATTGGCCAGTAGCGCAAAGCGCAGAATTCTTAGATATGACGGGAAGCATTTTCCTTGTCGGCCTGATGGGAGCCGGCAAGACCACCATAGGCCGGGCCCTGGCCAAAAAGCTGAACAAGCGCTTCGTCGATTCGGACCACGAGATCGAAGCGCGGACCGGTGCCACCATCCCGGTGATCTTCGAGATCGAGGGCGAGGAGAACTTCCGTCGCCGCGAAGCCGAGATCATCCGCGAGCTCGCGGCCCAGCCCGACATCGTGCTGGCCACCGGCGGCGGCGCCGTCCTGCGTGCCGAGAATCGCGAGAATCTCAAGAAGGGTGGCACCGTCGTCTACCTGCGCGCCAGCATCAACCAGATCCTGCAACGTACCGGCCGCGACAAGAACCGCCCGCTGCTGCAGACCGCCGATCCGCGCCGCAAGCTCGAAGAGCTGTCGCGCCAGCGCGATCCGCTGTATCGCGAAGTGGCCGATTTCGTGGTCGAGACCAACCGGCCCAATGTGCAATTCCTGGTGCAGACCATCATCAGCCATCTGGAACTCTCGCCCAAGGACGGTTCCTGGCTGGCCGAACCGGAACCTGACGAAACCGTCGTATTCGAGAGTCACAGCGCGGTCCTGACGCAAGGCGCGGACGGCAGCACCACGCTGTCCCGCAGTCATTCCACCCAGATCTTCCATGGTGCCGCCAGCACCGAACCGAATCTTCGCAGCATGAACCAGAACATCGCTCCCGCCGCTACCACGATTGCCTCGCTGACCCTCAACGTCGACCTGGGCGAACGCAGCTATCCCATCCACATCGGCCGCGGCCTGCTGGATGACGCCACGCTTTTGCCGCAATACGTCAAGGGCAAGCGCGTGGCCATCGTCACCAATGACAAGGTCGGCCCGCTCTACCTCGACAAGGTGGCGCAAGCGCTGCGCGCGGCCGGCAAGCAGGTCACCGAGATCGTGCTGCCCGATGGCGAGGAAGAGAAGAACTGGGCCAGCCTGATGAAGATCTTCGATCGTCTGCTGGCCGACAAGTGCGACCGCAAGACCACCCTCATCGCCCTGGGCGGCGGCGTGATCGGCGACCTGACCGGCTTTGCGGCGGCCTCCTACATGCGCGGCGTGCCCTTCGTGCAAGTGCCCACGACCTTGCTGTCGCAGGTGGATTCCTCGGTGGGCGGCAAGACCGGCATCAACCATCCGCTCGGCAAGAACATGATCGGCGCCTTCTACCAGCCGCAGGCCGTGATCGCCGATACCGCCACCCTGCACACCCTGCCCCCGCGCGAACTGGCGGCGGGCATTGCAGAAGTCATCAAGCACGGTGCCATCATCGACGCGCCCTTCTTCGACTGGATCGAAACCAATATGGCGCGCCTGGTCTCCAAGGATGACGCCGCCTTGGCCTATGCGATCCAGCGCTCCTGCGAGATCAAGGCCGAGGTGGTGCGCCAGGACGAACGCGAAGGCGGCCTGCGCGCCATCCTCAACTTCGGCCACACCTTCGGCCATGCGATCGAGAATGGCCTGGGCTACGGCCAGTGGCTGCATGGCGAGGCCGTCGGTTGCGGCATGGTGATGGCGGCCGATCTGTCGCAGCGCCTGGGCTATATCGATGGCGCCACGCGCGAGCGCATCCGCGCCGTGACCGCCGCGGCCGGCCTGCCGACGGTGGCTCCGAATCTGGGCACCGAACGCTGGCTGGACCTGATGGAAGTGGACAAGAAAAACGAAGGCGGTGCGATCAAGTTCATCCTGATCAAGCCGCTGGGCAGTCCCCTGATTACCAACGCGCCGCAGGAACTGCTCCTGCAAACCCTGGCGGCCTGCACCGGAGAATGACATGCACACTGAAGCGCCCGACCATCTCGCCCCCTATGCCGCCCACTCGGCAAGTTCGCGAGGCCGGCGCTTCAGTGAAACGCCACCGGGTTCGCGCAGCGAATTCCAGCGCGACCGTGACCGCATCGTCCACTCCACCGCCTTCCGCCGTCTCGAATACAAGACGCAGGTCTTCGTCAATCATGAAGGCGACCTGTTCCGCACCCGCCTGACCCACAGCATCGAAGTCGCCCAGATCGCCCGCTCCTGCGCGCGCAACCTGCAACTGAACGAAGACCTGGTGGAAGCCATCTCGCTGGCCCACGACCTCGGCCACACGCCCTTCGGCCATGCCGGTCAGGACGAGCTCAACCACTGCATGAAGCATCACGGCGGCTTCGAACACAACCTGCAGAGCCTGCGCGTGGTCGATGAGCTGGAGCAGCACTACGCTGCCTTCGATGGCCTCAATCTCACCTTCGAGACGCGCGAAGGCATCCTCAAACACTGCTCCCTGCACAATGCCCGCCAGTTGGGCGAGATCGGCGTACGCTTCCTGGAGAAGAAGCAGCCCTCGCTGGAAGCGCAGTTGGCCAACCTGGCCGATGAGATCGCCTACAACAATCACGACATCGACGATGGCCTGCGCTCCGGACTGTTGACCATGGAGCTGATGAGCGAAGTCGATTTCTTCGCACGCCATCTGCGCGAAGTCGAACAGACCTATCCCGGCATCACCGGACGCCGCGTCATCCATGAGACGGTGCGCCGCATGATCAATGCACTCATCGTCGACCTGAACCAGACCTCGCGCAGCCACATCGCCGAGATCGCCCCGCGCGACATCGAGGATGTGCGCAATGCGCCGCAGCTCATCGCCTTCTCCGATGCGATGGCAGCCGAAGCCGCGATACTGAAAAAATTCCTGCGCGAGAAGCTCTACCGCCACTACCAGGTCAACCGCATGACGGCCAAGGCACGGCGCATCATCGCGGAGATGTTCCAGGCTTTCATCGGCCAACCCAGCCTGCTGCCGCCGGACTATCAGGTCAAGGGCATCACGGATGAAACCCAGCGTCTCGACAAGCAGGCGCGCAAAGTCGCCGACTACATCGCCGGCATGACCGATCGCTATGCCATTCGCGAGCATCGGCGTTTGTTCGTGATGGAGTGAGGATTGATGGGGCGGGTGCGACGCCCGCGTTGAACGCAGCGTGTCGATACGCTGCGTTTTCATTCAGCGCATCCGTGCGCCCTCATTGTCGAGCTGCCAGCGCGATTTCATTACCTCAATGCAATTGAAATCTCGCTGCCAGCATCTCGCGCACATTTCGTTACATTTTTTCTTGATCGCCTGCATCCCTTGCGGTCAGCCCGACGGCACGCACGGTATCGCCGCAAACCCGCTTCCAGCAAGGCTTTCCCAAAGATTGCGCGGGTGCAATGCAGGCATGTCAACGAAGTCCCCCAGAAACTGACAGGTGTAAATTTCTGTCAATATCAAGTCCGCTTTGAACAGGCCGTTATGCAGGAATGGAGTGGATGCGCATGGTGCGCAGTTTCGCTTCCGTGGATCCGTCTCCCCCTCTGATGCCCGGATCCCCTTTCATTTTCAGGAGACCGTCATGGCTATCGGCAACACCAGCGGCGTGGACAACAAGTCCCTGCTGCCCGTCACCCCTTCTTCCACTTCGTCGACCTCTGCCGCAGCGTCAGACAACGACAAGCTGCCCGCCACCGCCGGCGACAGCAGCAGCGGCGACAAGATCGCCCAGGCCAAGCAAGCCAACCTGCTCACCGTGAGCGGCGCCAAGGCCCAGTTCAATCTCTCCATCGTGCAATCCTCGCTGGAAGTATCGCTGCAGACGCAGAACGATCCGCTGTCGCTGGTCTACAAGACCGCCATCGAGAACATCAACGACATCCTGCGTCCGCAGCTGGGCGACAACGCCATCCAGACCGCATCGACCCAGGACAATTCGCCGGAAGCAACGGCGGGACGCATCGTCTCCTTCATCACCAACATGTTCGAGCTCTACAAGAAGAACAATCCGGACAAGGAAGACGCCAGCAACATCGACGACTACATGAACCTGATCTTCAAGGGCGTGGACCAGGGTTTCAAGGAAGCCCGCGGCATCCTGGAGAGCCTGAACGTGCTGCAAGGCGATATCGCCAGCAACATCGACAAGACCTATGACCTGGTGCAGAAGGCGCTGGGCGACTTCATCAACAAGGTCAAGGGCGGCAAGCAGGAGGGTGAGGACGGATCGGGCAGCGAAGGCAATGCGGATGGCCAGGGCGGTACGCTCACGGCCAGCGAGACGACTGTCAGTATTTCAGTGTCGGTGAGCCAGACGCGGATCAGCACCAGCGCTTGATACGATGAGCGCCAGCGTAGCGCTGGTCATCAATGCCACCAACGGCCGCCCACGGGCGGCCGCTTTTCATTGGTCCTTGGCGATGCCGTCGAGCCATCCGACGGTCTCGCGGAAACCGCTCTCCTCCATATGGACATTGGACGCCCTGAACATCAGAGCGTGAATGACAAGAGAGAGAATCTCGGCACCGAAGAACAACAGCCATGTTCCCGGTCCACTGGAAAATTGAAATTCCGGCTCGAAGACAAGAAAGAGCTGGACCGCACTGACAACGCCCTGGACCAGGCTGAGCAGCTTCATCACCTTGGCCCCGATACCGCTGGGATGGAGATAATGAATCCACGGTATGAGGGCAGTCACGACGAGCACCAGAAGTTCGAGACCTATCGAAGCACCATACGAACTGGCAATCAGGCGCACCATGGAATTGAAAGTGCCGAAGGTGATGAGAACAAGAAGGGCCTTCAGCAGGCGGGGATGAGTGAGTTGAAACGCCAGTTTTGATTCCAAATCATGCTCCTGGTTACATGAAAAAAAGACTCACGGTCACGCATCCTCGCGGGTGACCTGACTCGCATAGGCAGTGAAGATGACCCACGCCGCCGACCAGCCCAGTTCGTATGCCAGAAACCGCTGGGCAACGCCGATGCTGTCAAGATCAAGGTGCAAACCCGCCCGTTGCCATACGTCTTGCAGCACCAGCAGATAAGGCAGCAGAAGGAAGACAAGGATGAGGATCCATCCCGTGCGGGTCGGCAACGCGTAATGCCAGATCAGCATCCAGAGCGGAACGATCAACAGCAGCGTGTAGCCACTGGATAGCACCAGCCCTCGGAGCACCAACGAAGCCGCGAACAAGATGGCGGCAAACAGCAGGTCAGGATGTTTGAGGCGCTTGCTCATCATCAGCCCTTGGGATGTTCGGGGACGCTGGCACCATCATGCGATGCCCCCTCCCGCCCTCCTGCGTATGCATTCATTCTCGATTCCTTTCCATGATCGCGATGCCCGGTCCGGATGAGAGCGGCCAAGCTTGTGTGCGCCTACGAGACAGACCCGCAGAAGAAGGCAGCCATGGTAATGAAAGAGCGGACGAGCGCTGGAAAACGTGGCGCTTTACAGGGCAGAACTAAAAATAGTTGGAGAACATGAGCGCCGCGCACACTGCGGTGAGTGCGGGATGAGGACGATGAGTACGGTCGAAAAAAATGGCTGTTCCCGCAAGGAACAGCCATCATTGAAACATTTCAGTACGCTTCGGTACGCTTAATCAGACTTGATCAGGCTTGAGTACGATTGGACATCAGCCAACGCGAATGTCCAACCCGCACGCACGAAGCCAGCTCATTAGCCACGCAACTTCGCAAAGGCCGCGGCCATCGCATTATTGGACGGTGCCTGCTCACGGCCGCGCTGGTTCTGGTGTTGCGACAAACGGCGCGAATCGGTGCGGTCACCGCGCTGTTCATTGCGCGCACCCGGGGCCGGCGCTGTGTCGTTCAGGCGCATGGTCAGGGCGATGCGCTTGCGCTTCTCGTCCACTTCCAGCACCTTCACCTTGACCACCTGGCCAGCCTTGACCACGGTGTGCGGATCCTTCACGTAGCTGTTGGAGAGCGCCGAAATGTGGACCAGGCCATCCTGATGCACGCCGATGTCGACGAAGGCACCGAAGGCCGCGACGTTGGTGACCACGCCTTCGAGGATCATGTCCACGCGCAGGTCCTTGATCTCTTCCACGCCTTCCTTGAAGGTGGCGGTGGTGAACTCGGGACGCGGGTCACGGCCCGGCTTGTCGAGTTCCTTGAGGATGTCGGTGACGGTAGGCACGCCGAACTTCTCATCGGCATACTTGGCCGGCGACAGGCCCTTCAACAGCGAGGTCTGGCCCAGCACGCTCTTCACATCCTTCTTGATGTCGGCCAGGATCTTTTCCACCAGCGGATAGGATTCCGGGTGCACCGCCGAGGCATCCAGCGGGTTCTCGCCATTCATCACGCGCAGGAAGCCGGCGGCTTGCTCGAAGGTCTTGTCACCCAGGCGCGGCACCTCGCGCAGCGCTGCACGGGAATTGAACATACCCTTCATATCCCGGTAGGACACGATGCTCTGCGCCACGCTGGCGTTGAGCCCGGAGACGCGCGCCAGCAGCGGTGCGGAAGCGGTGTTCACATCGACCCCCACCGCGTTGACGCAGTCCTCGACCACGGCATCCAGCGAGCGCGCCAGTTGCGACTGGCTCACATCGTGCTGGTACTGGCCCACGCCGATGGACTTGGGATCGATCTTGACCAGCTCGGCCAGCGGATCCTGCAGGCGCCGCGCAATCGAGACCGCGCCGCGCAGCGACACGTCCAGGTCAGGCAATTCCTTGGAGGCGAATTCGGAAGCCGAATACACCGACGCGCCCGCTTCGGACACCACGATCTTGGTGAGCTTGAGTTCCGGACGCAGTTTGATCAGGTCCTGCGCCAGCTTGTCGGTTTCACGCGAGGCGGTGCCGTTGCCGATCGAGATCAGCGAGACATTGTGCTTCTCGGCCAGTTGCGAGAGGGTATGCAGCGAACCATTCCAGTCATTGCGCGGCTGGTGCGGATAGATGGTATCGGTGGCCACGACCTTGCCGGTGGCGTCCACGATAGCGACCTTCACGCCGGTACGCAGGCCCGGATCCAGGCCCATGGTGGAACGCGGGCCGGCCGGTGCCGCCAGCAGCAGGTCCTTCAGGTTGCGGGCGAAGACGTTGATGGCTTCGGCCTCGGCCTTCTCGCGCAGGTTGGTCATCAGCTCGGTTTCGAGGTGCATGAAGACTTTCACGCGCCAGGCCCAGCGTACCGTGTCGGAGAGCCACTTGTCGGCCGGACGGCCCTTGTTGGACACACCGAAACGTGAAGCAATGCGACCTTCGCAGGGATTGTGCGGGGCATCCCACTTCGGCTTCTCTTCTTCGGTATCCAGGCGCAGGATGACGTTCAACATCTCTTCGCGGCGGCCACGGAACAGTGCCAGGGCGCGGTGCGAGGGAATGGTGGAATAGGTTTCGGAGTAATCGAAATAGTCGGCGAATTTTTCACCGGCATCCTGCTTGCCCTCGATCACCTTGGATTCGACCACGCCATGCTCGGTGATGTATTCGCGCAGGCTCTGCAGCAGCTCGGCATCTTCCGAGAAACGCTCCATGAGGATCTGGCGCGCGCCATCCAGGGCGGCCTTGGTATCGGGCACGCCGGGGTTGTCGCCGTTGTCGGTGGTGAAGGCGGGCTTGAGGAACTTGGCCGCTTCTTCTTCCGGGTTCAGGGTCGGGTCATTCAGGAGCGCATCGGCCAGCTCGGTCAGGCCGGCTTCGGCGGCGATCTGGGCCTTGGTGCGGCGCTTGGGCTTGTAGGGCAGGTAGAGGTCTTCCAGGCGGGTCTTGTCTTCCGCGTGGGTGATGGCGTCCAGCAGCACGGGCGTCATCTTGCCCTGCTCTTCGATGGAGGCGATGATCGCGGCACGGCGGCTTTCCAGCTCGCGCAGGTAACGCAGGCGTTCTTCCAGCAGACGCAGTTGGACATCGTCCAGGCCGCCGGTGACTTCCTTGCGGTAGCGGGCGATGAAGGGAACGGTGGCACCTTCGTCCAGCAAGGCGATGGCGGCAGCGACCTGAACCGGCTTGGCGGCGAGTTCGAGGGCGAGTCGTTGTTCGATAGAAGGCAGCATGGTGAAACCCAGTCAACAGTTGAGCAATTAAGCGGTTAAGCGTTTATGCAGTGAAGAAAAACAAGCGTTGGATGATACGCAATTCAGGCAGCCAAGCCAATCTTGACATTGTGTGATTGCACGCCAAAGTGCCTTGGCGCGGGCCTCGCCGGTGCCTGCCCGGCAACGCGCGGATTGGACGCGCAGCCGCAAAGCCGGGATAATCGGCGCTTTCGCATAGCGCGTCCTCGTCTCTTAGCACCATGTCCATCCGTCTCATCGTCGGCCTCGGCAACCCCGGCCCGGAATACGAACAAACCCGCCACAACGCCGGCTTCTGGCTGGTCGACAATCTCGCCGGTCCGGTGCGCCTGGCGCGCGAGCAGCGTTTCAACGCCTTGGCGGGCAAGACCAGCATCGCCGGCAACGAAGTCTGGCTGCTGGAACCGCAGACCTACATGAACCGGTCCGGCCAGTCGGTCGGTGCCCTGGCGCGCTTCTACAAGATCAATCCGGATGAAGTGCTGGTGGTGCATGACGAACTGGACCTGCCGCCGGGCGCGGCCAAGATCAAGAAAGGCGGTTCCTCGGGCGGACACAACGGCTTGAAGGACATCACCGCTGCGCTGGGCACCCAGGATTACTGGCGCCTGCGCCTGGGCATCGGCCATCCGCGCACGCTGGGGCTGCAACAGCCGGTGGCCGACTTCGTGCTGCACCGGCCGCGCAAGGAAGAACAGGCGCTGATCAACGAGGCGCTGGACAAGAGCCTCAACGTCATCCCCCTGCTGGTGCAGGGCAAGTTCGAACAGGCCATGATGGAATTGCATACCGGGAAGTAATCCCCTGCAGGGGAAAAACCAAGGCAGATGAACGAAGGGCGCTCGACATGCAAGCGCCCTTTTTATTTGTCCGCTTACTTCAGCGAAGACAGTTTCTGTTCCAGTCCCTTGGCATCGACCGCGCCAGGAATGCGCGAGCCATCGGCAAAGAAGATGGTCGGCGTGCCGGTGACCTTGAGCTTCTTGCCCAGCGCCAGCACCTCTTCATGCGGGGCGTTGCAGGAGGCGGCAGCGGCCGGTGCTTCCTTGCCGCTCACCATCCACTCGTTCCAGGCCTTGCTCGGATTGGGTGCGCACCAGATGTTGCGCGACTTCACGATGGAATCCGGCGAGAGAATGTTGTACTGGAAGGTGTAGTAGGTGATGTTGTCCACTTCCTGCAGGGTCTTGTGCAGGCGCTTGCAGTAGATGCAGTTGGGATCCTCGAAGATGGCAATCACGCGCTTGCCATTGCCCTTGACGGTCTTGATGGCCTTGTCCAGCGGCAGGGCCGAGAACGGCGTCTGGTTCAGCGAATCGATCTTTTCCTTGGTGTAGTCGCGATAGGTCTGCGAATCGACCACGCGGCCGATGAAGAGATACTGGGCCTTGGCATCGGTGTAGATGACGTCGCCATCGATCTGGATTTCATAGAGGCCGGCATAGGGCGTCTTGGTGACGGCATCGACCTTGGCATCCTTGCCCAGGCGCGGCTCGATGAGCTTCTTGATGGTGGCCTCGGTGCTGTCGGCGGCCTCGGCTTGCGCATGGGCGCTCACGCCCGCGACGGTGGAAGCCAGCAGCACTGCCGCCATGCTCAGATGGCGCAAGGAGCTCGCACCTGCGGTCAAAAATTTTTTCATACTCGTCCTGATTCAAATCAAACGCGCGCCCAATCTTCGGAACGTCGGCCGCAAAGCCGCGCCGGTACTGGGTTCGCACATGTCTTTCAACAATGTAGGGGGAAGGTGTTGCGCTGGCGAAGACAGGCATCGATACCGCCGCGCTTCGCCAGAGGCCCTACCTTACCTGAAATCACCGTCCCTTACTGCCCCAGCGCATGGGCAATAAGGCGGCGTTTCAGGATGGGCAGATGGTTGACCAGGCTCATGCCGAGGTTGCGCACCAGGCGCACCGGCTCGGCCTCGGTGGAGAAGAGGCGATGCAGGCCGTCTGTTGCGATCTGCATGAGCAGCACTTCTTCCTTGCGGGCGCGGGCATAGCGGCGCAGCACGCGCTCGTCGCCGCAGTCGTACTGCGGTTCACGCTTGAGCAGGATGTCGATCAACGCGGCCACATCGCCGAAGCCCAGGTTCATGCCGTGGCCGGCCATGGGGTGCACGACGTGGGCGGCGTCGCCGATCAAGGCCACGCGCGGGGCGATCATCGCGTGCGGCTTGATCAGGCGCAGCGGGAAGGCCTTGGCCACTTCGGGCTGCAGCGGCGTAAGCGCACCCAGCACTGGTGCGGCCCACTGGGCCAGGCGCTCGGCCAGGGCCGACAAGGGCAGCTGCAGCAATTGATCGGCCAGCGCCTGGGGCGCGGACCAGACCAGCGAGACGCGGTTGCCCGGCAGCGGCAGCAGGGCAATCACCCCTTCGGTCGGGCTGAACCACTGGTAGGCCACGCCGCGATGGGGCAGCTCGCAGGAGAAATTGGTGACGATGGCGTTCTGGCCATAGGCGCGGTAATCGAGGCCGATATCGCACTGGCCGCGCACCCAGGAGTTGGCGCCGTCGGCACCGACCACCAGCGCGGCTGACAGCGACTGGCCGGATTCCAGCGTCAGGGTGGCGCTTTCACCGGCCACTGCCAGCGCGGAGGCGCGGCCGTGCAGCACGCGCACGTTGGGGGCGAAGCGCAGGGCCGCGTCGAGCGCCTGGTCGAGGTTGCGGTCCTCGACGATCCAGGCCAGGGCATCGGTGCGGGCGGCATAGGCATCGAAGGAAAGCAGGCCGGGGCGGGCTTTCTCGGGCAGGCCATCGCCATGCACGGTCATGTTGTCCACCGGCGCGATGCGGGCGGCATCCATGGCGTCCCAGACGCGCACCGACGACAGCAGGCGGTGCGCGGTGTGGTTGAGCGCGTAGACGCGCACGTCCCAGCTGGCGGGGTCGGGCGTGGCGGACGCAGGCGGGGGGGCCAGCAGGGTCACCTTGAAGCCCGCCTGGGCCAGCCCCAGCGCCGCCGTCTTGCCGACCGCGCCGTCGCCGACGATGCAAATGTCAGTGCCAGCCGCGGCCGGCGAAGAAGTATGGGTGTGTGCTTGGGTAGTCATGCTGGCGATTATAAACGGGGTCGCGAAAACTATTTTTCAAAAAGGACTTGCATAATTTTTTAAAGTGTCTATACTTGTCCGTCTTGGCCTGGTAGCTCAGTTGGTAGAGCAGAGGATTGAAAATCCTTGTGTCGGTGGTTCGATTCCGCCCCGGGCCACCAAGTTACAAGAAAACGCCAACCTTCGGGTTGGCGTTTTTCGTTTCTGCGCCAATATTCTTTGGCTCATTCGGGCATGCATCTCCTCCGGCCCACATCCCACCCATGTTGCATGCAGCAAACTGATTCGTTGTCGGCATAGCCTCCAGCAACTGCGTCAATCCTGGCATCGACGCCAAGAAGCAGTACAACGCGCGCAATCGAGGCTGACGATACTCGCTTACCTCTTGGTGCAGGCTTTAGAACTCAGCACTTGGCAAGCAGTCTGATCGCGGTTTGATGAGTAATCCCTCCCCTCAACACGCGAAGACTACAATCATGGACAACACCTACAGCTTTGGCCTGCATACCCAACTTTCCCCTAACGAGCTGCTCTTCTACGTCTTCATCGATGAAACGTGCAAAGAGTTTGGCGTAGACGATGTCAGTGCCGCGGCCGCTGCTCTCGCCGGTCGACATCGGATTCCCGGCAGAACCAAGCCTTCCGACGCCACGAAACAGACATCGGTGGCGTCCATCGTGGGACGCAGATCTCTCAACTGCGACTTGAAAAGGAAGATTCTTCCCACGCTCAATAACCAAAGCATCAAAGAACTGAACACGCTGATGACACAAAATATCGGCAGATGCGTCGGACGTGCGTTTCCCCTGGTCGGGTATGCGGTGTCGGCCCATAACGTCGCGTCGATCAAGAGCCGTTCTGTTGCGAACTATAATCGCCGGGTCAGAACGGAAGACAAGATTTTGTGATGCGGGCTATCGCTTGGGAAAGATTGGAAGCTTGGGTCCGCAAGGAAAATGCCACTAGCCCTAAAAAGCAACTGACCCGCGATACTCAGCTTGACGACGATCTTGATGTTACCGGCGATGAGGCTGAAGATTTCATGGAGCACCTCTTTGAAGAATTCTCCATCGACTTCGGGGACTACAATTTTGATCACTATTTTGTCCCCGAAGGCTTCAGCCCACTTGAGATTTTCCTGCTGCTGATCTCGAAGAAAAAGCGGGCTTCCTACGACAGGCCACCAATCACCCTTGGCATGCTCTACCAAGCAGCCCTTGATGGCCGATGGGATTGTGCCCGCCTGGATTCACTGTCATCACTTTCACAGACTTGAATCGACACAACCATCACGCCAACTGATAACACAAAAACAGAAAAACAAAACCGAGCTGATCGCAACGTGCGCAACATCACAACCTCAGCTCAATTCCTCTCTCCCCCATTGACGAACCGCACCTCCACCCGCCGGTTGCGTTCATCACTGGCTGCCAGCCCCGGCAGCGGTTGCGAATCCCCATACCCCGCCACGATCACGCGGCGCGCCGCTTCCGGCGCACTGCGTCCGATCAGCAGCAAGCGCGCCTCGCGCGCGCGCGCCGCCGACAGCGTGAAGTTGTCATCGTAGACCGTGCAATACGCGCGCACATCAGTCACCGGGGCCTTCACCGGTTTGTCATCCGTATGGCCTTCCACATAGATGCGGCCCGCCGGATGCTGCCGGAGATACTCCGCAATCCGCTCCTCGACCTGCGCAAACGCGGCCCGTGCTTCCGGCTCCACGCAAGCACTGCCGCGACGGAATGCCCCCTCTTTCAGCGTAATCTTCCCCGCCTCGGTATCGACCGCCACCAGGTTGGAAGCGCCCTGCTGCGCAAACACCGTCTGCACCTGGCGCAACACGACCGTCAATCCCGGCCCGTCGGATTCGCGGCGGGCCGTCGCCGGCGCGGCTGGCGGTAGTGCAGTCTCAGCCGCTGCAGGCGCCGGTGGGGTGGGTGCTGCAGCAGGCAAGGGGGCAGCCGGTGGCGGTGCCGGCGTGGAAGCGGCTGCCACCTGCGGTGCCTCCGCACGCAACTGCGCAATCTCGGGACCACCCGCCCGGCTCACCGCCAGCAGGACGATCAATACCCCCGCCAGCGCCGCCATCAGCCCGGTGGCCGCGACCCATTCGTGATCGGATTCACTCATCGCCGCCTCAGGATGAACGTCCGGACTGGCGCTGCAGCGCTTCCATCCACTCGCCATGGCGCAGATGCGCGCGCTGAGCCTCGGCCTGTTGTGCCGCCAGCAGGGCTTGTCCGCTTTGCTTGATGGCGTCGATCAGACGTTGCTGTTCTTCTGCATGTTGCACCGCCTGCGCTTGCGCAGCCGCAGTGGCCGCATCCTTGAGAATGCCGATGCTCCACGCCAGCCGCGCCTGCTCATGCCCGCGCAAGATCATCCAGGACTTCAGAATCAGAAACGCCAGCATGCTCCATGCGGCAATCTTGAACTTGCTGCCCAGTGCATCGATCACCGCTCCCAGCGCACCCGGTGCAGCCTGTGGTCCAAGCACGCCGGCCGTCGCCGTCAAGGCCAGGCCCAGGCCGATGAAAGTGCCCAGCAAACCCAGCATCAGGATCAAGCCCGGCATCGCGGCAGCCCAGCGTTCCGGCGCAGTGGCCACGGCCTGGCTCAGTTCGTCCGGTGTGTTCGTCGCAGGCAGAGGCCCGCGCTCGCCGGTCAGCGCTTGCAACCGCGCCTGCCACTGCGCAGGCCGGGCGCTGCGTGAGAGCAGCAGCGGCAGTGCGATCACCAGCAACAGCAACACCAGCGCAAACACCCACTGCAGGGCGCCATAGGCCGTGCCATCCCATTGCGGCAGCAGGAAACTCCACAGCGATTTATCCATGAACTGCCCCTGTCTGCATGACGAACCTTCCCATCCTTGCTCCCCTTCTTCTTTACATTGTCAGCGTCTTGTCACGACAGGAGATTATCAGAAAGACCACACTGAGGGACGAAAAGCCCCGCGCAGCCGACCGATGTAATGGTCCGGTCACAAGTTGTCAGCAAACTTTCAGGTCTTGACAACTTGCTACCAATTTCTTTGCACATGGCCCGCTCTTCTTTACCTCTTCGCCTGCTTCCGCTGGCCCTGGCCCTGCAAGCCATCCATGCCCCTGCCCAGGCGGCCAACTACACGGTGGCCAACGGCACGACCGACACCAGCGCCAAGACCCTGACCAAGAACGGTGCCGATAACATCACCGTCAATGCCGGCGGCACCCTGGCTTCCGGCAGCGCGGCCACCATCCGCACCTCGCAGGACAACGACAACCTCAGCACCGTCACCATCAACAACGCCGGTACCATCGGCCAGAACAGTGGCCTGACGGCCATCAGCATCAACCACAAGAAGGTCAACCTGATCCTCAACAACGCCGCTGGCGGCGTCATCACCAGTTCCTCCAGCAGCGCCAAGACACCGACCATCCTGATCGGCAAGGGCAGCGATACCTTCTCCATCGTCAACCTCGGCACCATCTCGCAGACCGGCCCCACGCCCACCAATGCGGACAATGGCAAGAACTACGCCATCAATGCCAACGGCGACTACTCCACCGCCGGCAATACCATCGTCAACGGCTCGGCCAGCAACAGCAGCGCCACCATCAGTTCGTCGAGTTCGAGCGCGATCAAGATGGGCTCCAACATCCTGCTGACCAACTACGGGCGCATCTTCACCACCAGCCCGGTCAACACCTCCTGTCCGGATTACCTGTCGGCCTGTGCCAGCGGCTCGCCGCCGAAAGCGGCCGATGGCATCTCCATCGACGACGGCATCCGCAATGCGGTCATCGTCAACTACGGCAGCATCACCGGTGCGCGCCACGGCATCGATGGCGGTGATCCGGTGGCCGCCACACCAGACAGCAATCTCGCCAATGCCATCCAGCTCACGCCGCGCCTGAGCGCCACCGGCATCACCTTCGACGCCACCTATGCCGATGGCAGCACGCGCAGCAACGTGGCCATCAGCAACAACGTGGTGATCAACCAGGCCGGCGGTGTCATCACCGGCAACAACGGCTCGGGCGTGGGCTTCGACAGCCATGGCGTGGTCTTCAACTACGGCACCATCATCGGCAACTACGCCGGCAGCGGACGCGTGTATGACGTGCTCGGCAATGGCGCCACCACCAGCAATGGCGACGGCGACGGCGTCGATATCGACGGCACCGCCTACATCGAAAACTGGGGGACCATCCGTGGCAATGGCGCAGGCGGCCTCGATTCCACCGGCCAGCCGAATGGCGCCGATGGCATCGCCGCCGGTGGCGGCACCATCATCAACCACGCGGGCGCGGTGATCTATGGCGATGCCCACGGCATCCTCATCGACGATGGCAATGACTGGTCCAAGGACCCGAGCAATCCGCGCATCACCTACAACACCGGCAACACCACCGGACGCGGCACCGGCGGGGCCAACGGTGTCAACGGCGCCAAGGCGTACATCGTCAACGATGGCAGCATCACCGGCAACAAGGGCATCGCCATCGGTCTGGTCGGCAATTACGATGACACGCTCATCAACAACGCCAGCGGCGTCATCACCGGCGGCGCCCAGGCCACGCTCACCGGCCAGGGTGGCAGCACCGTACCGGGCGCGGCGGTGCAGATGGGCGGCGGCAACGATACGCTGATCAACTACGGCCGCATCGAAGGCAAGAATGGTCTGGCCATCGACATGGGCGACGGCGACGATTCACTGCAACTGCTGGGTGGCACCGTGATCGGCACCATCAATGGCGGCGCAGGCATCGACACGCTCACCACCGGCGGCACGCAGACCTTTGCGGCAGGGGTGCTGTCGGGTTTCGAAAACTACATCGTGCGCGACGGCGTCACACGCTTCAATTACGACCTCGGCACCGTCAACAACATGACCGTCAATCAGGGGGCGGTACTGCAGGTCAATGGCGCTTTCGGCACCAGCGGCAACCTCGCCATCAACGGCGCATTCCAGGCGGTGGAGGGCACGGCCACGCGCACCATCAACGTCGGCGGCAATCTCTCCGTGGGCAGCAACGGGACCCTGCAGGTGGCCGTGGCGGGACCGCAAGCCGATCGGATCAATGCAGCCGGCAGCGCCACGCTGGCCAACGGTGCGACCCTGCAGCCGGTGGTCAAGACCTATGTCCCCAATACCGCACGCTGGACCATCCTCTCGGCCGCAAGCGGCCTGTCGGTCGATGTGTCGACGATCCAGCTGGCCGACACCGCCACGCTGGACTACGGTCTGCAAGTCTCGGGCAATGACCTGATCCTCACCGCCCAGCGCACCGCCAGCGTGAGCGACGTCAGCGGCAGCCCGCTGGGCCGCGCGCTCGACGCGCTCGGCAACAACAGCAGCAACGCCCAGGTGCAGAACCTGCTGGCCTCGCTGGATGCCTTGCCCACGGCCGCCGCCTATCGCAGCGCGGTGCGCCAGTTGCAACCGGAAACCAATCGCGCCAGCCAGCAGGCGGCGCAGGTCTCCATGGGCAGCGTCTTCTCGGCCGTGGCCGGACGCGTGGACAGCGCGCGCGGCGATGCACCCGTGGCCAGCCAGGGTGGCAGCGGCGTGGCCACCGGCGAAGCCGCCGCACGCGGCCGTGTCTGGCTGCAAGGTCTCGGTGCCTGGGGCCGACAGCAGGCCCGCGCCGGCGCTGATGGCTATGATGTCAGCGCCTACGGCATGGCCGCCGGCATGGAGACCGACCTCTCCGCCCGCGAAGTGGCCGGCCTCACGCTCGGCTACACGCGTGCCGGCACGCGTGGCAGCGACAACGCCAGTGGCAATGACGTCAACGTCGATGCGGTGCATGTGGGCGGCTACGTTGGCCTGGACATGGATGGCTGGACGCTCGACGGCGCGCTCATGGTGGGCGGCAATCATTACAGCAGCCAGCGTGCCATCAGCTTCCTCGGCCAGACCGTCAGCGGCAGCTACAACGGCTGGCAGGTCGGTGCCCGCGTGGAAGCCGGCCTGCCCTTCGCCCTCAGCCAGCGCTGGTCGGGCCGCTGGCTGGCCGGCCTGCGCCTGTCGCACCTGAGCAATGAGGGCTACACCGAAAGCGGCAATGCGGCGCTGGCGCAGAACGTGGAATCCAGCCGTGCCAATTCGGTACAGCCGACCCTGGGCGTGGAATTCAATCGCCTGAGCGACAACGGCGACCGCCTGCAACTGCGTGCGCGCTACCTGCACGAGCTGGCGGGCAACCCGGATGTCACCGCCAGCTTCGTGGCCGGCGGTCCCAGCTTCACCACCGCCAGCACCGCACCCAATCGCGATGCCGTGCAACTGGGCGTGAGCTATCGCTTCAACGGGGCCCAGGGCAGCTATGGCACGCTGGGCTATGACGCCGAAGTCCGCGACCGCTCGCTGATGCATCAACTGACCGCACGTGTGGGCTGGCTGTTCTGATGCTGTCCTGCCCATGAAACAAGGCCCGCAGCTTGCGCTTGCGGGCCTTTTTCACTCCGGCGACAATCGCCCGATGCGCTCCTCTTTCCTCTCCCGGTTCCGGCTACCCCGCCCTGCCCTGGCCCTCGCCAGCCTCGCCCTGCTGGCCGGCTGCGCCAGCGATCCCGATCTCGTGCAACGTGCCGATGCCCTGGTCGCACCTGCCGGCCTGCAACGCGAGGAAGTCCGCGGCGGTCCTTTCGTACTGACGGCCTACGTGCACGCGCGCCCGAAAGCCCCGCTGTTGCGCGTGTATCTGGAAGGCGATGGCCGTGCCTGGATCACGCGCAATCAGGTCTCCCCCGATCCGACGCCCCATACCGCCATGGGCCTGCGCCTGGCCGCCAGCGATGGCGGCGACGTGGTGTATCTGGCGCGGCCCTGCCAGTTCACGCCGATGGCACGCAATCCGATCTGCCAGCCGGAGTACTGGGCCGGCCTGCGCTATTCCCCGCTAGTGGTGAGTGCCATGGATGAAGCCCTGAGCCGCTATGTGGCGCGACTGCAGCCGGCCCGGCTGGAGCTGGTGGGATTCTCGGGCGGCGGTGCCATCGCCGTGCTGCTGGCGGCGCGGCGCAAGGATGTGAGCGCCATCCGCACGGTGGCCGGCAATCTCGATCACGTGGCCGTCAATCAATGGCACAAGGTCTCGCAGATGCCAGGCTCGCTCAATCCCATCGATGTGGCGTCGCAGGTGGAGCGCATCCCGCAACTGCATGTGAGCGGTGCCGAGGATACCGTCATCCCCACTGCCATCACACACAGTTTCGTCGACCAGGTCGGCCGCTGCGCCGGACTGGTGACCGTGCAGGGCATGGCGCACCAGAGCGACTGGGATCGACTCTGGCCCAAGCTGCTGGCGGTGCCCCTGCCTTGTGCGGCCAAGCGGCCCTGACCGATCCGCCATAAAAAATGGGTAGCCGGGAAAATCCGGGCTACCCATTTTTCTAACAAAACTTCATATCGTGATTGCCTGAAAAACAGGCAACCCCGCCATCACAGCGCCATATCGGCCGATGCGTTGGCTTTTGGCTTTTCCATGCTGCCACCCTTGCCGGTCTGGCCGGCCGCCTTGGGGGCGATCACCGGCGGCGGCATCAGTTGCAGCACGTCGGCGGTGTAGGCCCACTCCTTGGCGACCTGGTCCGGGTGGTCATTGAGCTTGGTGCCATAGCTGGGCACGATCTGGCGCACCTTCTGCTGCCATTCGGGCGTAGCCAGCTTGTCCTTGAAGACCTTCTGCAGCACGGTCAGCATGATCGGCGCGGCGGTCGAGGCACCGGGCGAGGCACCCAGCAGACCGGCGATACTGCCATCGGCCGAGGCCACGATTTCGGTGCCCAGCTTCAGCACGCCACCCTTGGCCTCATCCCGCTTGATGATCTGCACGCGCTGGCCAGCTTGCCACAGACGCCAGTCTTCCTTCTTGGCGTTGGGGAAGTATTCCTTGAGCGCGGCGAAACGCTGATCGTCGGACTGCATCAGCTGGCCGGCCAGGTATTCCACCAGCGGGTATTCATCGATACCGACACGGGCCATCGGCCAGACGTTGTGCGTGGTGGTCGCCGAGAACAGGTCCCACAGCGAGCCCTGCTTCAGGAACTTGGTCGAGAAGGTGGCGAAGGGGCCAAACAGGATCACGCGCTTGCCATCCAGCACACGGGTATCCAGGTGCGGCACCGACATCGGCGGCGCGCCCACGGACGCCTTGCCATAGGCCTTGGCCAGGTGGCGCAGGGCGATGTCCTGGTTGTCGGTGATGAGGAAGGAGCCACCGACCGGGAAGGCGGCGTAGTCACGCGCCTCGGGGATGCCGGACTTCTGCAGCAGCTTCAGGGCACCGCCACCGGCACCGATGAAGACGAACTTGGCATCGGTTTCGGTGGTGCTGCCATCCTTGAGGTTCTTGTAGACCACGCGCCAGGTGCCATCACCGTTGCGGGTGATGTCGCGCACTTCGCTGGAGAGCTTCAGACCGAAGTTGGGACGCGTCTGCAGGTAGGCTGCGAACTGGCGGGTGATTTCGCCGAAGTTGACGTCGGTACCCAGCGGGGTCCAGGTGGCGGCCAGCTTCTGGTTGGGGTCGCGGCCTTCCATCATCAGCGGCACCCACTTCTTGATCTGCTCGTGGTCTTCCGAATACTGCATGCCGGCAAACAGCGGGCTGGCCTGCAGGGCTTCGTAACGCTTCTTCAGGTAGGCGACGTTGTCATCGCCCCAGATGAAGCTCATGTGCGGGGTGGAATTGATGAAGGAGCGCGGGTTCTTCAGCACGCCGCTCTTGACCTGCCACGACCAGAACTGGCGCGAGATCTGGAAGGCTTCGTTGATCTCGATGGCCTTGGCGATCTGGATCTTGCCGTCCTTGTCTTCGGGCGTGTAGTTCAGTTCGGCCAGGGCCGAGTGGCCGGTGCCGGCGTTGTTCCAGCCGTTGGAGCTTTCTTCGGCCACGCCATCGAGGCGCTCGACCATTTCCATCGACCAGCCCGGTTCCAGCTCATTGAGCCAGACCGCCAGGGTGGTGCTCATGATGCCGCCGCCGACCAGCAGCACGTCGACCTTCTTGACGTCCGCCGCCTGCGAAGCGGGCGTGACGACCAGCGCAACTACGAATCCCAGCAGGGCCAGGAAGGATTTTTTCAACATTGTCTAATCCATTTGTGATGAGAGAGGGCTGCCTCCCCTGCACAGTGGCGGGGAGTCGGACAACCGGTGCATGTCACAGGCCACAGCGCCTGCCGTGGAGGGCGGGCGCGAAAGCGCTGCGTCATGTGGGCCTTGCAGATCAATGCAAGCCCGGCCGGGCGTGGCCGCGCGGGGCCACGGCGCACGTACAGGCCTGTAGCCTGGGTGGTGCCTGCCGGTTTCAACTGCCTGTCCGATACCTGTCTCCGGCATTTGGGGAATGCCTGTACAAATCGTCTCCGTCAGAGCGGACCGGGATCGGGTCATGTCGAGGGGGCGCAGCGTACCACGGGACGGGAGCCAAAGGCGATTGCGGATATCCCCTATTAACGATGGCGCACAAGCATGTTCTTGGCTAGGGAATTCCCCGATATCGTGTGGGCCGTGCCTGACTGACAATGCATGGACCGCCAACACTCACCGTCCCTCATTGGGGCGCACACAAGAACGATCAGGGGCCCGTATGCAAACCGTCATCAACAAGCCGGAAAATTTCGCGTCGTATCGGTATCACGACCGGGCCTTCAATTGCGACACTGCCAAGATCCTGCCGGGCGAATATTTCTATACCGGCGAGGACATGATGATCGTGACCGTGCTGGGTTCCTGCGTCTCGGCCTGCCTGCGCGACCGTGTCAGCGGCGTGGGCGGGATGAACCATTTCATGCTGCCTGATGGCGGCGGCGAAGCCGACAGCCCGGTCTCGGCTTCGATGCGCTACGGCACCTATGCCATGGAAGTCTTGATCAACGACGTGCTCAAGGCCGGTGCCCGGCGCGAGAACCTGGAATGCAAGGTCTTCGGCGGTGGCGCGGTACTGCGCGGCATGAACGCGATGAACGTGGGCGAACGCAATGCCGCCTTCGTCAAGAATTACCTGTCGGCCGAGAAAATCCGCGTGGTGGCCGAAGACCTCAACGACATCTGGCCGCGCAAGGTGCATTTCTTCCCGCGCACGGGCAAGGTGCTGGTCAAGAAGATCAAGGACGCCGCTGCCGATCTGGCCAGCCGTGAACGTGAATATGCGTCCAAGCTGCAGGCCAAGCCGGTGGGTGGGGAAATCGATTTGTTCTGAGCGACGCCATCGTCCAAACAAAAAAGCGGAACCCGTTGCATGGGCTCCGCTTTTTTCTTGCCCGCTTTACGCGGGCTGATACCAGATCGTAATCAGGCCTTGAGCGTGGTCAGGCCTTGCTCAGCCAACGCCTTCAACCATCCCAATCCCGCCGAGGTCGCTCCCGCCGGGTTGTATTCGCAACCGATCCAGCCCTGGTAACCCAGGTTATCGATCAGCTTCAGCAGATACGGATAGTTCAGCTCACCCACATCCGGCTCATGGCGCTCGGGCACACCGGCAATCTGGATGTGGCCGATGCCGGGCATGTCGCGCTTCAACTTGACGGCCACGTCGCCTTCGACGATCTGGCAGTGGTAGCAGTCGAATTGCACCTTCAGGTTGGGCGCGCCCACTTCGGCACAGATGGCCTGGGCATCGTCCTGGCGATTGAGGAAGAAGCCCGGAATGTTGCGGGTGTTGATCGGCTCGATCACCACGGTCAGGCCGGCGGATTCAGCCTGGTGTGCCGCATACGACAGGTTGTCCAGGTACACCGCACGGTGACGCGCGCGATCCTGGTCGGGCTTGATCAGGCCGGCCATCACGTGCAGGGTCTTGTTGCCGATGACGGAAGCGTACTTCAGCGCAGTCTCGATGCTGCGCTTGAATTCGTCTTCGCGGCCCGGCAGCGAGGCGATGCCGCGCTCGCCGGCGGCCCAGTCACCCGGGGGCGCATTGAACAGCGCCTGGGTCAGGCCATTGGCCTCCAGGCGCGACTTGATCTCTTCAGGCTGATAGTCGTAGGGGAACAGGAACTCGACGCCGGAGAAGCCATCCTTGGCGGCGGCGGCGAAGCGGTCCAGGAAATCGTGTTCCACATACATCATGCTCAGGTTGGCGGCAAAACGCAGCATCGGATTCTCCTTGGTAACGAAGGGGCCAGTGTAGCGCGAACACTCTTGCGCGCGTCCACACAGGCAGAAGGTGCAGAAAACGTCAAAGCCCGCAGGCACAGGCATGCGGGCTTTGAACGGGACATCACATTACTTGTTGACCATGCCTGGCTTGGTGGCCAGCGTGGCAATCGAACCTACCACCAGCATCACTGCCAGCATGTACATGCCGGTAGCGTTGTTGTGGGTCAGGTCCTTCAGGTAGCCGATCAGGTAGGGGCTCACGAAACCGGCCAGGTTGCCCACCGAGTTGATGGCGGCAATGCCGACGGCCGCCGCAGCGCCCGACAGGAAGGCGGTCGGCAGCGACCAGAACAGCGGTGCGCAGGTCAGCACGCCGGCCGCGGCCAGCGACAGCGAAGCGATCGAGACAGCGGTGTTGTCCGCAAACAGGGCCGCACCCACGAAGCCCACGCCACCCATCAGGGCCGGGATCACCAGGTGCCAGCGGCGCTCACGCATGCGGTCGGCGCTGCGGCCGATCAGGTTCATGGCGATGATGGCGCAGCCAAACGGAATGGCCGACAGCAAGCCGATTTCCAGGTTGCCCTTCACACCGGTGGCCTTGACCAGGGTCGGCATCCACAGCGTCAGGCCGTATTGACCCATGACGAAGGAGAAGTAGATCAGGCACATCAGCCAGACACGCGCATCCTTCACGATGGCGCCGAAGCCGTGCTTGCTTTCCTTGCCCTTGGCATCGCCGTCGATGTCGGCTTGCAGGCTGGCCTTCTCTTCATCGGAGAGCCACTTGGCGCTCTTGACGTCGTTGTCCAGGTACAGCACCGTGGCCACACCGATCAGGACCGCCGGAATGGCTTCGATCAGGAACATCCACTGCCAGCCTTCCAGGCCGCCATTGTTGTGGAAGGCATCCATGATCCAGCCCGACAGCGGGTTGCCCAGGATGCCGGCCACCGGAATGCCGGACATGAAGACCGCGATCACCTTGGCACGGCGGTGCGAAGGGAACCAGTAGGTCAGGTACAGGATGATGCCGGGATAGAAACCGGCTTCGGCCAGGCCCAGCAGGAAGCGCAGGACGTAGAACTGGGTGGCGTTCTGCACGAACATGAAGGCCGCCGAGAGGATGCCCCAGGTGATCATGATGCGGGCGATCCAGATGCGCGCGCCGACCTTGTGCATCAGGATGTTGCTGGGCACTTCAAAGAGGAAGTAGCCGATGAAGAACAGGCCAGCGCCGAGACCGAAGACGGTCTCGGAAAAACCCAGGTCCTGCGACATCTGCAGCTTGGCAAAGCCGACGTTGACGCGATCCAGATACGCGATCACGTAGCACAGCATCAGGAACGGCATGATGCGCCAGAAGACTTTCTTGTACAGCCCGTCCTTGGACTTGTCGTTGACGTCGAGTCCGACGCCGGAAGTGCTTGCGGTGGTCATGGTGTTACATCTCCCTAAGAGTGTCGCGGCTGTCTATGCACGGCCGCTGGTTGCTTGGTGCCCGTGGTCTGACGGGCAATTTATGGATTCAATCGGACCCGCGTGCCGCTCCTTGCGGAACGGCACGCAGGCCGGCATTGATTGGCCGGTCTTGTGCCGGCTTGACTGCCACTTGCACCCACCACCTTCCGTTGGGCGCAAGCGGGGCATGGCGGACTGGCTGCGTCCGCCATGACATGTTCTTGCTAAGGGTTGCGAAGGCTGCCCGGACTTGCTGCCGTCCTTACCAGCGCGCCTTGAAGGTGTCGCGCAGATCCTGCAGCGCGGGCTCTTCCAGCGGCGTGGCACGGCCTCCGGCCAGGTGCCACAACTTGGCGGTTTCTTCCAGTTCTTCCAGGGCAAAGGCGGCCTTGGAGACCGAGCTTTCCCACACCACCGGACCGAGCCGTTCCAGCAGCACGCCACGCACTTGCGTGGCGATCTTCGCCACCTGCTCGGCCACCTCCGGCGCACCCGGACGGGCATAGCGGATCAGCGGGATGTGGCCGACCTTCATCACGTAATACGGCGTGATGGGCGGCAATACATCCTGCTCGCTGTAGACGCCATTGATGGTCAGCGACACCAGATGCGTGGAGTGCGTATGCACCACCGCATGCATCTCGGGATTGTTGTCGTAGATGGCGCGATGCAGGACCAGGGTCTTGGAGGGCTTGTCGCCCGAGACCCATTCCCCTGCCGCATTGACCTTCGCAATGGCCGCCGGATCGAGGAAACCGAGGCAGGCGTCGGTCGGCGTGATCAGCCAGCCGTCATCGAGACGTGCGCTGATGTTGCCGGCCGACCCGACGGTATAGCCACGCTGATAGAGCGAAGCGCCGATGCGGCAGATCTCTTCGCGCAGCGCGCTTTCGTTGGTGTTGCGGCTCATGCCGTCTTCCCGTCGAGATAGCGCAGTGCCTTCTCGAAGAAATCGACGCTGCCGAAATTGCCCGACTTCAATGCCAGCGCAACCGGTTGTTCATCCAGCGTGGCGGTCGCCGGCACGCCCGGATCGATCTGCGGGCCGATGCGCAGGGCTCGCACATCCAGCGCCTGCACCACCGCACCGGAGGTCTCGCCACCGGCGACGACGAACTGGCGTACGCCACGTTGCTTCAAGCCAGCGGCGATCGATGCCAGCGCCTGTTCGACCAGGTGACCGGCCTTGGCGACGCCCAGTTCTTTCTGCACGGCCTTGACTTCATCGGGAGTGGCGGTCGCGTAAATCAATACCGGCTCGTTCTGGATGCGTTCATCAGCAAAGGCCAGCGCCTGTGCCACCACGTCTTCGCCACGCGCCAGGGCCAGCGGGTCGATGCGGAAGGCGGGACGCTTGGCCTTCCATTCGGCCACCTGCGCATTGGTCGCCTTGGAGGCGGAACCGGCCAGCACCACCGACAGGCCATCGACCTTGGGCAGTTGCGCGGCTTCACCGGCGGCGGTCAGCAGACCGGCGCGGCGGAAATTCTCGGGCAGGCCCAGGGCCACGCCGGAACCACCGGTGATGAGCTTCAGTTCGGCGCAGGCTTCGCCCAGCGTGAACAGGTCCTTGTCGGAGACGGCATCGGCGATGGCCATCTTGACGCCGTCGGCGCGCAGGGCCGTGAAGCGCTCCTGCGTGGCGGCCGCGCCGCGTGCCACGGTGTCGTAGCGCACCAGGCCGACCTTGGATTCGGTCTGGCGCTGCAGGACGCGCACCAGATTGGCATCGGTCATCGGGGTCAGCGGATGGTTTTCCATGCCCGATTCATTCAACAGCGCATCGGCCACGAACAGGTAGCCGCGATAGATGGTGCGGCCGTTTTCCGGGAAGGCCGGGCAGGCGATGGTGAAGTCCTCGCCCAGTTCCTTCATCAGCGCATCGGTCACCGGACCGATGTTGCCTTCGTCGGTGGAATCGAAGGTGGAGCAGTACTTGAAGAAGAACTGCGTGCAGCCCTGCTGCTGCAGCCAGCGCAGTGCGGCCAGCGATTGCTCGATGGCTTCGGCAGCGGGAATGGTGCGCGACTTCAGTGCGATCACCAGCGCGTCAGCCGCCACGGCCGGCATTTCGCTGGGCACGCCGATGGTCTGCACGGTGCGCATGCCGCCGCGGACCAGCATGTTGGCCAGGTCGGTGGCGCCGGTGAAATCGTCGGCGATACAACCGAGCAAGGGACGGGATGTGGACATGAAAACTCCTCGATTCAGATGCAGGGACGACGCTGGATTACTTGGCCTTGGCCGGCGGCAGGTCGATGCCGGGGAAGATCTTGATGACGGCCGAATCATCCTCGCCGCCATGACCGGCGGTGGACGCCATCATGAACATCTGGTGCGCAGCGGCCGACAGCGGCAGCGGGAATTTGCTGCGGCGGGCGGTATCGAGCACCAGGCCCAGGTCCTTGACGAAGATGTCCACGGCCGACAGCGGGGTGTAGTCGCCGTTGAGGATGTGCGGCACGCGGTTTTCGAACATCCAGGAATTGCCGGCGCTGTGGGTGATGACGTCATACAGCGCATCCGGATTGACGCCTTCGCGCAGGCCCAGGGCCATCGCTTCAGCGGAGGCGGCGATGTGCACGCCGGCCAGCAGTTGGTTGATGATCTTGACCTTGGAGCCGATGCCGTGGGTGTCGCCCAGGCGATAGACCTTGCCGGCCATGCCAGCCAGCACGTCTTCGATCTTGGCATAGACCTCGGCAGGACCCGAAGTCATCATGGTCATCTCGCCGGAAGCGGCGCGCGCGGCACCACCGGAGACCGGTGCGTCCAGCAGCAGCAAGTCCTTTTCTGCCAGGCGCTTGCCCAGTTCGACGGCGAAGTCGGGCGCCACGGTGGCGCTGGAGATGACGACGCTGCCCGGCTTCATGGCGGAGACGGCACCGTTCTCACCGAAGAGCACCATCTCGGTCTGGGCGGCATTGACCACCAGGGTGATGACCACATCGACCTTGGCGGCCAGCTCGGCCGGATTGGCACAGGCCACGCCACCGGCGGCGGCGAACTTGTCCTGGACTTCCTTGCGCACGTCGCAGGCATGCACATTGAAACCGGCACGCAACAGCGAGCTGGCCACGCCATAACCCATGGCTCCCAAACCGATCACACCTACATTCTTGGACATAATTGCCTCCGCATTGATGACGCCGCTGCCGCTCTCGACGGGCAGGACATTGCGCCGGGTTGATGATGCAACGCCGGCAAAGGCCGGCGTCAGAATTTCAAAATTTCGTAAAACTTATAAACCGTTTAAATCGTTTAAAACATTCAAATCATTTGCTGCCATTCAAGCCGGGATCCTCTGTTCAGGACTGTCCCTGGCTCAAGCGCCGTGCCGCGTTGAACATGTGGGTCTGGGCGGCATTGCGGGCCGCCATTTCATCACCGGCGCGAATGGCCGCGACGATGGCCTCATGTTCTTCGCGGACCTGGCGCGAAAAATCCTCATACCGTGCTTCATTGCCACGCGTGACCGCCGTGGCCGCTTCCAGATACTGGGACAGGAACTCCAGCGTCTTGATGAAGTACGGATTGCGCGTGGCCTGCGCCAGTGCGCGATGGAAGGCCACATCGGCGGCCACGCCATCACCGCCTGCGGCCACATCGACCCCGATCTGCACCAGTGCCGCGTCAATCGCCTGCAGGTCTTCCGCACTGCGGCGCTTGGCTGCCTGTGCGGCGACTTCGGCCTCGATGGCACGGCGCAGCTCGACAATCTGCAGCACCGCCTCGGGCGAACTGACCTCGGTGTAATCGATGCGCAGCGGCTTGATGCCTGCCTGCTCGGTCACGAATACGCCGCTACCCTGGCGCGGTTCGACCACGCCTTCATGTTTCAGGCGCGCGATGGCTTCGCGCACCACCGTGCGGCTCACACCGAACTGCTGTGCCAGCACCGCCTCGGTGGGCAGCTTGCTGCCCCGGGGGAAGGCACCGGCGTCGATGTTTTCCAGCAATTGCCTGGCCACAGTGTCGCTGAGCGCCTGTGCGGGGATCTTCTGAAACATGCTGTCTCGCGGTCGTTATCGTAAAGTTATCCGGTCATCATACAAATTTATTTTGAACGGGGCAATCCGATTTTTTCTCTTTACCGGGAGTAACACCCCCGTTTGGCAAACAATATGCGCAGTTGACGGAACTTGACGTGATATATGCAGCAGTTCACTCCAGACATCAAGAATACGAATATCTCTGCCAAGGCTGCGCCAGCAGGCCGGGGGCTCTACAATCAGGGCTTTCCTGCCACGGATGTGCCGCATGCCCTACGATCTCTCGGACAAGCTCGTCATTGGAATCTCTTCCCGCGCCCTCTTCGATCTCGAGGTGGAGAACGCCATCTACGACCAGCAGGGCGTGGAGGCCTATGCGCAGTACCAGCGTGATCACGAGAATGATCCGCTGCAGCCGGGCACTGCCTTCCCGCTGGTCAAGGCGCTGCTGCAGCTCAATGAACTGATTCCGGAACGCCGTCTGGTGGAAGTGGTGGTCATCTCGCGCAACACGCCCGACACCGGCCTGCGCGCCTTCAATGCCATTGCCGCCCACAAGCTCGACATCAGCCGTGCGGCCTTCACCGGTGGCGGACCGACTGCGCCTTATCTGCAGGCCTTCAAGATCGACCTGTTCCTCTCGCGCGATACGGGCGACGTGCAGGAAGCCATCGATGCCGGCGTGGCGGCGGCCCAGTTGTATGCCGCGCCGCTGGACTACAGTGCGCCGGACAAGCAGATCCGGATTGCCTTTGATGGCGATGCCGTGCTGTTCTCGGCGGAGTCCGAGCGCATCTTTGCGGAGAAGGGATTGGAGGCCTTTGCGCGGCATGAACAGCGCCATCGCAAGAAGGCCATGAAGGAAGGTCCGTTCGCCAAATTGCTGCTGGCCTTGTCGGCGATCCAGAAACAGTTTCCGCCCAAGCAGTGCCCGGTGCGCATCGCCATCGTCACCGCACGCAACAGCCCGGCGCACCAGCGCGTCATCCATACCTTGCGGACCTGGAATGTGACGGTGGATGAAGCCTTCTTCCTGGGCGGCCTGAACAAGGCGGAAGTACTGCAGGCCTTCGGCGCGCACATGTTCTTTGATGACCAGGAGGGGCATGTGCAGAAGGCGGCCGTGGTGGTGCCGTCGGGGCGGGTGCCTTACAAGGGAGGCACGCTGGAAGGGGCACGTGCGGTGCGGGGGCGTGCGGCCAAGGGGTGAATACAAGAGCGGATATCCGGACGTCTCAACCAACAACAAGGGGAAAACATGGCAGCAGACCTGAACAGCAACATGGCCGCGCAATTGCGGGAAACCTACAACGAAATGAGCGCGGAGGACCTCTTGCACCTGCGCGCCCAAGGCACGCTGACCGAGACCGCCGAAGCGGTACTGCAAGAAGTCCTGCAGACGAAAGGAATGGATCCGGACAAGGCACGGACCATCGAGGAGGGCTTCCGGCGCGAAGTCCTGGTCAATGCGGCAGCGGCATTGCGGCTGCCATCGGTCGGCAGGCGGCTCACCGCGCACATCCTTGACATGTTTGTCACGATCGTCGGCCTGTTCGTGGTGACGATTGCCATGGAGAAGCTTTCCCCTGCTGGCAGGGAGACCAATTCAATGATCTGCGTCTCGCTGGCCGTGCTCTACCTTCTTTTCAAAGACGGCATTGGCGGACGCAGCATCGGCAAGCTCATGATGGATATGAAGGTCGTCAGCTACAAGGATGGCCGTGCGTGCGGCTTGCTGCAATCCGCAGTGAGGAATGTCAGCAGCTTGCTCGGCATCCTTGACAGCATCTTTGCACTAGGCAAGCAGCGCCGCCGTCTGGGCGATCTGCTGGCCGGCACGCAAGTGATCAACAGCCGCGTCAGCGTTACGCTCTGAGGCCGTGGCTTACCTGGGCGGGCGGTCTGCATTGAGTACGAAAGCCCGCGTGGTGAGATACAGCACCACCCCATTGAGCAAATGCCAGAACATGTGCGTGCCGATGCTGATGCTCGGGCATACCGCCATGTCCATGGAGCGCAGCACCAGCGACAGCGTAAAGACACCGGTGGCCAGCAGCAGGATCCCTGGCTCCGCCTTGCGCATGCGCCAGTGATACACGCCCAGCCCACCAATGAACAGCCACGCCGAACCATACGACGCCACCGAACCATTGAGCCACTGATCCGGCAGCATGCCGACGCCATACGTGACAGCGAAGAAAAACAGCACCCAGCCCATCGTCACCAGCCAGCTGCAGCGCGCCACCTGGCGCACATAGAAGGCCAGGAACAGCACCTGATAGACCGAAATCGGAATGACATCGGCGAACAGGGCCCAGCGCTGTGCGAAGGTGTGGAAAAGAAAACTGCCCACGCCGATTACGGCCACCATCAGCGTCAGGATCCGTGACATCACCACGGTACTGCGCCCCTGCGGCAACGGCAAGCGCCACAAGAAATACGCGGCAAGCAGGAAGGCGAGATTGGAAAGTGCATTGACGGGCTCAGCCCAGAAGGCGGTGCTGAGGCGTTCGCAATACAGGTCTACCGGAGCAAGAAGCGATGCGGTCATGGTGTGTTTCGCGCTGGTCGTCGCAGATCAAGGGGGAAATCGTAACCGGCGATCAAGAGGCCACCTGTTCACGATGCAGCCGCCATGATCCGCGAAGCCGCAGAATTTTTCCAGTCGCGCTTTACTGTCCTTGCGTGTCCGCCCCGATCACCCTGCCCGGCCGCCCCGCCAGCCAGCCCAGTACGCCCATCAGCACTGCACCTCCGGCACACAGCGCCAGCACCAGCGTCCATCCCCCGCTGGCATCATGCAGCCGTCCCATGAGGATGGGCCCGGCGGCCGCCAGCAGATAGCCCACGCTCTGCGCCATCGCTGACAGCGCAGCAGCCTGTGGTGGTGTCGATACGCGCGTACCGACAAAGGCCAGCCCCAGGATCAGCACCGCGCCCGTACCGAACCCAAACAGCGGCACCCAGATGATGGACGCCTGCGGCCACGCAATGAGGCCGATGAGGCTCAGGACAGTCGCAGCCGACATGCTCACCGCCACCGGGCGATGATCGCGCATGCGCGGACCCAGCGGCACCAGCAGCAAGCCCGGCAAGGCCGAGGCCAGCTGCATCAGGCCATGCTGGTTGCCCGCCTCCACCGCACTGTGTCCATTGGCCGCGAGGATGGACGGCAGCCATGCCGTCACCACGTAATACACCAGCGAATTGGTCCCGAGGAAGAAAGTCACCTGCCACGCCAACGGCTGGCGCCACATCGACGCCGCACGTGCAGGCGCAGTGGCCGGGCGCGTATCACGCCGCAATTGCGGCAGCCAGACCAGTACCGTCACCACTGGCAATGCAATGAACGAAGCCAGCGCCCATGCCCAGCCCAAGCCCGCCGCCAGCGGAACGGCACAGACCGAGCCCAGCGCCGACGCACCGCCCATGGTGAGCGCATAGATGGCCGTCATGCGCGTGAGGTCATCGGGAAAATCGCGCTTGAGCAAGCTGGGCAAGAGCACATTGCCCCCGGCAATCCCGCAGCCGATGACACAGGTCCCGGCCAGCAAGGCCGCCACCGATCCCGAAGAGCGCAGCACGATACCGCCCGCAATCAACAACAAGGCCAGCAGGAGCGTGCGCTCCAATCCGAGGCTGCGCGCCACGCGGGCCGCCAGCGGCGAGACCAGCGCAAAGCACAGCAGTGGCAAGGTCAGCATCAGCCCGGCCGCACCGGCCGAAAGCGCGAAGGTCTGTTGCAGCAGCCCCATCACCGGCCCGACGGCCGTGACCGGTGCGCGCAGATTGGCGGCAATCAGCAGGATGCCTGCAATGAGCCAGACATTGCGGTGCAGAGGGCGAACATGAGGGGGATGCGTGGCATGCATGGCGGTCGGGAAGAAGGGCAAAGATTGATCCAAAGCAGCGAGCGCCCAGCTTAGCCAATCGCAGCCTGCACGTATTTGGCTACAATGCCAGCATATTGCTAAAAACGGTCAACCCTGTCCCTATGGCCACTCTCTACGCCAGCCTGGTCGAACACGATCCGGACCGCCTCGATGCCGCGGTCACGGCCCTGCGCGTGCATACCAGCCAGAGCGAGCGCGAGACACCTTTCCACAGCCATCGCAAGGGCCAGCTGGTGGTGGCCCTGCACGGTGCGGTCACCTGCGAGACGGCCCAGGGCATGTGGATCGTGCCGCCCCAGTCAGCGGTCTGGATTCCGCCGGGCGTGCCGCACAGCAACCGCGTCACGCTGGACGGCCAGCTGTGCTTCCTCTTCATCGCGCCACATGCAGCCAGCATGCCGGACCAGTGCTGCACGCTGGCGCTGTCGCCCCTGCTGGTGCAGATGATCTGCCACCTCGCCGAGCAGCGCCAGGACTACGCCCCGCACGAGCGCACCGCGCGCCTGGCCTCGGTACTGGTGGAAGAACTGGAACACAGCCAGCGCCACGCCCTGCCCCTGCACCTGCCGGTGCCGCAACATTCGCGGCTGCGTGCGATTGCGCGCCACCTCGCCGAACAGCCGGCCGACCGCAGCACGGTGGCCGAATGGGGCCAGCGCCATGCGATGAGCGAGCGCAGTTTTGCGCGCTTCGTGCAGGCCGAGACCGGCATGAGCTTCGGCCGCTGGCGGCGGCAGATCCACCTGATGCTGGCCCTGCAATGGCTGGCTTCAGGCAGCTCGGTGCAGCGCGTCTCGCAGGATCTTGGCTATGAATCGGTGAGTGCCTTCATCACCATGTTCCGCAATACCCTGGGCAAGCCGCCCGCGCGCTACATGGCGCAGCGCCAGGCACCGCTTGCCCGCCCCGCTTCTTCCCCACCGGCCAGCCCGGCGGCCCCCTACTTCCAACCGACACGGAACGCCTCATGGAAACCGAACTGAAACTGCTGCTCGCCCCCGAGCACACCAAGGCCTTCATCCGTCATCCGCTCATCAAGCGCTACGCCCAGGCCGCGCCGCGCATCAAGGACCAGACCGGCACCTACTTCGATACGCCCGAGCTGCTGCTGCGCCAGAACGAAGCCGGACTGCGGGTGCGTCGGACCGGAAATGAATATATCCAGACCCTCAAGGCAGGCGGCGGCGTCAGTGGCGGCCTGCACCAGCGCAATGAATGGGAGTCGCTGGTGGAAGGTGAACAACCTGACCTGCCGGTGCTGCGCGAGCTGGCGGCCTCCGACGAAGCCTGGGCCAGGAAGGTGTTCGCCGACAAGACCGCTGCGCAGTTGACGCCCATCTTCAGCACCCGCATCCAGCGCATGGTGTGGGACCTGGTACTGCCAGATGGCAGCGAGGTCGAATGCGTGCTCGACCAGGGCACGGTAGAACACGGAGAGCTCAAGGCGGAGGTCTGCGAAATCGAACTGGAACTCAAGCAAGGCGAGGCCAGCGCCCTCTTCGATTTCGCACTGCAACTGCTGCAGACCCTGCCGCTGCGCATCGGCATCCAGAGCAAGGCGCAGCGGGGCTATGGATTGTTCCACCAGGCGCGCCGTGCGCAGCAGGGCATAGCCGCGACCTCGTCGGCCAGCCGTGCCAAGCCGCTGCAGCTGACCCGCAAGATGCCGGTGGAGCGGGCCTTCCTGGCGGTGGTCAACAATTGCGTGGAGCAGATCCAGGCCAATGACATCGCCGACCAGGACAGTGACGACATCGAACGCCTGCACCAGATGCGCGTGGGCCTGCGCCGCCTGCGCTCGGCCTTCACGCTGTTCGAGCCCGTGATCGCCCTGCCCGCTTCCCTGGCCGCTGAATTCGACTGGGTCTCGCAAGCCATCGGCAATGCACGTGACTGGGATGTACTGGCCACGCAAACGCTGACCACGCTGCCACCGCACGCCATCGGTGCCATCGACCTGGAACGGGTGCGCCATGCAGCGCTGGTCGAATCCGGCAAGGAACATGCGCTGGCGGTACAGGCCGTGGCCTCGCCGCGCTATACCGCACTGGTCCTGCAGTTCAGCCGCTGGCTGCTGACCGCGGGCTGGCGCGATGGCCTCGACGAGGCGGGACAGGAAGCCCTCTCGCAAGCGCTTTACCGCTACGCACGGCAGATGCTGCGACGAGACGAGAAGCGTCTCAACAAGCGCGGTGCGCATCTGGAAGAAAATGACCGCGCGCGCCACCGTACCCGCATCGCCGCCAAGAAGATGCGCTATGACATCGAATTTTTCCAGGCGCTGTATGGCGAGAAGAGCAGCCGGCCCTACCTGAAAGCCTTGTCACGCCTGCAGGACCAGCTGGGCCTGCAGAACGACCTGGTGGTGGCCGATGCCCTGCTGCAGCAACTGCAGCAGAAGGAGGCACGTCTTGCCGCGAGCATCGGCTATGCGCGCGGCTTCCTGGCGGGCCAGGTCAAGGATGGCCACGAGCGCATGCATCGCCTGTGGAAAAAATGGAAGGCACAGGAGTTGCCGCAATGAGCGCCGCAATGAGTGCAGCAATGAGCGCAGCAATGAGCGCAGCGCTCATTGCAGCATGAAGGTCTCGTACTCCAGCAGTTCCAGCTTGCGGGTGAGCAGCACGAAACCGGCCAGCACCACCACGAACACCGCCAGCGCAAATCCGAAGCCGTAGAAGGTCGGACCCAGGTGCAGCGAGAGCGCGGTGAGCGCGAAGTTGAGCACCACCAGCCCCCCGCACAGGCCCAGCACGATGCGGCGCTTGTCGAGATAGAAGAAGACGTTGAGGATGCCCAGCAGCACCACCTGCAGGCTCGCCGCAATGACGTCGATGTAGAGCAGCGGCAGGTAGAGCGTGGAAATGCCCAGCCACTTCAGGATGGACTCACCCGTCACCATCAGCAGCAAAGTGGTGATGGCCTGGATCTTGATGATTTCCAGCAGGCCCAGGCGCACCGTTTCCACCATGCCGTTGCGGTGTTTCTCGATGGTTTCGAGCGAGGCCCCGGTGCGCACGGCCTCGTAGAAGGCATCGTAGTCCTCGACGAAATCGGTCTCCATGCGCAGCAGGAAAATGGCCATGCCAGGAATGATCGAAAGGTAAGCCAGGAACACCGGCAGGTCATAGATCACCGAGGCGCGCAGCGGACCGATGATGGCCTGGCTGGTCTCGGGCGTGTACCAGAACATGGCCTTGTCGATCCAGATCGCGGTGTTGTAGAGCAGGCCGATGGCCATGAGCGAGGGATAGAGTTTCTTGCGCTCGTAAAACTCGAAGGAGATGAAGCGGTCCGACGGAAAATTGCGCAGGATCAGCGCCATCATCGCCATCAACAACACCGCCTGGCCGATCACGAAGCCGCCCATCAAGCCCTCCAGCCCCAGCGGACGCAACAGCAGCGCCGCCACCACCGTGATGGTGTAGCCCAGCGCATAGATCCAGAAGATGGCCTTGTACTGCTTCATCCCCGACAGGAAGATGGTGGCGATCCAGATGTTGCACATGATGATGAAGGCCGCCAGCAACAGCAACCGGTACAGCGCACTCTGCTGCGGGAACAGGAAGGCCACCGCCAGCAGGCCCAGCACGCCGCCCACCACCGTCACCGCCATCGACACCGAATGGAAATTGGGCAGGATGGCGTGATTGTCCTTTTCAAACAGGCGGTCCGCTGCAAAGCGCGTCAGGGCCAGCTGGAAAATGCCGGTGAAGATCAGCGACAGCGAAATCACGTAGGTGATGCTGACCTGGAACTGCACGATGGCCAGCTTGGGCATGTTCACCGTATAGCTCACCAGGCCGATGACCAGGATGCCGACGATGGACATGATCCACGGCCCCGAACTGATCAGGGCCGCATAGGAATACGCCTGCATCAGCGAGAGCAGGCTGTCGCGCTTCAATATCTTGCGCAGTTCAAATCCGATACCGGCCATGGCGGTCCTCGTCAGTGCCGCACCGGGCAGCGCAGCGGCTGGCCGGATGCGGCGTCGGTGTCCTGCCCACCCTGCGCCAGCGAACGCTGGTACAGCTCACGGTAGGCACCGAACATCATGTCCTGGGTGTAATAACGCTCCACGCGCGCAATGCCTGCGGCCTGGGCCGCGTGCCAGCGCTGCGGATCGGTCAGCAGCTTCAATGCCGCGTCGGCCAGCGCCTGGGGCTGGGCGATGCCGACCACATCCCCCGCTGCGCCCAGTGCCTGATCTTCTTCCGACAGTCCATACAGCAGCTGGCGGCACGATCCCACATCGGTGGCAACGGCCGGCACACCGGCCGCAAAACCTTCCAGCAGCACCAGCGGCAAGGCCTCGCTGATGCTGGAGAGCACCACCAGTCCGATCTTGGGCATGAGCTCGTCGATCTTCTGGAAACCGAGGAACTTGACCTTGTCGGTCAGGCCCAGGCCATCGGCAATCGCATGGCACTCACCGGCATAGGCCGGGTCTTCATCTTCCGGTCCGGCAATCCAGGCTTCGGCCTCCGGATACTGGTTGACCACGGTGCGCATGGCGCGGATGAAGGTCTTCACATCCTTGATCGGCACCACCCGGCCCAAGAGACAAAGCACCGGCGGAATCTTCTCGCTGCGCAATGCGCGCAGCTTGGACAGGCGCGGCAGGTCAATGCCGTTGGGGATATTGCGCGTGCGTTCAGCCGGTGCGCCGTCATGGATCTGGCGCAGACGGTTGGTCTCGTAGAGCGCGACGATCTCGTTGGACGCCTGGTAGCACAGCCGGCCCAGCGCCTCGAAGAAGCGGATCCACATCTCGCGGAAATAGGGAATCTGCGAGGCATCCTTTTCGAAGACGTTGCGGTTGTCGCGGATCCACTCGCTCTGGAACAGGTCGATCTTGCGTTCCTTGGTGTAGATGCCGTGTTCGGAAAGGATCAGCGGACGGCCTGTCTGCATCTTCATCAGCGCCCCGAGGAAGCCCGCGTAACCGGTGGAGATCGTGTGATAGCAGCGCGCCGGGATCAGCTGGCGCGCCACGCGGGCCAGGGTCCATACCGGCTGGTGCATGATGCGCTCGGTCCAGAAGTAATCGACGAAGGACGGATCAGTGCAGAAGATGCGGTATTGCGAAGCGAGGTAATCCCAGGAACGCTTGCTGAAGAGGAAGGTGTCCTGGTCCATCTTGCCCCCATCTTCCATCATCGGAATCAGCTCACCCAGTTGCGCCACCAGCGCCGAATGCGAGGTGGCATCAGTGCGATCGTAGGCGCGGAACATGGCATGCAGTTCGTCGATGCGCTCGAAGGCGGCTGCATCGCCGCGCGAACGCACCACCTGCGTCGCCGAGAGATGTTCGTGGATGAAGTGCGTTTCCAGATGGACCACGTTGTCCGGCAGTGCGTACTTGGGGGTGCCGTAATCCTCGGGCCGGCTGCCGATGAAGCACAGGCCGAAACGGATCTCGGGGAAACCCCGGATGATCTGGTTGACCCAACTTGACACGCCACCGCTCACATACGGGAAGGTCCCTTCCAGCAGCAGCATGACGTCGCAGTCCTTGGCGCGGCGCTGGTAGGACGCATCGCCGGCGACCGGTTTGACGACAGGCGCATTCATCGGCGGCCTCCGCCAGGACGGCCCGCAGGCGCGGGACTGAAGGTGTCAGGCCGGTTGGCAATGGTGCGCCGGCCATGGCGCCAGTAACGGTGCAGCTGCGGCTGCGAGGACACGCTGGGATCGTATTGCATTTCGATGAAGAGCTTGCGCACTTGTTCGTAGTCGTGTTCGAGGAAGCTGAGTTCGGCCAGGTAAGGCAGGAGACGCACGCGCGAAAAACCATATTCATGGGCGCGCTGCATGGCCTCGGCAGCGTCGGCCACGTTGCGGTTGGCCAGCTCCATGCGCGCCAGCATGAACCACAGGCCGGGCTGGGCGGCATCGATCTGCAGCGCCGCCCGGGCGTGCTCGCGCATCTGGGTGTAGGAGTAGTTCAGCAGGTCGCCCTGCACCAGGTTCTGGTAGATCAGTTCCTGATACAGCTCGGCCACCTGCTGATGCAGGATGCTCAGGGTCTCGGGGTCGGAGACGGTCTTGAGGTGGTTGCGCATGTCGACGATGCGCTGGGTGATCTTCTTTTCCTTGCCATCCAGGATGCCGTAGGCCAGCAGCCGCACGTCGTCCGCCGGATCGCCCAGCAGGCTGCGCAGCGAAGCGCCGCTGGCGCGCGTGGGCGTGCTCTGGATCGCCACCAGCGCATTGAGCCGCTTGTCCACGGGCGTGGCGACGTTGCCCAGCTGGGCGCGCACGCGGTTGCCGGAAAAGCCGCTGCCCTCGCGCCTGCGCGCAGTGACGAAGGCCGGCGCCTGGCTGGTGTCGAAATGGTCTTCCGGCTTGTCCTTGGGCCAGAGCACGGCCACCAGCAACGCCACTACGGCACACAGCACGCCGCCGATGGGAATGAAGAAATTGAAGAAGAACAAATACAGCAGCAAGGCCGTGCGCGGACGCCGGTACTGCGGCGGGGCGACCTGCGCGATGGCCAGCGCGAACAGCGCCGAGGAGGCCAGGTGCAGCAGCAGATAACCGGAGAGTACGCCCAGCCCGTTGCCGCCCTGCAGCAGCAGGGCCACGGAGGCGGTCTCGAAACTCAGACCGGCAGCGGAGAGTTTAAGCAGCACAGCGTTCCACCAGGTTGATCAAGAGGCGCATCGGCTCATCGCTGCCCAGCGCAGCGGTGTGCGCAGCGGCGAAGTTGGCCAGTGACTTGTTGTCGAACTGCGCATGAGAAGCGGTCTCGATGCGCATCAGATAGCCATCCACCGCTGCCGGTCCGGCCAGCGGCAGCAAGGTCATCAACACGTTGCGGCCACCGGCCTTGTAGGTCCAGACCACATCGGCGGCGCGCTTCAGGCGGCGTACCTGATCGTACATGTCGCGCGAGAGTTCGTCGTCACCGAACACCAGCGCCACCAGCGAGGAATCGATGTCGGTGCTGCGCTTGAGGCGATGCAGGCGCACCAGGTCCACCGCCAGTTCCGGCGGGCAGGTCGGCAGCTGCTGCAGGATGGCGCGGGCGCTGTCGCCCATCTCGATGCCGTCGGCGTAGTAGTCGATGAGCACCGACATCAGTTGCAGCGTGTCTTCGTTGAGGGCCAGGAAGGGCAACTGCTCCACCACCAGCAAACCGAACTGGCGGCCCTCGTAGTTGCGCAAGGGCGCACAGACCAGATAGCGGCTCTGGTTGCGCAAGGTCTGGTTCAGGCTCTCGGTCTGGATATGGCCCAGCTTCTGCTGCGTCAGGCAATAGCGCACCAGCGGATCGTCGGCCGCCAGCGGCGTGACCTTGCCCACGCTGGCCACCGCCTCAGGCAGGACGTGGCCGTGGACATCGCAGGCAAACACCGAGGCCGACTCCACCTGGCAGCTCTGCACCAGGATCTGCAGGAAGGCATCCGGTGCCGGCATGCGCCCCGGGTCCAGCAGGTATTGCGTGAGCGTGAGGGCGCGCATGCGGTCCAGCGATTCACGCAGGGTCAGCGGCTTCGACAGCAGGTCCTGTTCCAGCCGCTCGTGCGACAGGCGCAGCAGGAAGTGATTCTTGGTGAGCATGGTCAGGCGCTCTTCCAGGTAGGCATTCACCCCGCGCAGGCGGCGGCTGCGCGCATTCCACACTTCGGCGAACTGGCCGCACAGCAGCGTCAGCACCAGCCCGCCCAGGAAATAGGCTTGCGGAAAGGCCTGCGCCGCCGACACCACGGCTTGCGCCTCATCCTCATGATGGCCATGCATGAGCAAGTACCAGCCCCCCAGCATGGTGGCCACCGCCACCACGCCCAGCGTGCTGCCGTAGCGCATGGCAAGGATGGCCGGCATCAGCCACAGCCAGGGGAATTGCGCCTCCAGCCCGAACGGATCCTCCGGCGCCAGCCACCAGGCCACACCCAGCGCGGCGGCCACCAGCGCAATGGTCTCGACGATACGCAGGGCCGCCTTGCGCGGTGATCCGCTGTCGGTATCGAAGCGCGTAAACAGGCGTGACCAGAACTTCTGGCGCTTCTGCGCCGCCGTCGGTGCCGGCCGCGGACTGGCCGCCCACGGCTGGCCACCGCCGGGACGTCCTGAGACCGGTGGTGCAGTGGGCCGTTGGCTGTCGTTCACGTTGTCTCCCATCAGGGGCGCTGCATCTCGGGTGCGGCGGACTCGGCCTGCGCTGCAGCATCCGCGGCATTGACGGCCGCCGAGGTGCGCGCCAGCGCGCGCAAGGGCGACAGCAGGCTGCGCATGAGTTTCTGCGCCACGGCCGACAAGGCTTCGCGGCTCCAGCCACTCTTCGCGCCGGCCGCTGCCCAGACCACCTTGCCACTGGAGACCTCGATCAGCTGCAGCGTCAGGCCCACCGCCGGCTCGCCATCGATGCCGACCTTGTAGCGCCATTCATCGACGGTGCCGGACAGCGCATAGGTGATGTTCTCGCTGCGTGCCCAGTCAAGGGCGGCATCGAGCTGCTTGCGGTCCATCGGTTCGAACAGGGTTTCATTGTTGAGCGAAGCCGGATAGCGGCGCAGCTCGGCCAGGCCATTGGCGCGCAGGATGCTTTCCGAGATCGACTCGGCACGCAGTCCGGCCTGCGGGGTCTCGGTGTGATTGGCGAAGGGCAGCAAGCCCCAGCGTGCATCGGCCGGTACCACCGGCGCGCGGCCGATGTCAGCGGTGGAGCAGGCGGCCAGGCCCAGGGCCAGTACGGCGGCGCTGCCGAGTTTCAACAGCGTGGAGCGGATCTTGTTTGTCATGGTGGTCACCTTGGAGCAATGCGCGGCCTTTCGCGGCCATAGATTAATGAGAGCTGATTCATCGATTTCATTGATCAATCAATTTCGACACGGTACGGACAGCGAGGCCTTCACCTGCGGTTTCAATTTCAGATTCACATTCAGTAGAACCATTTGTAGAGCACATTCAATTCAAACCCGCGCTGCGGCGTGTTGGGCGTGGCGCTGGTGCTCTGCGCCGCTACCGACAACACGTCCTGCCCCAGCACGCTGCCGGCCACCCCGGCGCGCAGGTTGCGGCCCCAGCCGATGTCGGAGGTGCGGGTCAGGCCGAACTCCGCATAAGGACGCCAGGCGCGCGTGTAGGCATTTTCGATGACGGTGCCGGCACCCAGTGCGACACCCCAGGAGCGCGCATCCAGCGGCATGTAGCGGAAGCCGGTCGGATCGTTGCCGGCCGGGACCAGGCGCGCGATCTGGTCATCACTGGCGCCGCGATCGCTGAACTTGGCATCGTTGACGAAGCCGCGCAGGGTCAGGTTGGGATACTCCACGCGCAAGTGCGTCCCGATTTCGGCATTGAGGGTGCGGCCATTGCCGAGCGCCGTGCCGGATTGCGTCTGGTAGCGCTGCAGGCCGCCGCCCAGGCGCAGGTATTCGGTACGGCTCAATTGCAGGTTCAGGTTCAGTTCGCCGCCGCTGCGCCGTCCGCCCACGCGGATCAAGGCCGAATCGATGGCCGCCAGGTTCAGCCCGCCATTGCCGGAGAGCGTGAGCTTGGGCGTGAGCTGCTGCGAGAATTCCAGGCGCAGGCCATTGAAGGAAGTCATCGCATCGCGGTGCTGCAGGCTGGCGCTGACGAACCCATCCTCGATGCGACGGCGCAGGGTGAATTCGAAGAGGCGGTCCACCGCCGGCACATCGCCCAGCAGAGTCGTGTCGTCCACGGTCTGGTGCCGTTCGGTGTAGCCGAAGGAGAAGCGCGTGCCCGGCGTGAGCGCCACGCCGGTGTTGACCGTGAACAGCTTGGTGGCCAGCGGGAATTCGCGCGTGGCGGTGTAGCCCGCCGAGAAGCGCGGCGGCTCATCGGTCACCAGGCCGGTCAGCCGTCCGTGCAGTTCATCGTCGGCGGGCAGGCGTTCGAGCTGGTCGAAGGCCAGCGTCTGTGCCAGGCCGACGCGTCCGGCCACGCGTGCCGCTTCGACGCGGTCATACATGGGCAGCCAGTCGGCCAGGTTGTCCAGCATGGCATTCAAGCGCTGGCGATCATCGTTGCCCAGGGCCATGGCCAGCTCGCCCCACAGCGGCTTGTCGAGCTGTTTGGCAAAGCGCGTGGCCAGCCAGGTGCGGGCCAGGTCGGACTGGTTCTGGTTCATCGCATAGGCCAGCGCCAGTTCGCGTGCACCGGAAGACAAGCGCGCATCATCGCCCGGGCGCTGGCCGGTGTCGGTGGTGGGCGCAAACAGTGCTGCCGGCCCCTCGGCCAGTTGCGCTGATCGCACCTCATCCTGGCTGCGCTGGACGGCATCGCTGCGCGCGGCTTGCTGCATGTCCTTGAGCAGGGCCGGGCCATTGGCGGGGTTGGACTGGCCGTCCGGCCGCGGTGGCAGCGTCACATCGCTGCGCAACAGTGCGCGCATGACGCGGGCGCTGTCATCGGCGCTCATGAACAGCGGTGCCAGCGCCGCCAGACGATCGCGCCATTCGTGCAATTGCCCGGGCGGGACATTGCGCAGCAGTTGCGGATTGCGCACTTCCAGCCAGGCATGGCGGCGGATGCGCCAGGCCAGGTCGGGCTGGCCGGTGGCATCCAGCGCCTCGGCATAACTCATCAGCCACAGGTAATCGTCGTGCGGGAAGCCGGATTTTCGGAACCAGTGCAGCGCCTGGTTCTGCCGGTTCAGCGACATGTTGGCGGCGGCGTACGGTCCCCACAGTTGCGGCGTGGTCTCGGCATCATGGGCCCACATCGTCATGGCGCGATTGAGCAGTGCGGCATCGCGCGTGGCGATCAGTACCCAGAGGGTCTCGGCCCGCACATCGGCCGCGCGCGGTGCCAGCGACAGCGCCAGGCGCATGTCGGCACGCGCGCCCTCGAGATCGCGCTGCAATTGCTTGACCGAGGAACGCACGCTGAGGAAAGGAACGTATTTTTCCAATGCCGCATTCTGCTGCGGAGTCAGGCTGGCGAGGAAGCTGCGCGCACCCTCCAGGTCATTGAGACGCAGACGATAGGTCAGCGCCTGCACCGCGAAATTGGGTACGCCGGTACGGTGGAAACCGAACTCGGCCAGCTCGGCGGCGGCGCGCGGTTCGCGGTCCTGGATCACCACCATCATGTTGCTCATGTCGCCTTCGGCGGCCTGATCACCGGCCAGCAGCCGGTCATAACCGATGCGCGCCTCTTCATTCAGACCCATGTAGCGCGCCACTTCCGCATAGGTGCGCCAGAAGTCGGCATTGCCGTCCGGTGCCACCCTGGCGGCAGCGCGCAGCACTTCCAGCGCATCGTCCAGGCGGCCGCGCAGATACAAGGGATTGGCGGTCATCAGGGCGTTCGCAGCAGAAGGGCCGAACTCCTCGCGCTGGCGGCGCAAGGTCGCCAGCGCAGCATCATCGCGGCCCATGCGCAGATACAGCTTGGCCAGCGCTTCCATCGTGCCGTTGCGCTCGGTGGCGGCGTCGGGAGTGCGGGCCGGCTTGCCGCGCAGGCGCTCTTCCAGCAAGGCCGCGGCGCGTTCGGGCTGGCCGATGTTTTCGTATTGCGCCACCAGCAGGTTGACCCACTGCGCATTGCCGGGCTCGACCTGCATCTTGTGCTGCAGGGCCTCGACCAGCATGTCTTGTTCAAAGGTCCCGGCGGCGGCACGCAGGACGTTGTCCCATGCCGCCTCATCGCCGGACAGGCGCGCATAGGCCAGCCATTGCGGCGTGGCCTGTTCCGGCACGCCGCTCCATTCGGAGACCTCGGCCAGGCGCTTGCGCCAGGCCGCGTCATCGGGGCGCTGGCGCACCGCCGATTGCGCCAGCAGGCGCGCATCGACCAGGTTGCGATTGGCCAGGAAGACGTTGTAGGCCAGCGTGTAGATCTCCTCATCGAAGGGCAGCCTGGCCAGCGCGCGGCTGGAAGCCATATCGGCCGCCGAGGGCTGGTTCTCTCCGGCCACGCGCAGCAGGCGGCCCTGCTGCATCGCGCGCTGCAGTTCATTGTGCAGGCGCCGAGGATGGTGCAGCAGCGATTGCATCTGCTGCAGCGACTGCCGGAAGTCCTGCATGGACACGGCCACCACGCCCCCCTGCCCGGCCCGCGCAGCCGCCAGCGGCGACGGCACACGCGCCATCGACAATTGCAGCAACTGCTTCACGTAACGCTCGGCGGCATCCGGGCGATTGGCCGCCTGCGCCAGCCGCGTCAGGTAGAGCAGCACGGTTTTGTCATTGGCCAGTGGACCGAGGTTGGCTTCGGCGGCGGCCAGCGCTTCCTGGTAAAAGCCGCCGGCCTGCAAGGTCCGCATCGCATCGAGGAAATTCTCGCGGCGCGCCGCCAGCGATCCGGCGTGTTGCATGGCCAGCAGGTAGAAGGCCGCGCTGCTGTGGTAATCGCCCACGCCCAGGCTTTGCTGGCCCAGGCGCACCGCTTCGGCGTAGGAGATGTCGGCCGTGCTGCGATCGGCCAGCAGGCGCGCGAAGGCGGCGCGGGCGGACTCGCCGTCACCGAGCGCCAGCGCATCCTGCGACAGCGTCAGCCATTGCTGTGCAGTGAGCGGATAGGTCATCAGCACATTGAGCTGTTCGCGCAACTGCACCAGCAAGAACGTGCGCTCGGGCGCATCCTTCGGCAGAGCGAAGACTTCCTGCTGGCGGATGCGGTATTCCAGCCAGGCCGCAGACAGGCGTGCGGCGGCACTGCTGTCCATCTGCAGCAGCGCAAGCTGCGCGCGCGCCTCCCCGAACTGGCCGAGGTCGATCATCTGCTTGACCAGCTCGGCACGCAGCGCCGCATTGCCGGGCTGGGCCTTGAGGAAGACCTTGATGTACTCGACCGTCAGCTGGTCGGATTTGCCGCTGGCATTGGCCACTTCCAGCCGCTGCTGCAGCGAGACCTTGGGATAGACCAGGGCGAGCACCGTCCCGACTGCCAGCGCGAAGCCGGCGATCGTCCAGGGCGAGAACAGCCTGGCCCGTTCATAAGGTGCATTGAACGAGTACCAGGTGCCGTGTTGTCGCGAGCGGGGCGGTTGCGGAGCCGATGTCATATTGATGAACTGCAGTCTTGCCGGTGAAATTGCGGTACCACGCCTGGCCGGTGATGCTGACCGACTTGCCCTTGGCCAGCGCCACGCCATCGGCGGTGGCGGTACAGGCGCGCGCGCCGCTGACGCTGAAGGTCGTCACGCCATTGGCGGTGAGCGAAAAACGCAGCTCGGCCTTGTTGCCGTTGATGCTGCGCTGGAAATCACCGACCTGGCCGGCCGCTTCCAGCAGCATGGGCAAGGCCGGCGACGCATCGGATTGCTCGCTGCTGCTGCGCTGGCGGATGCGCACTTCTCCGGCCGACGTGATCAGGTAACGGCCACTCGGGCCCGGCGCGATCCCGGCGATGCCGGGCTGTGACAAATCCACGTCAGGCGCATCGGCCGGGACGCGCAGCGTGCGCAGATACTCGCCGGTGCGATACACCAGCGTGCCATCGGCGGTGCGGGCGATGCTGGTGTTTTCGAAATCGATGACCTTGCGGATGTACTGCGAGACGTACAGCCGCGTGAACGGCTGCGCCTCCGCCCAGCGGTGGATCTTGTGCAGGGCCGCCACCGAGGCGGGCTTGGTGCCGGCATAGAAGTGGTAGTAGATGTCCACCGCCTTGAAGCGGACCGGCTCGCCGGTCAGTTCATAGCTTTCAATGGCGCGCTCGAAACCGTAGAAGGGACCGGTCCAGTTGCCGGTGTAGACGTTCTCGTCCTGGTTGGGCGCGAAGACCTGGTACCAGCCCTGCTTGCGCACACCTTGCGCGGCGATGTCGGTCCAGGTGTTGCGGCTCCTGGTGATCATGGTGTCGCCGCCGTTCATGTTGAGGAAACCGTCCAGATAGGTCTGGGCGATGGCCTCGGGCGGCGGCACGCAGTTGCCGGTCCAGAGGAAGACTTCAGCCTTCTTGCCGGGCGGCAGCAGGGTCTTGTTGATGTAGTCCATCGACCCCTTGATCTCGCGCTGCAGGTTGAATTTGTAGTTGGGGATGTCCAGCGTGCGCGAGGCATCGCCATCCATCTGGTTGATGTCGGCGGTGCGGGTGTCATACATCGCATCGGCCCAGTTGAAGGGATGCGAGAAGGAATGGCTGGCCGGCTCGACATAAGGCAACGTGAACATCTTGCGCGCCAGCGCCGTGGTCTGCGCGGAGAGCTGCGGATAGACGCCCTGCGGGCTCAGCTCGCCCTCCACCACCGAGACCGTCACGGGAAAGCGGTAACGGTCCCAGATCTCCCGCTGCAGCACTTCGACCGCAAAGGGCGAGCCCGGATACTCGGCCTTGGAAGGAAACCCATCGCCATCGAGGTGGCTGGTCTGGATGCGCCGGCCACCCTCGGTGGTCACGTCCGGCACCGGAATGGCGGGCAGGCGCAGCGCGCGCTTGAGGAACAGCATGGGCTGCAGCACCCAGCGCGGCGGGTCCATCACCTGCAGCGTGGTGGTGGCGAACGGGGCCAGGGCGAAACCACCCCAGGGCATGATGGCGGCGGCATCGTAGATGTTGTTGCGGCCATCCTTCATGCGCAGCAGCGACTTGGCGGCAGGATCGGTCAGGCGCACCAGTTCCAGCTGCGTGCGGTCCACGCGCGGCTTGGTCTCAAAACCCATCAGTTCGGAATCGGCTTGCGTGACCTCCAGCTGTTCCGGCGCAGGGGCGGAAAAACTGGTCAGCCCCAGCATGCCGGCGCTGAGTTTGGTCATCTGGAAACCGAAGGCATTGAAGATGGCCACCGGCACGCCTTCCTTGATGCGCTGCCCGATCCACGGGCCCAGGCGCTGGTGATCGGTACCGCTGCGGAACCAGGTCACCACGCCCGCATAGCGTCCGGCCAGTGGCTCGGTGGGCAGGCCCTCGCGGCCGACTTCACGGAATTCGTAACGCAAGCCGAGGTGATTCAGCTGGATGCCCAGGAAGCGTTGTGCCTCGGTGGTATGCAGGTCATCGCCCTGGGCCACATCGAGCAGCACCAGCACATTGCGCGGCACCAGTTCGACACTGGACACGCCCATGGACATAAGCGTGCCATCGGCCACCCAGGGCAGGAAGCCGTCGGCGCTGATCTTTTTGGCCGTCTCGCGCGCCAGGGCGCGGGCACCGGGCTGGAACGGGTCGACGTAATCGATGGCGATGGCCGGCAGGCGATAGCGGTCGCGGATGGTGCGCAGCTGGCCGGAGAGCCAGGCGCGGTCATTGTCGGTGACGGCACCGTAGCTGCGGCGGCCGGCATCGTAGCCGCGATAGAGCGATTCGGCAGCCACCGCATACGTCAGCGGAGCCACATCGGGGAACAGTTCGAAGCCGCGATTGAGAATCAGCTTGGCCTCCGGATAGCGGCGCTTGAATTCGCGCAACGTGGCGATCATGGCCTGCGTCTGGGCGGCGCGTTCGGCATCGGTCTTGGCAAAGAGCTGGTAGGAATCCAGCGTGTCGAGGAAGAAACCGCGCCAGCCCTGCGCCCACAAGGGCGCCACGATCTTGTCGAGGAAGAAGTCACGCCAGCCGGGCGCGGTCTGGTCGATCACGCGGCTGCCCCAGGCGGCGTTGTCGCCCTTGAGCAGGCCGGGCGGCATCTGCTTGTAGTAAGGCCGCGAAGGCTGGACCTCGCCCAGCGAGACATAGGCAAACAGCTGGTGCGCCCCGTTGGCCGCACTGCGCGTGCGTGCGGCCGGGTCGCGCACGAAGGCCGGTTCCACCACGGCCACGTCAAAGGCCTGCAGGTCAGCCAGCGGGGGATTGGGGCCGTAATAGAAGGCGATCGAGGTGGGCGCGGCCGCCGTGGCCGCCGCCGGGTTCTGGGCCGGCGCTGCACCGGTCACCAGCGCCGCCGCGCTGGCGGCCAGGGTCCAGGCCAGCGCCCGCAAGGCGCGCCAGGTCCGGCCGGCTGTTTGTTGTATGGCTTGGCTTGCTGCAGAGCGCGGCACGGGCTCTCCCTGATGGATTTGTTATCAATTTGGCAGGCCGTATGAAACCACGGCTGCGGCATTGCGGAAATCCGGAAAATCCTGACATGGATGAGCTTCCATCCTTGTTCTTGTTAAATTTGCCGGATTTTCCCTGTGTGCTTGTTAGCAATTTGTATCAGATTCTAACTAGATTCAACTGCAAGTTTATTACTTGAAGGGAATTTCGATGTCTCTTGATGTGAATATTTTGACGCCCATCCAAGATAATCCGCTGCCTGAAATGGCCAATGCATTCATATTCGACGATGCGGCGCACAAAAGCAGGGCAGTCCAAACCAGCGTGTGGCGGGCTCAAGCGCACCAAAAGCAGGCAAGCCCTGCGCACACTCCTTCATTTCGCCCATTTTGCGCCGCATCACCCGCCCTCCCGCCAACGTGACCGCGTTGCGACATCCCGCGCAAACCCTTGCCACACCGGCGTCTGGCCGCCAATAATCGTCGCGGCTTGTTGTATGCCAATCTTGTATATCAGCGTGGCACACAACTTGCTGATGAGGGGATATGAACACCGATCCTTCCGCCAAGTCGTCGTCGCAGATTGCGGTCCGCATCACCGAGGCCATCCTCGCCAAGCAACTGGCACCGGGGACGCGCTTGGGCGAGCAGCAGCTGGCCGACCTGTTCGGCGTCTCGCGCACCCAGGTGCGCGAAGCGCTGACCCGGCTCATGGCGCGTGGCATCGTCACCGTCAGTGCCCGGCGCGGCTGGTTCGTCATCGAGCCGACTGCCGAACAGGCGCGCGAAGCCTTCGAGGCACGCCGCGTGATCGAACTGGGACTGTTGCGCCAGGCGCGGGTGCGGCCGATCAGCGCGCAGGCCATCGGCCAGCTGCGCGATCACATCGCACGCGAAGAGGCGGCCATCGCCGGGGCCGATGTGGAGGCGCGCAGCTATCTGCTGGGGGACTTCCATGTCTGCCTGTGCGAATGCCTGGGCAACTCGCTGCTGTCGGAAACGCTGCGCGACCTGACCGCGCGTACCACCCTGACGGCCATGCTGCACCAGTCGTCGGAGCAGGCTGAGGATTCGTGTTCGGAACATGTATTGATCGTCGAAGCGCTGGAACGCGGCGATCTGGAACGGGCAGAGCAACTGATGCAGGACCACCTGCAGCATGTGGAATCAGGGCTCACCCAGGTGCGCAGCAGCGATCCGCTGGAACCGCTGCGGCAGGCGCTGGCATCGGTGTCGCGGCAGGGGGCTGCGGGCGAGACCGGACTGCCGCGCCAGGAAAGCAAACGGCCTTGAGCTGCACAACAGGCCACTCATCAACGTAGTCAATGACGTCAACCCAAGGGAAACTGCTATGAAACTGACCAAACTCCTGCTCGGCCTGATGGCCGGCGCCATGATGTTCTCCGCTTCGGCTGCCCGCGCCGACGCCCTGGACGATATCCAGAAGCACGGCACGCTGCGCGTGGCGGTGCCGGCCGACTTCCCGCCGTTCGGCTCGGTCGACAGCGACCTCAAGCCGCTGGGCTTCGACATCGACGTGGCCAACCTGATCGCCAAGAAGATGGGCGTGAAGGTCGAACTGATCCCGGTCTCCAGCGCCAACCGCATTCCCTACCTGACCACGAAGAAGGTCGACCTGGTCATCTCCAGCATGGGCAAGAACGCCGAGCGTGAGAAGGTGATCGACTTCAGCGCTGCCTATGCGCCCTTCTTCAATGGCGTGTTCGGCCCCGCCGACCTGCCGGTCAAGAGCGCCGCCGACCTGGCCGGCAAGACCATTGCCGTCACCCGTGGCTCGGTGGAAGACCTGGAACTGACCAAGATCGTGCCGGCCTCGGCCACCGTGAAGCGCTACGAAGACAACAACAGCACCATCAGCTCCTTCCTCTCCGGCCAGGTGCAGCTGGTAGCGACCGGCAACGTGGTGGCCGCCGCCATCATCGCCAAGAACCCGCCCAAGAAGCCCGAGACCAAGTTCCTGATCAAGGATTCGCCTTGCTTCATCGGCCTGAACAAGGGTGAGAAGAAGCTGCAGGACAAGGTCGACGCCATCCTGGCCGATGCCAAGAAGGACGGCAGCCTCAACGCCATCTCCCAGAAGTGGCTGGGCCTGCCGCTGCCGGCTGGCCTGTAATTTGCTGGAGTGACCGCACACCTTAGTGGTGTGCGGCATGACAGTTGCGGGAATCCACCAGTACAGTAGCAAGGCGACGGCAGTACGGTCGCCCGAGAGCACCAATACAGCAGCAGTACAGCAGCAAACCAGTTTTACCCCGGCAGCAGGCAGGCGGACAACCCGGCAAACGCAGCATTTTCGAGGCAGGGCAGACACGACATCATGGCTTATCAATTCGATTTTCTTTCCACGCTCGACTACACCGACGTCATCGTCAAGGGTGTGGCGACCACCGCCGAGCTCATCGCCATCGGCGGCGTGCTGGGCGTGGCCGTGGGCATCTTCGGTGCCTGGGCACGCACACAGGGGCCGGGCTGGCTCAAACCCATTGTCAGCGGCTATGTGGAGATCATCCGCAACACGCCCTTCCTGGTGCAGCTGTTCTTCATCTTCTTCGGCCTGCCTTCGCTGAACATCCACATCAGTGAAATCACCGCTGCCATCCTGGCCATGGTGATCAACCTGGGTGCCTACAGCACCGAGATCATCCGCGCCGGCGTGCAGGCGATTCCACGCGGGCAGATCGAGGCGGCGCAATCGCTGTCGATGTCGCGCGGGCAGATCTTCCGCCACATCATCCTGCGTCCCGCGCTGCAAAAGATCTGGCCGGCGCTGTCTTCGCAGGTGGTCATCGTCATGCTGGGCTCCGCTGTGTGTTCGCAGATCGCGGTGGAAGAATTGTCCTTCGCGGCCAACTACATCCAGGGGCGCAACTTCCGCGCCTTCGAAGCCTACATCGTCGCCACCGCCATCTACCTGGTGCTGGCCATCCTGCTGCGCCAGTTGCTGCGCCTGATCGGCAACCACTTCATCACTGCCCGGAGGACCGCATGATCACGTTCACCACCTGGGACATCGTCCGCAACCTGATGCTGGCGTGGCGCTGGACCATCGTCCTGTCGCTGGTCACCTTCGTGCTCGGCGGCGCACTGGGCCTGATCATCCTGTTCATGCGCACCTCGCGCCAGAACTGGCTGCGACAAGTCGCACGGCTCTACATCGAACTGTTCCAGGGCACGCCGCTGCTGATGCAGCTGTTCCTGGTCTTCTTCGGCATTGCGCTGTTCGGTATCGAAGTGCCGGCCTGGCTGGCGGCGGGACTGGCGCTGATGTGCTGGAGCGCGTCGTATCTCGCCGAGATCTGGCGCGGCTGCGTGGAAGCCATTCCCAAGGGGCAGTGGGAAGCCTCATCGGTGCTGGCCATGGGCTACTTCCAGCAGATGCGCTACATCGTGCTGCCGCAGGCTTTCCGTATCGCGATTGCACCGACGGTGGGATTTGGCGTACAGATCATCAAGTCCACGGCGGTGACCTCCATCATCGGCTTCATCGAATTGTCCAAGGCCGGCACCGTCATCACCAATGCCACCTTCCGCCCCTTCACGGTGTTTGCCATCGTGGGTGCCTTCTACTTCGTGCTTTGCTGGCCGCTGTCCAAGTACAGCCAGTCTTTAGAAAGGAAATACAATGCCGCTCATCGCCATTGACAACGTCAAGAAACGCTTCGGCGACAACGAAGTCCTCAAGGGCATCAGCCTGGACGTCGAGCCCGGTGAAGTGATCGCCATCATCGGCAAGAGCGGTTCGGGCAAGTCGACGCTGCTGCGCTGTATCAACGGCCTGGAGAGCATCGACGAAGGCAACATCAGCGTGGCCGGTGCCAAGCTGGGTGCGAGCGAACTGGAGCTGCGCAACCTGCGGCTGAAGGTCGGCATGATCTTCCAGCAGTTCAACCTGTTCCCGCATCTCTCGGTGGGCCGCAACGTGATGATTGCGCCGATGATCGTCAAGGGCACGAGCGAAGCCGAAGCGATGGCTACCGCCAAGGCCAATCTGGAGAAGGTCGGGCTGGGTCAAAAGTTTGATGCATTTCCGGACCAACTCTCCGGCGGCCAGCAGCAGCGCGTGGCGATTGCGCGCGCACTGTCGATGAGTCCGCAGGCGCTGCTGTGCGACGAGATCACCTCGGCGCTGGATCCTGAACTGGTCAACGAAGTGCTGACCGTCATGCGCGGCCTGGCCAAGGAAGGCATGACACTGCTGATGGTGACGCACGAGATGCGCTTTGCGCGCGAGGTCTGCAACCGGCTGGTGTTCATGCACCAGGGCAAGGTGCATGAGATCGGACCGCCGGAGGAATTGTTCGGCAATCCGAAGACGCCGGAATTGCAGCAGTTCATCGGGATGACGCAGGGGGCTTGAAGCCGCGATATGTCAGCCGGAGTCAGAAAAGAAAAAGCCGAAGGTGCTCTCGCCTTCGGCTTTTTTCATTCATGTCTTGCATGGAAGTCGCTGACCATGGGGCCAGCCTGAGCTTTACCGGTCGACTTCACACACCTTCCGGTCATTCTCATAAAACACCACCGGCCCCGTCGTGAACCGTTCCTTGGGAATGGCCACCATCAGGTAATCCTTGATGCGATACGAAGCGCCGGAAGCCGGTGCGCGATAGAGATAGTTCAGACGCAGGGTGCCGTCGCGCAGACGCAGCGACAAGGGCGTGAAGACATGGGGACGTTCCGCCGCATCCGGCGCGGTCATGCTGCGCGCCACCACCAGATATTGCTTGCGTTCAAAATGATCGGCCGAAGGACCGAAGGGACGCTTGTCGTTCATCACGGGGGCCGGCTGCATCCAGCGGTCCCACTCGGCGCGGCTGCGGATCAGGGCACAGAAAACCGGCTGGCGCTGCTCATCCCAATTCTTCAGGAAACCCTGGTAGGAACCGCTCAGGACCGTCTTGTACGGTACCACCGTCGGGTCCTCGGCTTCGGTCCACGGCATCATGGAACACCCCGACATGGCCACCAGTACGGTGCCACCCACGATCCACTGCATGCTTTCCCTGATCGACTTGCGCATTCGTTTCCCCCAAGAAGCTTAGCATTTAAACATGGCTTGCCCGATGCTGGCGAGATTTAGTTGCATCCCTGCCAAAGTCCTGCCCGGCGAGAGGCCGCAGCACTGCTGCTCAGAACTCACGTAGCCTCTTTGGTTCAGCGGCATACCGGCTTTTACCTTTGTGGAGCCAGGGTTGCGATTTGCGTGATAATGCGGGGTCCGGAAGGCGGCTATGCTGGCGCGGCGAGGTGTCGCGCGGCGCCCACGGGTCTGTTCCCGCGCCCGCCTTCCCTGTTTCTGCCATTTTTGAAGGGTCGTTTCCATGAGCTCAGCTGTCATTTCTTCCTCCGCTACCGGCGCCGCGCTGGACGGTTTCATCGCCGGCCTGCCGAAAACCGAACTGCACCTGCACATCGAAGGCACGCTGGAACCCGAGCTGATGTTCGCCCTGGCCCAGCGCAACAACGTCGCCCTGCCCTACGCTTCGGTCGAGGACCTGCGCGCGGCCTACAACTTCAGCGACCTGCAGTCCTTCCTCGATCTCTACTACGCCGGCGCCAACGTGCTTCGCACCGAGCAGGACTTCTACGACATGACCGCCGCCTACATTGCCCGCGCGCAAGCCGACAACGTGCGCCATGCCGAGATCTTCTTCGATCCGCAAACCCACACCGAGCGCGGCATTCCGATCGCTACCGTGTTCGCCGGCATCGCCGCCGCCCTGCGCGATGCGCGCCGTCGCGATGGCTTTGGCAGCGTGATGATCATGTCCTTCCTGCGCCATCTTTCCGAAGAAGATGCCTTCGCCACGCTGGAAGCGGCACTGCCGCTGCGCGAGCAGTACGCCGACCTGTGGCTGGGCATCGGCCTGGATTCTTCCGAACGCGGCAATCCGCCGGAGAAGTTCGAACGCGTCTACGCCCGCTGCCGCGAACTGGGCTTCCGCCTGGTGGCGCACGCCGGCGAAGAAGGCCCGGCCGCCTACGTGATCGGCGCGCTGGACGTGCTGCACGTCGAACGCATTGACCACGGCGTGCGCAGCGAAGAAGACCCGGCCCTGATGCAGCGCCTGGCGCAACAGCGCACCCCGCTGACGGTGTGCCCGCTGTCGAACCTGAAGCTGTGCGTGGTCAAGGACATGGCCGAACACAACCTGGCGCGCCTGCTCGATGCCGGCCTGGCCGTGACCGTCAACTCCGACGACCCGGCCTACTTCGGCGGCTACATGAACGCCAACTACCACGCCGTGGCCCGCTCGCTGAACCTGTCGCGCGAGCAGGTGCTGCAGCTGGCACGCAATGGCATCGACGCCTGCTTCCTGTCCGACGAAGACAAGGCCACCCTGCATCAGGAGCTGGAACAGTACGCCGCCAGCCACTGAACCTGCCGCAGCTTGCAACACCGCGCCCGGCCATGTGCCGGGCGTTTTCATATCCCTTGCGGTCAAGCACGCTTCTTGCATAGGAGTTACAGGGGATTGGCGACGGTCCGGCCCGTCTTTTGCAGCGCGCCACCGGCACCATTGACCACTCATTTTTGCCGCAATCGAAGGCACGGATTGACAACAATTTTTGAAATCAAGATTACGCCATGCAGCATGCGGTACGCCATTGTTCACAAGGGAAGTTTGCCCGATCGGCGCTGCGTCGCAGCATCGAAAGTCGCGTCGGCGGTGACCCAAAGAGGGTCACAGGGCATTCTTTTTGGTGCAGAATGAGCCCCGTTTTGTTGCAAATCCATTTTCAGATTGTTGACGATCCATGCGCCTCGTTGTTGACCGGCAAGACCTTCCAGACAGTCATTCCAGCCAGAGCATGAGCATCATGAACAAAGCCAGCAAAACCGCACGCCCCCCTGCCGCCCCGGCCCGCGCCAGTGCGCGCGAGCGCGAAAGCACGGGAGCGGTCGAGGAGAGGATGTACCAGGACATCTATGACGCGATCATGGAACACCGCCTGCCGCCGCGTACCAAGCTGACCGAGCAGACCCTGTGCCAGATCTACGACACGGCCCGCCACACGGTGCGCAAGGTGCTCTCGCGCCTGGCTTCGGAGGGCATGGTGGATCTGGAAGCCAACCGGGGCGCCTTCATCGCCAGCCCTTCGCATGCCGAGGTGCGCGACATGTTCGAGTTGCGCAACATCCTCGAACATGCTGTGCTGGAGAAGGTCGGGCGCGAAGCGGGCACGCGCCAGATCGCCGGTTTGCGGCGCATGGTGGAGGAAGAGCGGGATTGCTATCTGAACGGTGACCGGCCGCGCTGGATCCGGCTTTCCGCCCAGTTCCACCTGGCGCTGGCGGAGCTGACCGGCAATGCGCTGCTGGTGGAGACGCTGCGCAAGCTGGTTTCGCGCACCACGCTGATGATCGCCAAGACGGAGGCGCCGGGCCACAACGCCTGCTCCTTCGATGAACACGAGACCGTGCTGGAAGCGCTGGAAAAAGGCGATGTTGCCGCTGCCCAGTCGCATATGGCACATCACTTGCATTTGTGCGAGGACCGGGTACGGCCGGATGCGGATGATCAGTTCGATCTGCGTGCCGTGCTCGGCAAGGGACTGTGACCCACGGGCCGGCGCGCACATCCTGATTTTCCCGCCAGGGAGGGTCAGGAAGATGGAAGAAGGAAGTGAGAAACAAACAGGGCCACGTCGCGCGGCCGAATGCAATACCGACCGTGTGACCACCACCATGCCGACAAGAGCATGCAGGAAGTCCGTTGAACAGCCCGGCTGCGGCCGGGCGTGATTCGTTTCACCCAACCTTTCTCTCTGATGGAGACCGGCCATGACTACCGACGCTTCCCCCTCCGCTGCACCCGGCGCCTATATCGCCGGCGCCGACGACGCGCGCCTGACCAATGAAGACCTTGCCCCGCTGAAGAAACAGACCTGGGGTTCCTACAACATCTTTGCCTTCTGGATGTCCGACGTACACAGCGTGGGCGGCTACGTATTCGCCGGCAGCCTGTTCGCCCTGGGCCTGACCAGCTGGCAGGTGCTGATCTCGCTGCTGATCGGCATCAGCATCGTCTACCTACTGTGCAACCTGGTGGCGCGTCCCAGCCAGGCGCATGGCGTGCCCTATCCGGTGATGAGCCGCCTGTCCTTCGGCGTGCTGGGCGCCAACGTCCCCGCCATGATCCGCGGGCTGATCGCGGTGGCCTGGTACGGTATCCAGACCTACCTGGCCTCGGCCGCCTTCGTGGTGGTGGTGCTGAAGTTCTTCCCGGAACTGAAGCCTTATGCCGATGTTCATGTGCACTCCTTCGCCGGCCTCTCCACGCTGGGCTGGGGCGGTTTCCTGCTGCTGTGGGTGCTGCAGGCGCTGGTGTTCTGGAACGGTATGGACACCATCAAGAAATTCATCGACTTTGCCGGTCCGGCGGTCTATGTGGTCATGTTCATCCTGGCGGGCTGGATGATCTACAAGGCCGGCTGGCAGAATGTCGGCCTGAACCTGGGCGAGATCAAGTACAGCGGCTGGGCGGCGGTCTCGGTGATGATCACGGCGATCTCGCTGGTGGTGTCCTATTTCTCGGGGCCGATGCTCAACTTCGGCGACTTCTCCCGCTACTGCCATACCTTCGCCGATGTGAAGCGCGGCAACTTCTGGGGCCTGCCGGTCAATTTCCTGGCCTTCTCGATAGTCACGGTGGTGACGACTTCGGCCACCATTGCCGTGTTTGGCGAACTGATCACCGATCCGGTAGAGACCGTCTCGCGCATCGACAGCACGACTGCTGCCGTGATTGGCGCGCTGACCTTCCTGACTGCCACCATCGGCATCAACATCGTGGCCAATTTCGTCTCGGCTGCCTTCGACTTTTCCAACCTCTCGCCCAGCCGCATCAGCTGGCGCGCCGGTGGCATGATCGCCGCCACAGCCTCGATCTTCATCACACCCTGGAATCTGTTCGGCAATCCGGAAGTGATCCACTACACCCTGGATGTGCTGGGCGGCTTCATCGGCCCGCTGTACGGCATCCTGCTGTCGGACTACTACCTGGTCAAGCAACGCCAGGTGAAGGTCGAGGATCTCTACACCATGCGTCCTGAAGGCCGCTACTGGTACACCAATGGCGTGAACCGTGATGCGGTCAAGGCGCTGGTGCTGGCTGCTGCCGTGTGCGTGGCCTGCGTGATGCTGCCGCAGCTGCGCAAAGCGGCGGACTTCTCCTGGTTCATCGGTGCGGCGCTGGGCGCGGTGTTCTACCTGATGTTCGCGCGCAAGCGTTGAGCGTCGCCGACCTGGACTTCATTGCATCAAGGAACAAGCATGCGTATCAAGCTGATCAATCCCAATACCACCATGAGCATGACCGAGGCCATGACCGCCTGCGCCCGTCAGGTAGCGGCACCCGGCACCGAGATCGCGGGCGTGAGTCCGCAGATGGGGCCGGCCTCGATCGAGAGCCACTATGACGAGGCGCTGGCCGTGCCGGGGCTGCTGCAGGAAATCGAGAAGGGCGAGCGCGAGGGTGTGGATGCCTACGTGATTGCCTGTTTCGGTGACCCTGGCTTGTCGGCGGCGCGCGAGCTGGCGCGGGGACCGGTGATCGGGATTGCCGAAGCGGCGATGCACATGGCCAGCCTGGTCGCCCCGTCCTTCTCGGTGGTGACCACGCTGGCGCGCACCAGCGGCATGGCCTGGCATCTGGCCGAGCGTTACGGCATGCAGCGTTTTTGCCGTAACGTGCGCGCCTGCGAGATTGCGGTGCTGGAGCTGGAGAACCCGGCTTCCGATGCGCGGGCGCGCATTACCGACGAGTGCCGGCGTGCGCTGGCTGAAGACGGGGCCGAGGCCATCGTGCTGGGGTGTGCCGGCATGGCCGACCTGTGTGCGGCCATTGGCCGTGACATTGGTGCACCGGTGATCGATGGGGTGACCGCAGCGGTCAAGCTGGCGGAGTCGCTGGTGGCGCTGGGGTTGGGCACGGCCAAGGGTGGTGAGTGGGCGCGGCCCTTGCCCAAGGCTTATCATGGATTGCTCAGCGGTTTTGCACGTGTGTGATTTTCCCTGCGGCGCTGTGGTCGGGCGCTGCGATTTCCTTTCTTGACAGCCAAACGAAGAACTTATGTCACAGCAACAAACTTACCCTCGCGACCTGGCCGGCTACGGCCGCAACCCGCCGCACGCGCGCTGGCCCGGCCAGGCGCGGGTGGCTTTGCAATTCGTGCTGAATTATGAAGAAGGCGGCGAGAACTGCGTCTTGCATGGCGATCCGGCGTCGGAGCAATTCCTGTCCGAGATCGTGGGGGCGGCGGCTTATCCGGCGCGGCACATGTCGATGGAATCGATTTACGAATATGGGTCGCGGGTGGGGGTGTGGCGCATCCTGCGCGAGTTCGAGAAGCGTGGTCTGCCGATGACGATCTTTGGCGTGGCCACGGCCTTGCAGCGTTCGCCGGAGGTCACGCAGGCGTTCCAGGAGCTGGGGCATGAGATTGCTTGCCATGGCTTGAAGTGGATTCATTATCAGAACATGGATATCGAGACCGAGCGGGCGCACATGAAGGAGGCGGTGCAGATCTTCCGTGAGCTCACCGGGAGCGCGCCGCTGGGCTGGTATACGGGGCGGGATTCGCCCAATACTCGGCAGCTGGTGGTGGAGCATGGGGGCTTTGCCTATGACTCTGATTACTACGGGGATGATCTTCCGTTCTGGACTGAGGTGGAGACCAGCGGTGGAGTGAAGGCGCCGCATCTGGTGGTGCCGTATACGCTCGATTCCAATGACATGCGCTTTGCTACGCCTCAAGGGTTCAATACCAGCGAGCACTTCTACCAGTACCTCAAGGATAGTTTCGACGTGCTCTATGAAGAAGGTGAAGACGCGCCGAAGATGCTGTCCATCGGGATGCATTGCCGATTGCTCGGACGGCCTGGACGGTTCCGTGCCCTGCAGCGCTTCCTGGATTATGTGCAGTCACACGACAAAGTCTGGATCTGCCGGCGTATCGATATCGCTGAACACTGGAAGATGACGCATCCATTTTCGGAGCGTTGATTTATTCTGTTTTGGAATGAATTGTTGAATGCCGCTCGGAGGCTTTGGGGTCTTCGGGCGGTATTTTTTTCGGTGTTGGTTTTGCGGTTTGGGGTAGTCTGCACGGATTGCTTTCCTGCGCTCTAGCTTAATTGTGTTCTCTCTCCGGTCGGGAGAACGCGCCGGGGGCGGCCCGGCAGCCGCTCACTTTTCTTGTCTCGCCAAGAAAAGTAAGCAAAAGAAGGCGACCGCAACTCCGCCGCCCTCCTTCGGAGGGTCCC